>Ga0070681_10000529_pt1 | contig 31314 bp, 24 predicted proteins | sample KBSC83BmetaG_FD_65650 | JGI IMG/M metagenome (GOLD analysis project Ga0070681, IMG submission 65650) | Corn rhizosphere microbial communities from Kellogg Biological Station, Michigan, USA - KBS C8-3B metaG | ecosystem: Host-associated > Plants > Roots > Rhizosphere | place: USA: Michigan...
CTGCCGCGGCGCTCGCCGCGGCGTGCAAGGGAACGAACACCACCAAGGCCGCGACCACGCCGAACGCGATGATCGTCGGCCCTGAGAACATTGCCATCGTCAAAGCGCAGGAGATCCGATCGGGTCCGGCGCTGTCGGGTAATCTCGAGCCTGAAGTGCAGGCAACGGTGCGCGCGGAAGTCGGCGGTGCGGTGCTCCAGACGCACGCCGAGCAGGGCGATCACGTGTCGGCGGGACAGACCTTGGTCAACATCGACGACTCGGCGCTTCGCGAAGCCGAGCTCGCCGCGCAGTCCGCGGTGACGAACGCGCAGAACACGGCGGATGTCGCCAAGCGCCAGCTCGATCGCAGTGAAACGCTGCTCAAAGCGGGCGCCATCGCTGAGCGCGACCTCGAGTTGACGCGCAACCAGTACAGCTCAGCGCAAGCGGCGCTCGCGAACGCGAAGGCGCAGTTGGCGAACGCGCAGAAGCAGCTCAGCAAGGCGACGATCGTCGCGCCGTTCTCCGGTTCGGTGAGCGCGCGCCAGGTGAGCGCGGGCGACATCGTTCAGACCGGTACGGCGCTGTTCACGATCGTGAATCCGTCGACGATGCGACTCGAGGCGTCGGTGCCGGCGGATCAACTGTCGGCGGTGCGCATTGGCGCGCCGGTGGACTTCTCGGTCAACGGTTATCCCAACCGCCAGTTCACTGGTCACGTGACACGCATCAACCCAATCGCGGATCCAACGACGCGCCAAGTGCGTATCATCGTGTCGCTGCCCAACTCGAGCGGCACGCTGGTTGGTGGGCTGTTCGCGGACGGCCATGTCGCCAGCGAGACGCGCAACGCGCCGGTGGTGCCGCTCACGGCAGTGGATGAGCGGGGCCTCAAGCCATTCGTCATGCTGATCAAGAATGGCGTTGTGCAGAAAGCCGAAGTGGTGCTCGGAATTCGCGATGCCGCGTCGGAGACGGTCGAGGTGCGTTCGGGCCTGCAGCCGGGAGACACGTTGCTCCTCGGCGCCGCGCGAGGCATCTCGGAGAAGACACCAGTGAAGGTGAGCGCGACGTCGGACACCGGACGCAACAATCCCTAAGCAAATGAGCGGTGCGCGGCAATCACCGCGCACCGGAGGCGAGCAATGATCATCTCAGATTTTGCCATCAAGCGTCCGCTCATCACCGTCGTGGCCATGGTCACGCTGGTGATCTTCGGGACGTTCGCACTGTTGAAGTTGAAGACCGACGAGTTCCCGGACGTGACGCCGCAGTTCCTCACGGTCGGCATCGTCTATCCCGGCGCGTCGCCTGACGTCGTCGAGAGCGAAGTGCTGAAGCCCGTGGAAGAGCAGATCGGTTCCATAACGGGCGTCAAGCGAATCATCGGAAAGGCCTACGACGGCTACTCGATGATCATGATCGAGTTCCTGTTCGGAAAGGACATGAACGTCGCGTCGCAGGAAGTGCGCGACGGAATTTCATCGATCCGTTCCGATCTCCCGACGGAGATGAAGGAGCCGATCATTCAGAAGTTCAACAACACGGACCGCCCGATCGTCTCGATCGCGCTGTCGTCGACGGTGCTCTCGCCGCCGGAGTTGACGCGCATCGCCGATCCGGGAATCACGCGTGAGCTTCGCTCGTTGCCGGGTGTGGCCGACGTGCAGATCTTCGGCAAAGTGGATCGCGAGCTCACCGTCGAGATCGATCCGCACAAGCTGCAGTCCGCGAACGTGAGCGTGGCGCAGGTCGTCAACGCGCTGCAGGCGCAGAACCTCGCGGCGCCCGTCGGTCGAGTGAACGGTGAGCTCGACGAGCGCGCGATTCGGCTGCGTGGACGTCTCGAGAACCCGGCGGAATTCGACAACCTCGTCGTTGCGGATCGCAACGGCGTGATCACCCGACTCGGTCAGGTCGCGACGATCAAGGATGCGACCGAAGAGCCGCGCACGCTCGCGCTGTTCAACGGCAAGGAAGCGATCGGCATCGATGTGAAGAAGGCGACGGGCTACAGCACCACCGACGTAGCGAATCGCGTCCGTGACCGCCTGACGCAGCTCGAGCCGACGCTGCCCAAGGGAGTGAAGATCGAGTTGGTGAAGGACTCGGGCACACGCGTCGATCACGCCGTGAGCAACGTGGAAGAGGCGCTCATTCTCGGCGCCGTGCTCACGGTGCTCGTCGTGTTCCTGTTCCTGAACTCGTGGCGATCCACGGTCATTACTGGTCTCGCGCTGCCCGTTTCGGTGCTCGCGAGCTTCATCGCCGTGTGGGCGCTCGGATTCAAGCTCGAGACGATGTCGCTGCTCGGACTGTCGCTCGCAATCGGTATTCTGATCGACGATGCGATCGTTGTGCGAGAGAACATCGTGCGTCACGTCGAGATGGGGAAAGATCATTTCCGCGCGGCGCACGACGGCACTGACGAGATCGGACTCGCGGTTGCCGCGACGACGTTCTCGATCCTTGCGGTGTTCGTGCCCATCGGATTCATGCCGGGCATCGGCGGCCAGTGGTTCAAGCCGTTCGCGCTGACGATTGCAATGTCGGTGGCCGTGTCGCTGTTCGTGTCGTTCTCGCTCGATCCGATGCTCTCCGCATACTGGCCGGATCCGCATCGGCCGCCCGAGCAGCGCGGCTGGATCACGCGGCAGCTCGACCGGTTCAACCATTGGTTCAATCGACAGGCGGAGAAGTACAAGGGTGTCGTCGCGTGGGCGCTGGATCATCGCGCAGCGATGGTTTTGATCGCCTTGCTCACGTTCGTTGCATCGTTCTTCCTGCCGACTCGGGGACTGACGGGTCTCGGCGCAGCGCTGGTCGGCATCTTGATCGTCGTGTTCGGGTTGTCGAAGCGCGGTCTCAATGTCTTCGCGCGCGGGGTCGCTGTGCTCGTCGGACTCGTGGTATTCGCCATGTTGCCGCAGAAGGTGCCTGCGGCGCGCACCGTGGGCACCGGCTTCTTCCCCGAGGACGACCGCGCCGAATTCATCATGGCGCTGGAGACGCCGCCGGGATCGAACATGGAGTACTCGCGACTCAAGGCTGAAGAAGCCGCGAACATCGCGCGCGCTCACCCCGAGGTGCTCTACACGTACACGACGCTCGGCAACAGCGCGACCGGCGGTGTGGACGAAGGCAACATCTACGTTCGCACGGTGCCGAAGACGAAGCGCAACGTCTCGATCGAGCAGCTCGCTGAGCAGCTGCGCCATGAGACCGCGCACATGTCCGGCGCGACGGTGTCGATCTTCACGAGCGACTTCAACGCCGGCTTCAAGGCGATTCAGCTCCAGTTGCGCGGGCAGGATGTCGCAGCGCTTGCGCAGGCCGCGGATATGGTGAAGGCAGAAGTCGAGAAGGTACCTGGCGCGGTGGACATCGGTCTTTCGACGAAGGGTCAGAAGCCCGAGCTCGAGATCGATCTCAATCGGGGTGTTGCCGGTTCAATGGGTCTTACAGTAGGTCAGGTCGCGCAATCGCTGCGGCCGGCCTTTGCAGGTATAGATGCGGGGTATTGGATCGATCCTTCGGGGAAGTCGCGCAAAGTCACTGTGCGACTCACCCCGGAAGCTCGCCAGCGCGCGCAGGATCTGGTGCAGCTGCCGATGCAGGTGATGGGACCGAACGGCGCGCCGCAGATGATGCCGCTCGGCCAGGTGGCAACGATCAAGCAGGGCCTCGGCCCGGCGATCATCGATCACTTGAATCGCGATCCCGTTGTGACCGTAGAGCTCAACACGTCGGGCCGCGCGGCCGGTGACGTGACGAATGACATCATGGCGCGCGTCGAGAAACTGCGACTGCCGGCGGGCGTTCGATTCACCGCGGGCGGCGACGTCGAATCACAGGCCGAGGTGTTCGGTCAGATTTTCTCGGCGCTCGGACTCGCCGTGCTGCTGATGTATCTGATTCTCGTGGTGCAGTTCGGCTCCTTCATCGATCCGCTCGCGATCATGATGTCGCTTCCGCTGTCGCTCATCGGCGTCATGGTTTCGCTGGCGATCACGGGCATGACGATCAACATCATGAGCTTGATCGGCGTGATCATGCTGATGGGCATCGTGGCGAAGAATGCGATTCTGCTCATCGACTTTGCGAAGTGGGCGCGCGAAGAGCGCGGACTTCCGCTGCGCGAAGCGCTGATCGAAGCAGGCGCGATTCGTCTTCGTCCGATTCTCATGACGACGTTCGCGCTGATCGCGGGCATGGTGCCGGTCGCGCTGGGCCGTGGTGAGGGCGCACAATTCCGCGCTCCGCTCGGCGTGGCGGTGATCGGCGGCGTGATCACGTCGACGTTCCTGACGCTGCTCGTGATCCCGACGGGTTACGAAATTCTCGACGAGTGGCGCCACGCATTCATGCGTCGCCTCGGCCGGCAGCCGAAGCAAATGACGGCCGAGCATCCGATTGCGACGGTGGCAGGAGATTGATCCTGTCATCCTGAGCGGAGCGAAGGATCTGCTGTTCGACCGTTCCGAGCAGCAGGTCCTTCGCTTCGTTCAGGACGACCAGCTCAAACCGGCGTTGGCAGCGGCGGCGCGATCTCGGCGACTTCGCTCTGCGCTTGCTGGAGTCGATCGAGCTCGTCGCCCAGCTCACGCGCGGCTTCCAGCACCGTCGTGATCGGCTGAAGATCTACTGATCCGCCGTGGAGCCGAAGCAGATCGAGACGAACCGCTTCGAGTGCGGCGACGCTCTCCGCCAGCTCTCGCTTCGCTCCATCGCGCGACGCGATCACGCTCTGAAATGCGGCATTCGATCGCTCGGAGCCGCCGAGTTCGACCAATGCGTTCAGCTCGTCGATACGCGCGCGTGCAGCTGCCGCGTGGGCCTCGAGCCGATCGACCACCTGCGGAAGGTCGCTCAGTTGCTCGCGGTAGGCTGAGGGCAGCTTGGCGTAGAGGTCGGACGCAGCGAGGCTCAACGCCATTTCCGTCGGCCGATACTCGAGATCAGCCGTGGGCTTTCGATGTCGCGGTGAAAGCACCTTTGCGGCCCATTCGCCGACGCGGCTGTTCCAGATCAGCGAACGAACGGCACCGACGAGCATTGGGCGAATGCGTCGTCCGATGAGTGGCACGCCCAAGGCATTGCTGGTCATGGTGGCGATGACCGACGCTCCAACAATTACACCCAGGAAAATTCGACCCGCGAGGGTGTAGGGCACACCAATGAAGAACATCAGCCCTACCCCGCCGATCAGCATGTACGTGAGACCCCGCATCACGCGCGCCCACCCGGACTCGGATGCTTCATACTCGAACGTCAGCTCTTCCCGACGCTCGTGACGCCACGCGGCGAGTGCCGCGCGCAGATCGCGAAGCGTGTAGCCGGCGGAAAGTACCTGATAGGTTTTTCGCGCGTGGAACAACGTGATCGGTATGAGCGGCAGCAGATCGAACGCCAGAACGACGGGCCAATCGCGTTGTCCACCTCTCAGCTCCGATAACAGCCCCATCGTGAAAATTCCGCTCCACGCCATGTACACTGTCCGGAGCGGATCTTGAGACTGCGTCCACACCCGAAGCGCGAGCGGCAGCTTCGCGCGCACTGGCATCGTCGCGGCGTCGAGTGCTTCGACCATTGCTTCGCCCGACGCGAATCGCTCGTCGGGCGACTTTCGTAAGCATCGCTCGATGACGGCGACCAGCGGTCGCGGTGCGCTGGGCACCGCAGCCGCGAGCGACGGCACCGGCGCGCCGAGGTGTTGGAGCGCGAGCGCTGCGCTGTTCGACGCATCAAACGGCAGCTTGCCGCTCACCGCGAGATAGGCGACCACGCCGAGCGAATAGAAATCGCTTCGGCCGTCGAGCGGCTCGCTCGAGGCCTGTTCGGGACTCATGAAGTGGGCGGTGCCCATCACGCGTCCTGGATCGGAGATGGCCGTCTCGCCGGCACCCCGCGCAATTCCGAAGTCGCTGACGAGTGCGCGGCCCGTTTCCGCTTCGATGAGAATGTTGTCCGGCTTGATGTCGCGATGCACGATGCCGCGGCCGTGAGCATACGAGAGTGCCCACGCGACTTCTTTCAGCAGCCGTGTCGCGAGCGCCGGCGGCAGCGGACCGCGCGTGCGCAGCCGTTCGCCGAGCGTCTCGCCGTTGACGTAGGCCATTGCGAAAAACACGAACCCGCCAGCTTCGCCAACGCGGTAGATCGGCACGATGTGCGGGTGCGAGAGCGACGCGGCCATCCGCGCCTCGCGCAGAAACCGCTCGCGGATGTCCGCCCGTTCCGCGAGCGCACCCGGAAGCACTTTGATCGCTACGAGTCGGTCGAGCTGAACCTCTCGCGCGAGATAGACGACCCCCATGCCGCCGCGCCCAAGCTCGCGCTCGAGGGAATACTCACCGGCGAGCGCCTGTTGCAGATCGATGAATTCGCGGTCGAGCACGACGTGTCATCTCCGAGGTCGGCTTCGGCACTACGGCCCGGCAACCGTTGGAGTTACGGGTTTGAACCGCCTACCGGACGCGGCGGATTCGGCGGATGGTGATTGGCGGTGTGAGCGCTTGGCCCTGCGCCGGTGAGCCTTGAATGGCTCGAACGACGTCCATTCCCGTCGTGACCCGACCGAACGCGGCGAACCCCTTCCCGTCGGGATTGCGCTTTCCGCCGAAGTCGAGCGACGGCTGGTCTCCGATACAGATGAAGAAGTCGGCCGTCGCCGTGTTCGGTCCCGCTCGGGCCATCGAGATCGTTCCGTCGCGGTGATGCAGTCCCGTCACGTTCGTCCGCTCCAGCTCGATCGCGGGAAATCCCTGCCCTTGCTGGGGACTCGGGCCTCCCTGAATCACCTCGATGCGAACCGCGTTGTTCGGTTGGTTCAACGAGGTGACAGTTCGATGAAATTTGCCGCCGGAGTAAAAACCGCCGTCGACGTAGCGGAGGAAGTTTGTGACCGAGACCGGCGCTCGCGCGCTGTCCAAGGAAACATCGATATTGCCCTTGTCGGTCTCAATGACGACGCGAACAATCCCGGCCTTGGGCGTCGTCTTCTCCTGAGCGCTACTCGCGGAGCCGACTGCCGCCACGAGGAACACGGCGACGATTCTTGTAAGGAACATGCAAGTTCATTCTAGGCCGCCCCTCGGGTCGGTTCAACAGTGACGCTCCCATCGACCCGCCGTCCCTGTTCGGACGTCCAACTCGCGAATTAGCTTCAAGCCAACCCTCACCAGCGCTGCTTGCTCGCATTTCTGAACGGCCAATTCCTTCCTCGAAGCGCGGCGACCGTCCCCGTCGAGGATCGCGGCTTTGTATTTGGGGATGGAGTCTATGAAGTCTGGCGAGTCGTGAACGGCCGTGTCTTCGAGACCGATCGTCACCTCGCCCGACTCACATCCGGGCTCTCGGCGCTGCGAATCGCGCCGCCGGATCTCGTGCGGCCGGAAGTCTTGAATTCGGTCGCGGACCGGCTGCTCACTGAATCCAAGCTGACTGACGGCGAAGCGACTCTTTACGTCGAGATCACGCGCGGCGTCGCGCCGCGAACGCATCAATTTCCGGCATCGTCGGCCTCGCCGACGGTTTATGCGACCGTCAATCGGCTCGTCCCCGCTGACGACATCCGCGCTCGAGGCGCGTCATGCGTCACGGTGCCCGACGTCCGCTGGTTGCGTTGCGACATCAAGACGATTCAGCTGCTGCCGAACGTGTTGGCTCGTCAAGCGGCGGCGGACCGCGGCGCGATCGAAGCGATCATGATTCGTGACGGCAATGTCACGGAAGGCTCTCACACGAACGTGGTGGGAGTTCTCGATGGCGTGATCAGAACGCATCCGACGAATCATCTGATACTTCCCGGCGTCACTCGCGCCATCGTACTCGACCTGGCTCGCTCGCTCGGCATGACCGTCAACGAGCAGCCCATCGGCGAACGCGATCTCGGCCGTCTCGAGGAATTGTTTCTGGTGGGAACGACGACGGACGTGATGCCGATCGTTCGCCTGAACGATCAGCCGGTGGGAACGGGCGCGTTGGGTCCGATCGCGACGAAGCTCGTGCGCGCGTTTCGAGAGTATCTCGACGCGGCCTGCGCTCCTGCTCACGCCGCCTAGTCGTCGTCCGCCGACCGCGCACCAGCGATGATCGCGCTTCTTCAGGCTGCGACGACGCAACCCGGGGCTTCTACGCTCTTCGGCCGGATGTGGGCGTACATAACACTCGGTGCGACCGGCATCATCACGGAAGAAGCGACACCGCTCATCGGAGGTCTTGCCGCACACGACCACCGCCTGCATCTGTCGGCGGTCATCCTGTGGGTGGCGGGCGGAACATGGCTCGCCTCGCTCGGCCTGTATTACATCGGACGATGGCGCGGTGATTGGGCGCGTCGTCGCTGGCCGCGGCTGAGGACGGTTATCCTCAGCGCGTTCAAAATCGTACGCCGCCATCCATGGCGAGCCTCGCTGGCCGTTCGCTGGGCTTATGGCTTACGGCTGACTCTGCCAATCGCGTGCGGAGCTGCGCGCATCTCCATCGTGATCTATCTCATCGGCAGCGCGATCAGCTCTTTGACGTGGGCCGTAGTTTTCACAATGCTGGGGTGGGCGTTCGGACGGACGACCCTGCTGGTCGTCGGACATGTTCGCCGATATGAGAACTATTTGGTCGCGCTGATCGTTCTGATATTGGCCATCGTATTCTGGTTGATGCGTAAGAAGCACGTGGAGGACGAGGTCGTCGAAGTACTGGCGGCTGGAGATACCGGGCCCATCCCGAAGGTCTCTCGTCCAGACCATATGTGAGATCTTGAAATCCGATCGAGGAGAATGATCATGTCGATGAAGCTCAATCGCATGTTGGTCATGTTCGCCGGCGTCGTCGCCGTTGCAGTGTCGGCGTTCGCGCAACGGCTGTCGGGTGCGACCCGCGTGGTGACTCCCGTTCCGTCGCCCGCCGTGGACGATCACCCGACGGCGAAGACGGAGACCACGGTGTTTGCGGGCGGATGCTTCTGGGGAATTCAGTCCGTCTTCCAGCACACCAAGGGCGTGATCAGCGCAACGTCCGGCTACGCCGGCGGATCAGTCAAGAATCCGTCGTACGAAGAGGTGAGCACTGGACGCACCGGTCACGCCGAGTCGGTCAAGGTGATATTCGATCCGACACAAGTCACGTATGGCCAGCTGCTGCAGATCTTCTTTTCCGTTGCGCACGATCCGACGGAGCTGAATCGTCAAGGACCGGACGTGGGGACGCAGTATCGGTCGGCGCTCTTTTATACGAGCGACGAGCAGAAGAAAGTCGCCGAGGAGTACATCGGCCAGCTGACGAAGGCCCACACGTTTACGCGTCCCATCGTCACGCAGGTCGCGGCGCTCAAGGACTTCTTTCCGGCTGAGGCGTATCATCAGAACTACGCCGAGGAGCATCCGACGCAGCCGTACATCGTGTACAACGACGCGCCGAAGATCGTGAACTTGAAGAAGGAATTTCCGCAGTTTTACACGGATAAGCTCGCGGCGCACGAGTAGTCATCCTGAGGATCGCAGCGACGAAGGACCTATCGTCCCGTTAGTGAGCTGGCCTCACTGCGTGGACAGTAGGTCCTTCGTCGCTCCGCTCCTCAGGATGACTGCTCCCGCAGCCTCTCCCACGCGAGCTCGACGTGCCTCAGCTCCGTGCGAAGATTGCCGACGGCCAAACGCAGGGTGAACCGTCCTCGCAGCTTCGTGTGTGAGAGAAAGACATCGCCGCCCGCGTTGACCGCGTGCATGATCTCTTCGTTCCGCCGGTCACACTCCTCGTCGCTCATGCCGCGAGGCGCATAGCGAAAGCACACGAGCGCGAACGGCACCGGCGCCATCAACATCCAGTTCGGATCTGCCTCGATCCATCCGGCGAACGCGCGAGCGAATGCACGATGGTCGCGCATTCGTGCGACGAGGTGGTCGACCCCGAATGCGCGAATCATCATCCACAACTTGAGCGCGCGAAAGCGCCGGCCGAGCTGAACGCCGTAGTCCATGTAGTTGATGACCTCATCCTGCTCGCGCGTCACGAGATACTCGGGCACGAGCGAGAACGCCCGCTTGAGGACCTCCGGACGACGCAGGTACAGCAACGAGCATTCCGACGGCGTGAACAGCCACTTGTGCGGGTTCACGACGAGCGAATCCGCTTGGTGAACGCCGTCGAGCAGATGGCGATACTCTGGGACAATCGCGAGCATGCCGCCGTACGCGCCGTCCACATGAAGCCAGACGTCTTCCCGGCGGCAGATTTCCGCGATCGCGGGCACCGGATCGATGCTCGACGTGCTCGTCGTCCCAATCGTCGCGACACCCGCGAGCGGAAGAAATCCGTTCGCACGATCGGCCGCGATCGCCTCGGCGAGACGATCGGGCCGCATCCGAAACTCGTCGTCATCCTCGATCTTCACGACATTCTCGAGCCCGAAGCCTAGCGCAAGCGCCCCTTTGTCGATCGATGAATGCGCATGCGTCGAGCAATACACTCGGAGTCGCGGCAGGTCCGCGCGCCCGGCCAAGCCACGCTCGCGAATCGCGAGCTCGGGTTTCGACTCACGCGCCGCCGCGAGCGCGAGCATCGTCGAGATGGATGCGGTGTCCGTCGTGATGCCCCACCACTCGTCGCTCAAGCCGAGCATCTGTCGGATCCAGTCGGTGACGACTTCCTCCAGCTCAGTCGCGGCCGGCGATGTCTTCCACAACATCGCCTTCACGTCGAGCGTCGCGACGAGCATCTCCGCAAGAATCGCCGGCACGTTCGACGATGTCGCGAAATACCCGAAGAACGCCGGGTGATTCCAGTGCGAGATCCCTGGAATGATCTTCGAGTCGAAATCGGCGAGTATCTGTGGCAGCGGCTCGCCGGCCGCCGGCGGCGATGCCGGCATCGACGCTTTGATGTCTCCCGGCTTCGACGACGAGAGTACCGGATGCCGCTCCGGATGCTCGAGATACGCCGCGATCCAGTCGAGCACCGCCCGACCGTTCGCGATCAGTTCGTCGCCGGAGAGATCACCTGTCATCGCGAATCGATGACCTGTGTCATCGCCACCGAAAGATCTTCAAAGCGATGCCGAAGCACACCACGCCCCACGCAACAAGAATTCCAAGCTCGAGCCCGAGCCCCGACAACCCCACGCCGCGAAGCATCGTTGCGCGCAACGCGTCGTTCGCCGCAGTGAGGGGAAGCGCCTTGATGATCGGCTGCACCGCGCGAGGAAAGTTCTCCGACGAAAAAAACACGCCCGACAACACCCACATCGGCAGCATGGCGAGATTCATCATCCCCGACACGCCTTCGATCGTCCTCGACCGCGACGCGATGAGCAGTCCCAATCCGCCGAACGCGAGCGCCGAGATGACGATGATCGTCGCCATCACGCCCCAGTTGCCGCGCATCGGTACGTCGAACAAGAAGATCGTGAAGCCGAGCAGCACGCCGACCTCGATCGTCAGCATCACCAGACGCGAGATCACGTACGACCCGAGATACTCGGCGCGCGACATCGGTGTGGCGACCAGCCGCTTGAGCAAATTCTTACGACGCTGGTCGACGATCGAGTAGCCAAGGCCCCAGATGCCGCCGCCCATGATCGTCATGCCGAGCAGGCCTGGCACGACGAAATCGATGTATCGGGAGCCGCGCTCGCGCACCTTCGAATCGGACACACGAACAGGATCCGTTCGGCCGGCGCCGCGCTGTGCGGCATCGTTGACAATGAGTCGCGCGGTGCGCGCCTCGGGACGCGTGTCGTCGTATTGATAGTGCACGGCGCCGCCCGTGTCGGGCGTCGCGACCAAGGCAACGCGACCCGTTCGCAGCGCGACCATCGCACTGTCGGGCGAAAGCACCTCCACCGCGAGCGCACTATCTCGCTTGACCGCGTCGGCGAGCTTCGCCGCTTCGGGCGAGCCCGCTGCAACGGCGACGTGAATGATGTCCGGCGGCTTGCTGCGGAACGCGATGCCCAAGCCGATCGCGAGAAGAATCGGGAATCCGAATGACCAGAACAGCGCCTCCGGTTCGCGCGCGTACTCTTTGAAGCGCACTGTCACCAACTGCCACAGCGAGTTGTACGTCGAATCGGTCGCAGCGGGAGTCGTCACGCGAATTGCCTCACTCATTGCGCAGCTGCCTCCCGGTCAGCGACACGAAGACGTCTTCCAGGGTGGCGGAGTGCGTCGTGAGTTGCGCCAGCTCGATGCTCCGTCGTGTGAGCAACGCGAGCAGCGCCGGTACGGTTCGGTGCAGAGCCGCAACCTGCAACTCATATCCGGCCGCGACGCGTCGAACCGCGATCACGCCGTCCAGCGCGCGCAGTTCCACTTCGTCGACCGACGACGTCTCTCCCGCCGGCGCAAACTCGACCACATGCTCGGCGCCGAGTGACGCGATCAGCTCGCGCGGCGTGCCGAGCGCGATCACCTTGCCGTGATCGACGATCGCGACGCGATCGCACAGGATCTCGGCTTCGTCCATGTAGTGCGTCGTCAGCAGAATCGTTCGGCCGAGCGCTTTGAACTCGGTGATCAGATCCCAGAGCTGCCGGCGCGACTGCGGGTCGAGTCCCGTGGTCGGCTCATCGAGAAACAGCAGATCCGGATCACCGACGATTGCGCAGGCGAGCGCCAATCGTTGTTTCTGTCCGCCGCTCAGCTTGCCGACGCGCGAGCCGCGTTTTTCGTCGAGCTGAACGAGCCGGATGACTTCGTCGACGGTGCGTCCGCGATCGTAAAAGCTTCGAAACAACCGAACGGTCTCCTCGACGGTCAGCTTATCCGCGAGCTGCGTTTCCTGGAGTTGAATTCCGAGCCGCTGGCGCAGCTGGTTGTTGTCGTTGTCCCAGCGAAGGCCAAGGAGCTCGACGTCGCCCGAGTCGGCGGTCGTCAGACCTTCACAGATCTCGATCGTTGTGGTCTTGCCGGCGCCGTTCGGACCCAACAGGCCGAAGCACTCGCCGGCGGCCACGGACAGGTTCAGTCCGTCGACCGCACGGACATCAGCGTAGTACTTCCGCAGGTCTCGCACGGCGAGCGCGGTCGCGGTGGGCGGGCTGGTCATCGGCGTGAAGTTTAGCTCCCCGGCCAACCCTCCCGTGCGGCTCGGCGCGGGGGGCGAAACCCCAAGCGGTTCCGGGACGTATCGTGTTGACCTGCTGTCCCTTTTCGAGGGTTTCGTATGCTCGCTCTCCTCGGCGTCGTGCTCGCGCTCCAGGTCCCGCCAACTCCCCCGACACCTCCGGCACAACAAGGCCAGACACAGTCACGGCGCCGGGTGGTGGTTCGGGACAGTAGCAGCGATTCGACGAGCGACTCCACGAGCAATCGCCGAGGGCGCCGCCCCGGGATTCGACGGGCCGTCACGCCCGAGCTGTCCGCGTCGGCCTTCAAGGATCCCACCGCGAGGAAGACGTTACTCGCCGCGCGCGCTGCGCGACTGACCCAGGATTCGATGCTGACCTCCTACGACGCAATGTCGTATCAGCGGATTTCAGCGGGTCTTGGCTTCAGGAGCATTGGTCGAGACCGCTTGCTGTTCCGACATGAAAGCGCCGCGAGAGTGAGGTGGCAACAGGGCGTCGGCGTTTGGATCGATGCCAAAGGTTCGAGGACAGCCGTACCGGTCGTGACTCACGAAGAGGCGCAGAAGGAGATGCGCAACGAGATGGAGCACGACCCCGACATGAACGCCTCGATCCCGTACTTTCCGGGCAACGAGCCGTTCTGGATCGGAAGCGATATCGCGAGGTCGCAAGTCGACGAGCACGATCTCGTGCATCCGATCGCCGACGGCGCGGAGGCGTACTATACGTACGAGACCGGCGACTCGATCAGCTTCACGCTGCCGAACAAGAGCGTCATTCAGCTGCGCGAGTTGAAGGTTCGACCGCGCGAGCCGCATTGGAATCTCGCCGTCGGTTCCCTCTGGTTCGACACGAAATCGGGTCAGCTCGTGCGCGCCGCGTATCGACTCTCGGTCCCGATGGACATCTGGTCCGTCGCGACGGAAGAAGACCCGAAGTCGATGGACGACGTTCCAGTCTGGGTAAAGCCGATGATCACGCCGATGAAGGCCGAGCTTGCGGCGGTCGTCGTCGAATACGGACTGCATGAAGGACGCTTCTGGCTTCCGCGACTTCGAATGGCGGAAGGCAGCGCGCAAGTCAGCTTCATGCACGTGCCGTTCAAGATGGAAGAGAGCTTCAAGTACAGCAGCGTGAACGCGAAGGACAGCTTGCCCCCGATCATCGTGGCGCAGGCGAACCAACGACGCCGAATGCCGGACTCGCTGACGGCCGAGGAGCAGCAGGCGTGGCGTGATTCGGTGCGTCAGGCGAATCGCATTCGTGCCCGAGCTGTGCGCGATTCCATTCGCGACGGTCTGCGGCCCGCGGATTTCCATGGCGAGTGCGGCAAGTCCGACACGTGGACGCAAACGCAAACGCGCTACGAGAACAGGCTTCCCGTCGCCGTTCGCATTCCATGCGATGTCTCGAAACTCGAAAACTCCCCCGATCTCCCGAAGTCGATTTACGATCCAGGCGACGAGTTGTTCGGCGGCAAAGAGCTCGAGGCGCTCAAGGCCGAAGCGCTGTCGTTGACTGCCCAAGCGCCGTTCTCGGTACGACTCCGCAGTGGACTTCTTCCTCCACCGACGTTCGCTTACGGCTTGTCGATGATGCGCTACAACCGCGTCGAAGGCCTCTCGATCGGTGGCTCAGTCGAACAACAATTCGGCGGCGGCTACGCGGGCACTGCGGTCGCGCGATTCGGCATCGCAGATCGAGAACCAAACATCGAGCTGAGCGGCACGCGCTCGAACGTGACGCAAACGATTGGCCTCGGCGTTTACAATCATCTCATCTCGGCGAGCGACTGGGGCCAGCCGCTCAGCTTTGGCAGCTCGTTCTCGGCGCTGATGTTCGGACGCGACGAAGGTTTCTACTATCGCGCCACGGGTGTCGAGCTCACCGGATCGCGGGCCGCGTCGTTCGGCGGCGGCACGCGCGTCGAGTGGCGCGCGTTCACCGAGCAGGAGCGCACCGCCGCGGCGAAGACGAGCTTCGCCGTCAACGGCGGCCATTTTCCCGACAATCTGATTGCGCGGCGCGGGATGTACACGGGCGTCGGCACGCGTTTGACCAACTCCTACGGTCTCGACCCGAACGGTTTCCGACTTTTCTCAGATCTCAGAATTGAAGGCGCGGTGGGCGACTCTGCGTATGGTCGCGGCGCGCTCGATCTCACGGCGTCACACGGTCTTGGTCGCCTCGCGACATCGTTGACTATCGCCGGCGGTAGCTCGGTCGGCGCGCTGCCGCCGCAGCGTTACTGGTTCCTCGGCGGCTCGCAAACCGTACGCGGTCAGAGCCCCGATACGGCGCAGAGCGGCAACGCCTTCTGGCTCACGCGCCTCGAAGTCGGTTCGAGTAACGCCGGCGTTCGCCCGATGGTGTTTGGCGATCTGGGATGGACGGGTGATCGCACGAAGATGACGCAGAACATTCACCCGATGAGCGGCGCGGGCGCAGGCGTGTCGTTCCTCGACGGGTTGATCCGCTTCGACGTGGCGCGCGGCATTTATCCGCGGAAGCAGTTCCGCGTCGACATGTCTCTCGAGGCGAAGTTCTGAGCGCGCGCGTGACTCCGCTCGATCCGATATCTCAGGCCGGCTCCTGCGCTCCTGTGCGAAACGCCGTGCCGATGCCGTCCGCATAGCGCTGCCAGACTGGAAGCTGCGACTTCAGTCGCGCGCGTCCCGCCGGCGTGATGGCGTAGTACTTCGCGCGGCGATTGTTCTCGGACAACCCCCACTCGGTTTCGACGAGCCGTCGGCGCGCGAGGCGGTGAAGCGCGGGGTAGAGCGTTCCTTCGTCCACGAGAAGAACAGTCTTCGTGGCGCGCTCGATCCACTCGGCCACCGCATAGCCGTGCTTCGGCCCGGCGGTGAGCGCCTTGAGGATTAGGAGATCGAGGCTCTCGCGAAAGATGTTCAGTTCCGTTTCGCGCATCTCCTATAATGACGCACCCCCCCTTGGTCTGCCAAGGGGAAACTACCGGGGACGGGCGACGGCGACCGGCGACGGGGAGAACCAGGACGGCCACTCAGGGAATTTGCGCAGTTTGCGTTTCGCCCGTCGCCCGTCGCCGATCGCCCGTCCCCGGTAGTTCACCCAATCGTTAGTTGATATGAATAGAAGTCAACGTAACTACCATTGACGCCTTTGGACCCGATTGTATGTTGGATCCATGATCCGCGCCGCCCAGACCTGCATGTGCTGCTGTTGCATGTGTTGTTGCATGTGTCGATCGACACGTGAGGCTCTGGGCGTCCGCATATAGCAACCTGCTCTTCCAGCGACACGCGCTCCGATCCTCTTCCGGATCGGGGCGTTTTTGTTCGCGGCGATGAAGCAGCGCTGATCCGGTGAATCGAAGAACGAGAGTCGCTCAAGCACCGCGACCTCAACCGGACAGCCTCATGCAACCGATCGCCATCTATCACGAGCATCCCGACTGGTTCAAGCCGCTCTTCACCGAGCTCGATCGGCGAGGACGCGACTACGTGCGCCTCGACGCCGCCGCACACGTCTTTGATCCGTCGGAGGACGACGTGCCGTATTCGCTCGTGTTCAACCGCGCGAGCCCGTCGGCATATCTTCGCGGCCATCGCCAGTCGACGTTCCACACGCTGCACTGGCTCCGCCACCTCGAGCGCATCGGCATTCCCGTCGTCAACGGCTCGAAGGTGTACTCGTTCGAGCTCTCCAAAGCGACGCAGCTCGATCTGCTCGAAGAGCTCGGGCTTCCCTATCCGAAAGCGCGCGCGATCAATCATCCGGGACTCGCCGCGTCCGCTGCTGCCGGGTTGCGCTACCCGGTGCTCGTCAAAGCCAACATCGGTGGCAGCGGCGCGGGTATCGTGCGCTATGAGACGGAAGCGGCACTCAATGGCGCGATCGCACGCGGCGAAGTCGAACTCGGCATCGACGGCGTTGCGCTCGTGCAGGAGTCGGCGCCGCTGCGCGACGGCCACATCGTTCGCGTCGAAACGCTCGGCGGAAAGTACCTGTATGCGATCAAGGTCTATCCAGCCGTCGGGTCATTTGATCTCTGTCCTGCCGATGCCTGCCAGACGACGAACGGCGTCGAGCTCGTACGCGGTGCGTGCGCCGTCGATGCTCCGAAGACCGGCCTTCGCGTCGAGGGCTACGAGCCGCCTCGCCACATCATCGAGCAGGTCGAAGCGATCTCGCAGCGCGCGGGCCTCGACGTCGGCGGCATCGAGTATCTCATCGATGATCGCGACGGAAAACACTACTTCTACGACGTGAACGCGCTGTCGAATTTCGTGGCCGATCCGGAGAATGTGATTGGGTTCAATCCGTGGGTGAGGTTGGTGGATTTTGTAGAGGGAAGAGGGAGGCGGGAAGAGGGAAGAGGGGGGAAGGGATATGCGGGAAGTGGGAACACCTTCATCGCAGAGCCTTCCGTCGTTCCCTCGACCCCAAACCCTCTTCCCCCCTCTTCCCCCTTCCCCCTTCCCTCTTCCCTCAGTGTGAGTGCCACAAACACACTCGGATCTTCATCCTGCTGATACCCGAGCGAGAGCTCGTGACTCGACAACGCCGTGCCGCACCGAGGGCAGTACGGCAGAATCTTGTGCCCGCGGTACAACAGATCCTTGTCGAACAGCGTCTTGAGCGACCACCACACGCTCTCGACGTAGTCGTTCGAGAACGTGACGTACGGATGCTCGTAGTCGAGCCAATACCCCATGCGAGCGCTCAAACGTTCCCAATCGCTGCGGTACTTGAACACGCTCTCGCGACAGAGGCGATTGAACTCGCCGACGCCCAACGCTTCGATCTGCTGCTTGCCGCTGATGCCGAGCTGCTTTTCGACTTCGATCTCGACGGGCAGGCCGTGCGTGTCCCAGCCGGCTTTTCGCGACACGAGAAAGCCCTTCATCGCTCGATAGCGACAGAAGAGATCCTTGATCGTACGTGAAAAGACGTGATGGATGCCCGGCTTGCCGTTTGCCGTCGGCGGGCCTTCAAAGAACACGAAGCGAGGCGCGCCCGCGCGCGCGGCCAGCGTCTGTCTGAAGAGATCTTCCGACTCCCAGCGCGCGAGCAGCTCGCGCTCGACCTCGTCAGCCGCGCGATCCGGCGGCAGCAGCTGATAGCGATCCACGGTCGGTGCGGTCATAGGCGCGCCATCACTCCGCAAACGAGTGCCGCCAAGTGCGGCTCGGCACGGCCGGCAACCGCGATGATCTTCTCGACCGTCGCTGGCTCGAGCGCGTCCGGCAGACACATGTCCGTGACGATCGAGAGTCCGAGCACGCGCATGCCTGCGTGTACCGCGACGACCACTTCCGGAACGGTCGACATGCCGACGACATCAGCGCCGATCCCGCGGAGAAACCGGTACTCGGCGCGCGTCTCGAGATTGGGACCCGGCACGGCGACGTACACGCCTTCACGCAACGTCAATCCGGCGCGCGCGGCGACGTCTCGCGTGAGCGCCCGCAACCCGGCGTCGTAGGCCTGTGAGAGATCTGGAAAGCGTGGTCCAAGCCGGTCGTCGTTCGCACCGATCAGCGGACTATCGCCAAGCAGGTTGATGTGATCCGCGATCAGCATGATGTCGCCGGCCCCCCACAACGGATTCAATCCGCCGCAGGCGTTCGAGACGATCAGTGTCTCCGCACCCAGGGCGCGCAACACACGCACGGGAAACGTCACCTGCTGTAGCGAGTAGCCCTCGTAGCGATGAAACCGCCCCTGCATCGCGATCACTCGCTTGCCGCCGAGCATGCCGCACAGCAACCGACCCGCGTGCGACTCGACTGTCGACAGCGGAAAGCCCGGAATGTCGCCGTATTCGATGATGGCGCTGACGTCGATTTCAGCGGCCAGATTCCCGAGACCGGTGCCAAGAATGACGACGGCGTCGGGACGCTCAGGACATTGCGCGCGAACGACCGCCGCCGCGCGCTCGATGGCTTCCACGGTGTGTGCGGCGAGCTCAGGATCGCTCGCGACGAACGGCATGGTGCTCGTCACGCTCATCCCTTCGCGGGCGCTCCAAGCAATGGGAGCACGTCATCCACGCCGTCGACCGGCAGCGGACTCGTCACCGGTGTTTGTTCAGCCACCATTACCTCGCTGAGCTGACGCTCGATCATGAGCCGCAACTGTGCGAGAAACGCGCGACGTCCGCGATCGAGCGCCTTCCACTGGTCCTCGACACGACGAACTTCGCTGCGCGCTTCCTCGAGCAGACGGTCCGCCTCGGCGCGCGCTTCGCGAATGATGAGCTGGCCCTCCTTGTCGGCCTGCTCACGGATGTCGTTGCGCAACTGCTGCGCGGACACGAGCGCTTCGTTGATCGCCTTGTCGCGCTCGCGAAACGCGCGAAGCTGCTCGTGAAAGCCCTTCGCCTTCGCCTCGAGGTCCTGGTTGACACGCGCGAGCCGCTCGAGCTCTTCGGCGACCTGGTCGCGGAACTGGTTGACCCGCTCGGGATCGTAACCGCGAAGTGCCTTGCCGAACTCGTACCGGCGCGCGTCGAGGGGTGTGAGATGGAAGGTCTCGTCGATCATGCGGGTCTCGCTCCGAAGAGAACCGTGCCGAGGCGCACACACGTGGCGCCCTCTTCCACTGCGATCTCGTAGTCGTTCGACATTCCCATGGACAACTCCCGTGCGTCGTGTCCGGCGGCCTGCAGCGCGGCGCGAGCGTCGCGCGCTCCCGAGAAGACGGTCCGTAAGGTCGACTCGTCAGCGTCGAGCGGCGCCATCGTCATCACACCGTCGATCCGAAGACCGCCGAGCTCGCGCAGCCGCGCGCCTTCCGAAGCCCACTCACCCGGACCAAATCCACCCTTCGACTCCTCGCCAACGACGTTGACTTGCATCAGGCAGGGAACGGGACGTCCCAACGCGATGCCGATGTCATGAATGGCATCGGCCAGTCGGCTCGAGTCCAGTGCGTGGAACAGCTCGAATCTGGGAAGGGACTTCACCTTGTTCCGCTGCAGATGCCCGATGAGATGCCACCGAACCCCGACAGTCACGGCATCCATCTTCGGTAGAGCCTCCTGCACGCGGTTTTCTCCCACGTCGCGCAACCCCGCGTCCCAAGCGGCCTGCACCGCGTCGGGTCCGTGCGTCTTCGTTACCGCTACGATTTTCACCGCTTGGCCGTGACCGCCGCGTCGTGTTGCGGCATCGATTCGATCACGCACTTCACGTAGCCGGTCCGGGAGGTCAGGAAACGGCATAACGCAGCAACTTACCGGAGGTTACAGGTCGAATCAAGTGAAGCGAGAGGAGGCCTGTCGGCCGTTTTTCCGAGGATCAGCGAGGGACAAGATAGCGTGTGGAGGAAGTACTCGAACGCCGGATCCGTCGACGGCAACACGCCTCGGCCGCGGCGCCACGCGTCCACCGAAAGCATCGCGGCTCGCACGCGTTCGGTGTCGACGGTGACGACTCTCGAACCTGTGTCTCCAGGGTGACCGTCGGCGTCGTGAACAGCGAAGACTCCACTAACTCTCCACGATCCACTTAACAGGTTTCGGTCGGTCTCCGGCACAGTGAGGGCGACCGCAACAGGTCGTTCATGTGCCAGCGCCGATTTTGCGATTGACGCGCTGATCGGCGTATCGTTTCCCTGCGCGATCGCCAACCCGTGCCGACGTGCCATTTCGTCCACATACCACCCTGCCGCGAGCAGCGGCAGCGTCACGACGGTTACGTCTGGACGCCGTCGCTCCACCTGCTGAGCGTACCAGAGCGGATACGTGTCGTTGTCTCCCGCGACGAAGAGCACCGCCTCGCGCGGTAGCGAGTCGAGCAGCGCTGCCGCGACCTCTCGCGGTAAGCTGGCCTCCGGTTCGCGACGACGATCGACCGCCGACCAATTCAGCGCCACTGGCGCCACAATCAAAACGAGCCCAGCCCACACCGACCATCCGAGCCGCTTCGCAACCGCGAAGGCGCCAAGCCCTGCCCAAACGCCCCAGACCCAGAAACCGAGCACGAAGAAGTAGTCGCGATCGCGCGCCTCGTGGTCGGCCGCATTCGGCACGAAGCGCCAGGCGAAGGATGTACCCGCTTTGAGATTCAGATACAGCAGAACGCCGAGCGAACCGCTCAGGAACAGCAATGCCAAGCCAGCCCACGTGCGGCGATCGTTCGCCCGATGCCATTGCATTCCAACTATGCCTAGGGCGGCGAAGCCCATCGTCGCCACCACGCGCGCAACCGTGGGAATGACACTTGGTCCCAACGAGAGCGCGAACTGCCAGTCTGCATACTCGAACCAGTTGCCGAGTTGAATCCAGACCGGCGCCTGGCGCGGAATCAGTCCTGCGACCGCATACTGATGACGCGTGAGCACGTCGCCGAGCGCGGATAGCGTCGCGGGGTTGCCTTGATTGATCGCCGGATCATGCCGCGCCCGCAGCAGAAGAAAGAGAACACCCGAGAATGCCGCGAGCGTCGCGGTGGCAGCGGCAGCGGAAATCCGCGGTGTCGCGCTGTCACGACCTCGCCTCCGCTCGAGCATGGGCGCGAGGAACAGCGCAAGCGCCACGATGCCCCAGGCGATCGACGTGCGACTGATCGCGAACGTGGCCACGGCAGCGCCTGAAAGAATCGACGCTGCTGTCCAATCAAATCCGCCCCGGGGTCGTCGGGCGGCCAGGTAGATGGCCGCTGGCGCCGCGACGAGCGCGCTCAGATGCAGCGGGATCGAAAGTGCGATCAAATACGCCAGGAGGACAATCCACTTTCGATCACTGCTCCGCCCCGCAACCTCACCGACGACGACCATCGCAATCGAAAGCGCGAGCGACGCAGCATAGACCTCGGTCTCCGTCGCGTTTTGCCAAACGGACGCCATCGCACCCGCGGTGACCGCCGACAATCCCCACACCGGCGCTGGCGCGGAGCGCGCCACAAACCATGCGGTGAGCGCGACGGCGCTCGCGGTACACACGGCCGAAAAGAGATTCGTCGCGGCCGCAAAGGGCAGAAACGAAAAGAGTCGCGCCCATGTATTGAGCAACACGACGAAGAGCGGCGTCCCTGGCGGATGTGGAATTCCCAGGACGCGCGCCGACGCGATGAACTCGCCCGCATCCCAGAATGTCACGCTCGGCGCGAGCGTCGCGATGTACACGACGAGCATCACGCCGCCGGCCAGACATGCCGAGCGTCGCGGCGTCACGTCGCTACGTCGATGCCTCGAGGAGTCGTCACCTCGCGCAGCGTTCCGCCGGCGACGAGCTCCCGTACGCGCGCCGGGGTGACATCGCGCGCCAGTCGCCCGTTCGCAGCGACCGAGATCGCGGCCGTCTCCTCCGAGACCACGACGACGAGCGCATCGGTATCCTCACTCAAGCCGAGCGCCGCGCGATGTCGCGTTCCGAGCGATCGGTCGATGAGCGCGGCCTGCGACAGCGGGAGAATGCATCCCGCGCCCACGATCATGTCTCCGCGCACGATCACCGCCCCGTCGTGCAACGGCGAGTACGGTGTGAAGATCGTCGCGAGGAGATCCGCCGAGACCTTCGCCTGCATCTCTGATCCGGACTGGATGTATTCCTCGAGCGAGACATCGCGCTCGATCGCGATGATCGCACCGATGCCGGACCGGCTGAGTCGCTCGACCGCCTCGCTCACCTGTTCGGCGATCTCGCCTTGCGCCATTCGGCCGAACAATCGCGACATTGGCGATCGGCCAATCTGCGCGAGCGCGGCGCGAAGCTCCGGAGCAAACACCACCAAGAGCGCGATCGCGCCGTAACTGAAGATGAGCGTCAGCAGGTAGACGATCATCGGGAGTTGCATCAGATACGCGACACCGTACGCCACCGCGAGCACGATGATGCCGGCGAGCACCTGCATCGCCCGGGTGCGGTGAATCAGGAGCAGCACTCGGTACACTGCGACGCTCACGATCGCGACCTCGAGCAGATCTCGCCACCCCGGATGCAACAGGCGCAGTTGTTCGATAATGCTCATGGCGCGCCATCCAGGACCGCCCACGCGACGTCCAGCGCTTCGCGGTTGGGCTTCACGTCGTGCACTCGAAACAGCCGCGCGCCGCGGTCGAGCGCCGCCACATTCGCGCCCACGGTGCCCGCCACGCGATCCGCCGGCGTCGTGACGCCCGTGAGCTCGCCGATGAATCGCTTTCTCGACACGCCAACCATCACCGGCCGTCCGATCGCCGCGATTCGATCGAGCTCGCGAAGCGCCGCGATGGATTGCGCGCTCCGCTTCGAGAACCCGATGCCCGGATCGAGCACGACCCGCTCCGCTGGAATCTCAGCCGCCGTCGCGCGTTCGAGCGCCACACACAATTCGTCCGTGATCTCCCTCACCGGATCGTCGCCGTACGTCGCGTGCGTGAACGTGGCCATATCGGCAACGTCGCCACGCGAGTGCATCAGGACAACCCCCACGCGTACGCGTGCGCAGACGGCCGCCATCTCCGCGTCGAGGCGAAAGGCGGACACGTCGTTGACGATCGATGCACCGGCAGCCGCGCACTCTTCGGCAACACGAGACTTGACTGTATCGACAGAGATGAGGATCCCATGATGATCCTTCACCGCGGCCTCGATCACCGGGATCACGCGGCGAAGCTCTTCATCGGCACTCACAGGCGTCGCTCCCTGCGGCCGCGTCGATTCTCCGCCGACATCGATCGCGTCAGCGCCCTCCGCGACGAGTCGGTCGATCAGCCGCCGCGCATCGTCGACGGACGTGAGACGTCCGCCGTCGCTGAAGCTGTCGGGCGTGACGTTCACGATGCCGAAGATGCGCGGCTTGTCGAGCGAGAGTGTGCCTGAAGCGTGTTGCCAATGCATAGTTGTCATCCCGAGGCAGCGAGGGATCTGCACTTCTCGTAGTTCGAGCAGCAGATCCTTCGCTGCGCTCAGGATGACAGCGTCAAATCAAAAAGGGGAGCCCTGGGGCTCCCCTTTCCGACCAGAGTGCAGATCCCTCGCTACGCTCGGGATGACATGCTGCTTACGCCGGGCTAGGCTCCGGACCGCCAAGAAGCGGCGGATTCGCCCGACGCGGCTCGAGCACCGGCTGCGGCACAGGCGCCATTGGCGCCGGCGGCGAACCGGACGATCGAGACGGAAGCGACTCGCCGCGCGAAAGCGCTTCGATGTCGTCCCGCGTCAGCGTTTCACGCTCGAGGAGTGCAGCAGCGACCTTGTGAAGCAGCTCGATGTTCTCCTGCAGCGTCGCCATGGCGCGCTGGTAGGCCTGATCGATCACACGCTTCACTTCGGCGTCCACGAGCTGCGCCGTCTGCTCGGAAACCTCGCGACGGTGCTGGATCTCGCGACCCAGGAAAAGCTCCTGCTCGTTGTCACCGACGAGAATCGGTCCGATGGCGTCCGACAGACCCCACTGCGTGACGTACCGCCGTGCAATCGACGTCGCCTTCTGAATGTCGCTCGCGGCGCCGGTGGTCACGCGCTCATGACCGAAGACGAGTTCCTCGGCAACACGGCCGCCGTACGACATGACCAGGTTCGCTTCGAGCTGCTCACGCGTGATCGACACGCGATCGTCTTCGGGCAGCGTAAAGGCCAAGCCAAGCGCGCGGCCGCGCGGCACGATCGTCACCTTGTGCAGCGGATCGTTGCCCTTCACGCGCATGGCGCAAATGGCGTGACCCGCTTCGTGATACGCGGTGAGCCGGCGCTCATCTTCCTTCATGACCATCGACTTCCGCTCGGCGCCAAGCATGACCTTGTCCTTCGCGTCCTCGAGATCAGGCATGAAGATCTTCTCGTGGGTGCGACGGACGGCGAGCAGCGCCGCTTCGTTCACCAGGTTCGCGAGATCGGCCCCCGCCATACCCGGCGTTCCGCGCGCGAGCGTGGTGATGTCGACGTCATCCGCGATCGGCTTGTTGCGGAGGTGCACCTTGAGGATGCCCTCACGGCCCTTGAGATCAGGAGCGTCGACGACGATCTGCCGGTCGAAGCGACCGGGGCGCAGCAGCGCAGGATCGAGCACGTCCGGTCGGTTCGTCGCGGCGATGAGGATCACGCCGTCGTTCGACTCGAAGCCGTCCATCTCGACGAGCAGCTGATTGAGCGTCTGCTCGCGCTCGTCGTGGCCGCCGCCCAAGCCGGCACCACGGTGCCGACCCACAGCGTCGATCTCGTCGATGAAGATGATGCACGGTGCGTGCGCTTTGCCTTGCTCGAACAGATCGCGCACGCGGCTCGCGCCGACGCCAACGAACATCTCGACGAAGTCGGACCCCGACATCGAGAAGAACGGACGCGCCGCTTCACCGGCGACCGCCTTCGCGAGCAGTGTCTTGCCGGTGCCCGGAGGACCGACGAGCAGCGCGCCCTTCGGCAGACGTCCACCCAGCTTGGTGAACTTCTGCGGGTCGCGCAGGAACTCGATGATCTCCTGCAGCTCCTGCTTGGCTTCGTCCGCGCCAGCCACGTCGGCGAACGTCACCTTGGGCGTGTCGCCCGTCAGCAGCTTCGCCTTTGATTTTCCAAAGGAGAACGCTTTCGCTCCGCCGGCCTGCATCTGCTTGAACAGGAACAGGTAGAAGCCGATCAGCAGCAGCCACGGCACGAAGTTGAGAATCCACGCGGTGACCGAGACGCCGGTGTCCTTGGCGTCGATCTGCACGTTTTTCGCGTTGAGCTTCTCCACTTCGACTTCGGAGTTTTCGACGGGAAGCCGAACCGTGAAGTTCTTGACGGCTTTACCGCCAATCTCTTCACGCGACCGGAACATCCCGTTGATCACCTTGCCACCCACGATCTGCACTTTCTGGATCGCATCGCGATCCAGAGCGTCGCGGTACTGGGTGTAGGTGATGTTCATCGACTGATCGGCCTTGGCGCCCGTCAACTGAATGAGGACGACCGGGATCAGCAGGATGAGAATCCAAAAAGAGAGCGTCTTGGAAAAGCGCCCCCAGCTGAATTCTTTCTTGTTTTTCGGAGGAGTTGGAACTGGCATTTACTGCAGGCTCGCTATGTACGGAAGGTGCCGAAAATTTTCCGCGTGATCTAATCCATACCCCACAAGGAACTCATTTGGTGCATCAAATCCGATAAATCGAGTTGGATACCTGAGCTCCGCTGCTATGTGCTTATGTAGCAATGCGCAAATCTCCAGCGAACGCGGGTTCCGTGCCCACAGGAGATCCATCAGACGACTCAGTGTTCGACCTGTATCCACGATGTCCTCGACCAACAGGATGTGCTTTCCCTCCAGCTCGGTCTCCGGATCATACAAGAGACGAACATTCCCGCTCGATACTGTGCCTTCTCCATAACTCGCCGCGATGAGAAAATCGACCTGCAGCGGCCGCCCCATCTCGCGGACCAAGTCACTGAGAAATATAAAACTCCCTTTGAGCAGTCCCAGCACTAACAGTTCGCCGTCTGGATACGCGGCCGTGATCTCGTTGCCGAGCTCGTGAACGCGTTGAGCGATCTGTTCCTTCGTATAGACAATTCGGCGGACGGTTCGGCCGAGGAGACGCGGGTCAGCGGTTTTGTTCACACGCGAAAGCTAGCACCGGCCTGCCGGACCGAACGGTCGCCACGTCGCTGCGGCTTACTCCAGGGACCCAGATAATCTCGTCCCCGGAAAGTACTACGGGCCAAGTAGCCCGTTCGTGTCCGGTGACCCCAGCATTGGACAACAGATGCTTCACTTTTCGTTGCCCAGCCGTGCCGCACCGCACGGCAAGCACGTCCCCGGGTCGCCAGGGCCGAATCGTCAAAACATCGTCGCGTGGCAGCCAGGCGCTCCACGCGTCCGATCCAACCCCTCCAGAAGGACGAATCCACCACTCCCCCCAGCGAATCCCGGTCGACTGCTGGAGCACTGATTCGCCCGGCACCTCGAGCCCCGACGCGCGAAGCTGCAGCGCGTCACGCGACCGAACCACTTCCCAACCGCCCGCCAACACGGCGCGCGTACCGACTTTTCCTGTCCTCGTGAACCCGGCGAGCCGAGCAATCGCGCGACGATCCAACGTCGCGCCCGCCAGAGACGCAATCGCAGGCCAAAGAATTCGAAGACCAGGCTCGTCCAGGTTATGTAAAGCACCAACCGGAACATCGAGTCCGCCGGTCCGCGCCACGATTCCAAGCTCGTCGCGCACGAGCCGCTCGACATGGGCTCGCCAATCGGCAGCTCGTCGCGAGAGCGCGAGGAGGTCGCGAGCAAGGGTACGGTTCGCGCTTCCGAGCGCCGGCAGGATGTCGTGTCGAATCCGATTTCTGAAGTATCGCCGCGACGTGTTCGACGGATCCTCGACCCATCCGACATTGTGCCGTGACGCGTACGCCACAATCTCTCGCCGCGCGAAGCCGAGCAGCGGCCGGCGCACCGTGCTCGCGGCGTAGAGCGCGGCCAGTCCGCGAGCGCCGGCGCCGCGAAGAATCCGCATCAACACCGTTTCCACTTGATCGTCTTCGGTGTGCGCCGTCGCGATCACCGCGGTTTGCGTGCGGGCTACCTCGCCGAGAAATCGCCAACGCGCATCGCGAAGCGCGTCTTCAGTCGACAGCGTTTCGGCCGCGCGGTCGCACACACACACAATGCCGGCGCGCTCGCACCACTGCGCGACGTGTTCGCGCGCTGCGGTCGCCGCGGAGCCAGTACCATGGTCGAACGTCGCGACAATGATCTGCTCCGTCGCGAGCACCGATGCCGCCGCATGGAGTAGCACCATTGAATCCACTCCACCGGAGACGGCGAGTGCAACGCGTTCACTCGGAGTGAACGCATCGCGCACGGCGCGTTGAATGGCAGCGGAACGATGAACGGGCATCGAGCAAAAGATACGGGCATCCGGGCGCGAACGGCCCCTTCGTCGCTGGCGATCTTCGCGGCGCAGGCCCTGGAACGAGCGATTCTGGCCCGCTATAGTTCCGGGGTTCGGTCACCCTTCAGGAGCGCTTCTTTTGGAAACTCACGGACCGCTGGGCACCCTTTGGGTCGGTCTTGGGCTCGGCTGCTTCTACATCGCGCTAGTCTGGTTGAACACCCTGCTCGGCTTTTTTCTCACGCCGCTGTTCGTCATTCCCGTTACGTGGCTGACGGACAAGCTGGGCATGCAGCGCGCGACGCCGCGCTCCTGATCCGCGCCGGCGGCGCGCCGTGTCACGCATGAGAGTACGACGAAGGACGGGGCTCGCCCCCGTCCTTTTTTTCGTGCTGATGCTCGTTGGTACCCGCGCGGAGGCGCAGTTCATCACTCGCTCCTGGCTACCGTGGGAAACCACGGAGACCGAACACTTCTCCTTTCACTATCCGAAGGAGCTGGACACCTGGACACGCGCCATCGCGTCGAGGATCGAAGCGATCGACTCGGCGGTCTCTCACGTGGTCGGCTACCGGCCGACGGCAAAGACGCAGATCGTCGTTGACGATCCGTACGAAGTCCCGAACGGCTCGGCGTGGCCCTTTCTCAACGAGCCGCTGATCATGTTGTGGGCGAGCGCGCCCTCGCCACGCGACGACATCGGCGAGTTCCGCACGTGGGGCGACATGCTCGTCTCGCACGAGTTCGCGCACATCGCGCACCTCACGCGGCCGTCGCGAAATCCTGGGATGCGACGCCTGTGGGAAGCGCTGCCCGTCGAAGTCGGCCCGATCGCGATTCGGTCGCCGCGTTGGGCGATCGAAGGCTACGCGACCTATGTCGAGGGAAAGGTCAGCGGCTCCGGGCGGCCGTTCGGCACATGGCGCGCTGCGTTCTTGAGGCAATGGGCGCTCGAAGGACAGCTCCCGCGCTACGATCAACTGGACTCGTGGGGCGCCTACGCCGGCGGCGAGTTCGCATATCTCGCTGGCTCGGCATTTCTCGAGTGGCTGGTCGACCGCCACGGTGACTCGAGCCTCGTCGACCTCTGGCGCCGACTGAGCGCGCGACAAAATCGCACCTTCGATGAAGCATTTATCGGCGTCTTCGGCGAATCACCCCAAGCGCTCTACGGTCGCTTTGTCGCTGACCTGACGGAGAAGTCAGAGGAAGCCGCGCATCAGATTCGGACGGCAGGTCCTGACACCGGCGCAATCGTTCAACGATTGGCGCGAAGTACTGGCGACCCAGCCATCTCCGCCGACGGGCAGCGCGTCGCGATCGTGATCAGGTCCGCGACGCTGCCGTCACGCGTAGTCATTTGGAAAACGGCGCCAGAACCGGACACCGGTCGCGCACGTCGAGACTCGCTTCTTCGAGCGAGTGATCCCGAGGATGTTCCCGCTCGACCGATCTTCCCGCCGGCCAAGCGAGCGATCGCTACGCTGCGTTCCTCGGGCTCGTCGTACGAGAGCCCGCGCTTCCTTCGCGATGGTCGCGTGTTGCTCTGGAAAAGCACGCCGCGCGGCGACGGATCGTTCGTGTCGGATCTCTATGTCTGGGACCCGGATCGACACTCGGTGCGTCGCCTGACGTACGATGCGTCCGTCGTTGACGCCGACCCGGCGCTCGACGGCCGATCGGCGTACGCGACACGGTGTCGTCGCGGCTGGTGCGATTTCGTGTCCGTCGATCTCCGGAGCGGTGCCGTCCAAACCATCGCCGATGGAAGTCCGGAGCGTTCGTTTTACCGTCCGCGAATCCGGCCCGGCAGCAACGATGCGATCATCTCGGTCCACGAAGGTGCGGGATGGCGCCTCGCGCTCTTCGATGCATCATCCCGATCGATTCGCACGCTCGATTTTCCCGACACCGCGAACCGCTACGACGCGACATGGATCTCGCCGACGCAGATCGTGAACGTTTCAGAGCGCGGCGATCTGCCCAACCTCGAGACGTTCGACATTGCGGAGTTGCGTCCGACGCCGCTCACGAACGTGACAGGGGCCGCCGTCGCTCCTGAGCCGCAGCCGCGCTCCAGCAACGTTTGGTTTCTCTCCCTGTATTCGCGCGGCTACGATCTTCGGCAAGTCGATGTCTCGAAGTCGCGGCCGCGAGCGCCGGTCGCACTATCTCCTTCGCTGGCTCCAGCCGCGCCGCCATCGCCGCCGCACGTTCCCGCATTCGGAACGAACCCGATCTCGGCGCCAACACCGTTCCGATTTGGTCCGCGCCTCTTTCGGTGGATCCCGCAACCAGCCGCGGATGCCGACGGAGCGAGCATCGGCGTCACGTTATCCAGCCGCGACGTGATCGGTCGGAGTGAGATCATGGCGAGCGGCGCGTATGGAAATGCCGCGACGTGGCGCGGCGGTTCGGTGAGCGGAACATGGCACGGCGTGAAGCCCGCGATTCGCGTCGAAGGATTCGGCGCTGCTCAGCGACTCAGCGATAGCCCCTCCCCGCTCAACTTCTCATCGGTGTCGCTCGACTCTGCGGTGCGCCGCCTCGATACTCGACTTCTTGGCGGCCTCGCATACCTCGACGGAGTGAGCTCGTTCGACACGTGGGCAGCTCGCTATCGCATTGGCGGAAGCGCCGGCCAGTTGCGTGATGAGCTCCCGGACACTGCCTCACGAACTGGTAGTCGAATGTTGGGCTTCGCCGACGCTGGTGCGACGTTCGTTCAGCGCGGCGATGTCGTGAGCTTCACCGAGTCGCTCGGCTCGAACTTCACGACGGGAAGCACTCTCGGAGCGACGTTCTCTCGCGGAAGTCTGAGCGGCGCCCTCGGCGCGAGTGGACCGCTCATGCCGTTTCCCGTGTCCGCGTCTGTCACCTACGGTCGCGCGACCCACCAAACGCCGCTCTTCGAGCGTTTTGCCTTGGGCGGCGGACCGTCGCTCGTGCTCGACCGCGTTCTGCTCTCGCAACGGTGGACCATGCCCGTGCTTCCCGCCGAGACGGTCGTAGGGACGACGGCGTTGGCATATCGCGTGAATGTTCTGCTCTCGCCGCTGGTGTGGTACTGGTGGTCGGGTTCTGCAACTGATGCAGGACAATCTTTTCGTAGTTGGCAGCGCGTTTTCGGCGTGGAATGGAGTCAGTCCGTCCCTGCGATCGTCCCGGCTGGAACACCGGCAGCGCGCGGACAGATCGGAATCGGCGAGTCGCTCGATGCGCCGTTCCGCCGGAAAATTCGTGCGTACGTCAGTCTCGTTCTGAATCCGTAGTTGGTTCGGTTGTTGTGAATCCTTAATCGCTTCACCCGAAAATGAGGCTCGTCGAGGTCTCCTGAGACGTCCGAGCCAGTTCTTTCACTGGCGAAACTGCGTACTCGTGGGCCTATATTGATCGTCGCCTGCGTTACGGCGCTGTGACAGTCAGGCGAACAATCCTGCAGTGACAGGTCCGAGGTCGTTTTTGAAGTCGGCCGACCAGTCCCACGCGACGGG
>Ga0070681_10000530_pt1 | contig 31306 bp, 24 predicted proteins | sample KBSC83BmetaG_FD_65650 | JGI IMG/M metagenome (GOLD analysis project Ga0070681, IMG submission 65650) | Corn rhizosphere microbial communities from Kellogg Biological Station, Michigan, USA - KBS C8-3B metaG | ecosystem: Host-associated > Plants > Roots > Rhizosphere | place: USA: Michigan...
CGCCAACGTCAAGTTTCTGTGGAAGCAATGGGGCGGGAAGACATCGAAGTCCGGCGGCCGGGAACTCGATGGCAGGTTTTGGGACGAATATCCGGCGCCTCATCCGGCGGAGCGGCGCCGCGCGATCGGCTAAATAGCCGGGAAGCTATAGACGACAGTGTTGCCGGTTTTCGGCACACGATAAACGGCAAGCTGCCGTTTCGGCTCGTCCAGATCCCATGGCATGGCCGACGTCTCTTGGATCGCGAAAGCTTTGACCGCCGGCGCGGCCTTGTCGTTTTTGTCCTCGGCCCAGCGCACGCGTTCCTGACCAGTGAAGCGCGCGACGATTTGCGCGACCACGGCGGTTAGATCACAGGCCATCGAGGCCATGATTTTGTCGCCGGTCTCTTCGCCTAGCGGCCCGTTTCGCACTGCGTGTGCGATTGCATCCTTCATCTCGGCGTAACCACGCCGCGACTTCGACGCGTGGACCAAGTGATACTTGATCTGGCCGGCGGCATCGAAGACCGGGAACGGTAGCACGTATTTCGCGCCGGCGCTCGCGAGGAACTGCTTGTACAGCTCGACGAATGCTTCCCGACGCTGCGAGGGTGGTATCGGCTCGATGACATCGAGCCAGTCATGGCCCTGAAAGACCGCATCTAAGATCTCAACGCCGCGCGCTCGACCGCGCCGCTGAGCTTCGCGCGATTCCGCCGCCTTCGGTTCCAACGCCCGGCGATCTTCCTCATCCATTTCCGGAAAAAGTGAATTGGTTTCGTTCAGTTCAGCCAGCGCGCGCTCCGCCTTCGTCGCTTCCTCCACCGTGGCGGCGCCGAAGTGACGGATGGCGGCCATGTCGGCGAAGAGGACGAGCACTTCGTTCTTCGGGCCGTCTAGCGCACGTCGGACCGTTGCGCCGCGGAGTGGTTCGAGGCCGAATGGGTCGATGAAGTAGAGCTTCGGCGCGTCCGGGAATTCCGCGTTGATCGCTTCGATGTGGTCGGCGAGCGTGCCTTGGAGCGCGCGTGCATGCCCGCTGTACGGGGCGAGGTTCCCCCGCAGCTCCTTGAAGTACATGGGCCGTTTTTCGATCGCGATCACCTGCACGTTCACGGCGCTACTGCGCATCGCTTGGAGTTGTCGCGCCGCCTCAAACGCGGAACGTGCCGCAAGCACGGGCGAGCCATGGTTGCCGGCGTCATCGGCACCGCGACCGGCGCACGCATCGACATAAACAACGGAGTTGCCTGCGTTCTGGCCCAGCAACAGAATCCGTCCCCACGCGTCGAAGTAGCTGGTCAGTACCCGATGCTTGAATCGCGTGTGCGGCTCGAACTCGCTGAAGTGGTCGTCTGACTTGCTCATGCGGGGCGCGGGACGGCAATGGACTGGTAACTCGACGCTGACTGCCGAAAATTTGGCGGTGCCAGCCGCGGTGTCAAAGGCCAATGGCGCTGATCGGCGCTGTTCGGCGTGCGCGGGCCGTAAGTGGTTGTAAAACAAGATCCTTTAAAACGAACAGGCGTCGGCGGTTGGCTGATAAGCGTGAAGTCGGAGGTTCAAGTCCTCCCGGGCCCACTCAAACGCATACAGCAGAAACGCCAAGCCCGCCGCGACTTATATCGCTGGCGGGGCTTTCTTGTTTCGAGGTTTGTCACTGTTGGCCTGAGGTCAGTGACAGCAACAGTATCAAAGGACAGACTCGCGGCGGCGCCGTCGCGCGAACCGCAACAGCGCGGCGAATCCGCTTCCTGCTAGCACGATCGTCGATGGTTCGGGCGTCGACGTCACGGTGCCGTCAAATCGCGTCACGAGTCCGCTGCCCCCGCTCGCGTACTGGTCTGCCCACTCCTGAGGACACTGATTGCAAGCCGCAGGTTCAGCTGTCTGGACCATCCTGATATGTAGGTCACCCAACGTTGGATCGTAGAGATAGGAGCCTGCGCTCCCAAGACCGAGCGGGATGCATGTCGCTGAGGGCGCGGCGTCGCACTGTCTACCGCACTGCGCTCCGGGGGGAGTGGCAAATAGGCAGCCCGTAGAAAATCCCCCAAAGAACGAGAGCGGCCCGGCGCCCGTGCCTAGAGAAACAGTGAACGGGTCCGGCACGATACCAAAAGCGCCCGTGAATGATGAGAAGAACGAAAACGAGGTGATCCGCATTTGGCTGCCCTGAAGCACGGTCATAAAAGCGGATGCAGCGTAGGTGAAGTCGAGAGTTATGCAGCCGAAGGTAGGCCCCCCAAAGGGCTCGCAGACGTTGGACAAGTAGAACGGAGCGGAACCGTTCGGCGTCGCTGTTGGCGACAGATAACTCCCGAAGTTCACCGTGACGGGATCGCCGGGATTCTGCGCGATGGCGGTGCCCCGGATTCCGCCGACGAGGGTGACTGCCAACAAGAGAGAAAGCGGTATGGCCCTTCGGCTAGACATGCGGCACGCTCCGAGACATCGGTGCACTGGGAATCTGAGAACGCTCGATAGTAGCTGCAAAAGAGCGTACTGGCAACCCTGGCCCAGGAAAGCCTAAACGTCAGGCCGAGTTCCTTGCTGACGGTGTAGGGCGCGATCGGGCGGGAGCGGCTGCCTCTCGCGTATTTCACGCGGTTCCTGGCCATCCGTGCTGCGTATTGCGTTCTCACTCAGCGTCCGGGCTCTCGACAGCGCGCGGTCATGTACCCCGACGCTGTGGCGGCAACGAGCAGAATGAGCATTGTCTAATTATTGCCGCCGCTGGAGCTGGATCCGCGATCTTGTTAACGATCATGAGTCGCATCGACACGTTCGCGACTGGAGCGCGCGACGGATCGACGACGGTAGCGGCGAGGATCACGCTGTCGCGTGCGCTGTTGGGATCGACACGTCCAGCGCCGCACGCGAGCACCGATAGGATGAGCGCGCCTCTGATGAAACCGGCCCCGATGCAGCCAGCCCCTTTCATGACATGCTCATTGCCAAGTCGTTGACGACGGGCGTGTAGGCACGCCACTCACCACCGTCTGGAATCGAGAGTGGCCAGTTCGTCACGGTCGCGTCAGACTTATGCGGTCGCTCGGCTCGGCTTCCGCAGGCGGAGCATGAGTAAAGGGGCGAGCAACACCGCCACTGCCGAGTCGGTCGCCCGGCGGCGCCAGATCAGATACGCGACCAGGACACTGAGTTCGTACAGAATGTAGAGTGGGACAGCCAGTGCGAGCGTGCTCCAGACGAAGTCGCCTGGCGTGAGAAGAGCTCCGACCGTCACGATCACAACGATGGCGTGGCGCCGATACCGACTGAGGAACTGCGGGCTGACAAGCCCCGCGGCAGCGAGCAGTAAAACCACCACAGGTAGCTCAAAGGCTAGACCAAAGCTGATCACCAAACTGAAAACGAAATCGAAGTAGTTATCGGCGGTGATCATTGGTTCGAGCGCAGTTCCGAACAAATCGAAAAGCCATGGCAGGGAGAGTGGCAGAACGATTCGGAACGCGAAAAGCGCGCCCGCGACGAACAACGTTACGCCACCAGCCAACGCGGCAATGAGAAGTCGCTTCTCACGTCCGTAGAGCGCGGGCGCGAGAAAGCCCCATGCTTGATAAAGGATGACGGGGAATGCCAGGACTGCGGCAATCCACATCGCGGCACTGATGGTCAGTTGCAAACCGTCCGTCGGATGAGTGGCGACGACATGATGGCCGTGGAGATACGGGGCGATCGGCCCTTCGAGGCGCGCAATCACATCGAAGTGCAAGACGATGAAGAAGCTGATGCCAAGTGCCAGAAAGATTGCGGCGAGGGAGTAGATAATCCGCCAGCGGAGCTCTTCCAGGTGATCGAGAAAGGGCATTTCACCATTCGCAGCCACGCGTCGCATACCATGACTCCGCAAAGGATGAGCAACGAAGAACCGTATTCTTCGTATAATGCCCAAGCTTAGTGGCCGCACGCTACCGAGGACACCCGCGCCGAGGAATTCCGGTGTTCGAGCCCGGAGTCCGACGTTGTCGCGCCAGCAGCCCTTGCCGTCCATGCTGATCTCGATCTGCCGGCGGCGGAGCACGTTCAGGAAGTCGAAACTCGTAAACTGACTCCCTTGGTCGGTGTTGAAGATCTCGGGACAGCCAAAGCGGTGCAGCGCCTCCTGGAGGGCGGCGACGCAGAAGTCACTCGTCAGCGTCGGCGTCAGCCGCCAGCTCGGGACCTTGCGACGGGCCCAGTCCCCATGGTCCCGACGAGATAGACGAAGCCGCGCACTATCGGGATGTAGGTGATGTCGGCGGCCCAGACGTGATTCGGCCGAGAACCTCAACATTCCGAACCGCCGGATGCCGACCCGCACGTCCGGCGGTGCGGGAGGGAAGTAGGAGAGCTCCTCTCTCCTACTCCCTATCCCGATTCACTGCAGGCGGATCGATCGGATGTCGGAGCCGCCGCCGCGAATCTTCGTCAGAGCGATTGCAGGAAGGCGACCAGCGCCGCGCGTTGCTCCGGTGTGAACTGGAATCCGAGTGCTTGTTGATAGTGGAGGATCGCGTCGTTCAGCGTCGCCGCGGTGCCATTGTGGAAGTACGGCGCGCGCGCCGACAAGCCGCGCAGCGACGGAACCTTGAACCGATCCATGTCGGCCCAGAGCCCGGTTTTGAGAGCGCGCCCCGGATCGGTGGTCTGCCGCTCCTCGCCGGTCATCTTGTTGCGCACCGTGTAGAGCGGCATACCGGGTTGGCGGAACTGCGGGCCCGACGCGCCGACATCGAACAGCTTTCCATTGGTATTGCTGCCGTTGTTCTCGGCGTTGTGGCAGGCGTTGCAGCTGCGGCCGTTCGGGTTCGTTGCATTGAACAACTCCTGACCGCGCGCGATCTGCGCACGCTTCTCGTCCGCGGCGCGCGAGGTACACGATCCCGGCTCGAGCCCGATCCACGCATCGTACAAGTTGAAGCGTCCGGCGACTTGGGTTTGGTTCGAGAGATTTTCGGGACCTCCCTTCGCGCCACAGGACGTCAGCGACCCTACACCGTCCACCGACCGCTGCGCGAACCGCAGCCCTTCCTCGTACTCGACGATCGCTTCGATCGTTTCCGCGCTGGCGGGAGGGCCTTGCTGTCCGCCGGTGATGTTGCCGGTTGCCTGGCTCGTGAGGCCGGCATGGACATTGAGCGATCCGTTGCCGTCCTGATCGTGCCACCCGATGTTTTGCGCGATGTGAAAGTTCGCGGTGGCCAATGGCCGGCGATACGCCTGGAACTTCGTGAGGCTGCCGCCGGCGCCGAGCGGATCGTCGAACCGGACGATCTCGTACTCCGCGTTGGCTGGTACGTTGCCGCCGCGCCGGAACAATCCTTTCAGCAGCATGCTGTAGGCGCGGAATCGTGCCTCCGTCGTCGAGACGTCGGCCGTCGGACTGTCGGCGTCGAGGAGGTTGAAGATCGGATCGGTTCCGTGCGACCTCTGGAATTTGGCCTGGACATCGGCGGGCCGAATGCTCCACCCGGACTCCACCAGATGGCACGACGCGCACGATCGTCCGTTCGATCCCTGGGGAATGTTGAACGGCGTATTCAAATCCACGAAACCCGCCGTGCTGAACGTGGCGGCCGTCCCGGCCGCATCCGCGATCGGCAGATTGTTCGGAAGGCGACCGCTATGGAAGGACGGGCCCGCGCCCGGCTCCGCATCCCGATCCGCCGCATCCGACGCCTTTGCGTCCGCTCGATCCGGCGCACCGACTTGAGCACAGCCGACGCACGCGGCCGCGGCCACCAGCAGCAGAAACCCCCGCGGGATGCGCGACGCGGTGGTCGTTCGCGACTTGAACATGAAACGCTCCATTGATGTTGTCGGGGTCCAGACGTCCTGGTCCAACCGTCAACGGAACGAACGAAAAAAGACAGGCGATCCGGACACGGTCCATTGTGTTCCCGGTTCGCTGACGTATAGTCACATACAGACTAAACGGGAGCCGAACGTGCCGTCGTCGCTTGCCGAGTTCGAGCTGCTCGTCGTGTTGGCCGCACTGCGCCTGGGACCCGAGGCCGCCTACACCGTCACCATCGTTGATGATATTCGCCGTCGGACCGGCCGGCGGGTTCGCCGCGCGAATGTCTTCACATCGCTCAGACGGCTTGAAGAGCGTGGTCTGGTCACGACGCGACTCGGCGAGCCGAGTGCAGAGCGGGGAGGGCGGCCGCCGCGGCTCGTCCGTGTAACCGCCCGAGGCGTCGCCGCGGCTCGAACGACGACGTACGCGATCCAGGCGATGCTTGGCGGTCTCTCGTTGGAGCAAGGCCGATGAGCTTCGACGGGAACAGTGAGTTTGCCGCGCCCCGCTGGGCGCGATCGCTGCTCACCTGGCTGGCACCCCCTGATCGCGTGGACGAGGTGCTTGGTGACCTCGAGGAAACGCATCGCGATCGTACGCGGCGGCGCGGACGATTCGTCGCTTCGTTAGCCACCACGATCGAATCACTCGACATCGCCGTTGCGTTGCTCCGCGAACGAGGCGATCGGCGAGCCGTCGATCGCCGCCGCGCGCGGGCGCCTGACCCGGCGTCGAACTACGCGCGGCTCGGCGACTGGTTCGATCGCGCGCGCCAAGATCTCTCGTATGCTTGGCGCGGTTTGCGGCGCTCGCCCATCTTCACGCTCACGGTCGTCGTCGTTCTCGCGCTCGGTGTCGGCGCCAACGGCGCCGTCGTCGCCGTACTGGATCGCGTGTTCCTACAGAACCCGGGTGGCGTTCACGCGCCGAGCGAGCTCCGACGACTGTACTTCTACCGGCCCGATGAAGTTGCTCGTGCGCTCGCCCCCACAAACGCCGTGTACGAGGTCGCGATGTATCCGGAGTACCTGGCGATGCGCGACGCGACGTCCGGGGACGCACAGTTGGCGACATACCTGCGGCCCGACTCGGTCGATGTGCGTGTTGCGTCAGGGAACGCGCCCATGATGGTCTCGCACGCAAGCCGCAGCTATTTCGACGTCCTGCAGGTTCGCCCCACGCTCGGACGATTCTTCGATGCCAGTGAAGATCGGGTTGATGTGGCGTCACAAGTCGCCGTCATCAGCAACGCGCTGTGGCGTCGTCGGTTCGGCGAAGATCCGCATGTCATCGGCAGCCGTCTCGTCATCAGCGATCGCGTATATACGGTCATCGGCGTGGCAGCGCAGCAGTTCAGCGGCATCGATCTCGATCGAGCGGAGGTATGGCTGCCCCTTGGGGCGATTCGGACACCGCCGTTTTTTGCGCGCCCGTGGTACCAGGGTGGCTTTGGGGCGTTCCGAGTTGTCGCACGCGTGTCGTCGGATGAAGCGGCACGGCACCTGGTTGCGATCACAACGGTCGCATATCGGCGTGCTCGGGCGTCATTCGGAATTCACGATACGACATCGGGTGTGCGCGTCGGTCCCGTCATCGCGGCGCTCGGGCCGGCGGACCGGCTCCAGGCGGAGTCCATCTCCCTTAGGCTGAGCGGCGTTTCGTTTGTCCTGTTCCTCATCGCATGCGCGAACGCGGCCAACATGCTGCTGGTTCGCGCCACGCGCCGCCGTCGTGAGTTCGCCATTCGGCGCGCACTCGGCATGTCGCCGGCGCGACTCACGTGGCAGCTGATCGTCGAAGGGCTTGTGTTATCGACGGTCGCGGGCGTCGTTGCCGCGTTCATCGCCGTGTGGGGATCAACGATGCTCCGCGACCTCCTGATGCCGCAGATCCACTGGGCTGACGCGAGTAGTCGCGAGCGCGTGTTCGCGTTCACGGCAGTGGCGAGTATGATCGCCGGTCCTCTCGCCGCGCTGGCTTCCGCATTGCGCGCGTGTGCCGGCGACTCGAGCGACGCGCTCAAAGCGGGGAGCCACGTGATGCGCCGCGATCGCGCGTGGGTGCGCACTGCGCTTCTCATCGGACAGGCCGCTTTATCCGTGGTGCTGCTCGTCGGCGCGGGACTCTTTGTGCGAAGCCTCAGAAATGTTCGCGCGATCGATCTCGGTTTCGATACAGAAGGAGTGGTCACGGCGACGGCTCGTTTTCGCGACCCAGCTCGGAAGCCAGAAGTTGCACCTGCGCTCGAGAGCGTCGCTTCGCAACTGGCGGCGTTGCCAGATGTAAGGCGTGTCGCCATGGCGTCGGTTGCTCCGATGCATGGCGCGTATTCGATGTCGCTTTTCGTTCCAGGTCGTGACTCCCTGCCCAGAGTTGACGGAACGTCGCCGTTCATCATCCCGGCGTCGCCGGAGTATTTCGCGACGCTCGGCGTCAGACTCCTCGCCGGCCGGTTCTTCGACTCGACCGATCGCGCGAGCGCGCCGCGCGTCGGCGTTGTCGGCGCGGCCATGGCGCGAGTGATATGGCCTGGCGAAAGCGCGCTGGGGAAGTGCATCAAGACAGGCCGGCGATCGGCGCCGTGCACCACGATCGTCGGTGTCGTCGAGGACACGCATGTTCTCGGTGTCATCGAGAAGCAGCGCTTCATGCAACTGTATCTGCCGCTTGCGCAGAGCGCCGACCTCGAGGCAGATCGGTTCGGCGCGTGGAATCGTGTCCTCATTCTCCGAACACACCCGCAGGCGGAGCCCCAAATTGTGGCCCTCGCGCGGCGCGGGATCCTTCAGCGACTCCCTGACGTCGATGTGCTTCGGGTCGACGAAATGTCGCAGGTGCTCGATCCGGAGATGCGGCCGTGGCGGTTGGGCGCGACGCTGTTCACGCTCATGGGCGTGCTCGCCGCACTCGTTGCCGCCGTTGGTGTGTACGGTGTCATCGCGTTTGCCGCGGGCCAGCGAACGCACGAGATCGGCGTGCGAATCGCGATCGGCGCGCGACGGTCGGATATCGTGCGTCTCGTCATGAACGAGGGCGTTCGCATCCTCGCGTTCGGGATTTTCGCCGGGCTGGCGCTCGCGATCGTGGGCGGACGGCTGGTCCAGTCACTGCTATATGGTGTCTCGACTCGCGATCCTTTGGTTCTCGTCACTGCGTGTGCGGTGATCGGAGTCGTTGGACTTTTGGCGAGCTTGCTTCCCGCGCTGCGGGCATCCCGCGTGGATCCTACTCACTCGCTGCGTGCGGAGTGATGACTTTCGTCGCCGGTGGTCGCCGAGCAGCCCTCGCTGCCGATGGTGGTGCCTTGTATGCATCAACCGCGCCGTCCTACGGGATAGATCCACGTGCAAAGCGGGCGTGCATGTTCGCTCCGGAATGAGCAATGCTATATATGCCGCACGCAGGCCGCCGAGTACCGGAGCGTCGAACATAAATCGTGCAGTGCGTTCATCATTAAAGTATTGTCAATGTTATTGCCGCGAGGGGACGCGCGGGCCGGCATGCGAGCAAGGTGCCCCGCCGATGGGCTGCGCACACGGTCAGGCCTGCTGCTGAAGGCTCGAGTCAGTGCGCGCGGTCATGATGTCGACTCGTAAGAACCGGTGTGGCAAGTCAGATGCGACTAACGACTGGTGAATGCAGCAATCGCATTCAAGCCGGTGATCGAATCAAAAATTGGTCGACCGTTTGAATCGATGCTATTCAGTGGGAGTGCGTACATGGGCTGAGACGTCAGCGATGGTGCCGGATCTGGAATGCGAATGGCGACAGAAATCGATCTTCCCGATGGCATGTTCGACGGCAGGGCGAGCGACGCATTGGCCGAATTGCAGAACGCATTTCGCTCCTTTCGGTCGCCGGGTTCTCATGCGAACCAGTAAGGATCCCGAGCTGTCTCCGCTGGAAAACGCGGACCACTCGCCGACGAAGATCACTGCCTCCGCGCACGTCGCTCGAGCGTGGCCCAACGCGGATCCCTGCGCAGCAGGTCGAAGTCAGGGCCGACCGAGAAGAGCAGCCACAATGACGAGCGTGCCTCGAAGACCTTGTCGAGCCACGTGAACGCTCGGTCCATGTCGCCGACGCTCGCCCATGCCACCGCAACATATTCGGGCGCGATGTAGTGATCCCTTTCCCACCGCTCGAGCGCGAGCGCGATGTCCGTCGCTTCCTTTTTGCGGCCGAGCTGCGCATACATCACCGCCAGGCCAGGCAGTGGCTGACCGTTCGCGAGTGGTTTGGCGCGCTCGAACGCCGCGAGGGCGGAATCCGTCATCCCCAGCTCGCGATACGCGAGCGCGTCGTATGCATCGAAATAGAACCCGTCGGGCAGAATCTCAGCGTTCCGCTTGGCCTGGGTGATGACCTCCCGATAGCGGCGGGCCGCGTAGAGAACATAGGCGCGTTGCAATCCGATCGTGAACGACACCGGATCGAGAACGACCGCGCTATCCACCTGAGCAACGGCTTCCGTCACGCGGCCCATTCCCAGAAGAATGGTCCCGTATGTCCCGTGGGCTTCCGCGTAAGTCGGACGAAGTCTGATCGCCTGACGAAACTCGCGCTCGGCGGCGGCGAAATCCCAATCGTGAAAGCCGAGCGCGATTCCGAGTGCCAGATGACCCTCGGGCAACAGACTGTCGATCCCAATAGCCGTGATCGCCGCCGTCTTCGTTTTGGGATACGCCTCCGCTGGAGACATGAACGCATCCGCGAAGAAGGACCATGTCCACGCGATGGCCGCGTAGGCCTCGGCAAATTGCGGATCCTTCTCCACCGCCTTGTTGAAGTAGACCAGCGATTGTTTGAGATCGGCGGGTGTCGCCTTGTCGGCGAGAAACCGGCCTCGGAGATAGTAGTCGCGCGCCTCCGGGTTCTCCGGCCGCATCGGACCGCCGGCAGTGGTCATGTGCAGTGCGCCGGCGATCGCCTGCGCCATCGCGTCGCGAATGGGTCCGATATCGACCGCATCGCGCTCCAAGGTCTCACTCCACAGTGCGGTGCCATCGTCAGCCTTTATCAGCTCTGCCGTCACTCGCAGGCGGCGTCCAACGCGCCTGACACTTCCCTGAACGAGCGAGGCGACCCTGAGCTTTGCGCCGATGTCTCGCGCGTCGGCCGCTTGGCCCCTGAATACACTCGACGACCCGCGCCCCATCACCGCCAAGCCGGGCATTCTCGTCAGCTGGCTTCGGAGCTCGTCGCTCATGCCTTCGGCGAGATAGTCAAATGCGGTGTCGCCGCTCTTGTTCTCGAACGGCAGAACGGCGATGGACCGAATGTCGCCGTGCCCACGTCCGATACGGTGCGACGTGAACACCGCCGCGACGACGACGACGAGCAACCCTGCGGCAAGCGCCCCGCTGCCGATCGAGCGTCTGCGGCCGATGGCTGTCGGCTCGAGACCCACGCTTGGCGTCACCATCTCGTCGAGTGCGCGCACGAGCTCGGACGCCTGTTGCGGCCGATCGGCGGCGCGCTTCGCGAGGCAGCGCATGACGAGGGCGCTCAACGCAGGCGGGAGATTCTGCCGGCGCTTCGCGATTGACTCTGGCTCCTCCTGGACGTGCGCGGCCAGAATCGCTTGCGGCGCGCGGCCCGCGAATGGCGTGTTGCCGGTGATCAGCTCGTAGGCGAGAATGCCCCACGCGTAAATGTCCGCGCGATGATCCATCAGCGGATCGGCAGCGGCTTGCTCGGGCGCCATGTACGCCGGCGTGCCCAACGCGATGCCGATCGACGTGATCGATCCCGCGCCGCCGGTCGACGACGCGCTCATCGCCTTCGCGACGCCGAAGTCCGTCACCATGGCCGCGCCGCCGGAGATCAGCACGTTGTCCGGCTTGACGTCGCGATGGACCACACCAGCATCATGCGCAAACGCCAACGCGCTCGCGACCTCGCGCAGAATGCGTATTGCTTCGCTGATCGGCAGCTCACCCTGCTTCGACAGGCGAGCGCGAAGCGACTCACCGTTGACGAATGGCATGATGAAATACGGAAGTCCGCCGGCATCGCCCGCCGTGAGCAGTGGAACGATGTGCGGATGCTGGAGCGTTGCCGCCAACGCTATTTCGCGCTTGAAGCGTTCCGCGGACACCTCGCCGCTCATTTCCGGCGGCAGAACCTTGATCACGACCTGCCGATTGAGCGACGTCTCGCGAGCCAGGAATACGCGGGACATGCCGCCGCCCGCGAGCTCACGCTCGAACGCGTACTGACCGCTCAACGTCGACTGGAGTTGATCGCGCAGGTCCAACGCTGCGGCGCTCTGGTCGGGGAACGGCCTAAGCTACCGGTGGCCGGATGGGGAAGCCAGACTGGTCGTCGTGAAGATCCACGAATGACGTGCAATGGGCGCGATGGTCATTCGTCAGCAATCAGCGCTGCGATACCAGACGTCTTCTTATGCACGCCTGAAGGTTGAGAATTGTCATTACCGCCCTCATTGAAGCGAATTTGCACTGCAGGCGGGCGACGTCAACCGGGGGACGCGCTCTGCGCCCTTCGAGGGGCAGGGAGTTCGCGTTTCATAGAAGCATGTTGTCCCACGCTGGTGCAGAAAATGCTTTGGCGCGTCGCTGATCCTTTCCTTCGAAGAGCGGCCAATGCCAGAGTCGGTGTCGGATGATGCGTTACTCCGGGTATTCAGATCGATCGCGGCGAACGGCGTCGCGGCAATGTCGGGCAGTGAGCCCTCATTGTATCGAGTTCTGAGTGACATGGCGGATACGATGCGACGGCGGGGCAAATCGCTCGAGTGTGTCGTCGGTCGCGTGAAGGCGATGGCATCGGAGGCCGGAATTCTGGAAACGCATGATCGAATTGTGTCGAACGCTGTGCGCGCCGCGATCGGCTACTACTATCGCGACGACATTCAGCTCATGCTCTCTGTCACGATTGAAACGACACAGGCGTTTCTCGCGCGCGATAACTCGACGCCGACGGCAACATCAGAGCAGTCAGCGGCGACGCCCTCTGCCAGCGAGATGAGACCTACCCTCCTCACCGAGCTCGCGAGATCAACGCCGCGAAGGACGGCATCCGTAGAACGGGCGAGGCCGCTTCTTTTGCGTGGAAGGTAAGGGAGCGGGTTGCTACGCGCGCCACGTGGTCACGGTACGATGACTGCAGTCGCGCGCAGCATGACGGTTCGCGTATTCACGGACTCCAACGCCGTTTGCTGGCATGTGTGGGCCACCATTTCCAGCCGGCCTGACCTTGTCAGTGCCGAACTGTACGATGGCTGGCTCACCTTCGACTGCGGCTCCTCTCGCCGTCGACTGGCGCCGATTCCGACGAATTGGGAACTAGCGACCGATGAGCGGCTCGAGCTCATGTGCCGAGCCGCGAACAGCGCCAGAACGAGCGACCCGTTTCGAGCTGTGACGCGTGCGGTCGAGGATCGCGCCTTCGAGACCGAATCGCCCAACCGGGATGAGCCCAGGTAGACGAACGCGGCGCCGCTGGTCTCGACAGGTCGTCGCCTATTTCTTCTCGTAGTACCGATGGATGCACCAACCAACCATCTCGGCGAGCAACTGATCCGTGGTCGCAATCTCCGCGCGCGATTTGACGACGAACGTGGATCCCCGAATGCCCGCATCCAACGCGATTTCTTTCATGGCGACGATAATCTGCTCGATTTGCCAACCGGCCGCCTTCCGGTCGTCCACGTAGTTCCATACGAGCGATTGAACTTCGAGCTCAGTGTTGCGGTCAGGTGGCTCACGCAGGGATGCGAGTCGAGCAAGGAGCGCAGTTTCCAGCATCGGTGAGCTACTCGGAAGAGAGGCGATCGTCCGCCGCAAGCCCCGTGCAAGCGTGACGCACGTCACAGTTCCCGTCGACGCTCTTGCGCGAATCGCAGCGCGATCGCGAGGCGAGTCTCTCGGGGGACTTCATGCACCGCGAGCTCGGCGCCGGCGTCGATCCAAGCATCCGACGCGACCTGCAGGTCGAAGCCTGCCGTTCGGAGTAAACGCCGGGCGTTCTCCGCCTCGAGCCCCCAGGCCCGGAAGAGGAACCCCACGCCTTCGCGTTCAAGGTCGGAGCCTTCGTGTTCACTCATGACGCCGTGCAACTTCAGCAGGCGGCGTGCCGAGTCCAAGAATTGACTCAGCGACTGTTATGGCGCGCGATTTCGTCGAGCAGCCGATAGGCATCCCACCATTCCGCGACGCGGCGCTGCAACTCCACAGGAGATTCGCCCGCCACATACATCGGGCCGACGAAGTCTCGTCCCGCGGAGTCGGTGACCTTCCACCGAATCTGCGAGCCATTGTGGGCGCCGTCAGTTTGGTAGGCGGTACACGTGAATTGCGACCCGTCGTTCGCGTTCACGACGAGGATCGGCGTGTTGTAGAGGGGCACGTCGTTGTCAAACATTGCCATCTCGACGCGAGCGGAGGCGGGAACAGCGGCGGCGTCGCCGAGCAAACGTTGGGGCTCGCTCGAGACCAAACATATCACCTACGGCCGAGCTTGGCTAACGCCGATCGATGGTCCAACGCAATGGGTAGCGGCGCCTGCGGAGAAGAGGCCTGGTGCTGAAGGGCCCGAGTCAGTGCGCGCCGGCCACAATCTGGCTGCCCGTCGCTCGCGAGTTCGAATTCAATCAGCATCGGCCATCGGCAATCGTCCAAGGTGCACTGAGACTCGGTCTGCGGAATCGCAGTACCGCTCGAGCAACCTCGGTGATGCTTTCGACCAGTCATCAGGGATCGGCGAGAGTCGCCGACGCTCCGCTCCCGAGTCGAACGTGAGCCAGCCTTCGCGCAGCTCGCTGCGCACTGGTGCGGCGATGATGCCGGCGTGTGTCGCCCATACGTGCCACAGGGCACCTCGCGAATCCACGAACGAGCGCAGGGGCATCGTGGGAGGTCGTCCAGCGTGTCCGATGAGCGCGCGCTAATGCCGACCGTAGTATCGCTCAACGCTCCAGCCGATCAGTCGCTCGAACATGTCGACGTCATTCCATTTGAGGCCGCAGTCCGTCGCCACTGCCTTGATGGCAATGACGACCCGTTCGCACGACGTCCCCGCCGCTTTCATCTCGTCGACGGCCGCCTCAATGCGTCGTCGGAGCGATGTGAGCTCCAACTCGGTGATTGGAGATCGTTTCGATGCGAGCGCCGTACACGCCGCGCGAAGGTCTCCGATCGCGGTGGGATTGTTCACGGACGGCTCTGGGCAACCTGGGAATCATCCCCGGTATGTGGATGGGACGCACAACAAACACCGTGATCACAGCAAGCACCGCGCCCAGCGGAACGGAGAAGTCTGACGGGCAGATGACAGCAGCGGCGACGTCTTCCGGCACGTAAAGCCAACCTTTTGGACGTCATCGTTGTCGAAAACGCATATAGGCGAAACGTGTATAGTGCGCCCGCATGCTTCTCAGGCTGTATCCGGCGGATTTTCGCGAGCGCGACGGCGAATCGATCCTCGGTTTTCATCGCCAACGACTTGCGGACTGCAAGCGCACAGGAGAATCGCGCAGGCGCGTGGCGCCCGCCCCCCTTTCCGCGAAAAACCGTATGTCGATCATCATGCAGGAGCTCGTACAATCCGTTCGCTCGCTGCGCCGGAGTGCCGGATTCACGGCCGCCGCCGTCGTGACCCTCGCGCTGGGCATTGGCTCAACGACCGCGATCTTCTCCGTGGTGAACTCGGTCCTGCTCAAGCCTCTTCCGTTTCCGGCCGCCGACCGCGTGGTCGTGCCGCAGTCGAAGAAAATCTCGACGAGTGAGACGTGGAGCATCACGTATGGCGACTTCATGGACTGGCGCGACAATCACGTGTTCGCGCAAGTCGCCTTGTATCAATCGACGCAAATGGACATCACCGGATCGAGTGATCCGGTACGCGTCGAGACGGCCGCGGTTACCCCGCAGTTTTTCGAGGCGATCGGCGTACGACCGTCCGTTGGCCGCTCGCTCGGCACCGCCGACTTTCCCGTTGACGCGCCTCGCGCCGTCGTCATCTCGGATCGATTGTGGCGCAGCCAATTCGGAGCACGCCCTGACATCGCCGGCCTTACCGTCGAGATCAATGCCGTCAAACGCTCCATTGTCGGTGTGTTACCGCCGGGCGTGCGCTGGCCCATCGATGCCGACCTCTGGGTCCCGTTCCGCCTCACCACGGAGCAGGACCCCGACCTTCAGCGGCGCGACAACTTCGTGTACAGCGGCATCGCGCGGATCAAGCCCGGCTCCACAATCGAAGGCACCCGCAGCGCCATGGCGACGCTGGCACAACGCGTTGCCTCGCAGCAGCCGAATATTCGCAAGGACGTCACGACGGTTCCCGTGCCGATTCTTCAGGCGATGCTCGGCCAAACGACGCCGCGCGCGCTGTTGATTCTACTCGGCGCCGTTGGACTGTTGTTGCTCATCGGCTGTGTGAACGTTGCGAACCTTCAGCTCGCACGAGCCGCGGCGCGGCGGCGCGAGCTCGCCGTACGGACAGCGCTCGGCGCCAGTCGCTTTCGGCTCGTCCGCCAGAGCATGATCGAGAGCGGGGCGATTGGGATCGCCGGCGGCGTCTTGGGAGTGTTGCTCGCGGTTTGGGTGCTGAAAGTGGTTGTGGCCGTTGCGCCCGCCGATGTCCCGCGACTCGAAACCGCGCGCATCGATCCGATGGCACTGGCGTTCGCGTTAGCGGTGTCGATTGGCATCGCAGTGCTATTCGGCTTGGCGCCGGCCGTGCACGTGGCGCGCGAGGGTCGTCGGCAATCCTTGCAGGAGGGCGACGCGCGCGGCGGCACGAGCCGAGCGGCGACGCGCATGCGACGAACGCTCGTGACCGTGGAGCTTGCACTGTCGGTCGTGCTGCTCGTGGGCGCGGGTCTCGCGCTCCGCAGCATCGCGCGCCTCCGTCAGGTCGACCCGGGGTTTGACCGCCGCAATCTGCTGACGGCGTCGATCTCGCTGCCCGGAATACGATACGGGACCAACGCGAAGGCCACGGCGTTCCACTACCAGTTTCGCGATCGCGTTGCGGCGCTCCCGGGCGTCGAGGCCGTGGGAATCGCGAGCGCGAGTCCACTCGGCGGCGGGGGATTCTATCTCGGCCGCTCGATGGTGGCAGAAGGCCGCGATCCAATTCCGGCGAATGAGTTGTCGATCAACTGGAACGTGACGACCCCGGGCTACTTCGCGGCGCTTCGCATCCCGATTCTGCGCGGGCGCGACTTCACGGTGCGCGACGATTCCCTCGGCACTCCGGTGATGATCGTGAACGAAACTTTTGCGAAGCGGATGTATGGTGGCGAGAACCCGATCGGGAAGCGCGCGATGTCGTCACGCGATGAGAAGGTCGAGCGCGAGATCGTCGGGGTGGTGCGCGACGTGAAATACTTCGGCGCATCCGATTCGAGCCGCGCGCTCGTGTGGGTACCGTACGCGCAGCGCAATGGTTGGGGGCTGGGAATCCTCACCGTGCGCACGCGCGGTAATCCCACCGACGTTGTGGCTGCGATACGGCACGAGCTCAAGGTGATGGACGGCGCGATCGCGCTCGCCAACGTCACGACGATGGACGCCGCGATGGAGCGGTCGATGGCGGGCGACCGGCTCCTTGCTGTGCTCCTCGGCGCGTTCGCCGGACTCGCTGTCGTATTGGCGGCGATTGGCATTTTCGGCGTCCTGTCCTACGCGATGGCGCAGCGCACGCGCGAGCTCGGAATTCGCCTCGCGCTCGGCGCCCAACGTGGCGACGTGCTCCGGCTCGTCGCGAAAGAGACCGCGCCGATGGTCGCCGGCGGCGTGATCATTGGTCTCATTGGCGCGCTTGGACTCGCGCGGCTTGTCCGGACGATGCTCTACGAGATTCAACCGAACGATCCCACGACCTTCGCCGCCGTCGCCGGCACGCTCACACTCGTTGCGATCGCGGCGGCGATGGTCCCGGCGCGTCGCGCCAGCCGGGTCGACCCCGTGATTGCGATGCGGAGCGAGTAGCGGCGAATCTTTGCTGTCGCTACGGCGCGGCCTTCGCCACGCCGCCCGAGCGCAGAAAATCCATCGCCATGTTCGTCATCGCGCGCACGCCGATCGGCAACGCCCGATCGTCGCCTTGAAAGAGCGGCGAGTGATTGCTCGCCACCGTCTCGAGATCCAATCCCGGCGGCGTCACGGCGAGATTGAAGAAGAAGCCGGGCGCCACGGCGGCGAAGCGCGAGAAGTCCTCGGCAGCCATCGTCACCTTCCCCTCGTGCGCGCCCGCGGCGCCCGCGACACGCTCGAGCGTCGGCGAGAACTTGGCCACCATCGCCGCATCGTTGACCGAGCTCGGATACCCGATGTCGATGGTCACCGCCGCGGTGGCGCCGTGCGCGACCGCGATGTTCTCGGCGATGCGCTTCATCCGCTCGTGGATCGTCGCGCGAGCGGCCGCGTCGAACGCGCGGATCGTTCCAATCATCCACACGGAATCCGGAATGATGTTCTCGCGCAGGCCGCCGTGAATGGCGCCCACCGTGACGACCGCCGGTGCGACGGAGAGATCGAGATCTCGCGACACGATGGTCTGGAGCGCGGTCACGATCTCCGCGCTCACGACGATCGGGTCGACGGCAGCTGCCGGCATTGCGCCGTGTCCTTGCTTCCCATGGACGACGATGCGCCAGCCATCCGCGCTCGCGGAGATCGGCCCGGCGCGATAGCTCAGCCTGCCCAACGGTCCGGGACCGACGTGCAACCCGAACACGCCGTCGACACCCTTCATCACGCCTGCCTCGATCATCGGCCCGGCGCCGCCGCGCGGAGGAACTTCCTCCGCGGGCTGAAACAGAAACTTCACAGTTCCTGGAAGTCGATCCTTGAGACCGGCCAAGACTTCGGCTGTTCCCATGAGCATCGCCGTGTGCATGTCGTGTCCACACGCGTGCATGACACCAGTCTCCTGCCCGTTGTACATCGTTCGCACGGTCGACTTGAACGGCACGTCGACCAGTTCCGTCACCGGTAGCGCATCCATGTCGGCGCGCAGGGCGACAGTCGGGCCGGGCATTCCGCCTTTGAGTGTGCCGACGACGCCGGGTACTCCGCCGACGTTCTCCTGGACGTCGATGCCGAGCGAGCGAAGGTGCGCCGCGACGAGCGCCGCGGTGCGCCGCTCCGAGTAGCCGAGCTCCGGATGTTGATGAATGTCGTGGCGCCACGCGACGACCTTGTCGGCAATCGCAGCGGTTCGACGATCGATCTCGGCGGCGAGACGTGGATCCGCGATGACCGGGGTGACGTGTTGAGCCACCAGCTGGCGAGCGAGCAGGCAAGAGATGGTGACCACGGTCGTCAGACGCATGACTGGAGCTCGGTCGGAGAGGATGCTGAGAAACTACACTCGGGAGCCAATCTCCAATCTACCGGTCCGACGATGCCGACAGGCGTGATGCCATCCGCGACTTGCTGGATTCGACGGTCGCCGCGCCGTAGCTTGCGAGAGTCGCGACGCATGGGGCCTGTACATGGCTACGGAGACGTCATCGAGCGGATCGGCATGACGAGTGACGTGAGCGTGCGCAAAGGGGCCAAGAGCGCGTTGCGCGAGAGCGAGGCGCATCAAGCATTCCTGCTCCGGCTCAGTGACACGTTACGACCGCTGACGGACCCTCTCGAGGTCCAGGCGACCGTGGCGCGCATGCTCGGCGAGTACCTCGGCGTCAACCGCGTCCTCTACGCCGAGATGGTCCACGGCGAAAGGGTGATCATCCATCGTGAGCATGTCCACTTTGGGCCGTCGATGGTCGGTGTTTACCCGTGGGATCGGTTCATCGGCGAGCAGCGGCTGCGCGACTACGAAGCAGGCAAACCGTTCGTGGTCGAAAACATGGCGACCGACCCGCGACTCGGCCCCGAGCGCGCCGCATTCGAAGCCATCGGGGTGAGCGCGTGCGTCGGCTGGGCCCTGAAGCGAGGCGGAAAGTGGGTGCCGGCGATGGGCGTGCATTCTTCAACCCCGCGCCACTGGACGGAGCACGAGGTCGCACTCGTCCAGGCGGTTGCGGACCGTGCGTCATCCGAGATTCAGCGCGCCCACAGCGAAGCTGCCCTGCGCAGCAGCGAGGAGAAATACCGAAGCCTGTTCGAGTCTATCGCAGAGGGCGTCGCCTTATTGGAAGTGGTATTTGACGAGGCTGACAAGGCGATTGATTACCGCTATCTGGAGACCAATCCCGCGCATGAAGCTCTGACGGGGCTCCGCAGACACGACATACTCGGCAAACGCGTTCGCGAGATCGTTCCGGATGTTGAAGACGCCCTCATCGAGCCTGTTGGACGAGTGGCGCGGTCCGGCGAGCCCGCCCGATTTGAGGCGGTGGAACGAGATCGCTGGTTTGCGTTCGAGGTCGTGAGGGTCGGCGGGGAAGGCAGCAACACGGTGGTCGTTGTGTTCAACGACATCACCGAACGCAAGCGCCGTGACGCAAGCATCGAGTTGTTGAGAGCGGTGAACGACGAGCTGTTGCAGGTTGAAGGCATCGACGACACGATGCACACGTTATGCAAGAAAATCGGCGCGCACCTCGGCGCGACCATTTGTGCGTTTTCGGATGTGGACGAGGCGAAGGGCACCACCGAGGGCCGCTACGTCTGGCACCGTCCCGGCGTTCCGTTCGCGTCGGGTGTTTACAAGATCTCTGAATACCACAGCGACGACGTCCAGCGGCTGATGCGTTCCGGGAATCCCGAAATCGTGCACAGCCTCGCCGCCTTCCCGGAGGCGGTGCAAACCCGGATGGCAGCGCTCCGCATCGGCGCCTACGTGAACCTGCCGTTCGTCCGGGACGGGGTCTGGCGCGCCACGCTCAGTGTCGTCGACAGCAACGAGCGCGAATGGCGCGAGGACGAGCTCGAGTTGTTGCGCGAGCTGACCTTCCGTATCTGGACGCGCTTGGAGCGCGTGCGCGCCGAACAGGCGTTGCGCCACAGTCAGGAACGCTACCGCACGCTGACGGAGCTCGCGCCCGCGCTGCTTTGGGAGGCCGACCCAGGCGGCGCGAACGTCGTGTCGACCACTCGACACTGGCGCGAGTACACGGGGCAGACGCCTACGGACGCGCCGAGCGGCGGGTGGCATGACGCCATCCACCCCGACGACCGCACGCGATCGGACCAGGTGCTTGCGGGGGCGTACGCCGCCGGGAAACCACTCGAGATCGAGCTCCGCATCAGGCGCTACGACGGCGTGTATCGCTGGTTTCTTGTGCGGCAGCTGCCGCTCCGGAATGAGGCCGGGCATGTGACGCGCTGGCTTGGGCTGGCGGCCGACGTCCACGCGCAGCGACTGGCGCTGGAGGAGGTGGAGCGGCTCGTCGCCGAGCGCACGTCAGAGCGTGACGCACTTCGCCGCCAGCTCCTCGCGGCGGAGGAAGCAGAGCGCCGGCGCCTCGCGCGTGAGTTGCACGATCAACTGGGGCAGCAACTCACGGCGTTTCGACTTGGGCTCGAGGACGCAGCACGGCTCGCCGCCAGCAACAACCAAGGGGCATCAGCCGACGGGCCACTGGTGGCTCGCATCGGCCAACTCCAAACGCTCACGGATGCCATGATGCGAGGCGCGCGGTACGTCGCGCTGGAGCTTCGTCCTCCGGAGCTCGACGACGTCGGACTCGCCAGCGCCGTGGAAACCTATGTGCGCGAGTGGGGCGACCGGTATGGAGTCGCAGCCGAAGCGACGTTCATTGTGCCGTCGACTCAGCCCTTGTTCGAGCAGCCGGAATACGCGGACATAGCGAGCGCGCTGTACCGAATCGTGCAGGAGTCGTTGACGAACGTCGCCAAGCACGCGAAGGCGACAGCGGTCAGCGTCGTCGTCGACGGACGAGGCGGCGAGGCTCGGCTCATCGTCGAGGACAACGGCCTGGGCTTCGACGTGGACGCGTTGCGTGGTCGATCGTCGCGCGAACAGCGCTTCGGCCTCGCCGGCATCCAGGAGCGCGCGGCGCTTTTTGGCGGCGAGATGACGATCGAGTCGAGCCCCGATGCGGGAACCACACTCTACGTCCGGCTACCCTTGGCCTGACGTCAGTGACGCCAACAGGGTCACTGACGTGACTCGCGGCGTCGGCGCCTCACGAACCCCAACATCGCGACGAATCCGCTGCCGGCGAGCACGATCGTCGATGGTTCTGGCGAGGCGGTAACAACGCCGTCAAATCGCGTGACCGGCGCTCCGTCGTCGTACCAATAGTTCACCGGGAACCCGATCGCCATGTCTTGGAATTCCACCATTTTGACCTGGAGATCGCCCTGGCTTGGATCGTAGAGAAACGATCCCACACCGCCGGAGCCGTCCGGCATACACGCCAGCGACGGCGCGACATCACAGGCGATCGAGCACAGCGTTCCGCAAATCGGGTTGCCACCCGCGAATCGCCCAAACAGCGAGAGCGGTCCGCCAGCTATGCCCATGTACACATCGTAGATGTTCGGGATGGTGCTCGCAGCCCCCAGCGCCGAGCTCGCCGAGAAGAAGGTGAACGAGTTGATTTGCATCGTCTGGTTCACGGCGAGGAACGACGCGAACACGGCGGCGGAGTACACGTAATTCTCGACGTCGCAGCCGGGGGAATTGTGCGGGACGGCCGGGAAACAGGCATAGCTGAGTAAGAAGGGCGCCGCTTGGGGCTGCGCCGTCGGTGAGAGATAATTCCCGAACTGCACCGTGACGGGATCGCCAGGATTCTGGGCGATCGCGGTCCGTTGGATTCCCAGGACGAGGGTGCTTGTCACCAGGAGAGGAAACACCATCGCTCTCGAGCTCGAGATGCGGCACATGCGGCACACTCCAAAACGCATCGGTGATCGCTAATCCAAGAAATCTGAACGTATCGGCAAACGGGTGTCCTGGCAATCACAGCCGCTGTCGATAGGCCCAAGGTCGGGCGGATTGCACCCGCTCGGATCGTCGCGTCGTCGCGCGACGCTGCTCGAGCTTGCCTTGGCATAGCGTGAGGTGACCAGATCGATGCGCGAGGTCGTTGCGACAGATCGCGACGGTACGGCCTCGCGCTGTTCCGATGCGCGCAATCTGTGTGGCGGGTGAGTGAATGATTAGAGAGTGTCAATCGGCGTCCGCTGCTCAGCCCGAAGGTAAGCGCCGTGCGACGTGGTAGAAGGCGCCCAGCACGGCGCCGTACGCGACGTGCGCAACCATCGTCACCAGCGGCGTTCGGCTACCATAGTTGAGTGCCATGAATCCGGGCGGCTCGAGCGAGCGCGTGGGCTCCGGGCCGCGCTCCTCGTTCGCCATGCGCGGGTGAAATCCAGGGAGCACCGGCATCAGTGCAACGAGCACCGCCAACCCGTGCACCGCGCCGATACCCGCGCCGAGCCACCACGTGGCGCGCCCCCAGCTCTCGAAGGCGAGCGCGTACAGGATCGCGAACACCCACCCGTTCACCACGTGAGCCCCGAATCCGATGATCCCCGCGCGGCCGCGGTCGGGGGTGAACATCGTGCCCACGATGTACGGCATGCTCATGCGCGAGAAGCCGAGGCCCTGCGCCGCGGACATGATCGTCGTGAGAACGATCGTCGCGACGAATCCCCACAGGAACACGCTGCCCACGCTCATACGTGCCCTCCACCCGCGGTGGCCGCCCGCGTGTCGTCGCCGCGCGCTGCAGCTCGCAGCACGAGCGCCGCATCGATCACGCCCACGTGTGTGAACGCCTGAGGGAAATTGCCCAGCGCCGCGCCAGTCGCCGGATCGATCTCCTCGGCGAACAGGCCAACGTCGTTCGCGAACCGCAGCACGCCCTCGAAGGTCGTCGCTGCTCCGTCGATGTCGCCAGCCAATGCCTGCGCGCTCACTGCCCAGAAGCTGCAAATGCCGAACGCGCCTTCGTTTCCCGGCAGCCCGTCGTCGGCGCCGCGATAGCGGTACAGCAGCCCGTTCGCGCCCAACCTGGATCGGATCGCGTCGAGCGTGCCGCGCATCCGGGGCGACGATGGATCGACGGAGCGATAGCGGGCCAGCATGAGAAGACTCGCATCGACATCGTCGCCGTCCAGGACACTCACATAGCTTCCGAGGCGCTCGTTGTAGCCCCGCTGCTCGATCTGATCGCGAATGGCCGCGCGCTCGCGCGCGAACCGTTCCGCCGGAAGCTCGAGCTGCTTCGCCTCGTGCAGCGCGAGCAGCCGGTCCAACGCGACCCAGCACATCGCCTTCGAGTACGTGTGCTGGCGCCGGCCGGCGCGGATCTCCCAGATGCCTTCGTCGGGCTCGCGCCAGCGCTTGCACACCGTCTCGCCGAGTCCGACGATCATCCGCTTGGTCAAACCGTCCAGCCGACCGCCCCGACGGACGTACTGATACACCGCGTCGAGCACCTCGCCGTAGATGTCGAGCTGCAGTTGCCCTTCGGCGCCATTTCCGATCCGTACGGGGCGCGAGCTCGCGAAACCCGCGAGGTGAGGCAACTCCTGCTCCGCGAGCTCCGCGCCGCCGTACAGGGTGTAGACCACTTGCAGCTCCGGCCACGTGATGCGCGTCGTGTGGATCGTCCACGACAGGAACGACTCCGCTTCCGCCGTGTAGCCGAGGTCCAGGAGCGCCTGGAGGGTGAGCGAGGAATCGCGAAGCCAGCAATAGCGGTAGTCCCAATTGCGCACGCCGCCGCGGTGTTCGGGAAGGGAAGTGGTTGGCGCGGCGATCACCGCGCCCGACGGCGCGTACGTCATCAGCTTGAGCGTGAGCGCGCCGCGAACGACCGCGTCGCGAAATGGGCCGTCGTACTGACAGCGCGCGATCCACTGCGTCCACCATGCGAGCGACGCGTCCACTCGCGCGCCGGCCGCCGCGCCGAGCGGGGGAAGGACGGCTGGCTCGCGCTTGCTAAAGACGAGCGAGACATACCTTCTCTCACCTTTGCGCAGCGTGAAGCTGGCGCGCGCATCTCGCGACCCGGTCGAGATCTCGAGCGGGTCCTCGGCGCGCAGGACGAGGACTTCGTCCCCGTTACCGCAGAAGATGCCCAACCGGCCGCGATCATCGAGCACTGCTCCGGCGCGTGCATAGTCCGGCCGCGGCGAATACGCGAGCTCCATGGAAACTTCACCCTCGACGCATTCCATCCGTCGCAGGATCTCGTGCGCCGGCCAGAGCTCGCGTCGTTTCGCGTCTTCGGAGGCGACGGGCATGAGATCGGTCAGCCGCAGCTCGCCGCCCGCTGTGCGGAACGTTGTCTCGAGCACGTTCGTGTCGCCGACGTAGCGGCGCGTCGCGTGAAATGCATCGGTTGGTCGCAACGAGAAGAGCCCGCCGCGCTCCGGATCGAGGAGCGCCGCGAACCAGGATGCGCTATCGAAGCGCGGCCAGCAGAGCCACTCGATCGTGCCGTCGCGCGAGATGAGCGCCGCCGATCGCGTGTTGCCGATGATCGCGTAATCGCTGATGCTGCGCTGCGCCGCACCGATCACGTGAGAAGTCCGGGAAACAAGACGACATCCGGCTGCCGCGTGGGTGCGTCCAGCCTGCACGCGGCGGTCCAGCCACTCGCATCCTCGCGGCGATTGCGACCGGCTGGGGTCGTTAGGCTCCCGCGGACGCCCGCTAAGATTTGTAGGCGCTGAACGGCTCGGGTCGTGACATCAGTCGTGCTTCGCGCGACATTCGCTGCAGCGCTTCTCTCCTTGCCGAAGTCCCCCCAAATGCCAGCCACTGCGCTGCAGGAGCGGCTCGCGTCGATCTGCGTGCCGCCGGATCCTGCCACCGAGCGTGACATTGAACGCCTCGTATTGGACTACGTAGACGAGCGGAAGGCGGCCGGTTGGCCGGTCGAGCGCATCATCATCGCCATGAAGCAGATCGCTCGAGAGGCTGGCATTCGGCCGTCGCCGTTCATGACGAAGCCACACGGGCCAATCACAACGACCGACGAGCTGCTCGTCGAAATGGTCGGCTGGTGCATTCGCCGATACTATCAGAGCGAGTAGATAGAGCGCTCGACGCATCCGCAACGTTCTGCAGGCCGACTCGGGCAAGTCCCACTGGAATCAACGAACGAACGAAGCGGCATCGCTCGGCGTTGGAAGTTGGGTCAACGGGACAGGGCCTTGTGACCATGAGAGGCAGCGGCGAGCTCGGCCGCCTCAGCTAAGGAATTAGCCCGCAGGGCATTATGCCGGCGAAGCTGATCCGACGGGGCACGAACTATCGATCGGCTAATGAGTTGGCTGAACATGACGATACTTATGTGCGCTCGTTGCACCGAATACGCCCATGCACGCCGCTGGACGTCAACCGTGAAATTTCGTGCCGCAGTCTGACGGAGTATTTCCATGAGGGCAGCCCTCTCGATTCGCCACCGTCTCGCGGCGATGGCCATCCTCCTGGTCGTGATCGCAGCCGCGGCGAATGCGGTCTCGGCCCACCGAACCTTTCGGCACGAAGTGCTCGCGGGAGCCCGCCAACGTGCCGCGAGCGTTGCCCAGCAGTTGAGCGATCTCCTCGCAACGTCCGCACGACAGGTCCGCGATCATGCAAAAGCGGAATCGAACGACTCGCTCGTCATTCGATACTTGAGCGCGAGCGACGAGCTCACGCGGCGAACGTTAGCCCGAACGGTGCTGGCCAGGCTCACGCGGGTGGACGGTGCGCGAACCCCGGTACTGGCGGTGGAACTGTGGGATGCTGCGGCACATCGGCTTCTCGCCACCCAAGATTCAGTCGCGCCAATGTCGTCGGCCGACGCGCTGGCGCTCGCCGCACTGACATCTCGCGGGCCCCTTGCCGACGGGTCAGCCATCGGATGGATTGGGCATGGGGCGACCGGCGCGCTCGAGTACGCCGTGATCGCCGCCGCGCCGCGCGATCCCGCGGGAAAGCCGATCGGCTTCGTGGTCGAGCGACGGCCGCTCACGATGTCGCAGCAGGGCAGCGCACAACTGCGCGATCTGATCGGGAAAGGCACGAGCCTGCTCGTCGGGAACACGCGCGGCGACCTGTGGACGAATTTCGTCAGTGTCGCGCCTTCGCCACCGGTACCGGCGGCTGACAGTGCGCGGATTCTCGAGTACGAACGGCCCCGCGGCAATCCCGTCGTCGCTGCCATGGTACCGATCCGAAACACGCCGTGGACGATTGCCGTGGAGACGCCGATGGCGATTGTTCTGTCGCCGGTCCGTCAGATGCTGACGCGGCTCGCCATGACGACCCTGGCGCTCGTCATGGTGACCGGGCTTGCCGCATGGGTTCTGAGCCGCTCCCTCACGCGTCCGATCCAAGAGCTCGTGTCGGTCGCGGAGGGCATGAGCGCGGGCGACGAGTCGGAGCGGGTGATTGTTCGGCGACTCGACGAGCTGGGCGTGCTCGGCACCGCATTCAACGCGATGGCCGAACGCATCGCTCGATCGCGCGCGTCGCTGACGAACATGGTTGCCGAACACCGGGATGCCGAGGCACGTGTGCGCGCCGCGCAACAGCGACTGGAGGGCGTCATCCGGTCGAGTGGCGCGGTGCTCGCCGAGCTTCGCGTCGACGATGCGTTGCCAGGAGCGATACCCGGATCCGCCGAGGATGCCGTGACGGTCGAGTGGATCAGCGAGAACGTCCCCGCAATACTCGGCTATGATGTCGACGAGACGACAGCCCCGGAGTGGTGGTCCCGAAACGTTCACCACGACGACGCCCCCGGGGTTATGAGGCGCGGCGAGACGCACGCATTTGCCGAGGGAGCACGGGAGTACCGATTCCGCCACAAGGACGGCACGTACCGTTGGCTCCGCGAAGAGCGGCGCCTCATCGCGCATCAGGATGGCGTGACGCGCTTCGCGTGCGCGTGGCTCGACATCACGGAACAACGCCAGCTGGCGGATCGCCTGCGACAAACGCAAAAGATGGAGGCCGTCGGACGCCTCGCCGGAGGCGTCTCCCATGACTTCAACAACCTGCTGAGCGTCATTTCCGGATTTTCTGAAATACTCATCGCGGAAGGAAAAAGGCAGCACAAGACCGATGCCGACCTCGAGGGCCTCGTCGAGATCAAGTCCGCAGCCGGCCGCGCCGCTGCTCTGACGCGGCAGCTCCTCGCGTTCAGCCGGCAGCAGGTGCTTCGGCCGCACGACGTCGACCTGAGCTCGATCGTGGGCAACGCCGAGAAGATGTTGGATCGCCTCGCCGGCGACGACGTTACGCTGACACTGCACCTCGACGGGAATCTTCCAGCGGTGTTCGCCGATCCGGGCCAGATCGAACAAGTCCTGGTCAATCTGGTCGTCAACGCGCGCGACGCGATGCCGAACGGGGGGACAGTCACGATCGAAACGCGGCGCGCCGAGCTGGATCAGAGTTTTCGCTCCGGGCGAAGGGATACCGACGCCGTGCGGGAGCGCACCGAGTACGTGGCGCTGCTCGTCGCCGACACCGGTACTGGAATGACCGCGGAGGTTCGGGACCGAATCTTCGAGCCGTTCTTCACGACGAAGGAGCCGGGCAAGGGAACGGGCCTCGGCCTATCGACGGTACAGGGCATCGTCGAGCAATCCGGCGGGCAACTCTTCGTCTACACGGAGCCAGGCCAGGGAACGACGTTCAAGCTGTACTTCCCATGCGCCGTCGCGCGGCGTGCGACTGGCGTGGGGAATGAGGTCGCGCCGTCCGCGACTTCCGCCGGTGGAACCGAATCGATTCTTCTGGTGGATGACGAGCCCGCGGTGCGCCGCATGACCACCGCCACGCTCACGGCGGCAGGGTATTCCGTCGTCGAGGCAGCGGATGGCAGCCAGGCGCTCAAGCTCTGCGCAGACCCGATGGTCCCGATCGATCTCGTCGTGACCGACATGATGATGCCGGTGATGGATGGCCGCGAGCTTGCGCGGCGCGTGCGTGTCGAGCGACCCGGAACGCCGATGGTGTTCATCTCTGGATACTCGACGATGTCCATGGAAGCAGATGCGCTCATCGCCAACGGCCAGTTTGTGGAAAAACCGTTCACGGCCGACGCGCTGCTTGGCGCAGTCCGCGCGATGCTCGATCGCTCCAAGGCCGCAAGGTCGGCGATCGCGAGCTAGCAGGGGACACGCGGAGCTCACCCCCGAACTCGTCACGGAAACCACGTTCTATGCGGCCGGCCGCCCAGGCAAAATGTCGCTGAAATCCGCGGACCGCGTTTGAGGATCCGGTCCATGCACCCGAACACGAGGAACAGGTCCATGGCTGCCAAGACATCAGTCTCAAGAAGCAAGGCTGCTCGCCCAACCACCGTGGCCGCCTACCTCGCGTTGCTCACGCCAGAAAAGCGCGCGGTGATCGAAGAGGCCCGCGCCTTCGTTCGCAAGCACATTCCCAAGGGCTACGCGGAGTTCATGAACTGGGGCGTGATCAACTGGGGAATTCCGCTCGAGGAGTTCTCCAACACGTACAACGGTCAGCCGCTCTGCTACGTCGGCCTCGGCGCGCAGAAGAACTACAACTCGCTGTACCTCATGGGCGCATACGAAAGCTCGAGTGGCAAGTACACGTCGCCGTTCTCCCAGAAGCTGCTCGTCGACGCATTCAAGAAAGCCGGGAAGCGGCTCGACATGGGGAAGTGCTGCCTCCATTTCAAGCAGCTTGATGATCTCGAGCTCACCTCCGTCGCGAAGGTGATCGGGATGTCGACGCCGAAGGAGTACATCGCCTACTACAAGCGAGTAAAAGGGCTCGAATGATAATTTATTGATAGTGGCCTTGACGGTCGAGGCAGAGCTGTCGGCCGCCAGGCACCGCCGGCACCCCGACGCCTCCTGCGCGTCGATGCGGTCGGCCTCTGCTCCCGACCCCGGGTTTGCCGTTCTCGAACGGGATGTTCTTGAATCGTCCGTCTCGAAATCGAACGACGTGACTTTCTTCGGTCACGAGCCACAAGGAGCTGTCTCGTGATTCGTGCATTTCGACGATGCGATTGCTCGGCAGCTCTTTCCGAGTTCGTGGTATTGAAGACGGTGAATCGGATTCCGTCGAACCGAACGAGGCCGTCGAACGTTGCCGGGGGCAGGGTCGACCTCACCGAAAAATACTCGGCTGATCCACCCAGACCTCGTCACGACGACCTCGGTGTCAAAGTTGCTTCGTGACGCGGAAGATCCAGCGAGAAGAACCGTGTGAACCTGTACCGTATCGTCGTTCTGATCGCCGTCGCGACGATCGCGGGCGCGCTTGCGATCCGGATTCTGCTCCATCGCATACTGACCGAGGGTCAGGCCGACCATGCAGAGCGCACTGTTCCATTCCTCCTCGGCTCGATCGGCGGATTCTTCGGCTTGGTGGGCGGGCTCTTGCTGTCGAGCAGTTGGAATGACCTGCGCGCGCTGCGACAGTCGATGACGTCGGAGGTCGGATCGCTCGCGGTCGTCGATCGAGTGGCGAGCGTGCTCCCGCCGCCGCTTGCCGCCGAGGTCCATGCCAACATCGTCGCGTATTTGCACTCGGTCGTGGAGGTCGAGCTTCCTGGAATGGCCGTCGGCCGCATCGACACGGCGACGGCACGCAAGCTCGGCGACATCTGGCTGTCGCTCGCCACGTACGATCCGCAGTCGCCGGGTCAGGTGAGCATCCGTGCGCTCGGCCTTCAGGAAACCATCGAGGTGGGCAAAGCGCGACAGGAGCGCATCGTGTTTCGACGCGAGAACCTGCCAGTCGTGCTCTGGCTCGTCCTGATCGGAAGTGGCGGCGCCGTCATCATCGGCGCTGCCGCGGCGAGCGTTCGCCACAGCTGGCCCGTGCCGCCATTTCTCGCCGCGCTGGCCGGATTGATCGCGCTGATTCTGTTTTCCATTCACGCGCTGCACTCGCCGTTCGACTATCACCTGTCTACGCCGTCGAGCGAATACATGCGCCTGTGGGAAGTGTTCCGCGGCCCCATTCGCCCAGACGAGATGGTCCTGCCAGGCACGACACAGCCGACCCAACGGCAGGGCGCGCGTTAGCCAGTTCGGCTACCGCGTGAGCCGAATGAGCAAAAAGACGCCGCGAATAGTCATTCGGCGGCTCGCCAACGCGACGTATGGTACTCGCATCATCAAATATCTCTTATGGAGAGTACCATGCAAATCAAAGATTCGGTCGCTCTGGTCACGGGAGCGAACCGTGGAATTGGCCGTGCGTTCGTCGACGCGCTGCTCGAACGCGGCGCGAGTCGGATCTACGCGGCGGCGCGGGATCTCGCCACGCTCGAGGCGGTTGTCCGTCTCGACCCGAAGCGCATCCGCGCTCTGAAGCTCGACGTCACGAGCGCCGAGGATGCGCGCGCGGCCGCGACGCAGGCAAAGGACGTCACGCTGCTCATCAACAACGCCGGAACGCTCGCCCTGGGCGGCCTCACCGACATCCCCGTGGATGCGGTGCGCGGCAATATGGAGACGAACTTCTTCGGCTTGCTCAACGTGATCACGGCGTTCGTGCCCAGCCTGGAGCGGAACAAGGGGAGCATCGTCAACATCCTGACGCTCCTCTCGCTCGCCAGCATGCCAGGCGTTGCCGCCTACAACGCGTCCAAGGCGGCGGGGTGGTCGCTCACGCAGTCGTTCC
>Ga0070681_10000531_pt1 | contig 31297 bp, 40 predicted proteins | sample KBSC83BmetaG_FD_65650 | JGI IMG/M metagenome (GOLD analysis project Ga0070681, IMG submission 65650) | Corn rhizosphere microbial communities from Kellogg Biological Station, Michigan, USA - KBS C8-3B metaG | ecosystem: Host-associated > Plants > Roots > Rhizosphere | place: USA: Michigan...
GTCCTTCAGAAGTTATACTGTTCTCATGCAAGAGGAGACCACAATGACCCCAGAAACACACCTTACGCCCTACGTCGCAGGCCAGATTTGGCTGTGCGAATATCCTGTTCGGCTGGCCGGTACGCGCTTTGGGGCGAGGATGACCGTAATCCGCTTGGACTCCGGCCAGCTTATGCTGCATTCACCATGCTGCATCACCGGAGCGATCGCTGAAGAGATTTCCGCGCTCGGCCAGGTCGCTCATATCGTCGCGCCGGGGAACTTTCATCACTTGTACACGGCAAGTGCGCAGGCCGCGTTCCCTGGAGCGAAGATATGGATCTGCCCCGGCACCGAGAAGCGGGATACCAGCCTGAAATATGACGGCGTGCTCGGCGACGAGGCACCTTTGGAATGGGCGGGCGAAATCGACCAAGTGCTCGTGCAAGGTTCACGCATGATGCGCGAGGTGGCGATGTTCCACCGCACCAGTCGTACACTCATCCTTGTTGACCTCATCGAGAACTTCACGGACGCGACGCCACACATCGGAGGAGCGATGAGGTTCTGGTTCAAGTATGTGATGCGCATGTGGAATCATCCCCGCCCAGCGCCGGAATATAGAATAGGCTGGAGCGACCGCCAAGCAGCAGCGCAATCTCTTAAGCGGATCCTGGCATGGGATTTTAAGCAGATCGTACTTTCCCATGGCGACCTTATCGATCGCGACGCGCGTGGTGTTGCGACAGCGGCTTGGTCCGGGATTCTCAAACAAGACTGAAAGCAGCAATGCGAGTAGGTCTTTTTCTTTGACTGACCCCGTCTGGGATGGTGGTGGAACTATTTTGAACGCAGGATTAACACCGTATTGAAGGCAAGCAGAACCGCCAAACCTATTGGGATGATGCCGTGCAGATTGAGAATGTCTTTGAAACCTTCATCAATGCCATTGTAGAGAATCCAGAGGATGAAGAGTATGTTGCCGATCGCCACCACGGACTTGTAGGAATTCATGCAAGTTCTAGCCTCGTTTAAGCAGTGACTGCGCTGACTTAATGATCACGATGACACTGAGAATGCCCGTCAAGTATTGCGGCAAGCTGGCTTCTTCTCCAACCTTAAAGAGATCGTGGAAGTAGAGAAAATCCACAAATAAAAACCCGATGATAAGTAGGGCGTCGATTGTTTTGCTCATATGAATATAATAACTAGGTAAACCAGTTGGAGGTTTCAGGCAATAGGCTGACCGGCTGGGACGATGTTGGGACTTCACTTCAGTGCAGAGAATAAAAATGTTGCGACTTCAGTAGGGTAAATATTCTGCAGAGTACCTAGAGCGGAAATCGGCTTCCATTCTAGTAAGTACTGGTTATCCGGTCCCGCTCGCTCTTTTTCTGGACCTGACAATTGCGGAGTGCCTTCGTAGTCTTCTATCAAGAAAACATATTCTTCGCGGCTTCCTGTGTGGATGGTGATGAACTCAGGTACTTCCACTACAAATTTTGTGAGCAACCGGGCTGAGTTAACCGCGAGAGTCGTTTCCTCCCTTACCTCTCGCACGACAGCATCTTCCGGAGTCTCACCCACATCTACTCCCCCACCCGGAAATATGTAGTACTCATGCTGTGGCTTAATCCGACGAAACAGAAGAATATTACCTTCAGTGACGATCGCCGCCGTCGCGCGCTGCCTCATATAGGCAGTTTAACAAGCATCGCCGGTTGCGGGTAGCATAGTTAAACCATCTATCGTATCCTCCAATTTCTCGCATATATTATGTCCGCCTTCGTATTCCACGACGGGTATGTTTTTTGAGCGGAAAAATGCTACCGCCTTGTCGTCGCAGTAAAATATATCTTTGTTGCCTCTAGCAACTACAATTCTGTCTTTTGGGATAGCGTCTAGTGTTTTTGAGAAATCGGTTCTGAGAAGCGATATGGCCTTCATCAACTCTAAGAGAAATCGCGCTGGATTCAATACAAACGTTTGCCTTTCTGGCAGTAAACCTTCGTTGGAGATATGTCGTATACATCGCAGCAGCCATACGAACAGGCTTCTTCTGGGGAGAGGCGGATTTACCAAAACGACCTTGCCCGTCACTTTTTCTATATTTCGCAAAACAACGAGCGCACCAAGACTTACTCCAATAACGTAGTCCGCCGAGCTTGGTTCGGCGTCTAGCCTCCCATAGTAAATATCAAGGTCGGCGTGTTTTTTAAATAACCGAACCTTTGTTATCCATCCAGGCGCTACCAAGACTCTTTTCATATTTTGAGTCTAGCAAATTTAGAAGACGCATTGCCGCTTTCCACCTTTTTGCTGGCCGTCTGGGAAGCTGTTGGAACCTATTCAATACCGTAAAAGGAGTAGAAATCTTGAATGTCTCCTTCTGCATTGCGGGGCGCGTATGGGAGCGCGTCTGCTAAACGATCCACAGGAACACTATCTACACGTTCAAGGAAAGTCTTCGCGGTATCCTCTTTAAATCCATACTCACCAGGCTCTTTATCATTTCCGCCCAGAAATTGCCCCCATATAGAGGTACCGTGACTCCACAGTTCGGCGTCATAGTCTTTAGCCCCAACGAGGTAGGAGTCTGGGTACAAGCGACAATATGCAGGAAGGTTATACAGCCACGATCTCCCGTGCACCTTTACTGCGTCGGGATATTTAGACCGTATATCCAGAAACATTTGCTTGAGTTCGCTTTTGCGCCTATCCAGTTTCTCCTTATCCAAGGGACCTGTGGAAACATCTTTTCCATCCTGAAAGTCTTCTTCAAACTCCGTATTTGAAAAATGGACATTGACCGTCTTGGTGCCCATATCGTAGTCGTAGGATGAACACCCAAATCTTGTGCTGTCTTCTGGATGATATTCAGTCCGTTCTTTGCTGTGCTCCTTTTGGCGCTCCTTTGAGGTTGCCCACGCTTCCTCAAGGAGAGTGTCGTCGGTAATACCCGGTAGCCGCTCGCCGACCTGCCTCTGCGCTCCAAGTAAGCGCGTGGTGTTGCGTATGACTGGAGCATAAGTATCAACGGCATCCAATATCGTTAAGTGTTTGCGCTCTGCAACCTTGCGAGCAAAGGCTAACTGCAATTCAAAATACTTCTTTGGGGATTTGAAGGGCTTATTTTCCTTCCAGTACTCTGGAGTGCCACCTACGACCTCGGTGTTGTTAGATGCCTTGGGCGGCCCATTAAACGTCATGGCAATAGTGTAGCAGAACTCAATGATACAAAAGTCGTGGCTGGCCGTCTGGGACGCGGTTGGAACCCTTAGGGAGTCGGTAGGCTCTTGAAGTAGTTTGCTATTTCAGCGCGTGACCTCAGCGTAATCACCTTTTCTGGATAGGCACGTAAAAGGTCCTCAATTTTAGACTTGCTTCTAAGCTCGCGACTTACTACCTCGCGGAAGAATTCTATATCTCCCCAGAATGTAATTTCATCGTGCCGATTTTTCCGATGGATAGTGCGGTTCGCGTGATTGAGCAGCCTCCGCCAGAGCGGGATGTCGAGAAACACAATGGTATCCGCGAGCTTCGTTATTTCTATCTGGACGCGGGGGTATACCCCATCTGATACCCATGACTCTGATTTAACGGCTTCGAGTACGTTCGCTCTCACATTCTGACGCGCACGCTCGGGATCTATAGTCGTCCGACTGTTATGCCCACCGCCGCCTTCGAGCCAAAATCGGTCGATATGGATGTAGGGAATGTGATGACTCTCTGCAATCTTCCGAGCGAGAGTGGATTTCCCGCTTCCTGGCAGTCCCAAGATCGTTATTCGCATAGATAAATTATGGCACGAGAACGATTGGCTGCCCGTCTGGGATGCTGCTGGGACTACTTGTCAGACCAGACAGCAAGCTCATTCCCCGCGGGGTCCTTGAAATGGAATCTACGTCCTCCTGGGAATGAATAAATCTCTCTTGCAATAGTGCCGCCGTACTTCACCACCGTCTCCAAAGAAGCTTCCAGGTTGTCTGAAAAAAGAATGACGAGAGGACCTCCCTCGCCCGCCGCAGATCCCTGGGCGAATCCCCCATCCAAAGCGCCGTCATTGAATGCTACGTATTCGGGACCATAATCGGTAAACGTCCAACCAAAAGCATTGCTGTAAAAATCCTTTACCGCAGAGAGATCTTCAGCGGTAAACTCTATATAGTTGATCGCATTGGGTTTATTCATGCGCCTATTTTAACTCAAGTGCTGGCCGTCTAGGGCGAGGGGGCGGTTTTCTTTTTATACGCTGATTGGGCCACAGACCGACGTGATACGATACGGCAATGCGAAAGATATTTCTCTTTATGATGGTATCGCTCGACGGTTATTTCGAGGGCGAGAACCACGACCTCTCCTGGCACAACGTGGACGCCGAGTTCAATGCTTTTGCGCACGAGCAGAATAATCACCTCGACACTATTCTCTTTGGACGGAGGACCTACGACCTCATGGCTTCTTTCTGGCAGAGCGAAGAAGGGCGGCAGGGCGATGCGGAAACGGCCGACTGGATGACGCATGCGCGCAAGGTCGTCGTTTCAGAACCATTCGACCCCGCGTGGGAAAATACAGAAGTCGTGAGCGAGAACGTGATGGATGCGGTTGAGAAACTCAAAACAGGGCCCGGGACCGACATCGTGATCCTCGGGAGCAATATGCTGTGCACGAGCCTCATGGAGCAGGGACTCGTCGACGAGTTCCGCCTCATGTATAACCCGGTTGCTATTGGAAACGGCACGCGCCTTTTCAACGGACTCTCAAAGCCCGTGAACTTCACCCTTGCTGATTCCCGCGTATTTTCATCCGGGAACGTATTGAACCGATATACGAAGTAGGCAACGCATCCGGCTAATGCGAAAGGGAACTAATCAGAATTAAAGACGTTCCATTCGAAATCTCTAAGTAGCACAAGATCAAGCTCCGGCGCCGTACTTTCCAGGATAGCCAGTGCTTCTGGGTTTGGGGGCAAATCAGCGCTCTGGTAATGACAGACCACGCGCACGGGTAATAGACCAAGCCCTTCACGGACCTTTCCACCGGATTCATCGTCGTGAAAGGCACTGTACTTCCCTATGGCGTACGCACCTGCAGACGAGCCTGCGACTGTCTTGCCTTGCAGGTTTTCCTTTAGGGACTCGTATTTGCGCAGTACGCCAAGAAGCTTAGGCGTACTGCCTCCGCGCATATAGAGAGAGCTGGACTGCTTTACTTGTTCAATGAAATCTTCTTCGGTCGCAAATAGGAATTTAAAATTCTTACCGTGGGACTGCTCTTCTATCCGCTGGCTATCCTCTTTAAACCTGTCCGAATTATCCTCATGTCGGGATGCAAAATAGCAAAGCAGTACGACCCCTCCATCCGGAACATCGCGAGCGATTTCCTCGTAAAATGTACGATTCAGTTCGTTATCAGGGGCAGTATATCCTCCGTGGAGAATGTATTTAGTCATACCGAAAATGTAGCACGGAACGATTGGCTGGCGGTCTGGGACGCTGTTGGAACCTATTTCACCGTATAGGTCTCTAAATCGACTCTGTCGAAATCGACAAGCTGTTTAGCTTCCAAATCGAAATGGGCGTTCTGGTAAGGATTATCCTCCCAATTCAATTTAAAGGGATTCAGCTGATACAGATAAACGGTGCTTTTTAGGGGCCTGCCGGGATAGCAGAAGAGTATCCACTTTTGCTGTCCCTCGATGTATTCATTAGGAAGCTTGACCTGATTCTTGGTGAGGAGGTAGAACATCAGAATTTCTTCCAAGAAGAAATTTACTTGATTGTCTCCCATTTCTCTACCGTACACATCACAGTCTTCTTTTATATATTTTGGGAACAACGCATCTTCTGCGTAAATTGTCTTCAAAGAGGCAAAAAGGTGATTGAAATTCTTGGTACCAACATACAATTGCGCCCAGGCCATGTAATTGAACGCATGTTGGATTTGGAAGTCGAGATTATTTTTCTCAAGAATGCCTTGAATGCCATTCTTATGATCAATAACTTGATTCATAATTGAATTCTTAAGCTCTGGAGCAGGTTTATTACTGTACAAATAGAGGAAATCGCTATAGATGAAATTAAGGCCGATGAGCGGCTTCGATACCTTTGCAGTATGAAAGTGTCGAATATCTTCCACGCAACGTTCGGGGTTTTGTCGGAGAAAGAGCTTATTCATTGAAAGTCCAAACAAAAGGAGTCCTTTCTCAGGAGGCAGTTTACCTAGGTCGAAAAATTGATTTGGCTCGAGTGTCATTGTTGCCAAAACTCTACCACAAAACGATTGGCTGGCCGTCTGGGACGCCGTCGGAACCTATTTAAGCGTAAAGTGAATTATCTTCACGACTGTATCTGGACCTACCCTGTCCCCGTAGTAGGTTCTATAGCTTTCATACATTTGCTCTTCGCTCTCGAATTTCTCGTGCCCATCGAAATCCCCTTCCTCAAGCTCTCCTAATTTCTTCTCGTATACGTTTGTGAGCGCCGCTTCCCCAAATTTCTCGCCCGTATTCCAATTTATTAAATCTACCTCATCATCTCTCTGAAGATTCTTATCATCAAAAAGCCTCCACGTAGAGTTCTTCTCACCACTCAATACGAGCTCCGCAAGAAAATCTCTGAACTTAATTGTTTTGCGTTCCACCAACTAATTATGCCACGAAAACGATTGGCTGACCGTCTGGGACGTTGTTGGAACAGCTATTTTACATACTCCTTAGCCTTCAAAAGGGCGGCGACTGTTGCGCCGTGAGTAATTTCACTTTTCTTAACCATATTCAAGCTTTCTTTAAATGGCATCTTTATAACTCGTATCAGCTCGGTACCTTCTGGGGCAGCCTTCCCTTTTGTAAGGCCTTGGGCGAGGTACATATGATTTTCTGACTTTATGACCGAAGTAAATGGGTCGAGAGTGCCAAGGTCAGTCCATTTTTTAGCATTAAATCCTGTCTCCTCCTTCAACTCCCGTTTTGCCGCCTGCAATTTCGTCTCACCATTATCAATTCCACCGCTTACCGCTTCTATTGTGATTCTCCCAACTGCGTAGTGGTATTCCTTCGTAAGATAGACATTGCCTTTATCATCAACGGGGATAACGGAGACGCCGTCTTTCATAGTGATGGTGCCAAAAATTCCTTCCTTCCCATCCGGTCGGATAACTTTATCCTCAATTACTTCAATCCACGGATTTTTATACGCACTTTTAGTGCCAATAATCACCCACGGACCTCTCTTTTTCTTCATGGATATATCTTACCCTACGAGCTGCCGGTCAGGGACTCGAACCCCAATACCCGCCTCCAGAGGGCGGTGTCCTACCATTAGACGAACCGGCAAAGTGCGGTCACAGGAGTGACCGCCCACTGACGATACTTCAAAACCGGTCTATGTTCAAGCGAAACGCGCCGGCGGGAGCCGGCGCGTTTCTATGAGAATGCGGTGACTAGTACGGTGATTTACTGTGCGTTCGCTGCGCCGCTCACGTTCGCGTGGGTCGATGCGCTCGGGGTGACATTACCCGTGCCCTTCACCGCGAGGATGATGGTCTGCGCATCCTTGTATGCTGCATCGACATCCGCGTGTGCGGCCTGGATCTTGGCTGCGGCGTCCTTGAGCGATGCGCGCACCGAGGTGTCCGAACTCGCATCCGCATCCGCGCTGAGGTCAGCGACGTCAGAAAGCGCGGCGTTCGCCTGTACCTTCGCGTCCGCCACCTTGGCGTTCATATCGGAAAGAGTCGCGTTGAGCGAATCCGTGGTCGAGAGGCCCGACGCATCGATACGCGCCTTCAATTTCACCGAGAGCTTCTCGAGCTGGCCCGCGACCGTAAGGAGGTGATCCCCTGCGGTCGTGACAGCTGCCTTGCTCATCACGGAGAGGTACACGCCGGTGCCAGCGGAAGAGCTGACCGCGGGGCCGCTCGTCGTGGTAGCGCCCGAGGCCTTGAGGGCTTCGAGCTTATCAATCTGTGCCTGGATGGCTGCCTTCACATTCACCTGCGCAGAGCTCGAGATCATACCGAGCGAACCTATACGCGCGAGCGCGTTCTTGAGCGACGTGATGCGATCGTCGATGGAGACAGATACCGTCGGGTGCGCGGTCATGACGACGTTGCCGCCCGTCGCGCTTACGTTCGCGCGAACGCCGGACACCGCAGAGCCGGCGTGTACCTGCATAATGACGTTCGCATTTGCATCGGTATCGGCGAGTGCCGGAGCCGCCACAGACGCTGCGAGTACGAGCGCCGATGCGGAAGAGACGAGGAAACGAGTGGTATTCATAGTTCGATAGTTACGTATGGATAATTACTGAGCCGAGTCAGCCGACGCTTCGCTCACGCTCACGTCTGCTGCGTCTGAATCGGAGTCGGCACCCTGGATGTTCATATCGATAGCAGCCATGTCTTGACCGAGCCCCTGGTCCGAAGTGTCGGAGCCCGACGGGAGCGCAGCCGAGTCGGTACCCGAACCAGCGGTGGTGCCGACCCCGCTCCAGGAGGTCTGGATGCTCTGGTACCAGTACCAGGCGCCGATAGCGATCAGCACGACGACCACTACTCCAATCACATTTCTTGACGTTGATGACATATGTTCGCTTTTAACGCCCGGTAATAAGGACAGGTACAGTATACTCCTCCCTACAACTTGCGTGCCAGCGCTTCAGTTACCCCAGCTTTTCTACCTTCCCCACGATGGCAGCGTGGTCTGAGACTCCAAAGGTAAGCCGTACGTCGTGAGCGGTGTATGAAGGGGTCGTAAAGAGGTGGTCGACCATCAGATTATTGAAATCGTCGGGATTCTTCTGTCCGTTGCGGTGGAGCGAGACGTCGATGCTGGTCGTATACTCGGCCGGTATCTGTTCTCGCCAGTGCTCGGTGAAGAGCGCATCTATCTCACCGCCCCGGGGCGCGTTAAAGTCGCCGCAAAATACGAACTCCCCTTCTGTCGCGACGAGCTCGAGGAGCTTCCGTGCATCGGCGCGCTGGAAATCATCGGGCTCTCCGCTCTTAGGCGTCCAGGTAAAGTGCGTGGTCGCGACGCGGTACAGCGTCCCCTCTTTCTCGATATCGGCGACCAGCACGCCGAGGTTCTGCGTGGCGTGCTTGCTCTCGACGCTCGCGTTATCAAATTCAGGAGTCGTGTCCGATGCCCGGTGATAGTAGTGGACCGCGTGGCGCACTATCGGGAACCGCGAGACGATGCCGACGCCGATCACCGTCGGGCCCTGCCCTCCCGTGGCCCGCACCGACTCCGAGAGATGCATCATGGGCATGAAAAATCCTGCGCCCCCTACTGCCTGTTCGAACTCTGCGAGGTCGGGCTCGCAGAGCTCCTGGAGGCAGAGGACGTCGGGCTGCTCGTCCTTCACGAACGGCATGACGCGGTCGAGGTGCATGCGGCCCTCGATATTTACGGAGACGAGCGAGAGCATGCTAGTTGCCTTCTTTTCTCTTTTTAGAAGCTGCGAGGAAAGCCGTGAAGAGCGGGTGCGGAGAAAGCGGGCGCGCCTGGAGTTCCGGATGGAACTGGCTGCCCAAGTAGAAGGGGTGCTCGCTCTTCGGGAGCTCGGCGATTTCCATGAGCACGCCGTCTGGAGAGGTGCCCGAGAACACGAGGCCCTTATCGCGGAACTGAGCCACGAATTCCGGATTCACTTCGTAGCGGTGGCGGTGGCGCTCGCCCACGACGTCTTTCCCGTATGCCTCGCGCGCGATGGAGCCCTCCGTGAGGTGTGCGGGGTAGGAACCAAGGCGCATGGTGCCGCCGTATTTCCCATCGCGAATGAGCGCGCGCTGCTCTGGCATCACGTCGATGACCGGGTACGCGGTGTTGGGATTTATTTCCACCGTGTGTGCGCCCTCGAGGCCGAGCACGTTGCGCGCGTACTCGATCACGAGCATGTGGAGTCCGTAGCAGAGCCCGAAGTACGGAACCTTGTTCTCTCGACAGAACTGCGCGGCTTTTATCTTGCCTTCGATGCCCGTCTCGCCGAATCCGCCCGGCACGATGATGCCGTCGTACTTCGCAAGTATGGAGACGTCTGCGCCCTTTTCGAAGTCTTTCGCATTCACCCATTCGATGACCGGCTTCACGCCGAGCTCTGCTGCAGAGAACTTGATAGCCTCGATGACAGAAAGGTATGCATCGGAAAGCACGAAGTCGCCCGTATCAAAATATTTACCCACGATGCCGATCGATAGTTCCGGAGAAGTGACACTCGCCTTCTCCACGAAGCGCTTCCAGTCTGAGAAATCGGCCTTCTTCTCCTTCGACAGTTTCAAGACGTCGAGCATGAGGTCTCCGAGGTTGTCCTTCTCGAAGTTGAGCGGCACGTCGTAGATGCTCTTCACGTCCGGTGCGGAGATGATGTGGTCCGGGCGCACGTTGCACCAGATGGCGAGTTTCTCTTTGCGCTTCTCGTCCATCGCCGAGGAGCTGCGCGCCACGATGAAGTCGGGCTGCACGCCGTACGAATTCAATTCGCGCACCGCGTGCTGGGTCGGGCGTGTCTTCATCTCACCGATGGTGCCCGGGACCGGCAAGTACGATACGAGCACGAACGCGACATCGTCGGGGTGCTGGATGCGCATCACGCGCGCGGCCTCGATGAAGAGCGCGTTCTGGAAGTCGCCCACGGTGCCGCCGATCTCGATGACCGAGATGCGGCTGCCGTTGTGGTCTGCAGCCTCTTCGAGGCGCTTGATGATCTCGTCGCGCACGTGCGGGATGGCCTCGACGAACTTGCCGCCGTACCCGAGCGCGCGCTCGCGGTTGATGACCGACTGGTACACCATGCCGCTCGTCATGTAGTCCTCGGGCCCGAGGTCGCGCCCGAGGAAGCGCTCGTAGTTACCCATGTCCTGGTCGGTCTCGAGACCCGAGGAGAGCACGAACACTTCTCCGTGCTCGGTCGGGTTCATCGTGCCCGCGTCTACGTTCAGGTACGGGTCCACTTTCACGAGATTCACTTCATACCCGCGCTCGTTGAGGATGAGGCCCATGGACGAGGTCGCGATACCCTTCCCGACGCCCGACATGACGCCGCCTAAGACGAATATGTATTTATGTCCCTCGCGCGCCATATCAGACTTTCAGATACCTGCGCACAGCGATGATACTCGCGAGTCCGCCAAGCAGCACACCGGAACCCACGAGGATGAGGAAGATAATCGGGAAATCGTGGATGTAGTACGTAAAGAGGTTGAATCCAGCAAGCCAGGACTCGAGCGCGCTGCCCGCGTACCAGGTTATCGGGAATAGCAGTACGAGCACGATGAAGGCAGCTAAGAGGCCCGCCATCACTCCCGCCACGATGAACGGACCGCGGATGTAGCTGTTGGAGGCGCCCACGAGCCGCATGACGCCGATTTCATCGCGTGAGGAGTAGATGGCGAGGCGGATGGTGGCGAATGCGATGAGGATCGACGCGAGGGCAAAGAGGATGACAATCACGATGCCCGCGTGCTCGGTGGTGCGGATGGCGCCCGTGAGGCGGTCGATGACGGTCTGGTTCTGGTAGTAGTTCACGCGGTCGATGATGGAAGTGCCGTCAGAAGAAAGTGCAGGATCGCTCTGGAGGAAGTCCGCGATAGCACCGTATTCGGACGGGTCCTTCGCCTTCACCGCGATAGAAGCGTCGAGCGGGTTATCACCGAGCTCGTTGAGCGCTTGGAGGGTGAGCTGGTCGCTCGAGTGGCGATCCTTGAAGTCTTGGAGTGCCTGGTCGCGGTCGGTGTAGGTGACACTATCGACTTCCGGAAGTTGCTGGACCTTCGCGATAAGCGCCTGGATGTCGGCGTCGGATGCATTCGTGACGAAGTAGACATTGATGTCGACCTTGTCCTTGATAGCGCCGAGTGTGGAGGTGAGAATAGCAGAGAGGAAGATGAGCGAAGCGATGATGCCGACGGTGACCGTCATGATAACGACGGTCGCTACCGTGACAGCACCGCCACGCGAGAAATTCTTCGCGCCCGCTGTGATCATTCGCCTGATGTTGGTCCAGTTCATAGTACGTATCTGCCAGAAGCATCGTCTCGCACGAGGCGTCCCTTGTCCATGGTGATAACGCGCTTCCCGATAGCATCGACGACGCCCTTGTTGTGCGTCGTGATGATGACCGTCGTGCCGATCTCATTGATCTTCTTCAGGATTTCTACGATTTCATACGTGTTGATGGGGTCGAGGTTACCGGTCGGCTCGTCTGCCACGATGACCTCCGGCTGGTTGATGATGGCGCGGCCGATGGCGACGCGCTGCTGTTCCCCACCGGAAAGCTGGCGCGGGAAATGGAGCGCCTTGTCGGTGAGGTCCACGAGCTCGAGGATGTACGGCACGTCGGACGCGATCTCCTCGTCGGTGCGACCGTTCGCCTCCATCGCGAACGCGATGTTCTCGTACGCGGTCTTGTTCGGGATGAGTTTGAAGTCCTGGAACACCGTACCGATCTTCCTGCGGTAGTGGTGCATCTGTGTAGGCGGGAGCGTATGGATATCGAGCGACTCGTAGAAAACCGAGCCCTCGGTGGGCTGCTCTTCCGCGAGGAGGAGCTTCAAGAGTGTGGTCTTGCCGGCGCCCGAGTGTCCCACGATGGAGACGAACTCCTTAGGGGCGATGGAGAGGGTGACCCCTTCGACGGCGGGTGCGTCGTTCGCGTAGCGCTTCGTGACCTTATCGAAGTAAATCATGCAACGAATGCCATTGTACCGCACTTAATTCCGGCCTGTCGAGAAGTATGGAGAAAATAGGGCCCCCGGAGGTGGGGATAAGACCCTAAGCGACGGATTTCTCCACGGAATCGATGAAATCATCGAGGTCGCCCGCGAGTATCTTGTCGGGATTACCGGACTCATAGTCGGTGCGGTGGTCCTTCACTAGTTTGTAGGGGTGGAGCACATAGGAGCGGATCTGGCTGCCCCACTCGTTCGCGGTGGTCTTCGCGATACTGCGGCCTTCTGCTTCTGCCTTGCGGTTCTCGGTCTCAATCGCGTAGACCTTCGCGCGGATGAGCTCGAGTGCCTTCTCGCGATTGGCCTGCTGGCTGCGCTCGCTCGAGACGTGCACGGAGACGTTCGTGGGCTTGTGCGTGATGCGCACCGCGGTCTCGCGCTTGTTCACGTTCTGGCCGCCCGCGCCGCCCGACTTCGCGAACGTGATTTCCAGGTCGTCTGGTTTCAGATCCACTTTGTGCTGACTAGAGAGTTTGGGCAGGACTTCCACCATGGCAAAACTAGTCTGCCGCTTGCCCTGCGCATTGAATGGCGAGATGCGCACCAGTCGGTGCACGCCTGCTTCGTGTTTCAACCTGCCGTACGCGCCCTTCCCCACTATTTCAAACAGCACGCTGCGGTAGCCTGCGTTCGAGGGCGTGTCGTCGAGCTGGGTCAGCCTCCATCCTTTGTTCGCTGCGTACCCGCGATACATCTTCGCGAGCATCGCGGCGAAGTCTTCGGCGTCGTCTCCGCCCGCACCCGCGAGTACGGCAAGCGTGGCACCTCCGCCGTCGAGGTCGTCCCCGCTCCCGCCCTCCTTGAGGGCCTGGTACTCTCGTACCAATTCCTGGGCGGCGTCCTTATCGGCCCAGAACTCGGGCGACGCCATGAGCGCCTCTATTTCCGCCATCCGAGCCTCCTCTTTCATGGCCGCAGTATAACCTCATTTACTTCGGGCAGCGTATATGTTCATATACCGACAGATGGGCGTGTGTTCGCTCCAACAATAAACACCGAGGGTGTCATGTCTGCACAGACCAATGTAGCCGCTGTCCTCATCCAGCTTCCCGGTCAGCATCTCGTTTGCGTGAAGCGCAATCAGATCTGGTCGCTTCCGAGCGTGAAGCTTGCGCACGGAGAGTTCCCGCTCAGAGGCGCGAGCCGCGCGATGATCGAACTGTTCGACCTCGACGCGCGAGCAAGCCATTTGCGCGAGCGCAAAAGGTTCGTCCGCACGCTGGGTGAAAAGAATGGTGCTTCGGTCGTCACCACCGTCTTCGAACTCTGCATGGCGCGTAACACCGTCACGCATCGATTCACTTCGTCCGGGTTCAGGCGCGTCCGTGTGAGCTTGGTTCACCCAACACGCCTCAACCGCAATCAGTTCCACTACTACCAGGCGGGTATGCTCCAGGAACTCGGCGTCTGGCCGAAGGATCCCGAAGCAACAGCAGCCTGAAGAAAGAAGCAGCCCGCGCGAACGTATCGCGCGGGCTGATTCCATTACTTGAGCCGAAGGCCGGATTTGAACCGGCGACCTAGGGTTTACGATACCCTCGCTCTACCAACTGAGCTACTTCGGCACTACTCTGGGCGTCCCTCTTTTCTACCACACATCTCGTACATTTTGGAGCCGATGCCCGGATTTGAACCGGGGACCTACTCCTTACCATGGAGTTGCTCTACCAACTGAGCTACATCGGCGCAAAGGGGTAACCCCCGTTTGTATGTTCGTTTATATCATGTTCCAGCGCAGCGCCCAAGCACGATGCACGAACGCCCCCGGAGTATTGCTCTCCGAGGGCGCTTTGTTTCGATAACGATCAGGGCCAGGGTCGCTCGGGCCAGCCGTGCTCACGAAGGATTTTAAATGCCTTCAAATAGGCCGGGCCGTCGCACTCGGTCTTCATGAGTTCCTGGTGGTCGCTCGGCTTATCTCCCTCCTTATACGGGAGCTCATCCGATTCCGCGACGATAGGTCCGCCATCCGGTTCTTCGGTGACGATGTGGACGGTCGAACCAGTCGGGTCTCCCGCCTCCATCGTGGAAGTGACTGCATCGTCTCCGCGGTGCTTACGCTTGCCAAACTCGTTCAGGATTCTCAGGAACGCGGGGTGCACATTCAATATCCTGCCCGCGAACGCTTCGAGAATCACGCGGGTGAGGATGAGCATGAAGCCCGAGAGCATGAGGACGTCCGGCTTGTACTGCTCGAGCACCGTGAGCATCTCGCTGAAGTACACATTGCGGGATTCAAGGTCGCCGCGCTTCACGCCGCGATCCTGGCACCACTTGCGGTAGTCCAAGACATGGTGCGGGACGCCATGCTCCTTGGCATAGGCAATGCCCTTCACATCCGGGACGTCGGAAATCACGCAGACGACTTCATACGCCTCTTCAAACTCCGGGTCGTGTTTGCCGTCCACGAAACGGTAAGAACTGGCGCTCCCCGAACACAGGACCGCCACTCGGATACGTTTTGTCATGGAGAGTCTCCTCGTGTCCGAAAGCGGTCATCCGCCTTCTGGGCGTATTTAATAGGAACCCTGGGGAAAGTAAAGCCAGCCCTACCCGAAGTCGAGGTTGAGGTGCTTTTCGGCGAAGTTGAGCGTGCCCGGGATGATGTTGAACACCATCGGAAATAGGTAGAGGAATACCGTGGCTGGCAGGTATAGGAAAGAGAACAGAATGCCGAATAGGTAAGAAACGATGGAGAGATTCGTGCGGATCCTGCCCTGCTTCACGAGGCGAGGCGATATGTCGTCCTCGCGCAGGTCTGCATGATTACGAATGTAGTGCGACATCACGGCGGACAGGAACACGATAGCGAGGATGTTGATGCCGTACACCAAGTACGAGGGCTCGTTATGAGGATACACACCGATGAGGTGCGCCGAGAACGGCACGAACGCGAGCAGCATGAGGTAGAGCATGTTCATCAGGTTCAGCTGGCGGTTCACGTTCTTCGCGAGTAGGTGGAAGGTGAAGTGGTGGTTGATCCAGAACACCGAGAGCACGAGGAAGCTCAGCGCGTAGGACACGAGGAGCGGCCACAGGGTGCCGATCATCACCCACAGTTCCCTATCCGTGATAGGTGTCGCGACCGCCGCCACGCTTACGTTGAATATGAGGAGTGTCATGACGATCGAGAACACGCCGTCGCTTATGGTCTCTACGCGGTTCTTATTCATAGAACCGAATTATACGCGTTCGGAGGCATCGAGATACCCCTCGAGGAGTCCGGAGAACTCTTCGATGATCTGCACCTTCTCGCTGTCGGGCGCAGTCGCGTAGCGCCGGTGCCCCATGAACTGCTGGCGGAAGTACACGAGCGCAGCGGTGACATGCCCTTCGAGCATCAGGCGCACGGCGTTGTCCGCAGGAAGCGCGCGCATATTGTTCAGCAGATTGCTGAGAGGTACACCGAGCGGCGTGATGACGTTGTTGCGCATGCGGTTGTTGCGCAGATACGCCTTTATCTCCTCTCCGTATGATTCGCGGATGGTGTCGCGCCACTGCTCGCGCTCCACATGGTCATCAAAATGATCGACGATGACCGCACCTGCAAGGTACATATTCGCGCGGTCGTCGAATTCGATCACGGCGCGCCGGACAGGCTCGGGGAGTTCCGTGAATCTCTCGCTCGCGTGCCGGTGCCGCACGCGCGGTTCGCTCGTTTCAATTACCGTCGCGCCTCCTTCTGCGAGTGCCTTCGCGATAGCGCGCTCGCGCTCGCCCGGCTTGTCTGGCGTGTTACGCGGCCAAGAAGACCGGTGCTCTATCATGGCTCCCAGTATACTAGAGCTATGAACCCGTTTGAGGAGCTGGTGCTGAAAATAGTACGGACCATCCCGGCTGGCCGCGTGATGAGCTACGGGCAGATAGCGCTCTATGCTGGAAACCCGAACCACGCGCGGGAAGCGGGTCACGCCATGCGCACGCTCGGCGACACGCCGGACTTCCCCTGGTGGCGCGTACTCAATAGCGCAGGCAAGATCAGCATCGCCGGTAACCCGGATGCGAACGCCGTCATGCAGCAGGACTTGCTGAAGCAGGAAGGCGTGGAATTCCCCATCCCCTTTGAGCTCGATATGGACCGGTACCGCTACTACGCCGACCGCGCGGCGCTCGAAGCGCTCGGTGTCGACGAATGGATTATCAAAAGCGCCCTCTATAAATACGGCCCGCCGACTACCACGCAGGGCCTCGGGCTCTAATTGCGGACGATGGAGAAGAGCTGGGAGATGAGCGATGAGGCTTCCTCTGCGGCTATTTCACCGTTGATGCGGGCGTTGGTCGAGCGATAGCTCCTCATACCCATCACCAGGGTGACCGCGGCGGCGAAAAGCACGATGGTGCCCACTACGCTCGCGAAGATAGGGTCGTCGGTGAATTTGAAGATGATGACGGCGAGGCCCACGAGACCGAGCGTGGTCCGGCCGTAAGCGAGAAGCGTGCGCTCATTGGCAAGGAGCGTCCGCTCACGCGCGAGTTCGTCGCGAAGCGTGGTTTCTTCGATCATCTACCAACCGTATCACCCTATTTTCATATATCCCATGCTTGGGCTGTGGACTGCTCGGGCTTATTTCTTGCTACGTAGCGCGAAGTGGAAACTAGAGTACGAGAGGTACGCTGTGGCAGCGAGGCCGACCCACGAGAGCCAGAGGGGCACTATGAAATCACCGAGCACAATACTTGCTCCGAATGCGAGGCGCGTGAGATGCAGGACCGCGACGACCAGAAAAACGATACCCGAGATCATGAGCAGCGTCCGCTCAGATGGTGAGCGCAGCGGAGTGCGCGTGTGCCACCCGTAGTGGGCGAGCAGGATGATGAGCGCGACGTCGAAGACCGCGATGGGCAAGATAGCGTCTGAGGTCCACGTGACGCCGAGAATCGTGAGCGGGAAGAATCCAGCTGATCCGAGCCATATGACGCTGAAGAGGTCGGCAGCTACGAGGCCCACGCAGACCTTGGCAATGTCCCGAAGCGCGTGATGCATAGGGAAATATGTTATGGATAACCTTTTTAAGTATAGCGCTGTGGTGAAACGCCTCTCCGACTTATGCAGTTATATATCGATATGCACAACCGCATCCTCCTTCCCCTCTTTTTCTTCTGCCTCTTTACCTGCGCGACGATGGTACTCATCGCTATCTGGATGGGCCAGGATAATGCGCTCGGCGAGACGTACTTCAAGACGACCGCTACCCTCTTTATAATCGGCTTCGCGACGTTCATAACCTGGTTCGTCATGCAGATTTCATGCCTATCGCGTAAGCTGAGGGGATGAAAACAATGACATGCCGAGACCTGGGCGGCCCGTGCGACCAGGAACTGACCGCAAGCTCGTGGGGCGAGATGGTGCAGACGATGACCAAGCACGTGATGGACAATCACCCCGAGACGGCTAAAGAGATGGAGCAGATGCACAACGACGACCCGGAGAAGTGGGGCAAGGAAATGAAGCCCAAGTGGGATGCTGCGCCTGAAATCTAAAACAACGTCCCCTTCCGGGGACGTTGTTTCTTGCGCGAGAGACGGGACTTGAACCCGCAACCTCCGCCGTGACAGGGCGGCGCTCTAACCAGTTGAGCTACTCCCGCAAGTGAGCGAACCAAATGAAGGCGTTTTCTTCATTTGTGAGCGAATGCAGCGGGAGCAAGCCTACTTACTCCCGCAGGTTGGTTAGTTCGGCGCGGGAGATACGGCTTTGGAGGCGCGTGTCACCCGCGGTACGAACGTAGGAGGAATATAGCGTTATTTGGGGCCCCCCGCAAGCCGTTTCCCTATGTAGTAGAGGGCGACGAGGGCCCACACGGCCTCGAGCACGATAAACGGCCAGACCTGCCCCACCCAGGCGTAGTAGCCGAGGAGCGCGGACCCCAGTACGTTCGCGCCGTCGTACGCGTACGACTTATCGGAGACCACCCCGAACTGCTCGAGCGCAAAGGCCAGAAGGAGGATGGCGGCGCCTATGGAACCGATGATAATCATGGTGCTGGTGGAAGGACTTGCACCTTCGACCTTGGGTTTATGAGTCCCATGCTCTAACTACCTGAGCTACACCAGCAAGTGAGTGAACAGAGGAAAAGTAGCACATTTTCCTCTGTGAACGAACGCAGCTGAGTGCAAGCTCGTCTTACACCAGCAGTAATTGGTACCTTACTACGACTTTCGATTCTTGAGAATCTCCTCTGCCAACGGGATATCCTCTGGGCACCCGACCGGGATCCAGAGCTCCTGCTCTATGACTTTCACCGCGTGGTCCTTCGCCATAGATGAAAACGGGTCGGTGATGTAGTACTCGCCGTTATCATGGCGCTCTGCGGCGTAGGTAAAGATACGCTCGTCGAGCACCATCGCGCCCGTGTTCACCAAGTTGCTCTTCGGTTCTTCCGGCTTCTCCGCTATCGCGGTGAGGGTGCCGTCTTCCCCGAGCTCGATGACGCCGAACTTCTGCGGAGTCTCGTGGGGCGAGACGAGTATCGCGAGCGGGTGCGCGAGTGCTTGTGCAAGCGCTTCCTTCCCATGGATGTCGTCGGCGTTCATGAACAGGAATGTGCCCGAGAGAAACGGGCGCGCGATAGAGAGCGCGTGCGCGGTGCCGGCCGGCATCCACTGGTGCACGTAGCGGATGCTGCGACCCCCGTAGGAATTACCGAGACGGTCCATGATCATCTGCGCCTTGTACCCGACCACGATGATCACCTCATCTATTTCTGGCGGGAGCGCGTCGATGATGTGCTCGATGATTGGCTTGCCCGCTATTTCTATAAGCGGTTTGGGCATGTGCTCGGTCAGAGGGCGCATGCGCCTCCCTTCTCCGGCGGCAAGTATGACTGCCTGCATATCCGAAATCTAGCAGGAGTACAGGCAAATTGCTATACTGCACAGATGAAACGTTCTCTTTCTTTCATCCTCTCGTTTATCACGCTGTTCATGTTCACCCTGCCTGCGTACGCAGCCACGACTACTGCCCCAACCGCGTACCACTACCAGCGCCTCTTCTATTACACCGAGGGCGACCTCTCGAAGCAGTCGTTCATGGCCCACGCTTCCTCTATAGATATATTCGCGCCGCAGTCGTACAAGATAGCGTCCGATGGCACCATCAGCGGCAGCGTCGACAAAGACCTGCTCGACTTCGCGAAGTCACACCAGAAGAAAGTGATGCCGCTCGTGACCAACGGCGGGTTCAGCAAGAGCGCGTCGCAGGCGTTCCTCGGCGACAGCGCGAAGGAGACCACGGCAATCAATGCTCTCGTCGCAGAAGCGCACGACCGCGGCTACTGGGGCTACCAGTTCGACTTCGAACAGATGGACCTGAGCCAGAGGGCCGCGTACTCGGCGTTCATCGCGAAGGCGTACGCCGCGTTCAAGGCGCACGGGCTTGCGCTCTCGGTGGCAGTCATCGCGAAGACCTCGGACAATCCGAAGGACTACCCGAACGACCTCTGGACTAACCTGATCGGCGTGTACGACTACAGCGCGCTCGCGGCGACCTCCGACTTCATCACCATCATGTCGTACGACGACCCGCTCTCGAAGGGCCCTATCGCACCCTTCCCCTGGTACCAGCAGGTGGTGACCTACGCCATCGGCCACATCCCGAATAATAAAATCTCGCTCGGCATCCCTACCTACTACTGGCAGTGGAGCACACAGACCGGGAAACTTATGGGTATCGGCGGGAACGAGGGCATCGATAACGTGTTCGCGAAGTATCACCCCACGTCCACATACGACACCACGCAGCAGGAGCGTAAACTCACCTATAACGGCCTCGGTGCCGCTCCCTACACGCTCTGGTACGAAGACACGCAAGCCATCACGGCGCGCGTGAACCTCGTGAAGAACAACCGCCTCTACGGCGCATCGTTCTGGGCACTCGGCCTCGAGATCCCCGGCACCTGGACCGCGGTCAAGGAGTAATTACTGTGCGGAGATAGTGAACGGCTGCGTCATCACCGCGGTGGCGTTGTTGTGATTACTTAGGTCGCCGTACGTGCCGTCCTGGAAGAACGGGTTGCGGTCCCAGAGCACCGCCTGGAGCTCATACTGCCCCGCTGGGAGCGGCACGTGCTGAGTCCCCGTCTTGCCGTCGATGTACTCCGCAAGGTGGATGCCGGAGACCTGCGTGCTCGTGGCGTTGCCATTGATAATGTAGGCGAAGAGCACCATCGTCGCGAACGAGGAGGTCGCCGTCGTCGGCTTGAGCGCGAATGCGAGCGCCTTGCCGTCGGAATTAGGCGGGAGGTGGACCTTGATAGCCGGGATAGTCCCGCCCACGACTAGGTGCGTGGTATCAACCGTGATACCGAAGTCGCCGTTGGTTCCCGTCGGAGTTGACACCGTCACGGTCGCGCCGCCGACGGTGGTCTGACCGAGGATAGTGCTCGTGGAAGTAGCCGTGCTGGTCGCCATACCAGCATTCGGGAACGCCGACTTGCCCTGGAAGAGGAAGTACGCGCCCACGAGTATAAGGAGCCCGAGCACCACTACGATAGTCACCAGCACGTTCCTATTAGCGTTTTGCATACGCCTATTTATACCGCCATTTACGCCCGACACCAAATTATGAATTTGGGATATGGAGTGGAGGGGTGTGGAATTGAGAATCGCGCTCGTCTATATTCAAGGTCTGCAAATGATTTATATCGGGGCCTGTGGAAAAACGAACCAAGTCAAGTCCTACCTCAAAATCACCTGTTGAATTTGGGTCTATGTACACCGTGGCTGTGAATGTTGCCGTATCTCCATCCTGTACCACCCAGAATGATTGGTTGTAGACATCGGCCGTGGACGCTATTGAGACCGAACTAGTTCCGGTAACAAAAGTATCCATATTCAAATTAAGTACCGTTCCAGCAGTACTTGAAGCCGAGGTAGTGGAAGAAACTGTGCGAGGGATGTAGATATCGGATCCTACAGAAGTTATCGTGTAGTCGATTATGAATGTCCCGTAACTCTGGCTCGGATTTGCGCTGTTATAAGTTAGGACCGATGACGAGTCCTTACCGTAGACGTTAATTCCTGGAATGGAAGTCAGAAACTGAGTATATCCGTAGGCGCTCCCTACTATATGGTCCAGACCTCCAGATTTTGAGTCTGTTGCCACAATGCTATTCGAGTCCTCGTTGAAAGTTAGACTTTCGCCGCTATCTGAGTAGTTACCCTTCTGGCCCAGGACGTCAATAGAAACGATAAATGCTTGGGAATTGTTCTTCGGAACCTGCACCGGACGTGAGAACGAAAAGGATATGGTGTTGTTCGAATTTATTGTACCTGTATAAAGTCGTCCTCCCGCAAAAATAGTTGCTTTCGAAACAATACCGGTAATATTGGCCGCTGGGCTCTGTGCAACTGTTGTAGTAGAAACAGAAAGATTAAGACTTTGGACGAGAGCTGTGCTGCCCGGCCCTTCGTTTTTAAGATCGAAGGTAAACATATTGATATTCCGAGTTGGCTTTTTCGCAGAGACTAGTATGAGGCGTTCACGTGGAGTATTTATATCTTCTGAAAGACTTACTGTGCTCGTAGCAGCTACAATCTCTACACCCGCGCGAATACTCTGACCATCCGAGGAAGTTGAAGGGGTTGAAGCTGCGTGTGGAGCGACTGTGATAGCGGCAGCGTGCACTGGCATCGTCGACATCACAAAGGCTGAAATACTAAGTATGGCTATAAGGGCGCGGTACTTCGTCATATAGCCGAAATCTATACCCACCCTACCTATTTGGCAAACCGTGCTCAAACTACCGGGAATTCTGCGATAAAGGTCGAACCCTTTCCAGCGCCTTCTGATTCTGCGCGGACAGTGCCTCCCTCTGCCTCCACCACATTCTTCGCGATGAAGAGTCCGTAGCCGGTCGAGTGCACATTCACCTTGATCGACTCCTTACCCTTACCTCCCTCGGTGAAGAGACGTTTCCTGTCTTCCGGCGTGATGCCGACCCCAGTATCTTTGATCGAGAGTATGGCCTTGCCCTGCTCTTTCTTGAGCGAGATATCCACGTGGCCGGTCGGCGTGTAGTTCACCGAGTTCTCGAAAAGATTGCGCAGCACGTGTTCCCCAGTCTGTGAGCCATCGCCTACTACCGTATACGGTTTACCCGCTTCGTCTATTGAGAGGTTGAGAACGAGGCCCTTCTTCTCTGCGATTGGCTTCACTTTCCCATGCCATTCGGTCACAAGCGCCGCAAGGTCGAACGGCTCTTTCTTGTACTCAACAGTACCCTTCTTCTGATTGCTTGCATGGAGGATATCAATCACGGAGTTCGCGCCGTCGCGACTCTGCGCGAGCGCACCCTGCACAAGCGTCTTTGCTGTATCCGGTAGCGGCCCGAAGTCGCCCTCTGCAAGTGCCGCAAACGCGCTCATGTCTTTGGTCAGGTATCCCTTAACCTCGTGCCCCACGAAGTGGAGCAGGCTCTCCTGCCTTTGGTTCGTAAGCTCGAGCTCTTGCGCGAGCTTCTCTATGCGTTCACGCTGCTCGATCTCACGCTTCACACTACGGATAAGCACAATTCCGATGATAACGGTAAGAAGCAGAGTTATTCCAATAAGGACTCGAACCGTTGGACTCGAGGCGAAGGCAAGCTCTGCAGCAAGAAGTACCGCGAGCGCAACAGTTAGCGCCTGTGCGGCAAATACCTTTAAGTCGAATGCGTGGTAACGCACAATGAGATAGCTGAAGTATGCAAGGAAGACAGGCATGCCAAACAACCCGTATATCTCGATATTGTACGCATACTGCCAGGCATTTAAGAAAACATCGAGATTTGTGAGATATGAAAAAAGGAAGAAGGCAAAAAGGAAAAGTGAGACTCCTGTTCCAGCAAGTACAGCTTTTCTTCTGAATTGCTTGTCTTTAGATTGGCGGTGCACAATAACAGTAAACGCGATGGTTGCCAGTATGAAAGCTAGACGTATATAAGTAACATAATCTGCCCCTACCGAGGACTCGAAGGCTTCGCAATTTATAGCATCATACGCGGTGAGATTAGCGCCGAGGAAGGTCCAGTAGGCTGAGGGAGCGAGAGCCACGACTCCAATGACTTTCTGCCACCAAGGCAAATCCTGATCTTTGACGAATACATACAGGAAATAGTAAGCGAACGCAAAAAAGACGAGGCTCAAAAAGTCCGTGAGTCCCCAAGTAAACATCATGCTACCCGCACCAAGAAATGCGAACCAGGAACCAATATCGACGAAGCACCATGCCGCAAACGCAACACACAGAAGGAAGAGGAGCGAACCGCTGAGGCGGCGAGTATTGAAATATACGAAGCTTCCAAACAAGAGCGCAAGTATCGCCGTCGGTATATGCGAATAGATGAGCAACCCTAGGGGTATCTGCCCTATCAGGTAGTCATAGCAGTAGTGAATATTGATGAGTGCGGAAGGCATAGATTATGGAGTCGTCTCTGAAGATGTCGCTGCGGCCGACTCATCGAGCGCACTATTCTCTGCTGGTGCGGTCGTGCAGGCCTCGCCATCTTCTGTCTGGTCAGGGGAACAGTATGTAATAGCGCAATCGTTCTCGGCGTTACAAGCAAAGTCCTCACAGGAGTTCTCAAGGAGGCAGTCGGGAGCAAGGGCTCCAGGCAGCTCTACTTTCTCGTACGGAGTCGTATCGCAACTCGCATCTCCGTCTGGGGAACAGTCGGCAACAAAACAGCTATTTTGCGAGGAATCGCACGGCGCAGCAGCATCTACCACATACTGTTTATCAACTACGTATTGATTGTAGCGGTACGCGACAATTCCCACGATCGCAAGGACGAGGATGGTAAGGGTAAATCCGGGGCGTAAGAACATATGGCCATTATATGCCGTTCGCATGCATTTTCTCATCCACCGCAGCTTTCTGGGTATAAGGGTGGGCATGCCAGAACTGGTCCCCTTCAATCTCGGTAGGAGCGAGCGCCACGATAAGCGGCTTTAGACCGGAGTCACGCATGATTTCAGTTATTGCCGGCAGGATGATCTCTTTCGTGAATCCAAACTCCTTCTCGTCGATGAAGAAGTTCTCAAACAGGATGCCGCTTCGGAGGAAAAGCGCCAGGAACTGCTTATAGTAATCCTTGGCCGCAGGACCGAATTCCCGAAGCCAGTCGGAGATATCGGCCATGCAATTAGCGTGCTGTGGAAAACTCTTGCGGAATAACTCGTGGTGAAATTCCACGAGCGACTCCCCCCACACGGTCGTTACCGCTGAAATCGGCTTATTATTGCTGCCATTGAAATCGATCACGCGGACGGTTTCCCACATGCTCTCACCCTTCTTATTCACTCCCTTATGGAAAGATAGTTTGCCGAGAAAATACTTCCCTTCATTACGGTCGTTGAATTTGTCTTCAACGTATTCGAGTACAAGCGGCTGGAGGACGTCGAGTGAATCCGCTGCTGCTATGAATCGGTGGATCTCGTAGTTGCTTGTCGCGATATGGCGGAAAAGTACCATGGATTTTTTACCACGCATCGGTTCTGGGATATCGCGCGGCAGTAGCTGCGCGAGATATGCATCGAGAGCGGGATCACGCTCGCGTCTCTCAAGCTCCCGGAGTGCCTCGTCCCAGGGCGTATAGACGAGACTGTTGAATGCATCGTGATCCGCGAGAACGCCCTCAATATTAATAGCTGCAGAGGTATTGACTTCAGGAGACATACAGAACGATATTCTTACCCTATCACTTTATTGCAAAAAGCAAACCCGGCAATATGCACTCCTTATCCAAGTACAAAGTGCGAGACGTATAGAACAACCTCGACTATGAGGCCTACCTTAAGAAGCCACCAGGCGTTCGCAGTCGCCGTTGCAATAAGAAAGATGCCCCAATCACGCCACCCGAGTCCACTGAAGTGCTGGCGCTGGTAATGGATAGCGATAATGACGGGGTCGATCGGGAAGAGTAGTCCCACAAATACCAACGGACTCATGAATTTCTCCCACCAAGTCGTCTTCTTCTTCCCGAGCCACGTGGCGAGCTTCTGGAGATTACTCTTGTTTTCTTCGTCTTCAAGTTCGCGCAACGCATGCGCACCAAGCCAATCCACAGCCATGTATTCGTATAGCCAGAACACGAACGCATTGATGATGAACGATAGCCCGACGACGATTGCGCCGCCGAGCACAAGGCCCCAATATGCGAGCGCAAGCGGATAGAAAATGAAATCGTAAAGGAAATTGAGTCCTTCCCAAAGGAAGAGGCCTGTGCTGATCTCCCCTATCTTCCTATGGTGCTTCCGTACCCATCCGATCATGTAGTAAGTATACCCGCACTGGAACATGGATATTTCCCATATTGGATAAATGGGAGTGAGTAATATCTCCTTAATGGTCAACAGACTTTGCTATTGATTCTGGTGCGCGAAAGTAGTACCAGTATTTCTCCTTTTCTTGAGAATATTTCTTATTGGCCTCTTCGCTCCACAGCGTTCTCGGTATTGGAAGAGTGTTTTCTTTAAAGAGCGAATCTATGCTCGCCAGTTCCCTTTCAAAAGCTTCGGATTCAGCTCGCTCGACGACTGGACATAGCTCTCCGAGCACCTTGCGTACAGTTAAGTCGTTAAGATATTCATCAACTTCAGATTCATCCTTCGCTCTATTTGCAACTAACTTCCAACTCGCGAGTAAATCCTCGACGGCTGAAGAACTAATCGAAGAAGAGTAATTACTTAATACTGATTTGATACTTTCATTTTTTTTAAATTCCATAATTATTTACTTATGTGGAAGTATTTTTTCAGGTCAACAGACTTACCGATCTGATCGTCAAAATACTTTTGCAAATCATCTGGCTTGAACATGGTCCTTGGCGTAATTGCTTGTGTCTCCTTATTTACGTAGAACGATGCGAACGTATTGGAAGATGCGTCGTAAGTTCTTATGGTATCGAACGCATCATCTGCTTCGAGTTTTGCCTGATACCCATTGTTTACAGCCGTTGTGACAAAGGCTCGCGTAGTTCTAATATAACCGCTTATCTTGCTTAGGCCAAATTGTACTGCGTGACCTATACCCTGCCCGGCGAGCTTGGGTGGTTCATTGCGAGATGGCGTTACTCTATGCCTTAGTAAATGGAAGTCAAATCGTCCGTAAACGACGGCGCCGCCGACCCTATGTAATCGGCGGCGGCCGCGATTGCGTGCGGAAAGCTGCGAGCACGCCTTCCGTACGGACCGCTGCCTGGATCCCGGCGAGCGGTCATTCACCACCTTAAGCTGAGGAAAATTTACTGCAATATATTTATAAACACCTGTCAATAATTTGTGACACTTTCACATTTCACGAGGAGAAAAATGTAAACAGCTTTGTGACAATTCCTAACTGCTGTTTAATTCAACTCAATAAAGCAGTTTCGAGATTGTGCGGAGGGACAGAGAAATGTAGACAACTGGGGGACATAAAAAGAGTCCCGCAAGGCGGGACTCTCAAGTGCAAGTGATTATAGCCGGCGCGAGATTCGTATGGCACGCTTCGCGGCAGCTTCGACATATTCTTCCAGATCAGGGGTTTCGCGCATGGCTCCACTCTCAACAAAGAAGAAAGCGTCTGGTTTCAGACCATGCAGGAAGTATCGGTCATGCGAAACTACGATGACCGTGCCCTCGTAAGAACTCAGCATTTCCTGAAGCGCAGCCATCGCTTCAATATCGAGGTGGTTGGTAGGCTCATCTAGGATCAAGGCATTCACCCCTCTCGCTGCAAAGAGAGCGAAGAGAAGCCGTGCCCTAGCACCAGGGGAAAGCTTTCCAATTACCGTACGCATCCGGTCTTCAGAAAAGCCGTAGCGTATACCAAGCGCATGCACCTGCTCCTGCGCGAGAGTCGAGTTCTCTTTCAGAAACTCATAGACGGTGCATTCTTTTGGTAACAGCTCGTGCTCTTGGGTGAATGTACCGAGGACCAGATTGCGACCAATCGATACCTCCCCTTCCACGGGAGGAAGCTCTCCCGACAAGGTCTTGAGTACCGTAGACTTGCCAGCACCGTTAAGACCGACGATGGCAATTCTCTTCCCAAGCGAGAGGTATAAATCAGGCACGTGTATCGCGATACCGCCAGGATACCCTGCGGTGACATGGGCGGTCGCAATAAACGTTGACCCTTCCCCTGCGGCCGCAGCGATGTCGATGCGGAGGGGTGTTTTACTGATAGGCCGTTCAACTTCAGGAAGATGACTAATGCGCTTCTCTATGGCGCGCGCTGCCCGAGCGGAAGTTGATGCTCGGTCACGCTTAAAGCCACGTTGAAACTTGTCATTGTCGGTACCACGGTAAACACTGCCCGATTGTGCCTGCTGACGTTTCGCTTGCGCAGCTTCACGTAGCCGGGTCTTCTCGTCCTGTAGCTGGTCGTACTCCCTGGTTTGCCGCAAGAAGGCCTTCTCCTTTCGCTCAAGATATTCCGAGTAATTGCCATTTTGTACGACAAGCCCGTGCGTTATTGAGTCGAGTTCGATGATACGGTTCACGAGCTTATCCAAGAAGACACGGTCGTGAGAGACGATCATATAGGCAGTCCGTGTATCGGTGAGGAATCGCTCGAGCCAGATGATTGCCGACAGGTCTAAGTTATTAGTCGGCTCGTCAAGCAAGAGGAAGTCTGGATCCGAAAGCAGCACTCCGGTCATGAAGATTTTACTCTTCTGGCCGGTGGAGAACGACGATAGCGGCAGGTCCTTAGAATTCTCGAGACCGAAACCGTCTAGTATCGTTTCCAGGCGACTATAGAAAGCGTAACCGTCTCTGCGTTCGTATTCCTCGAGACCTGTAGTGTGGTCAAGTCTTGATTCTAAGTCCGCAAAGCCACTTACTTCCCGTAAGTAGTCAGTTACCGTTTCCGTAGCGTCGATTGCCGTATCTTGGGGCATGTAGCCCACCCGGCATCCTTTTGATCGGGAAACCGTACCCGCGTCTGGTGTGATTTGACCTGCCAGGATTCGCAGAAGCGTAGACTTGCCCGTGCCGTTCTGGCCCACCAAACCGACACGCGCACCGTCCTGCAGTGACAAGCTGACCTCTTCTAAGACAGGCGTGAGGCCATAGGATTTGGATATGCGTTCAGCTTTGAGTTCCATGATTTACTCCTGGTTCTGGACTGATTATGCAATCAGTCATTCCAGCATCACTATACAATTAGTAAGGATAAAAGCAAACCCCGCCGATCGTATGGCGGGGTGAAGTGAGTCTAGTTTTCGTAGTAGTGCTTCACGTTCTCTTGTGCGCAAGTGCACGTAGTGAAGTCACTTCTATTCCGTAGCACCGTCGCAAGGATCTGCTGGGTCCTTTCAACATTCTTCCGGAAGATGGGAAGGATCTTTTCAAAGCTACCGGCTTCGATAGACAGTTCCCTGCTGACGCCAACGTCGTAGTCGGTAATGCTGGCGATGACGGCGTAGCACATGCCCAGTTCACGCGCGAAGTAACACTCTGGGTACTGCGTCATGTTTATGATGTCGCCGCCCCACGCGCTGTACAGTCTGCTTTCGGCCACCGTTGAGAACCGGGGACCCTGTATCACGACCACCGTGCCGTGATCACGACAGTGACTCTCTTCGGTCTGCGCCGATAACGCGAGGACCTTCGACAGTCGTTTGCAGTACGGCTCAGCCATCGGGATATGCCTGACCGAATCTCCAGGTGTCCATAGAGCATCTCTGCCCCATGTCCTATCGATAAACTGATCTGGGACGACAAACTGTCCCGGCTCAATGTCTCGATTCAGGCTTCCAGCGACACAGGTCGCCAGAACCTGCCGTACACCGAGCTGGCTCAGTGCAGACAGGTTGGCAAGGTACGGAACTTTGTGAGGAGGAATCGTGTGACCCGCTCCATGACGAGGTATGAAGGCGACACGTGCGCCGCCATACCTGCCAAGCAGCAGACGATCCGATGTCTGACCATATTTTGTCTCGACAACGAGCGATTCCTCTATCTCAAGTCCCGGAAGGCTACAGAGCCCCGAGCCGCCGATCACTCCAATAGGAATCTCTTCCTGACTGGAGTCCTTCGGTAGCTCCGGGCGGGAGTCTCTTCCAGATAAGTCCATGCATAACCTCCTCGTTAAATAGAGCTACGTCTGTTCCTGGTGATACGCTACGCGAACCGAAACCACACGAACCGGCGTGAATGAATGTATTTGCCGTGGTCGGCTGGCTTGAAGTGAGCAACGGAATGGAGGTTCTCCACTCCGCAACTACCTGCGAGTCAGCTATCGTGAAGTCCTTGGGAAGAGTCTGGATGCTTCCCGCATCTACCCTATCGAACGGGCAGTTACTTACCATGCCGTCTGGCTGCACGACCAGTTGGTTGCCGAAACATGTGCAATCCAGAGCGAATGGAAGGTGCTGGTCGAGAGCATCGAGTCGCTTTCGCAGCTGATACTCATTCTGAACGTTGGCATTCTCATCGTAGCCGCTCAGTACCGCCTCGGCGACAAGATGGAAATATTCCTTCTCCGTCATCTCACCGAGCTGCACGGCGAGGGCGCTACCTTTCAACACGTTAAATCCGAAGTCATAGATTCCGAGACTGCGTATATACTCTCGTATACGCGTGGCCTCACGAACATTTGAGGGAGTTAACGTAACTGACGCACCGGTACTTACTTTATTCTCCAGAAGAATCCTGACACTGCGCTCGATTTCAGCGGATGTGCCTAATCCTTCTGTCGTGACGCGGACTGCATCATTGAGATCGGGAGGGCCGTCCATTCCTACAACAACGGAAACTCGATTCCTCGCAAAAAGATTCGCGAGCGACGCATCGATGAGTCTGCCGTTCGTCGGTACCGACATTTCAGTTTTTGCAGGAAGGTGCCCGTTCAGACGCTGGTCTGCCACATACGCTATCGAGGCTTCGAGCACTGATCGATTGAGCAATGGCTCACCACCGTAGAACAGCAAGTGAAACGATCCACCGTCATCCCAATCTGCAAGTTGACGCTGCCAGAACTTCACACCTGCCAGCGCATTTTCACGCGTCAGCAGTTTGTTTCCATGCTTTGCTGCAAGTACCGGAACCGGGCAGCCAACACAGACGTTGTTGCAGCCCTGCGCGAGCATCAGATATAGAATGGTAGGTCGGCTTAGTCGATGCTTCGTGTCGTCTCGATATCGAGTAAGCGCGCCGCCATCATCTTGATGCTGCACCAGGATACCTGTTTCAATCAGCCGAGCATCGAGCCCGACATCTGATTCAGGTGAAGTGAGGTATTGTTCCCATCGCGCCGCAGACAAGTATGTGACAACCGGCCTGAGCTGATGGAATACCGCGACAAGTCCATCACGGTATGAAGCTCGAGCAAACGTCGAGACGTGCATTTCCGTTTTCATGGTGTCCTCCTAAAGTATTAGGGCCCCTCTGTTTCCAGAGAGGCCCCAGGGACAAGGGCCGGCAGCAGGAATTAGGCTTTCATCTGTTCCATTGCCGAGCGCCATTCGTCAGTCGTCAGCTTCACCGTGCCGCCGAAGTCGTCCTTGATCGTGACAGTGTTGTTGTCGGGATCCAGTTCGACTGTCGGGCAGCAGCCTTGTGTGCCACACAACGTAAGGACGCGCTTGTTTGAGCCGCGTCCGGGCTCTGTATTCAAGTCCATTGG
>Ga0070681_10000532_pt1 | contig 31288 bp, 34 predicted proteins | sample KBSC83BmetaG_FD_65650 | JGI IMG/M metagenome (GOLD analysis project Ga0070681, IMG submission 65650) | Corn rhizosphere microbial communities from Kellogg Biological Station, Michigan, USA - KBS C8-3B metaG | ecosystem: Host-associated > Plants > Roots > Rhizosphere | place: USA: Michigan...
TGGCCTGCGTGAGCGCGGGCATCTCGCCAATCTCGTCGAGCAAAAGCGTCCCATGTTGCGCCACTTCGAAACACCCTGCGCGGCGTTCCGAGGCACCCGTGAATGCGCCCTTCTCATGGCCGAACAACTCGCTCTCAATCAGCGTTTCGGGCAGCGCTGCGCAGTTGATGGCGAAAAACGGACCCTGCCGCCGCGGGCTCAACGCATGCAGCGTGCGCGCCACCAACTCTTTTCCAGTGCCGCTCTCGCCTGAGATGAGCACGCAGGCATTGGTCGGTCCCGCCTGCTGCAGCAGTACAAAAATCTCCTGCATCCGCGCCGACGTGCCAACCAGCTCACCGAGCGATCCTTTATAGGACAATTGGCGCTCGAGGATGCGATTGGTTGTGCGCAGGCTGTTGTGGGTCGCGGCGCGGCGCAACAGCACTTGCAGCACGTTGGATTGCACCGGTTTTTCGAGAAACCAGAACGCTCCCAGCTCGTGCACAGTGCGCACACCCGTCTCGATGTTCCCAAAAGCGGTCAGCACGATGGTCGGCGGCGCTTCCCCTTGCTCCTGCAATTTCTCGAGGAAGTGGTACCCGTCCATGCCCGGCATGTTGAGGTCGGTCACAATGACGTCCGGTGAAAAGCTGGCGACCTTCTCCAGCGCCTCGCCGCCGTCGGAGGCCGTCTCCGCGGCCATTCCCCAGGCGTTTACCATGCCAGCCAGACCCGTTCTCTGGCTGACTTCGTCATCCACAATCAGGACTTTCAGTAACTTTTCCACTTCTTCCATTCTAGCTTCCGGCCGGGTGAACCGGCATGGGTTTAGAGCGCAATGTTACCTTTCACGGGGTGTTACCAGCACTGAGTGATAATAGAATTAGATCGACGGCAGCGCCAAGCCGTTTCATGGTCTGCCGGTGTTTTTAAATACAGCTTTATGATTGAAGCTCTCATCCGTCGCGCGCGCCGGCGTTATATCGGCAACCAGCTTCTCGCGCATGCCGCCTACGCCGCCAGCGCCGCCATGGGCGGCCTGATCCTGCTGTTGATTGCCGGCACGCAGATTCTCGACTGGCCATCGATCGTGCTGCTTTCGGCCGGTGCCCTCGCCATTGGTACGTACAGGACATTCCGGCGTATTCCCTCGTCATACGCGATCGCCCAACTGGTCGACCGGCGATGTTACCTTGCGGATGCTTTGTCCACGGCCCTGTTCTTTGCCGGTTCGGAGGCGAAGGGTTTCGAATCCATGCGGGCCGGCCAGCGGACATATGCCGAGCGCGTGGCTGCAACAGCCGATCTCGAGCGGGCGATTCCATTCGCGATGCCGCGTGCGGCGTATACCTTCGCGGTTCTCGGACTCGTGGCCTCCGGGTTATTCGCTTTGCGCTATGGGGTGACCCACCGGCTCGACCTCCGCCCACCACTGGCGCGCATCGTGATGGACAACTTTGGATTCGGCGGCGAACGGCAGGAACAAGCCGCGCTGCGCAATAACTCCGCGTCTAAACCCGATATGCCGAAACCCCTGGGCCTGACGATGCCGGACGGCGATCCGAACAATCCTTCGCAGCTCGATCCCGCACCTGATTCGGCTCTCGACACGATCGGTATTCCTGATGCCGTTAACGATCCGCTCCGCGAGAACCAGAGCAGCGGCAAGGCCAAATCCGAGGGCGCCGGCGCCGAGAAGTCGGACGGCGAGCAGGGAGATGCGGCATCTTCAGAAGGCGCAGACCCCAATTCGGGCGAAAGTCTTTCCGATAATTCGCAGAGCGGACAGAACGGAAAACAAAACGGGACGCCCAATGGCGGCAAACCGGAAGAGGGCAATACGGGGCAGAATTCCAGCCTCGTGTCCAAGCTGCGCGACGCCATGTCGAACCTGCTCTCGAAAATGCGGCAGCCGAACGGCAGCGGGTCGCAGCGCCAGTCGAACGCCGGACAAAATGGACAGCAGCAGCCAGGCGCGCAGCGCGCGGGACAAAAGCAGAACGGCGCTTCAGGACAAGGTCAGCAGCAGGGCGCGGGCCAGGAATCCGCGGATGCCGAAAACCAGCAGGCAGGCGTCGAGGGCAAGAACGGGCAGAACTCGCAAGCTAAGGGCGGCGGTCAAAGTTCCGATCAGCAAGCTTCCAATCAGCCGGGTAGCGGCATTGGGCGGCAAGATGGCAATAAGGACAGCAAGCTGGCTGAACAGCTCGCGGCCATGGGCAAGATCAGCGAGATCATCGGTAAGCGTTCGGCTAGCGTGACTGGCGAGATCACCATCGAGGTCCCCTCCAGCCAGCAGCAGCTCCACACGCCTTACTCACAAACCGCCGTCACCCACGCCGATTCAGGCGGCGAGATCAGCCGCGACGAAGTGCCGGTCATTTTCCAGCAGTACGTGCAGCAGTACTTCGAGCAGGTGCGCAAGCAGCCGGCGCGCCGCCCGGAACCTACCGCGCGCAGCAGAGCGCAGACGCCCGCAGCCAAAACGCCGCCGCCGTCGATGTAAGTTACTCCCAGGCCCGCTTGGGCACGCCGCGGTCGCGGTCCTTCACCCGATCGTAGAGATAGAGCGTGGAGACGGTACCGAGCGCCTCGTTATACAGGCTGATCTCTCCTACTGCTTCATTGAGATCTTCCTGAAAGTTGTGCAGCGTGCGCAGTTCGGAAGCGAGCGCAGGCTTTCGCTTGCCGGTGCGCGTCAGAAAAAATTTCTGAAAACCGCTGTCCGTCAGAACACCGATCTCGCCGTCCATCAGGATGCCCGGACCTTCCATCACATGCGGCGCTCCGTCTGTGAATTCGAGCATGGTCGCGTAGCAATCCCGAATAACGCGAACGCTTCGTGAGCCCGGCTCCGCGTCGACTCTGAAGCCCGCCTTCCGTATTCGCTCCAGCCGCTCTCCGAACGTCAACTCTTTTGTGCGTTCCCGACGAAAAAACATAGTTCCATTATAATTCCCGAATGCCGTTCATCCTTTCGCTCGACGAAGGCACGACCAGCGCGCGCTCCGTTCTTTACGACGAGGAAGGTCGCCGTGTAGGTATGGAATCGGTGGCATTTGCCTGCGGGTATCCCCGGCCGGGATGGGTCGAGCAGGACGCACTCGAGATCTGGCGGGCGCAAATGGAGTCGACCCGTACGCTGCTCGCGCGTATGCGCGTAGCTCCTTCTGACATTGTGGCCGCGGGCATTACCAATCAACGCGAGACCACTGTGGTTTGGGACCGCGCAACTGGCGACCCCATAGCTCCCGCCATCGTGTGGCAGTGCCGCCGCACAGCGGAGTTTTGTACCGAACTAGCGGCGTCCCCCGGTGCGCCGGAAATTACGCGCAAGACCGGCCTGGTCATTGACGCCTATTTTTCCGGTAGTAAGATCCGATGGATTCTTGAAAATGTTCCCGGTGCGCGCAGCCGTGCTCGCGACGGCCAACTGCTGTTCGGCAACATCGATACCTGGTTGATCTGGAAGCTCACCGGCGGCGCTGTCCATGCGACTGATCCCTCCAACGCTTCCCGAACCATGCTCATGAATTTGGCAACCGGCGATTGGGATGACGACCTGCTGCGCACCTTCGGCGTGCCCCGCGCCATGATGCCGCGCATTGTTCCATCGAGCGGCGTGGCAGGCGAAATCGCTGCCGAGCATCTGGGCGCGCCCATTCCCATTGCCGGAATTGCTGGCGATCAGCAGGCGGCGCTCGCCGGGCAGGCCTGCTTCCGCTCGGGACTCTCGAAGAATACTTATGGGACCGGCTGTTTCGCGCTGCTGCATACCGGGACCCGTCAGCCAGTCTCCAGAAACCGGTTGCTCGCGACGCGCGCGGCATCCACCAACGCGCAGCCGCAATTCGCCATTGAAGGCAGCGTGTTCATTGCGGGCGCCGCCATTCAGTGGGTGCGCGACGAGCTGAAAGCCATTGCCACAGCCGCCGAATCCGAGGCGCTGGCGACTTCAATTCCGGACAACGGCGGCGTTTACTTCGTACCGGCATTCGTTGGCTTGGGTGCCCCGCACTGGGATCCGGATGCGCGCGGCTTGATCACCGGCCTGACTCGCTCTACCGGCCGCGCGCACATCGTACGCGCAGCTCTCGAAAGCATTGCGTATCAAACCCGGGAGCTGGTCGAAGCCATGCAGGCCGACGCGGCCGAAGAACTCCGCGAGCTGCGCGTCGACGGCGGCGCCGCGGTGAACGATCTGCTGATGCAGTTTCAATCCGACATCCTCGGCAAACCGCTGGTGCGTCCGGTAGACGTCGAAACGACCGCACTAGGAGCAGCCTATCTGGCCGGTCTCGCCACCGGATTTTGGAAAGACATCGCGGAAGTAGAAAGTTTCTGGCGCGCCGAGCGCCGCTTCGAACCGCAAATGCCTGCCGGCACACGCGACCGCCTGTTCGGAGAATGGAAACAAGCGGTAACTCGCACGCGGGGGTCGTAGGGTCCGGGCATGCCCGGACCTCACTCATGTGATCGGCGTCGCCGTGAGTTCCAGTTGCATCTGGCGCTTCGATGCTACGTCATCGGATGAAAAGATCACCGTCGGTTTCTTGACTGGTACCAAAACTGTCGAGCTCCACCTATTCTGACGGATGATCGGAGGCAAACTGGTGGGTGTCACAGGTTCCTGCAGAGCGCTGCTGACTTCGGCGTTGACGCCGAGAGTCAGTCCACCAGACACTTCCCTCACTGCGCGACAGTCAATGTTCACACCGACGTCGATGAAAGTAAACTGTGGATTGGCTCCAGCGGTCATCATCGGAACTTTACTGCCCGTACGAATCACGCACGCTGGCGAGGTGCCGCGTTCTGGCTCTGTCGAGACTTCCACCGAATAAGTTCGGGCATTGAGTACCTTACCGCCATCAACCTCTTTGACCGCAAAATCCAGTTTATAAAACTTTGGCGGCAGAGCGTCTTGAGCCAAGCAGCTCCCAGTGGACATCACGAGCGCCATCAAACACAGAACCCAATTCTCGTTCCTTAACATCTGCTCTCCTTATTGAGCACTATCGATCTGCAACGGCGGTATTTGAATCGGTTGGATCTCAATCGGCTCGTCGCTCTGTTTCTGCAGTTCGGCAAAGATTTGCCGCGCCTCACCTGGATGCCGGCCTACAAACGCTACCAAGGCATGCTCCTCGCCCGTAATCGGCGGAGGGGCAGGAAACTGTCGCTGTTTCGGCAGAGGCATATGCCGGGATCGGCGCGATTTCGGCGGGCGCTTCGGCCCGACCCGCGGCGTCTCCACCGCCGGTACAGGCCGCGTTACCGCCGGTATTCCCACAATGTACATCTTCGATTCCGAATGACGCAGCACTCGCAAAACGATCGCTCCAGTCACCACTGACGTCGCAACCGCAATCACACCAACCCACCCGAGCACCCGTCGCCGTCCAGCTTCCGCCCCGCGAACTCGATTCAACACGCGCTCTTCGAGCCCCGCCAGAGGCTCGGCGTCCGAGTACGCGGCGAGCGCGCTGTCGATCCTCCGGTCGAGTTCGTCGTTACTTTGCATGACGTCCCTCCCCGAGCGCACCCAATTTCTCTTTCAAAATCTCCCGCGCCCGCATCAACCGTGTCCGCACTGTTCCGTCGGGAATGCCCATCACCGCGGCGATCTCGCTGGAATTCAATTCTTCCAACGCCGAGAGCGCCAGCGGCTGCCGCAATTCCTCGGGCAGCGCGTCGACCAGCCGCCGAACCGTCGCATGCCAATCGGCCGTTATGGCCAACTGCTCCGGATTTCCGCCGCCCGCCGCAAAATCGGAACCCATGGCATCGGTTTGCGCCTTGGGCAGGCGATCCACTGCCATCCGCCACGCCGTACGCGCCAGAAACGCCCGTTCGTCAACCATGCCTTCCCACTTCCGCCCGCGATAGAGCTTGAGAAATGTCTCTTGCACCACGTCCTCGGCATCCTGAGCATTTCGCAGAACCGAATACGCCACGCGGAAGACAAAGCGCGCCTGCCGGGTAACCAGCGCAGCGAAACGCTCGTCGCGGCTGGCCACTCCTTCCTCTTCTGCCAATGCTGGCTCCCGGAACGCGATCTGTAGTGGAACCTCCATCGTGCGCGGCCACGTTCAACAGGTAAGACCGTTAATACCACGGAAGTGTTCAACTGTTTTTGAGGATTCGGGATTTGGGACTTGGTTTCGGCATAGGAGAACGGCGAATTACATGTAGCGGCCGAGCAGGCTCGGCCATTCTGCGGGCGTGCTTCCGAGCCGCGCGCGTAAGCAAGCGGTCCGAAAGGCGGATTCGGGCGGATCGGCTGCGAAAAGGTGGGCAGGAACCAACGCCCGCAGCTACTGCCGCGGATCGCACTGGTTCCCTGATTCAGGAGTTAATGAGATCCCTTGTCGCTGTGATTGCCATTATCATGCTCGTCATTTTCGTCCTCATTCTTGCCATCAAGGCGGACGAGAGAGTGGCCCATGGCATAGTTGGCAACGTTAATACCAAGCGCCTGGCCGTCATCGCAAGCCGTGCGAAAGTGAATGCCGGCAAAAACGCGGGCATTCTTGATCTCGTTCAGCGCCGCGGTGAAGTTCGAAAAGTGACGAAACACTCCCGCCATGGAAGGAATATCGGAACCTACGGTGAATTCTATATTCTCGCCAAAATAGCTAGCGAGCACCCTGCCACCAGCACCGCTCACGCAGGAATGCCCTGAAGGATAATCCGGATGCGGCGGCGTTGCGAACAGTGCATCGAAATTTGGATCGGCAGCAGTGTCCAGGTTCCCATCCGTATCGGCCAGCCGAATGGCTGTAATTGGCCTCCAAAAGTGATACGTATACTTCGCGTCCCAGCAGCCAATGGCCGCGTCCGCCATGCCGATATTTACCAAAGCCAGGAGGCGGGCCGTTTTTAACAGCGAGAGGTGATGCTGTGTAATCAGCGAAACTGCAATGGTGTTCCAGTAGTAACTCGCAGTACTCGCGTTCCAAAAAAGGCTAAAGAGAGTCTGGTCCGCTGTGCGCGTTTGACTCGAGAGGCTTCCCATGATCTTCGTCTCATTAAAATCCCGCGTGTACTGAGTACTGGTCAAGGCGGGAGGCCCGAGGGGCCGGAACTGCGAGGGCGACTGGATGGACCAGGGAGTCATTTGCACGAACTGAAGCCCGGCGAAAGGCAGAAATCCGGGTGGAGTCGGCCGCCACTCTCCGGGAAGGGTCCCATTCGTAAATGACACGGGGGAGTTAAAGCCATCAGTGCTCCGCCATGCGAGAATTGCGTCGGCGACTTTTTGACCCCATTCGATTCCACGTTTGATAGCCTTGCCGTGCTCGTCTCCGCCACCATGATGATCTCCATCATCACCCGAGATCGCCGATAGAGAAATGGAAAGCTCCGCATCTAACGCGCTCTTCTGACTGGGGTACAGGTTCACCAGGGTGGCATACGCCGCCTGGACAGCCGCAGCCCGGCTGGACGCTCCCTTGGCTGCGGCGGGCTGCACGTGGATGGGAGTGTAGCGGCGCTCGATGCCGTTTACCGCGTCAAAGACAGCGGCTTGCACAATCGCAGCATACGTAATCGTTATCAGGGGTCCCGTGGCTGCCGGGACTAGTGCAGCCCTGAACATAATCGCATTCCAGTCGGTTACCTCATCTGCCCATGCCACTGCTACAAAGCTACCGGCGAACAGAGCCAGCACAGGCGAAAGCTTTCTGAAGTTCATCATAATTTTTGTCTCTCCTCTTCCAGGTGCGTTCCGCCTGGAGTTCTCGTCCTTCGTTTGCCAAGTCTCAACGGCCAGGGCTCTCGCCCCCCCTTAGCGAAGTGCCGCCCCGGAACCGATGAATCCTCTGCGCGCGATAGGTTGCAGCATACCCCCCGTGATGTCGCTGACCACTACGCAAACGTGCAGGTGTTTTGAGGGATAGCTAGGTGACCAATCGGTTGCGTAAGGCCTTGACAGCGGCGTCAGACCTGGAGTGCACGTGCAATTTCTCGTAGATTTGCCGCAAGTGAAACGTGATGGCGTGAACGCTGACGCCCAACTCCGTGGCCGCCATCTTGCGATTTCGTCCATTAACGAGCAGTTGCAGCAACCGGACCTCGTGAGGCGTCAGGTGGTAGGAAGCGCGCTCGGGCACACGAGTGGTCCTGAATAACTCCACCACCCGTCGTGCCACTTCAGGAGACATGGGCGCTCCGCCGTTGGCGACTTCAGCAATCGCATCCAGCAATCTCGAGGGTGGAGTCTTCTTCAGCAGGTAACCGCAAGCTCCGGCGCAGATGGCATCGAAGATCCGCTCGTCGTCACTGTACACGGTGAGAACCAGAAGATGGAGTTGCGGATAGAGTTGCTTGAGCTGCCGGATGCCTTCGATCCCGGATATCCCGGGGAGTCCGATATCTACCAGAACCACATCCGGCAATTCGCGCGGCATTTGTGCAAGCGCTTCCTCCATTGACGCGAAGACGCCGGTGACGGAGCACCCTTCTGAGCCGTCAATCAACTGACGGAGACCTTCGCGAATCTGTCGCGAGTCTTCTATGATCGCGATTCGAATCATTTTGGCCGCCGCATCAACCCAGAATAACGCCGCATGACGCCTTCTGACCCTACTCAGGTGTGTAGGGGAACCCGCATTTTAACCGTCGTTCCCCCCACGCCCGATATCCACTCAATCTGCCCTCCCAGACTGGCGGCTCTCTCGCGCATGCTGGCCAAACCGTGTCCCTGGTGGCTACGCGATACGTCGAAGCCTTTGCCGTTATCGCTGACTTCCAAGGTGATCGACCCGTTTTCCCGCACCAGGCTGACCCGCGCTTCGGTGGAACCTGAATGGTGGATCAGGTTATGGAGGCACTCCTTGAAAACCACTGGATTTCATTACTGGAGAGACCCTCGCCGGTCGTGTACTTCACAAAAGTAGGATGAGGGCTCTCGGGCTGGTCGATCCGGCTTACGCCGGCGATACTGGAACCGGCCCAGATCCGCCCGGTGTGATCGGTAAAGATCCAGTTAATCGATCCGCCGGGAGCGCCCTCAGCGGAACTGTAATGGCGGAACCCGGCCGCCGACCGGCGCCAAAGACCGCCGCGCTCGAGTCCTAGCCAGACATTCCCGGCGCGGTCCTCGGCATACGCCTGGATGCGATCGTTGTCGAGATCCGGGGCGCCACCGGCGGCTGGAAAACGATCGAACCCGCCTCTCTGCCAGTTCCAGATCGTAAGCACGTTTTCCCGTTTGTGCTGACTGCTGATCCACAGGTCATGGCGCCGGTCCTGAAACAGACGAAAGATATTCTCGTCAGGAAGTAAATATTTTGGTCGGGCATGAGCGAGCGTAGCTGGGTTTGTAATCGGGCTAAATCGCGCCAGACCACGATTCGTTGCTACCCACCAGTCTTCGTCGGCGCCGTTGACGATCACGTCATAGTGGCCATGCCACCGCATCGAAACCTTGCCTGAAGGGACATTGACTCGGATCGGCTGGAACTTTTCCTCGGAGAAAAGATTCAGAAACAGATCGTTACGGGAGCGGCTCACTGCAAAAAGTTGTCCACGTGAGTTCTGGAAAACAGAAACGACGTCATGCCCGCCGAGGCCGTCACCCTCGCTGAAAGAAACGAGCCCATTACGGGCAATCCGCGACACGCCTCCGCCGTCGGAGCCGATCCAGATATTGCCGGCATTGTCTTCGACTATGGCTTCGAGAGTATGATCGGCCAAACCAATGTTTGAGGTAACGGGCGCAAAATGTTGGATCTCGCTTTGCGGCCCGTAAGAGGGTAGCCTGCTGATTCCTTCCAACATGACGGCCCACAAGCTATTGTCTGCGAGCATAATCTCATCAAAGGTGAAGTCGATGCGGGTGCCACCCGGCCGGTGCGTAAACAGGCGATCATTTGAACAGCCGTGGCGCGTGGGTTTAAAGCTCAATAATCCTTTATCGGTGGAGGCCAAGATAGGGCCCGACTTATCCTGCCGCAAGCTATTAGTCCAGTAGTTACGGCCGTTCAGAACACGAGGGACGCAGCGTTCCAGGCGCCCATCATGCCAGCGCCGGTAAAGAGCGTTTTCCGTGCCGATCCACAAGGTTCGGTACTCGTCCTCCCGCAAGGCGATTACGCCCCAATCACGCAGTCTGGGAATGTCCAGATCCACGAATTGAAACGCTTCGCTCCTCACTCCCGAAACGGACCGGCAGAGCCCTTTCCTGGTTCCCACCCAGAGCGTGCCATCGTGCCCTTCGGCAAGCGCGTGGACATCGAGTCCTGCTGCGGACGGGAGGGGAGAAACCGTAAACATCGAGCTGCCAGACTGTGCCGGGTTGCGGAGGGCGAGGCGACAGAGGCCGCCGCCGGTGGCAACCCAGTAAGCACCCGATCGCGTCTCGAGCAGGTCATAGACATTAGGATTCGGAAGGCCCTCCGAAGTGCCATAGTTCTTGAAACTGTAACCATCAAAACGGGAGAGCCCCTCCGCGGTGCTGAACCAGAGAAAGCCGCGAGAGTCACGCACGATCCGATGAACAGAGTTGTGCGCTAGACCGTCGGCCGTTGTATAGGTCTAAACCGGGAGGCGTTCGGCACGACACGGAGAGGCTATGGCGCAGATGAGCAATAGTGCCCGGCCCGCCACAGAAGTAATGTAGTGAGTTACACGCCCGCGCTCATCGGGGGTCCGAATGGGCAACCGCATCTGGTGGCCTCGGTGTCCCGCTATGTTATCGCTAAAATCGACTGTAGTGGCCGGGAATGCCCGGCCATCCTGCGGGCGTGCTTCCGAGGCGCGGTCTCTCTAGTACCTACCGAAACCAAATCCCAAGCCCCAAATCCTATTTCCGCCGCAGATCCTCAAGCGCCAGCTCGGCTTTCTCGAAAAATGCACGCCGCTGCGCGTCGGACCCGAATACCAGGGCCGCAGATTTGTACCAGGCGATCTCCGATTCCCAGCGGCCAGCTAGAGTTTCTCGAGCGCCTCGTACCATTACTGGCTTTCCGTCACGCAGCAGATATTTGGGATTCGTATGGGCTTGAATGTCCGGTTCATCGGATTCTTTTCGCGCCACCACGCGAGCAGCCACCCAGCAGCTCTCGGTGTTGGGCACTTGGACCGAAATCGTCAGCGTAGTTCGTGCCCCATCGCCCCGAACGGCAGCCACAACCTGCCCATTACGAACGATCTCCAATTTCTCGAGCGGACGAAAAAAGCTGGCAGATGCATTTACAGTAGACGTCGATTCATCAGCGCTGATTTCGACCAGCGGCCCGTTCGTCACAACCACATTCCCTTGTCGAACGCCTGCGGCCCAGGCCTCGTAGGGTGCGCCGTTGGCCGGTGCTTTGACCAAAGTCCGTTCGGGACCGAGGAGTGGAAGCCAGCGAGGCCACGACTTCATGCGATTTAACGGAACCGGAAAGTCACTGCCGGCGATGCCAGTCGCGGGCAGGCCGGCATTTAGTAATTCGTACCACTCCTCTGTCTTCAAAACGCCGAACTGAAACACTTCGAGGAAGTCGATATTCCCGAGCGCGAGGTCCATGAGCAGCGTGGAATGCGGCATAGACCCGTTGAAATGAGCATATCCGACAGTGGCTCCCAGCTCGCGGCCCTTGGCAAACAGCACTGCCGGAAATGGGTACGACTCCGGTGAGTTGGCATACATCGCCCCGACGCTCAGCGGTCGAATCATTTCCCGGCCGCCGAGAAGGTTCACGTGACCGTAGAACTCGCTTCGGGATTCGTGGCCCGGACGAATCGCGTACCCGTCCCGTCGCGCTTCCCCCGGTCGACCGAAGGCGTATTGCACGGCGGCATCTGCCTGACGCTGCAGTTGCAAGAAATTGCCTACTGAGAGATCCTCAGCTGCAAGCCAGCGAAGAAAGACTTCGTCATCCGCGCGCGAGCGCGTGAGGTGGATGTGGTCATCGCCCGAAATCCAATTTTCCCGGGCCGCGCCTGCCCAGTTCTTCAGCCGTACAGCGACTTTTTTTGTTTCGCCCGCCCTCAGATCGAAATGCTCCGCCGCGGGGGCAAAGAAAAGTCCGCGATACGCCTCTACACGATAGTGACCGGCGGGCAGGTCGAACGATGCACGCCCTTTCAGCAGGAAAAAGTGAGATTGATCGTTGCACGTCACTTCAAGAGTTTCGGGGGAAGGGCTATTGGTCCACAGTCGTTCGCGATAGAACAGATCGATTCTGAGCGGCAGAATCGCTTGCACCGGACTCAACCGAAACGGCTGATCGTCTTTGAACAGATAAACCCGGGCTGGCATCACCGGATCGATTTGGAGGTCGAGGTGTGCCGAGAGTTCCGGGGCTGTCGAGTCGTGGAATTGGGCCCAGCTAAGAGCCAGAGCAAAGAATCCAACAAGCGCGGGGCGAACAACCCAAGGGCTGAGAAAGTCTCTGCGATGCACGCGGGCCATCGTACCGCATTCCGGCGATGGGATTTGGGATTTGGTTTTTGCGGGCAGCAATGTGAGACAGTTGACCAACCCCGTATGCCGCAGGCAAATCCCAACAACCAAATCACTTAGGCGTGATAGTGTAACGCAGTGGCCCGCTCCCCCATCGTCGTCCTGACATTCGCGTTCAGTCTTCAGCTTTCCATCCAAGCGCAGCCCCGCTGGAAAGTGGCCGGCGACGGCGGCATTACCTACGATGTCCGGCAAGGCGATGTCTACCAGGATCATATCGAGATGAGTGGCCGGCGTGTATCTGACATTGTTAGCTACGGTGTGCGCGAGAACGGCTCGCTGATCCTGACGCATCGCATCGCTTTTCCTTCATTGCGCACGTTGCCGAATGATAAATCGGGCACCCTCAGCCATGTTTTCGCAGACGATGCGAACCCGCGGTTTTTTATCAACGGAGCGCCTGCCGGCAAAGAGGTTGTGACGCGTATCCAGCACCGCGGTCTCATGACTATCAACAGCGTATTCCGGAAGCACGGAGAGATCGCGCTGACGCGGATTATTTTTCCATCGGCCGAAAGTCCTGCGGTCATCGAGAAATATTCTTTTACGAATCGTTCCTCCCGAGCCATCACCATTGAAGTGGAAGGCACGCCAAAGATCGTTGTTACGAATGCGGCGCGCGGCGTGACGGGCGAATACCTGATCTCGTCTGACATGCTGCATCCGCATACAAAAAACGTTGGTCCAGGAGAGAGCGCGAATTTCGCCCTGGCATTCAGCGCCAGAGAAGCCGGGACCGAGCAGTTACGCATCGATCCGGAAGCAGAAGAGAGGGCGCGAAGCGAACGAGTTAACGGTTTCCTCGCTGAGCTTCAATTGGAAACACCTGACCCGGTGCTCAACACAGCATTCGCACTGGCCAAGATCCGCGCCGCCGAGAGTATCTATCTAACCAAGGGTGGTTTGATGCACGGCTCAGGCGGCGGGGGCTATGCAACCATCTGGGCCAATGATCAGATTGAATACGCCAATCCATTTTTTCCTTTCCTCGGTGATCGCGCCGCGAATGAAGCTGCTATTAACGAACTCCGCCTGTTCGCACGTTACATGAATTCGGATTACAAGCCGCTCCCTAATGCAGTCGTCGCAGAAGGGGCCGGCCGCTGGAACGGGCCCGGCGATCGCGGAGATATGGCGATGATCGCATACGGAGCCGCGCGGTTCGCCTTCGCCTATGGCGACCGGCAAACTGCGGAAGAGTTGTGGAAGCTCATTACCTGGTGCCTGGAGTACTGCCGCCGCCGGGTAAACCCCGGGGGTGTTGTCGCTTCAGAAAGCGATGAGCTCGAGGGCCGGTTCCCGGCGGGGAAGGCGAATCTTTCCACTTCGTCTTTGTACTACGACGCGCTGAATTCCGCCGTAATGTTAGGCCGCGAGCTCGGCGGGAAGGAAGCGGAGCTGAGTCCGTACAAGGAACAGGCCGGTAGGATAAGGTCCGCCATCGAAGCCTATTTCGGGGCCAGGATACAAGGTTTCGACACTTACCGCTACTACGATGGAAATGAAAAGCTGCGCGCCTGGATCGCGATTCCGCTGACGGTTGGAATATATGACCGCAAGCGCGGTACGATTGACGCCTTGTTCTCTCCGGCGCTATGGACGGATGACGGACTCATGAGCCAGGCCGGAGACAAAGTTTTCTTCGACCGCGCAACACTCTATGCGCTGCGGGGCGCATTTGCAGCCGGTGAGACGGAGCGCGCGCTTGATTTCCTGAAGCGCTACTCCAATCGTCGCTTGCTCGGTGACCATGTCCCTTACCCTATCGAATGGGGTCCCGAAGGAAGTCAGCCACATCTCGCTGCCGAGAGCGCTCTCTATTGCCGTGTTTTCACGGAAGGCCTGTTTGGAATTCGACCCACGGGCTTTCGTTCATTCGAGATTACGCCAACCTTGCCAAAGGCATGGGACCGCATGCAATTGAGAAATACACATGCATTCGGCAGTGTTTTCGATCTGCTTGTAACCCGAGCCGGTGACAAATTGCAATTGGAAACGACGGTCAAGGGTCAGCGGCGAACCTCGCAGGTCTTCGATCCCAACAAGACCATCAGCATCCATGTGAAATAGCCTTCCAGGCCTGTGCATTTGCAGGCAAGAATGCCTACTCCACTTGGCGTGGAAAGGCCTCCGGCCTGTGCAGTTACATGTTCTCCTCACCCATGCACGAGACGAAGTTCGTCTTCAATTTCGTAGATCTGATCTTCTAACGGCCGCGTTGGCTTGCCGGCGGCTTTGGCTTCCTCGAGTTTCCGCTTACCCGTTGCCAAGCGCTTTTGCAGTCTCCCTACTTTCGGATTGGGCTTTTCCGCCGCCGTCTCTACTTTCGCGGCCAACCGCGCGTTGCCGCCTTTCTTACTTTTTGTCTTGGCGTGTGCTTTATAGCGAAACGCCGTGACCGGTGACGGAGGCTTGAGAACAGCTCCGAAGTCGGCACGGTACTCGCCGGCAATTCGCGCCGCCTCCGACAGCAGTTCGCGAAACCGGGACTCCATGGCCTGTTTTGCCTTCAGCCGAAGATCGTCACCTTGCTGCTTCCATTTCTGGTACTCGGAAATAACATCATTCATGGATTTTCCCTATCGTATCCCAACTGTGGCTCCCCTTCTCTCTGCAGAAGGCGGGTGTCCCGCTAGAACGCTTGGGCTTCTTCGCCCGCCGGCGTCAACTGTCTTATTGTGAAATTACCATCTGAGACGTGCTCTGGACGTTCATCGAAGACGCCGCTAATACGGGACGATCGCCGTGAAAGCGTATTGAACCTTCACCTGAACCGTGCTGCCCGGATTCTCGTTGGGACTCCAGGTGGTGGTCACAGTGATGGCGGACATGTCGAGGCCTATCGCCTGATTGGTTACAACCGTCTGAACGGAATTGTTCGTCGCGGGACTCTTGCTGGTGTTCCCATGCGCCATCGCATACCGTGCACCCTCGCGCGCGGCATATGCAGTGAAGTTGTATGCGAACAGGAGCCGTCCGAAGTCGATTATTCCGAAGATAATCATCATGAACACGGTGAAGCACAGAGCGTGAGCGGCGTGTTGGGGAGATACAACGCGCCTTCAATGTTTGCGCCGCTACCGCCTGATACGGTCTGTTGTGTTGTCGAGACGGTGCGATCGAAGAACAGAATTCCCTCGTAGGTCCCGGTTGCGGGCGCCTTCAATGTGATGTTGCTGCCTCCGCTGACGGTGATCGGCTTCCAGGTGTGTGAAGCGTCGGACGTGTTGTAGAACGTCACGCCGGTGGCCGGCGACGCCCCTTGGATCCAGGAACCGCCGCTGACGGTGAGCCCTCCCCCGAGCAGGATATATGTACCCGAAGTGACATAAGCTCCATTCCCGCCGCTGATCGTAATTCCGCCGCAGTATACCCCCGGGTTAAGCGTGGGTGCGGGACCTTTGTTGACCTTGGTGTTCGTGTAATTGCACCCGCCAACAGCCGGTGCGGGAAGCCAGGCGAGCGGGTCGGCCTCCAAATCAACGTCTGTCTTCGGTGTTGGATTGGCACAGGTGGCGGAATCGCCGCCTACGATGTTGATGGCCGTTCCGGAAACGCAGGCGCTGCCGCTGACGCTCAATGCGGAACTGCTGCTGGAGTCGATCTGGATTCCGCAGTTGACCGTAAACGACGCGGCCCCGCTAGCCGTGAAAGCATTGCTCGCCGTCGGATTCATCACGTAGGCGCAATTAGTCCAGCTCCGGAACGCGCCACCGCGCGTGCGGCGATGGTGACGCTGTTCTGGTTGAACAATTGCATAAAGTAGGTGGGCTCGTTTCGCTTGACGATGGCTTCCACCGCGCCCGTATCGGACGCATAGGGCCCGGTGGATGGAGGCGTATGAATAATGACAGTGACGCCATTCGTGCCATGCGTGAAGCCATTGAGTTGCGAATCGTACTGCGCAGCGCTCGGCACGTTGGTGGTAGCAGCATCGACGCGAAGTTGTGTCGCTCCACCAATTGCGGCTGCGTCAGCGGCGGTCTGAATTCGCCTCTTCGTGAATTCCATGTAGCCCACGTCCACCGCTAAGCCGAGGAATCCGAGAAGAACCAGAATCATTAAAGTGCTCGTGATGAGCACAAAGCCGCGCCCTCGGCGTCCATAGGGTAGAGATTGAAACGCTTATGGTTGTTGCTCATGGGATACGCTTGTGTGCCATCCAGATCCCCATAGAAACCCTATGGAAACCACCCGATCGACCCAATTCGGGCCGACCCGAACAGGACGTCTTATCCCGTATGACGCGCCAGATTGGCGCGGGCCATTTGTTCGGCTCCCTCCATGAGTGTTTTGGCCTCCATGGTTAATGATCGGCGCCTTTAGCAATAACTTTAGTGTCGCCAGCCTGTAGTCCGGACCCAGCTGGCTCCGATCCGCAATGACGTCGAGAAAGCTACCCATCTCGAAGTCTCTCCCGGGCCATCCACCTGTTAAACAGACAATTCGCGGCCGGCCATTCGGCTCGAGTCCGGTCCTTGGAATCCCGGCCTGCGAAAGTCCGGAAGCTCAGCTAACCCGCTTTGCGAAACAGTAGAGCGCCGCGCGCGTGCGCACGTAGATCCGGCCATCCAGAATCGCGGGCGTGGCGAAGGTGTCTTCGTCGAGATTGTCGATGGAGAGAATTTCCCATTCCGGCGCCGCCCGCAGCACCACCACTTTCCCCTCTTCGCTCACCATAAAGATCCTGCCGTCGGCCGCCACGGGCGAAGACCAATAGCGGCCCAGTGCGCCGGTAAGACGCGCCTGCTTGAACACCGTGCCATTTTCCGGGTTCAGGCTCGTAAAGATCCCATCGCGGACGAAGTAGATCACTCCTTCGTAGAACAGCGGCGACGCCGTGTTCGGCAGCGCCTTGCGGTATCTCCAGAGCACATGGCTGTTGGTGACATCGCCGCGGCCGCCGGCTCGAATCGCGACCAGGCAGTTCTCGGCGGCATCGCGGGCCTGGTAGAACTGCCACTCGCGCTCGTCGACATATCCGTCATGGTCGAGATCGCTGTCGGCGAACCATTCGGAACCAAAGCTCTGGGGGATCTCGCCAGGCGACAGCTTGCCGTCATGATTCTTGTCATACTCGGCGAGCGCTTTCGCAAATTCAGGGACCGTGCTTCTTTTTATGCGATCACCATCAATTTCCCAGCCGCTGACAAATATGCGATCGCGCTCGATGAGCGGCACCGACTTGAGCTGCCACGCCATGCCGCGCACCCACCACAATTTCTCGCCCGTTTCGATGGCGTACGACGCCACTTCGAAGGAACCCGGAACGATCAACTCGGCTGGGCCACTTTTGGGCCGGTAAACCGCGGGGGTGGCGTAACCACGCGTATATTCCGGCCGCATCGTCTTCCACAGGACGCGCCCGGTGACGGCATCCACCGCAAGTAAGTACGATCCCGTGTCCTGATCGCAGATCAGCATCAGCTTTCCATCGGCGAGGATCGGGGACGAGCCGTGGCCGTTTACGTTGTTGAAAGGACCGAGAGGCAGACGCCAGCGTTCATTCCCCTCAGGCCCGTAGGAGAGCAGCCCGAAGTCGCCAAAGAAAACGTAGACGTTGGCGCCGTCCGTCACGGGCGATGGTGACGCCGGCCCGTTGGTGTGATCGAAAGACTCCTCGCGTACACGCGGCGCCTCGCGCCGCCATAGCACCTTGCCACTTGATCGGTCGAGACAGATCGTGAGCAGCGTCTTGCCCTCAAACGCGGTGACGAAAATATGGTCGGCAGTGAAGACCGGCGAGGAATGCCCCGGCGGCAGCTCCGTCCTCCAGACAACATTCTTTTGCACGTCGAAGTGCTCCGGAAGGCCTTTAGAGGGCGAGACCCCGGAACCGTTCGGCCCCCGGAATTGCGTCCAGTCAGCCGCTGCAAGTGCGACTGGAATCATCAGCCAGCTTAGCCAGCGCATAGAAACACAGTGTACATTGGCAGTAGTGGAGTAGGCCTCAGGCCTGCAAATACGCACGCGTATGGTAGATCACCTTTCTAGTTAGCTGCTTGCCTAACGTTTCATCTGTCCACAATTGCTCAGCTTTCTTGCATCTTATGGACTACTATCCATTTGAGACGAGCATCCGTACTCCTTTTTTTGACAACGTGAAATAACTTCATCGAGCGGCGCCGAGTCCAATCGTCGATGGATTGGTGATTCGTGTGCAAGTAGTTCGGCGGGCTCTCGTATGCGACTCCTCGCATTACTTTTCGTACCGCTGGCCTTTGCATCTGCAGAGGAACTCGAGCCCTTTCTCTCAACACCACCCGTCATCCCGGCGCAGCCGTTTCAAAACTACCTGGATCGCACGTTTGGCTGGCAAACGCTGACTTGGTTAGCCACCGACACGGCCATCGACCATCTGCGGTCACGGCCCGAGTGGGGGCGTGGGCCCGGCGGGTTCGGTTGCCAATACGCATCCGGTTTTGGACGGCGCCTCATCAGCAACTCCGTCGAGCTAGGGGTGGGTCTCGCGTTGCACGAAGATACGCGCTTTCACTTTTCTGGGCGCAACGGCTTCGTGCCGCGGATGCGGTATGCGATGGCGCATGCGTTTATAGACTCGGTTCGCGGAGAAAAATTTGAGCCGGCCTATGCCCGCTTTGCTGCCATTACGAGCAGTGCGCTAATTGCACCGTCCTGGCACCGCCAAACTCTGTCGGCTTCAGGTTTTTTCCTGGACCTCACATCTGGAATGCTCGGTCAGCTACAAAATAGTGTGTTGTATGAATTTGGTCCCGATCTGCAGAGGCTGGGACAAAAGATCCGGAAAAAGGTATTATCCGCACCATATTTGTCCACACGGCAACTTTGGAAGTTCGAACACTAAGAAATTCCTCGCCCGACGGCGTGCGAAAGAGTCCGGTCGCGCCGGCCGTTCATATGTTTTTACAACTTTCACGCTATTGAATTTTAGATAATTGACTCCTCACCTACTATGGCAAACTTCACGATGCTTTCCACTTGTTACGCTCGAGAAACGCGACGGCACGTCATGGCGTGGTTTTGCGCTAGCGTGCTAGCCGCCACTGCTGCCGGAACACTGGCTGGCGCGAATAGCTACTTCGTTCAGAACCTGGTCTCGGACCTGCCCAATAAGGCCGCTCATGTCGATGCGAACCTGGTCAATCCGTGGGGCATTGCTTTCAGTCCTGCGAGTCCGTTCTGGATCAGTAATAACAAAACCGGAACGTCGACTTTATACGACACCTCCGGAACGGCGTTATCTCTGATTGTCAAGATACCATCCCCGGCGGGGACGTCGGCGATCGGAACGCCCACAGGTGTCGTGTTCAATGGGTCAACGAAGTTCATCGAAACAACCGGCGGAAAGCCTGGTTTGTTCATCTTCTGCACCGAGGACGGTACCATCGCCAGCTGGAATGGAGGCGATGCGACCACAGCCCAGATGCTCATCGATAATTCCGCTTCGGGCGCGGTTTATAAGGGCTGCGCCCTGGGCGGCACTACGGACGCGCCGCTACTTTACGCCGCTGACTTCCACAACGCGAAAATTGATGTTTGGGGCGGCGATCTGAAAGCCGTTGACAGCGCGGGTGGATTTTCAGACACTCAGGTGCCCTCGGGCTTCGCTCCTTTCAACATTGCGAGTCTCAACGGCAAACTCTATGTCTCTTATGCCAAACAGGACGACGCGAAAAAGGACGACGTACACGGTGCGGGCAATGGATATATCGCGGTTTTCGATATGTCGGGGAAACTGCAGACGCATCTCATCGCGCAGGGGCCGCTGAATTCACCGTGGGGTATGACCATCGCGCCTGCGAGCTTCGGAGACTTCGCGAACGATCTCCTCGTCGGTAACTTCGGCGACGGTATGATTCATGCGTTCAATCCCGACACCGGCGCGTTACTCGGAACTTTGAACAACACCACGGGCAACCCTATTGCGATTCCCGGCCTTTGGTCGCTGGTATTCGGCAATGGCGGCAGAGGCGGAGACAAAGCAACCCTGTATTTCACCGCCGGTATTTCTGGCCCCACGGATACCGAGCTCGAAACGCATGGCCTTTTCGGCAGCATTCAAGGGGCGCCAACGCTCGATGCGACCGGAGTCCAGAATGCCGCGAGCTTTTCCACAACGATTGCTCCCAATACGTGGGCCAGCATCATCGGTGGAGCACTCACCCCGATAACGCGCAGCTGGCAAACTAGCGACTTCCTCCAGAACAAGCTGCCCACCCAACTCGATGGAGTCAGCGTCACCGTCAACGGCGAACCCGCCTACATCAGCTACATCAGTCCCATGCAAATTAACTTTCTAGTTCCTCCAGACGTGGCCCCCGGTCAGGCTCAAATTAAGGTGACTAATAGCAACTTCACGAGTACCGTGGTAACCGTTCCCGTGCAGTCGGTGGCGCCGTCGTTTTTCCTGTTTAACGGAACAAAGTACATCGCTGCTACGCATTCCGACAACGTTTCCCTGGTGGGACCCCCAGGCCTGATCACGGGGGCGACTTTCTCACCTGCCCATGCGGGAGAAACCATCGTCTTATACGCGAATGGATTTGGCTTAACCGACCCGGCGGCGCCCAATGGGCAACTGCTCACAACGGCTCTGCCGCTGGTAGCCACGCCTACCGTGACCATCGGAGGCGTGCAGGCGCACGTTGTGTTTGCCGGCATGTCCGCGCCAGGACTATTTCAGCTCAACGTGATCGTTCCATCCGGGCTGCCGGCGGGCGATGCTGTGGTGGTGGCACAAGCCAACGGCGTGGTAACACAAGCTAACGCGTTCATATCGGTCGGTCCGTAATCTGCGAATGTAGGGGCCGAGCACGCTCGGCCCTTCCACCTCCTCACTAACATTCGGACCAGTCCTCGCTAAGTCCTTTGTTATCTTTTAACCGAAAAACCTGTCAAATAAGCATCCTTCGCGTTGATCGGTACATCCAACAACTGTTAAACTACCGTATTGCAATTAGATATGAAGTGGCCACATCTATTTATTGCGCTCATTCCGGTCGCCTCTCTGCTGGCAGGCTCTGGGGGACCGGTTGCCCCGGAGGCTCTGGTAAATTCTTATCAGAATGCTTCGCGGGAACAGAGCGTTCGGTTGCGTGGCGCCTCTATGGAAGTGGATATCGAGGCGAGCCTTCCGAAACTCCAGAAGCACGGCCGTTTGCACGCGTTACGGCGCATCTCGCGTCTCGGGCGAGTGACTTACGAGAGTCTGCTCTTCGAAGGCGATAACACCATTAGAAACAGCGTGATTGCGCGCTACGTTGCGGGTGAGACGCAGGGCCAGTGGAACGAAGGCGCCTTAGCCATTTCGCCGGCGAACTATAAGTTCAAGTACAAAGGATTGTCTGACCACGATGGCCGCCAACTCCATGTGTTTCAGTTGACACCGCGAAAGAAACGCGTAGGCTTGTTCAAGGGAGAGTTGTGGCTCGATGCGGAAACGTGCCTTCCGCTGCGGGAATCCGGCCGCTTTGTAAAAAGTCCTTCGATTTTCCTGCGGAGAATCGAATTTATCAGGGATTACGAAATTCGTGATGGCGTGGCGATTCCGCGCGAGATCGACAGCACGGTAGAAACCCGGATTGTGGGAAAAGCGGAGCTGACCGTTCGGTTTCATAATGTCTCCCTGGCTGAGAATCCAGCGTTCACGATAGCCGCTAGCGGCGAGTAACGCGCCATTCTGTGCGCGTAGGACCCATTTAATGCGAACACTGTTTCTGAATCCACCTTCTTTTGAGGGGTTTGACGGCGGCGCTAGTTCGCGCTGGCCCGCATCCCGCGAAATTGAGTCTTATTGGTACCCCGTGTGGCTGTGCTATCCCGCCGGAATGCTGGCGGACAGCAAGGTTGTGGATGCTCCGCCGCACAAGATCTCCATCGAGCAGACCATCGAGATGGGCAGGGATTTCGAACTGCTGGTTTTGTACACCTCCACGCCGGGATTCCATGTCGACCTCCGAATGGCGGAGATGATGAAGGACGTAAACCCGAAGCTGAAGGTGGCATTCGTCGGTCCGCCGGTGACGGTAGAGCCAGACGATGCGCTCAAGAATTCGGCGATCGATTTCGTGGTACGCCGCGAGTTCGACTATCAGATTGCCGACTACGCCAAAGGCAAGCCGCTCGAACAGCTGCCTGGAGTGAGCTTCCGCAAAAACGGCGGCGTGGTTCACAACCCCGAGGGTGCCGTGATCGAGAATCTGGACGAGCTACCCTGGGTGAGCAAAGTCTACAAACGCGATCTGGACGTCACGCGCTACAATGTTCCGTTTCTCCTTAACCCCTTTATTTCCTTCTACACGACGCGGGGCTGCCCGGCCATGTGCACATTCTGCCTGTGGCCGCAGACTCATTCCGGCCACCGTTGGCGGTTGCGATCGGCCGATGACGTTGCGAGCGAAGTTCGTTACGCGCTTGAGGCCTTCCCGCAGATCAAGGAAATTTTCTTCGATGACGACACCTTCAATTATCAGAAGGCCCGCACGATTGAGCTCTGCAAGAAGCTGAAACCATTAAACTTCACGTGGTCGTGTACGTCCCGTGTCACCACCGACTACGAGACCCTGAAGGCCATGAAAGACTCAGGGTGCAGACTGCTGATTGTAGGATATGAATCGGGCGATCAACAGATCCTGAAGAACATAAAAAAGGGTGCGACCATCGATATGGCCGAGCGCTTTACGGCGAACTGCAAAAAGCTCGGTCTTGTGATCCATGGGGACTTTATCATCGGACTTCCAGGCGAGACGCGCCAGACGATTCGAAAGACCATCGACTTCGCCAAGCGCCTGGACACGGAAACCATTCAAGTTTCCATCGCCCACGCCTATCCAGGCACCGAACTCTACGACTACGGCAAGCAGAACAACTTGATCACGATTGAATCGATGACCGACGACGTCGGGCATCAGCTTCCAAACATCACTTACCCGGGGCTTGATCGCGGCGAACTGGTTGAGGCGGTCGAGCAGTTCTACGGCGAATACTACTTCCGCCCGCGGGTGATATGGCGGGTGGTCCGCAAGGCGATCTTTAATACAGCGGACCGGCGGCGTCTCACCAAAGAGGCGCGTGAATATATGGCGCTCCGAGCCAAACGCAAACGCTTTGTAGCAGGTCAACGGGAGGCCGCCACCGCCGCCTCCGCGGGCGATTAGCCACTGTTCAATATGCACTCTCCCGTCAAAGCGCTCCAGCTCAAAACCCGCATCTTCACCGCTATCGTGGTGCTGACAAACGTCTTAGGGAACTCACTCCTGAGCCGCGGGATGCAAAGCGTGGGCGTACTGCTGTCGCTTTCTCCGCTGCCGTACGTCAGAGCATTGTTTAATCCCTGGGTGGCCGCCGGCGTCTCGCTATTGATTGTTTGGTTGCTCTCCCACATGGCGCTATTGAGTTGGGCCGATCTCAGTTACGTATTACCGGTTACGTCGATTGCCTATGTGCTGGTACCGCTAGTTGGCCGGTTTTTCCTCCATGAGCAGGTTTCTTTGGTTCGCTGGGGAGGCATCGCACTGATCGTACTGGGTGTCATGCTCGTGGGCCGCACGGCGCCTAGAACCACCCCCGCTCCTGTAAAAGCGCGTGGGGCGCACGCATGAAGTGGCTGCTGGTCGCCATCATCGTGCTGGCCACCACTGCCGGCGAAGTACTGCAGGCCGTGGGGATGAGACGGCATGGCGAGATTCACGATTTCCGGCCGGGCGCGTTAGGCCGGGTAGCCGCGGTGCTTGCGAAAAGTCGCTATATTGTTGCGGCCATTGGCGCTATGGCGGTTTCCTTCTTTGCTTTTATGGCGCTGGTCTCGATCGCGGAGTTGAGCTTTGCCGTACCGGTGACGGCGGCGAGTTACATTTTCGAAACGATTCTCGCTAAGTATCTGCTTAAAGAGCACATTGGATGGAAGCGCTGGACGGGTGTGCTGCTGGTGGCTTGTGGCGTCACGTTGCTCGCGTTTTAAACCTCGATAGTGATTTATCTGGCCATTCCTGCCATTCTGGCCGGGATTTACCAATTCATCGCGCTGATCGTAGCCTTAGGGCGCCTCGGGGCGGGGAACAGGCAGCATGTATCCCTATTCCCCCCGGTGTCGATCTTGAAGCCGGTGTATGGGTGCGATCCGGAGTTCTATCAGGCAATCCGTTCGCACGCGCTGCTGGATTATCCAGAGTTTGAAATTCTTTTCGGTGTCCGGGACGGGGATTCCGCGCGGGAAGATATAGCCCGTCTTTCAGCCGAATTCCCGGCATGTCATATCCGGATGATCGATTGCATCACGCGGATGCCGAACGGCAAGGTAGCGGCGCTTGTAGATCTGGCATCGGCCGCGCGCTATGCCGTGCTGGTCATCAATGACAGCGACATTGTGGTCGAGCGCGACTATCTCCGCCAGGTGGTCAGCTTACTGGAACGGCCGAAGGCCGGACTAGTCACTTGCCTGTATCGGGCTCGGGGTGCCAGCTGGCCAGCTCGTTTCGAAGCGCTCGGGATTGCTACCGATTTCGCTCCCAGCGTACTGGTGGCGCGAGCGTTAGGCGTCGCGGAGTTCGCGCTTGGCTCGACCATGGCCCTGCGCGCTTCGGACCTCGAGCGTGTTGGAGGGTTTGCGGCCATCGGCGACTATCTGGCTGACGATTATCAGCTTGGCGAGCGCATCACCTCACTGGGGCTTCACATCGAGATGGCCCCAACGGTGGTGGAGACGCATCTCTCAGGTAACAGTTGGGGCGAGATCTGGCGGCACCAATTGCGCTGGGCGCGCACCATTCGGGTCTCCCGTCCGGGTGGATATGTCGGCTATGTCATTACCAATGCAAGCGTGTGGGCGGTGGTCGCCATGATCGCCGGAGCATGGCAGCTGGCCCTGGCCAGTCTGGCGGTGCGGCTGGCGGCCGGGGTAGTGACGGCAGCTTTTGTTCTCCACGACAGGGATACTGCCCGTCATTGGTTCCTCGTTCCTATCCGCGATCTTTGGGGATTTGCCGTATGGCTGGCGGGATTGGCGGGATCGACAGTGGACTGGCGGGGCCAAAAGCTGCGGCTCAACCGCGATGGCCGTATCGAAAGATAATCATATGATTCAAAACGCACAATCGCCGAAATTGAACGCTTGCGAGGCCCATGCGCAGCGCCAACAATGAGACGTGACCCGCGCGAGGGGGCAAAATGTATGAGTCCCAGGCCGAATGAAATGACAATACCGATGCAGGTCGGTAGTGAGCTTAGAATCAAGGCAGACGGCACAATTGCGATGACAAATCCTACCATCGAACTCGAGCCAAGCGATGCCGTTGCCGATGCGGTGCTGCAATACCGTTTTGAACGGGAGACCGGAGAGCATGTCCTCCGGCTCGTAGAACCCTTAGCTTTCAATCCGCAGCCGGATAGATAACCCATATTTCCGGGCGATCGCCTGCTTGACCCGGCAATGCGGATTGGGTAGCCTAATCTGGCCTGCATACTACGGCCAGATACGGGCGTTTCACCGGGCCGGGGTTAGATTAGGCCATGTAGCCTATTTTCGGAGGTCTTCGTGATCGTTCTGTTGTTCGGCGCGCCGGGATCAGGTAAGGGTACCCAGTCGAGGTTTATATCGGAGCGCAGGAAGATCCCTGCCATATCGACGGGCGACATGCTGCGCGCGGAATGCAGGTCCGAAACGGCGCTAGGTTTGGCCGCGAAGTCGATTCTAGCCAACGGCGGGCTGGTCGACGACGAGCTGGTGAATGCCATGGTCGTCAAACGGCTGACGCGGTCCGAGTGCCGTTCCGGGTTTATTCTGGACGGTTATCCCCGGACGGTGCCGCAGGCGGTTTTCCTTTCTGAATTCATCCGGCAGCAGGGGCTGCCCGAGCCCAAAGTCATTCACCTGGATGTGCCAATTCCCGTGCTGGTATTGCGCCTTTCCTCGCGACGGCACTGCCCTTCATGCGGCCGCATCTATAACCTGCTCTATCAGCGGCCCGTGCGCGAGGGCAGCTGCGACAGCGACGGCCAGCCCCTCATCCAAAGAAACGACGATGCCGAAGATGTCGTGCGGCAGCGCCTCGAAGGCTACCACACGCTGTGCGGCCCTTTAATTGAATATTACAGGGGCCCGGACTATCACCGGATTGACGGCCAATGTGAGCCGGAGAAGATCTCGGAGCAGATCAAGAGCATCATCCGGGCACATTCGAACCCGCCGCGCAAGATGCGCCGCAGCGCGCCAGTTATTCTGCCGTATCGGACCCCGTCTACGGAAACTACGTAGGCCCTACCTTGCGACCCGCGGGTTCTTGGTCACGTGAGCAAACTGCCGCAGGTCCCTGCAAAAAACGCATGGCCCTGCGCTACCGGACTTAGAATAGACAGGCGAGAACGCCTGTCCTACTGTGAAATCAGATATTGTTAGACCAGAATGCCCGATTGGCTGAGCATCCACGAACCGATCCTGGTCAACACCATCGGGCACTGTGCCGGGTGTGTCGTTTTTGGGATGCTGCTGTATTTGTTCCTGGTTAACTGGCGGCGCGCACGGGAAGAGCGCAGCAGACTCCCGGCAATTGCCGCGGCGCTTGCGCTGTTGTGGAATATCGGCTCCCTGGTTGCGCTGGCAAGCGGGCCTGCGGGGGGCATGGCCGCGGACATCATCATTGCCGCAAGCTTTTCTGTATTGAGCGTTTTACCGGCGGTGTTGCTGCACATCTCGCTCGAGTCGCACCATCGGACCTTATGGATAAGCGGGTACGTCCTGAGTCTGACGGCGGTCGGGCTCCACGTTAGCGACCTGATTACCGGGGCGCCGCGCTTTCATTACGCCGCACTATTATTGGTAACGCTGGGTTTTGCATGGCTCACGGTGATTGTCGTCATCATGGAAATGCGCAAGCGAAATCGCGCGGCCATATCCCGATTAGCCGGCGCGATGGTGCTTTTCCTGTTTGCCATTTCGTTCACTCACTTCGGCTCAGAAGAAGTACATCAGGCCTGGTCAAAAGAAATTGCCCTGCATCATGCAGGCATCCCGCTAGCGTTGTTCGTGCTTCTGCAAGACTATCGCTTCCTGCTTCTGGATGCCTTCCTTCGATTTGTAGTGAATGCGTCACTGGCAGCGGCGGCGCTGCTGATCTCGATTCGAATGGTTGAGTCGCCAGACCTCGGCAGGCACCTGCAACATCCCTTCGATGCGGGGCTGCTTTTTGTTTCGGCGTGTCTGCTGCTCACATTTTTTGTTTACATTCGAAACCGGATCCAAGCCTTGCTGACGCGAGTGATTTTTTTGCGATCGAGTGTTGAGGATGCATTGCAACAACTGCGCCAATTGGCCCGCGCCACAGGCGCCGAACCCGAATTCGTTCGCGATGCAGCACAGTTAATCGCCGGATTCGTGCGGGCGAAACGTTTTGACATGACCGAAGAATCTCCGGTCGAAAATGGCGGCCTGACAACGCCAGCGACGGTGATGGAGACGGGGAACTGGAGACTCCCGTCATGGGTGCATGCAGTGGTTCCGCTGCGCTTTTCAAAGGGCGACGCCAGATACCTGCTGCTTGGACCACGCGATGGCGGGCGGCGTTACTTAAGCGAAGACCTTGTCGTCTTGACCCGGCTGGGAGCTAGCGTGGTAGAGCAGGTTGAGCAACTGCGCGGGATTCAAATGCAGAATCTCATGTCGCAAGCTGAGTTGAGAGCGCTCCAGGCGCAGATCAACCCCCACTTCCTCTTCAATTCACTAAACACGCTTTATGGAACCATCGATCGCGGCAACGCCGAAGCGCGGCAGTTGGTCTTGAATTTGTCTGAGGTGTTTCGCTATCTTCTGCGCTCGGATCGGACATTTATCGAGATCGAGGAGGAGATGAAAATTGTCCGGGCTTACCTGGAAATCGAGAAACTCCGGCTCGGTCCAAAGCTGCAGACGGAGATCCATATAGACGATGCCGCGCTACACGCCAGTATTCCGATGCTCTCGATTCAACCGCTGGTAGAGAACGCGGTTAAGCATGGCGTCGCACCGCGGATGGGAACCGGGTTTGTGCGCCTGAGCGTCACCATAGAGTCAGGCATAGTCTCTATAACGGTTTCGAATTCAGGAGAATTTGACGCTCGCGTTTTGCCGAACGCACGCGGCGACGGGGGCATAGGACTGGCCAACGTCCGGAGACGCCTGGAGCTGTGCTATGGCGAAGGAACGCGGTTCAACGCACACGCAGAGGACGGCATGACTACGGTCGGGTTCCTCTTACCGCTGAAACTGATAGCCGCCGTATAACCAGAAATCGATGCCCGTCCATCCGCAATTCCAGACCGCTCAACACCTGCTCTTGCCCGCCGATCTGAAATCCCTTCGGCGGGCGGAGGGCGGCGTGCTAAAAGAATCTGGGCACCCACGCCCGATCATGCGCTTGAAAATTCTGATCGTGGATGATGAGCCGATCGCCCGAAAAGTCCTGCGCGAAGAGTTGGAATCAATCGAAGGCATCGAGATCGTCGGAGAGGCTGACAATGGAGCCATGGCCCTGCAGAAGATAGCGGCCCAGCAACCCGATCTTGTGCTTCTGGATCTGCAGATGCCGGCGATGGGTGGGCTGGAAGTCGTACGCCACCTCAAGCAGGGGGCGCACATGCCCGTGATTGTCATCGTCACTGCGTACGATAAGTATGCTTTGGAGGCATTTGAGGCGGGTGCGATCGACTATCTTCTGAAGCCTTTCGGTCAAGAACGTCTGTGCGAAGCCATAGAACGTGCCCGGCATGTCACCGGGAAAGAGGCCATAGAACGCATCGCGCAGCTTCAGGAAATCTCAGATCCACCTTCGGGCCCGCGAACAAGAAGGATTGTTGGAAAGGTCGGCGAGGAATACTTTCTGCTGAGCGCGGACGAGATTTATGCCTTTCAGGCGGATGGAGACCTAGTCTGGATCTTCACCGTGAAGCGAAAATACCTGGCGACGCAGACGTTGAAAGTACTGGAGCAGCGATTGGCCAGTAGCAGCTTTCGACGCATCCATCGAAACGCCTTGGTGAACGTCGAGCATGTCCGCAAGATGAGTGCGCTCAGCAGCCAAAGGTGGCTGATCACGCTGAGCAATGGCCAGGAGTTCATAGCGAGTAAACGCCAGGCGAGTAGTGTCCGTCAACTTCTGAACTGGTGAAGACGGACGAGTCACACCACTCTATTTGAAATATCTCTGAATATCGGCCTTGCCGGCTGGCTCTACACCTCTTCGAGACGTGTCCGCGAACCAACGGGATATGCGACGGGGCGAATCCACCGTCAAACAATTGGCCGCTCCGATCCTGCGGAATCGTTAGATTTTGTCCCCCGTAGCCATGGACCCTACCGGCTGCCTGAAGCCTGTCGGGCAAGAACGTCTGTGCGAAGCCATCGAGCGCGCCCGGCATGTCACGGGGAAAGTTGACGGACACTACTCGCCTGGCGTTTACTCGCTATGAACTCCTGACCATTGCTCAGCGTGATCAGCCACCTTTCAGGGTGCTGAAAAAGTAAGTCACCTGTAGCCAAAAAGACATGCGGAGTCATTAAGGAGGGTACCGAGTGTGGGCCCCGGTCTTTGGAGCAAAGCCGAGTGTGAGTACAGGCGATCCGGGAGACTGCGCAGTTGATCCGCCTCCGAGTGCGACTACGTTGATACGATTCCGGCTCGATGGGTTATTCGTATTTTGGCCCTAATGCCCTAACGGGGATACGGTGCTGCAGTGATTTAACGCTCCCCCGGTATTCCGGTATCAACAACCATGCTCTTCGGGCAGTCTCGTACTTTGTTGGAGGTTTAGTCGATGTTTCGGCGTCGGCGCGCCGCGGACTGCACACGCGTACGCTACAGATGCTCGAGCCAGTCCTAATCCCGGCCTATCAGCCGGGTCTCGCGCTCTTGAAGCTTGTTCGACGCCTCTCTGCGGAGCCCGTCTCCGCCGTGATCATCGTCGATGACGGCAGCGGCCCTGGCTATCAGTCATTGTTCGAGGAACTACGCCTGTTGCCGCGCGTGCATCTAGTGCGCCACGCAATTAACCTGGGCAAGGGGGCCGCGCTCAAAACCGGGATCAACTACGCGCTTTGCAAATTCCCCGAAGCGTGCGGCCTGGTCACTGCTGATGCCGACGGACAGCACGCTCCCGAAGACATCCTCGCCGTAGCGGCTAAACTTAAGGAAAGCCCCGGTGCTTTGATTCTTGGCACGCGCCAGTTCAGCGGTACGGTTCCGTTGCGTAGCCACTTGGGCAATATCCTGACTCGCGGCATTTTCCGCCGTCTAGTTGGCGAACCGCTGGCCGACACACAGACGGGCCTGCGTGGAATTCCCGGTGCGTTGCTGCCCGCTTTTCTGCCGCTCTCTTCAACGAGCTATGACTTTGAGCTCGACATGCTACTGACGGCAAAAGAGCAGTCCGTCCCGATTCTTCAGCAGCCAATCCGCACCATCTACGGCTCCCGGAATATCAGCTCGCATTTCAACCCGCTGATTGACTCGATGAAGATCTATCTCGTTCTTCTTCGCTTCAGCTCGGTGTCCCTCGTTACCGCCCTTATCGATAATGTCGTGTTTCTTGCAGTCTGGATAACGTTCAGGGGATAGCTGTAGCGCAGCTCGCCGGCCGCATCGTCGCTGTTCTGTTCAACTACATTGCGAACCGCCACGTTCTCTTCGACTCGCAGAAACACCATGGCCTGCTGCTTCCTCGCTAACTGCTGCTGGTATTCGCGAGCGGCTCGGTTTCCTATGCATGTATCAGTCTACTCAACTCCACCACAGGCCTTAGCCCAATCTGGGCGAAGCTGTGGGTGGAAAGCGGCCCACTCCCATGATGCACTTGGACGGAACGGGCCCGCCCGAGCGCCCCTCGGGCGGCCAATTGTTTGACGGTGGA
>Ga0070681_10000533_pt1 | contig 31280 bp, 36 predicted proteins | sample KBSC83BmetaG_FD_65650 | JGI IMG/M metagenome (GOLD analysis project Ga0070681, IMG submission 65650) | Corn rhizosphere microbial communities from Kellogg Biological Station, Michigan, USA - KBS C8-3B metaG | ecosystem: Host-associated > Plants > Roots > Rhizosphere | place: USA: Michigan...
CAGGCACAGGCACAGCCTCCGGCGCCGGTGCCGATCCGGCCGGTCACGCCGTCACCCGCCGCGCCGCCCGCTGCATTGCCCGCCGCGCTTCCGCCGCCGCCGGCCGTGGTGGGCGCGCCCAGCCGCGGCTTCGCCCAGAGCCAACTTGTGCCGACACAGCAGCCGACGCTCACCCTCGAGGTCAGCAAGGGCACAGCGGTCAAGTTGCCCGGCGCGGCATCCACGGTATTCGTCGCCGCACCCGATATTGCCGACGTGCAGGTGAAGTCACCGGGCATGATCTACGTCTTCGCGAAGAAGGCCGGCGACACCGTCCTGTACGCCGTCGACGACCAGGACCGCGTCCTGCTCAACACCATCGTCCACGTGACGTCGCCGCTCAGCCGCATCAAGAGCGCGCTCGATGCGCTCCATCCCGGCAACGGGGTGCAGTTCGACAACCAGGGCGAGACGATCGTGATGAGCGGCACCGTGCGCTCGGCAGTGATCGCCGAGGACGCGCGCCGGCTGGCCCTGCAGAACGTCACGACTGCCGCCCGCGTGATCAACAATATCCGCGTCGACGCGCCGACCCAGGTTCAGCTTCGCGTCAAGATCGCCGAGGTTCAGCGCAACTCGCTGAAGCGGATGGGCATCAACTGGCAGAACATCAACAGCATCGCGCTGTTCGGCATCGGCCCGTTCCGACTGGGCGGCGCGACCTCGACCATTCAGGCCATCGGCGGCCTGGGTTCGTCCGGTGCGATCTCCGCGACCAGCAACGACGGCAGCCTCACGTCTTTGATCGACCTGTTGGCGAACCAGGGGCAGGCGAACATCCTGGCCGAGCCCAATCTCATCGCCATGTCGGGCGAGACGGCCAACTTCCTGGCTGGCGGCGAGATTCCGGTACTCAGCCCGCAGGCCGGAAACGGCAGCAACATCATCACCGTCACCTACAAGCAGGTCGGCGTCTCGCTCTCGTTCACGCCGACCATCATCGGCGACCGCATCAACCTCAAGGTCGCGCCGGAAGTCAGCCAGGTAACCACCGATGGCCAGGTCACCGTGCCGGTGGGCAACGCCTCGATCATCATCCCAGCGATCGCCACGCGTCGTGCTTCGACCACCGTCGAGCTGGGCAGCGGCCAGAGCTTCGCGATCGGCGGCCTGCTGCAGCAGAACTCCACACAGAACATCGTCAAGGTGCCGGGCCTGGGCGATATCCCTGTCCTGGGATCGCTCTTCAAGTCCGATGCCTACCAGCGCCAGGAGACGGAGCTGGTGATCATCGTCACGCCGTACTTCGTCGAAGGCGCCAGCGGACCGCTGCGCACGCCGTTCACCGGCCGCGTACCGCCGACCGATGCCGATCGCGTCATCTACCAGCGTCTCAACCATCCGACGCCATCCACGACCCTGTCGGTCAGTGGCGGCGGGCGGACGGCCGCCGGTCCCGCTGCCGGCTTCAAGTTCGACTAGGGGATTAATCCATGCGATCGGTCATCCTCGCCACGCTCGCCGCCACGCTACTCGCAGCCTGCGGCGATCCCGTCGCCGAACAAGCGAAGTACGACACGCGCTACACGCCGGTGCGTGCCGACACCATGCTCGCGGTCGGCTTCGCGCCGGGTAGCGGCCAGCTCGACTCCGGTCAGGTCGCCGAGCTGCGCACGATGGTGAGCGCCGGTAGGCGGGCCCAGCGTGACGAGTTCGTGGTGGTGACCGACGGCACGGGCGGTCCCATGCAGCAGGCGCGGGCGGATCGGGTGAAGCAGAGCCTGTCGGCGGCCGGCGCGCGCTGGGTCGGCGGCTCCGTCGAGCCGGCGATGAACATGGGCCCCGACCAGGTGGTCGTGGTGCGCTCGGAGTACCGGCTCGGCACGCGCAACTGCCCCAACAACAACCCCGCCGGCCAGTGGAATCCCAACGAATCGGTCATGGCGGGCCTCGGCTGCGCCGACGCCTACAACATGGGACAGATGCTGGCGCGGCCGCGCGACGCGGCCGTCGGACGCGACCCCGGTCCGGCGGACGGCACCGTGAATTCGACGGCCGTGCAGCGCTACCGCGAAGGTCGCGTGCGCACGATCACGCAGACGTTGAACGGAGGGGTCAACGCGAGTTCGGCCAGCCAGAACATCGGCACCGACGTTCCCAGCGGCGCCGGCGGCGCGTCGTCCGCACCGGCGAACTGAGCGATCGCGATGGCTGCATCCGCTGCACAACAGGTTTCCGCCTTGCCCGGCGACGACAGGGCACCGATCGCGGCGATGGCCTTCATCGCCGAGACCGCCGTGCAGGCCCGGGTATCGGCCGAGCTGTTCAGCATGACGCTGGGCAAGGCCAATGTCCGCGAAGGCTCCATCGACCACGCCTTGGCGTTCGCCGAGTGGCCACGCGACCTCGACCTGCTTGTGATCGATCTCGCCGCTTCGTCCGATCCGGTCGCCGACGCGGCAGCCCTCAAGACCAGCATGCCGGGCAACTGCATCGTGATCGGCATCGGCCGCATCAACGACGTGGCGCTCTATCGCGACCTGATCGCGGTGGGTTTCAGCGACTACCTGGCGTTGCCGCTGGCCGAAGGCGTGGTCGGCCGCGCCGTCGAGCGCGCGCTCGAGCAGCGTGAACGCGGCGGCGCGATGATGCACGGCGCTGCGGCCAACAAGGATGCCCGGCCGCGCACGCTCTCGGTGATCGGCGCGCGCGGAGGCGTCGGTGCGACGACCGCCGCCATCACGGTCGCGGCCATGCTCGGCACCCGCCTGAAGGAAGAGGTGCTGCTGATCGACTTCGACCTGCACTACGGCTCGCTGATGCTGTCGCTCGACCTCGAGGCGATCGATGCGTTGCGCGAGGCACTCGACCAGCCCGATCGCATCGACGCGCTGTTCATCCAGCAGGTCGCCCAGAAGAAGAACGAGCATCTGTTCGCCATCGGCGCCGAGGAGGCGCCGTCCGGCGGCTTCCAGGCGCGCCCGCACGCCGCCAACGATTTCCTGCGCCAGGTGCATCGTCGCTTCCGCTGGGTCGTGGCCGACGTGCCGCGCGGCGATCCGGTGATCCAGCGCCAGGTCATCGAAGCCTCGACCGACATCCTCCTCATCGCCGATCTATCGCTGCCGGGCGTGCGCGATGCCATGCGCATCCAGCAGGTCATTCACGACGTCGCGCCAGGGGCGAACCTCCACCTCGCCATCAGCGGCGTCCTCGACGCGCGCCGTTCGTCGGTCAAGGTGGCCGATGTCGAGCGGACCCTGAAGCGCAAGGTCGACTGCCAGATCCCTTCGGACGTGCCGGCGGCGCTGGCTGCGGTGAATTTCGGCAAGCCACTGTCCGAAGCCGCGCCCAACAGCGCCATCGTCAAGGCGTTGCGTCCGCTGGTCGCCAGCCTCGATGGGCCCGGCGGCAGCGGCGCCGTGAAGAAGGCATCGGGGCTGCTCCAGCGCTTCGCCCAAGGCATCAAGTCGAAGAAGAAGTAGGCGGCGATGTTCGGTCTGCGCAACAAGAACACCGAACCGGCGGCGCCCGAACAGGTTGGCGCTCTCGACCGCATTGGCCGTCGCGTATCGGCCGAACAGCGGCCGGACAATGCGGCGGCTGGGTCTGGCGATCGGCAGGCTCGCCTGGTTGCGGCGGCAACGGGGCTGGCTGCGGTCGTCGCGCCGCGTCTGCGTGAGCTGGTGAAGGAGGGGATGCCCGCCGGCGAGGTGACACGCCAGGCCGGATCGCTGACGCAGATTCATTTCCGCGGGCACGGCATCGTCCTGGCGCCGCTGGAATTGCGCACCCATGTCGCCGACGTGCTGCGGCCGGTGCTGCCGGCCACCAGCTTCAGTGCGCCCGCCGAGACGCCGATCGGCGAGCCCGCCGTCGCGCCGGCATCCGAGGGCGAGGCCGAATCGCAGGAGGCGCCGACGCGCGCCGTGACGGCCCCCGACCTCACCGAGCGCAAGCTGGCGCCCGGCAAATCCGGCGGGATGTCCGCTGCCTGGCAGCCGCAGGCGTCGAAGGCCGACACCGCGGAGAAGTCCGCCGGCGGCCTGTCGCGCAGCAAGGTCGAGCAGGCCCGCCGCGCCGTGCAGCCGCTGGTGATGAGCCGGATCGATCTCGCCGCGGCCGTCAGCCTGCCGCGCAAGGAACTGGTGCGTCAGCTCGAAGGTGTCGTCGGTGAATTGCTGGTCGAGCACCGCATCCAGCTCAACAGGCCCGAGCAGGCCGATCTGGTCTACCAGATCGTCAACGACATGCTGGGGTTGGGTCCGCTCGAGCCGCTGCTCGAGGATGACGGGATCACCGACATCATGATCAACGGGCCGAACCAGGTCTATATCGAGCGGCGCGGCAAGCTCGAGCTGTCGGGCGTGTCGTTCGAGGACAATGCGCACCTGCTCAATATCTGCAACCGCATCGTCAGCCGCATCGGCCGCCGCGTCGACGAGTCGAGTCCGATCTGCGACGCGCGCCTTCTCGACGGCAGCCGTGTCAACATCATCATCCCGCCGCTCGCCATCGATGGTGCGTCGGTGTCGATCCGAAAGTTCGGCAAGCGCCAGATCGGCTTCGACCAGATGGTCCAGCAGGGCAACATCTCGCCGGCGATGGCCACGGTGCTGCGGATCGCGTCGCGCTGCCGCCTGAACCTCGTGGTGTCGGGCGGCACGGGCTCGGGCAAGACGACGCTGCTCAACGCCCTGTCGGGCATGATCGACAACGGCGAGCGTGTCGTGACCATCGAGGACGCGGCCGAATTGCGCATGCAGCAACCGCACGTCGTTCGCCTCGAGACGCGCCCGGCAAACCTCGAAGGCAACGGCGAGGTCAACATGCGCGACCTGGTGAAGAACGCGCTGCGCATGCGGCCCGACCGCATCATCCTGGGCGAGGTGCGCGGTCCGGAGGCGATGGACCTGCTGCAGGCCATGAATACGGGCCACGACGGCTCGATGGGCACGCTCCATGCGAACCGCCCTCGCGAGGCGCTGACGCGCCTGGAGAACATGGTGACCATGGGCGCCTCCAACCTGCCGCCCAAGGCGATCCGCTCGCAGATCGCGGGCTCACTGCAGCTCATCGTGCAGATCAGCCGCATGCGCGACGGCGTGCGCCGCATCACCCACATCACCGAAGTGATCGGCATGGAAGGCGAGGTCGTGATCACGCAGGATCTCTTCGTCTACGAGTTCAAGGGCGAGGCCGCCGACGGCAACCTGAGTGGCGTCTTCAAGAGCACCGGGCTGCGGCCGCACTTCCTGCCGAGGGCCGCCTACTACGGTCTCGACAAGGTCCTGATGGAGGCGGTGACCTGATGGGCGGCCACGGCATGAGCCTCGACATGGCGGCGGCACTGCTCGCCGGCGGCGCCCTCGTGACCCTGGTCGCGCTGGTCATGGTGTTCCGCGGCTTCTTCGCCGAACGGCGCCTGCGCGACCGGCTGGAGGACCTCGATGCGCGAACCAGCGCAGGCCCGCGCACGATCCAGATGGCCACGCTCAGGAGGGTCGAGAAGTCGGGCCGCCTGCCGACCCTCGACAAGCTCCTGTGGCGGTGGTTCCCCAACGCGAGCTCGGTGCGCACCAAGCTCCAGACGTCGGGCATGAGCCTGACCCTGGGTGACTTCGTGTTCGCCTCGCTGGCGCTGTCGATCGCCGTGGCCTTCCTGTGCTATCTCGTGCTCGATCTGGCGCCCGGCATCGCCCTCGTCGGCTCGCTGGCGATCGGCTTCGGCATGCCCAATGTCGTGGTTGGCATGAAGGCCAAGAAGCGCGGCCGAAAGTTCAACCTGCTGTTCCCCGACGCCATCGACCTGATCGTGCGGGCACTGCGCGCCGGCCTGCCGGTCCAGGAGGCGATCGGCAACGTCGCCCGCGACGTCAAGGAGCCGGTCGGCGGCATCTTCCGGCGCGCCCAGCAGGAGATCCATCTCGGCGTCCCGATCGAGACGGCGCTATGGCGGGTGGCGCGGACGGTGCGCACCGACGAGTTCAACTTCCTGATCGTGGCGCTCTCGATCCAGCGCGAGACCGGCGGCAATCTCGCCGAGACGCTCGCCAACCTCAGCCAGCTCCTGCGGGCGCGCCAGCAGCTTCGCCTCAAGATCCGCGCCTTCTCGTCGGAAGCGCGCGCGACGATGGTGATCATGGCCGGCCTGCCGTTCCTGGTCGGCGGCGGCCTTTTCCTGGTCTCGCCACACTACATCGGCCCGCTGTTCACCACGTCGACCGGCCAGATGGTGGCGCTCGGCGCGGCCTGCAGCATGGGGATCGGCATCTTCATCATGAACAAGATCGCCACCATCAAGGTCTGACGCCGTGATGGATTTTGCCGCCTCGGAGAAGAACTTCTCGATCGTCGTGGCGGTCGCGGCCTTTATCGTGTTCTGGGCGGTGTGGACGGCGGTGACCTGGAAGCCGCCGATCGAGGGACGCCTGCGGGCGTTGCGCACCCGCCGCGCCAAGACGCGCGACGACCAGCGCGCTTCCGGCAAGCCATCCACCAAGGCCACGTCGCTCGGCCTGATGCGCAAGGTGGCCGACCGGCTCAACCTGTTGCGCGGCACCGCCGCCGACCAGACGACGCGCAAGTTGCGCCAGGCAGGCTTCCTGTCGCGCGACGCCTCGGTGGTCTACGTCTTCGTCAAGCTCGCCCTGCCGCTGTCGCTCGGATTCCTGATGATCATCCTGACGTCGATCACCGGCTTGCTCGATGTACCCGACGACATGATCGCTCCGGTCTGCATCGGCGCCGTCCTGTCCGGCTTCGTGATGCCTGAAATCTACATCAAGAATGTCACGGCCAAGCGGCGCGAGATACTGACCACAGTGCTGCCCGAGGGCCTGGATCTGCTCACGATTTGCGTCGAGGCGGGGCTCAGCATCGATGCGGCCTTCCGCCGGGTCTCGCGCGAGATGACCGGCTCGATGCCCGAGTTGGCCGCCGAGTTCGAGATGACCGCCATGGAGCTCACCTATCTGCCCGACCGCCAGCAGGCGCTGGAGAACATGGCGGAACGCTCGGATTCACCGGCGATCGCGGCACTCGTGAATGCGCTCCGTCAGACTGAAAAATACGGCACGCCGCTCGCCGGCTCGCTGCGCATCCTGAGCCAGGAGTTTCGCCAGACTCGGCAGTCCAAGGCCGAGGAGAAAGGCGCACGGATGCCCGCACTTATGACAGTGCCTCTGATGGTTTTTATCTTGCCGACGCTTATCACCGTGCTCATCGCGCCGGCAATAATGTCGGCACTTGCCTTGACATAATCGGCATTAATTCCTTAGGCTTATCGCGCGTTTTTATTGATTTGGTTTAGAATTTATTTTGTGCCCGTGCGAGGGCACGCATCGATGAGGGAGAGCCGGCATGCTGCGAGTTTTTTCGCGCACGTTGACCGTTGCGCACACCAGATTCCACAACATCGTTCGTGACGAGCGCGGGTCGGTCCTGGCCTACGCGGTCGTCCTTCCCGTGCTGGCCGGGGCACTGGCCATCGGCGTCGAAACCGGCGAGCTCTATCGCACCAAGCGGCAGATGCAGACCGCGTCGGATGACGCGGCACTTGCGGGCGCGATCGACCTGATGGCAGGTGCAGCGTCGGCGGTCGCCGCCGACGCGCGTTACGAGGCGCAACGCAACGGCTTCACCAGCGGTTCGGACAGCGTCACGGTCACCGTCAATGTGCCGCCGACCTCGGGCCCCAACGTCTCCACGCCTTCCGCGGTCGAGGTGATCATCAGCAAGACGCCGAAACTCGCCTTCACCTCGATGCTCGCCAATTGGATGGGTGGCACGAGCACCAGCCACACGATCACCGCCCGCTCGGTGGCCGCGCAAACGACCGCAACGTCCACGCAAACGACGACCTCGACCCAGACGACGACCAATTCCGTGGGCTGCCTGGTCGCGCTGACGCCGAACAACGAGCAGGGCATCAGCATCAGCTCGTTCAACAACTACACAGGCGATTGCGCGCTCATGTCGAACGGCGCCGCGACCGGAACCGGCGGCAACGCGTCGATCGCGCTCTCCAGCTTCAACAATTTCACCCTGTCGGGGGCGAACGGAGTGATCTGGACGCGAGGCTCGTTCGATACCGCGAACTCCAACCATGTCTCGATCCCGGCGGGGGCAACGAAGACCAACCAGTCGACGTCGATCGTCGACCCGTATGCAAGCCTGGCCACGCCAGCCCCGGGAAATTGCACCTACACCAACTATGTGGAGCCCTCCGGCGCCGACCTCACGATGCTGCCCGGCACCTACTGCGGTGGCCTGTTGGTGATGAACAAATCCAACGTCTACTTTACCGCGGGAACCTACTACATCAGCAACGGCGACCTGGTCATACGCTCCTCGAACAACGTCTCGTGCTCGAACTGCACCAGCGGGGCCGGGGTCACCTTCGTGTTGACCCAGACCTCGGGCAACAATGCCGACATCGGCGGTGTCAGCATCACGTCGCAGAACAACGTGGTTCTCAACGCGCCGAACAGCGGCACCTACAAAGGCGTTCTCTTCTACCAGGATCGTCGCGTAGCGCCCGGCACGATGAATTCCTCGGCGAAGATATTCACCGTGAGCTCGCTCAACAACGCCACGCTCTCGGGCGCGATCTATTTTCCCAACAACGCCATCAACATCTCCAGTATCAACAATATCGGCGGCGACAGCTCGACCGGTTGCACGGTGTGGATCGGCCGATACCTGAAGTTCTCGTCATACAACAACAATTACATTGCAGGCTGCGCGACCTACGGCACGACGCCTGCGGGCTACACGACGACGACCACGACCACATCGACCAAATCCGTCACGACAAACAAGGGCAAGGTCGTGGAGTAAGGCACATGGTTGGCGGATTCGGGTGTTTGCTTCGACGGCTGCGCCGGCATGACGGGGGCAGCATGATGCTCGAGTTCGCCATCGTCTTGCCGCTGCTCTGCCTGATGCTGGTCGCCATGCTCGATCTCGGCCGCTTCGCGCTCCAGAAGTCGGCGATGTTGCAGGGCGCGCGCGAAGGCGCCCAGTACGGCATGCTGGCGCCAAGCGATTCCGCCAACATCAACACAACGGCGCAGAACGCGACGGGCCTGACCGGAGTCACAGCAACGAACACGGTGTTCTACGAGTGCACGTCGGGCGTGAGTGTGCCCGCCGGAACGGTCTGCAGCGGCGGCGCAGCGGCGAAGACCTATCTGAGGGTGATTGTCACGAAAGCGTTTTCCTCCGTGTTGAGTTCCGGCAGCGCGAACTTCGGCGTGTTCGGGCACTGGTCGGCGCCGACTTCGGTCTCGGCGTCGGTGACGATGATTTGCCCGTGACAATGCGCGAAACCCTCATGCGGGTGCCGGGCGATCGCCGGGGGGTGTCGGCCATCGAGTTTGCCATCCTGGCGCCGGTGCTGTTCACGCTTGTGCTGGGGGCACTCGATTTCGGCCGCCTGTTCTATGTCCGCCAAGGCATGGAGTATGCGACCGAGCAGGCGGCACGCTATTACATGCTGAATCCGGCGGCGGCCCAATCCGACGTCACGCGGGTCCTGACCTCGGCCATGGTCGGAGGCATGGGCGCCCAGCTTGCGGTCACTTACGCCGACACGACGAACTGCAATTCGAAGTCCACGCTCACCTGCACGACGATCACGGCGACCTATCCGTTCCACTTCATCGTCGGAATGCTTGGTCTGCCAGATCAGACCCTGACCGCAAAGGCCCAGAGCGTGCGCTGGAATTGACCAACCGTTCCGCCGGCTTTTTCCAATAATTGTGGGCAGATACAGCCAGTTGTTGGGGGCTTGGTTGCGGAAACCCCCAATATTTTGATATTGTCCGGGCTCCAAGCAAAAAAGGCTGTGTTTTGGGGCAGGGATGAAGCGGTCGCCGATCATCAGCGCGGGTCTGGCGCTCCTCGTGGCGGCGTGCGGCCTCAACGCCGACGGCTCGGAGTCGCGCGGCGACGGCTACAGCGCATCGGTGCAGCGGGCCGACGAGGCCCGCAAGTCGGGGGCACTGGGCGATGCGATCCCGCTCTACGGCCGCGCGTTGCAGGCCAATCCCGACGGCGTCGAGGCCAAGCTCGGGCTGGGCCAATCCTATCTTGCGCTGGGCGCCAACGACGAGGCAGCGGCGCAGTTCCGCGACGTGCTGGCCAAGCGCAGCGGCGATTCGATCGCGCGGCGCGGCTTGGCCGAGGCGCTGCTGTCGATGGGCCAACCCGCGCTCGCGGTGGCCCAGCTCGAGACCGCGCTGCAGGCCGACCCCAACGACTATCGGGCGCTCAATGCCATGGGCATCGCCCTCGACATGCAGGGACGGCACGAAGACGCACAGGCCCGCTACCGGCAAGGCATCGCCCTCGCGCCCGACTTCGTGGCCCTGCGCAGCAACATGGGCCTTTCGCTGGCGATCTCCGGACGCGGGCGGGACGCGGTCGAGCAGCTGGCGCCGCTCGCCAGCGGACGCGCCGCCGACGGGCGGATCCGCCAGAACCTCGCGTTTGCCTACGTCATGGCGGGCGATCCCACGAACGCTCTGGTCGTCAGCCGCCACGATCTCACCGAAGCGAGCGCGCAACGGCAGCTCTCCTACTACCTCATGCTGAGGAACCTGCCGCCGTCGGCGCGCAGCGAGGAGATCCGGCGCAATCCGAACTTCTTCCCGCGCGCGGGAGCCGCCGGCGGCTAAGGCGTCTGCCCGCAGCTAGGCCTGCACCGAATAGCCGCCGTCGACAGTGATCGCGGCGCCAGTCACGAAATCCGACGCCATGGCCGCGAGGAACACCGCGATGCCGGCGAAGTCGCCCGGCTCGCCCCATCGGCCGGCCGGCGTGCGCTTCAGGACCGAATCATGCAGCCCCTCGATCTGCTCGCGTGCGCGCCGGGTGAGGGCGGTGTCGATCCAGCCCGGCAGGATGGCGTTCACCTGGATGTTGTCCTTCGCCCAGGCGGTGGCCATCGACTTGGTCATCTGCACCATGCCGCCCTTGCTGGCGGCGTAGGCGGTGGCGAAAGGCGCGCCGAAGATCGACATCATCGAGCCGATGTTGATGATCTTGCCGGCGCCCGCCTTCTTCATCGGCGCAAAGGCGGCATGGCTGCACAGGAAGGCGCTGGTCAGGTTGCTGTCGAGCACGGTGTGCCATTCGGTCAGCGTGTATTGTTCGGGCTGCTTGCGGATGCTCATGCCGGCATTGTTGACCAGGATGTCGAGTCTGCCGTGTGCCTTCACCGTCCCGGCGACCAGCGCGCGGCAGGACTCTTCCTTCAGAACGTCGACTGGAATGGCGCTGGCCTTGGCGCCAAGCGACTGGATCTCCTTCACCGCCGCGGCGTTCTTGGCCGCGTCGCGGCCGGCGACGACGATGGTGGCGCCGGCGCCGGCCATTCCCTTGGCCATGCCGAGGCCGATGCCGCCGTTGCCGCCGGTGACCACCGCCACCTTGCCCGAGAGATCGAAAAGATTCGCCATGTGCGCTCCTCCGTTGACGGCCTGTATAGCCAACAAGGGGAACCTGAAACAGGCCGGCCCGTTAGCTCAGCCAAGCGGTATGCGCCGCCGGAGATTTGATGGTGGGAGGTTTGATGATCAGACAGCTGCTGATATCGGGATTGATCGCGCTTTCCGCCAGCGCGTGTGCCGTCGAGCACCGCACCCAGGTGGTTGCCCCGGAGGACGCCTGCACGCGTTACGGCTTCACCGCCTCCACCGCCGACTATGTTCGCTGCCAGAACATGCTGGCCAATCAGCGCCGGGCGGGACGCGTGGCCGGAGGCTATGACGCCGGCCGCATCACCGCCGATTCCCAGGCGGCCTGCGAGAGCTATGGCGTGCCGCGTGGCTCGGCGAACTTCGATCGATGCGTACAGGACGAGTTCGCCGCGCGTCGGCCGGGCTGACCGGCGAACGGCGAACACGTGGTGGCGGCGGTCGCAAGACCGCCGCCACTTTCCGTTTGAACGGCGGCTTCGGAGGCTACTTTTTCTTGTCCGCGTCCCGATCGATCAGATTCAGCAGATCGTCGGGCAGGGGCTCGGACGTGATCTCGTCGTACATCGCGTGAAGCTGCTTGTGCAGCCACATGTCGAAGGGACGCTCGTCGGGCGCTTTGGATTTCGCGCGGGTTGCTTCGCCAGCCTTGTTCTTCGGCGGCTTGTTGTCATTCGCCATGGCGCTCTCCCCGCGGAGTGGAGACCACTCCACAGGTTCCTGTCCGAGGCATAAAACACTCCCCGTAAGAATGCCCATGTTCTGTGTACTCGTCTATGGGGTTTGCGGAGGGGCCTAGCGCCCCTCCAACTCCGCGTCGGCCCGGGTGCCGGCGTCACGCGCGACGGTGCGGTTCCCGGTATTGGCCGGACGCTGCTTGGTATCGCCCTCGAGAAGGAGGCGCTCCAGGGTGTCGCGGGCGCGCGAGATGCGGCTCTTGACCGTGCCGACGGATACGCCGGTGTGGGCGGCGATGACCTCGTAGGACTGGCCCTCGAGCACGGCCAGCAGCAGCGCCTCGCGCTGGGTCGAGGCGAGCTTGCCGAAGGCCGACATGAACTCGCGCATGACCAGGCGGCTCTCCTGATGGGGAGGATGCGATAGGCTCTCGGCAATGACGGAGTCGACCGGAACCGTCGGGCGCGTGCGGCGCAGACCCGAGATGAATTCGTTGCGCTGGATGCGGAAAACCCACGCCGACAAGTTGGTGCCGGGCTCGAAGCTGTGCCGGCCGGTCAAGGCCTTGATGACGGTGTCGTGGACGAGATCGTCGGCGGCGTCACGATCGCGAGTGAGGGAGAGTGCATAGATGCGCAGACGCGGAAGGATCGCCTTCAGTTGCTCATGGAAGTCGTGAAGATCGTTGGTTTTCTGTTGGGCGGCGTTGGCAGCCATTTGGGCGTCTCCGGTTGATGCAGTCCTGCCTAACCAATGCCGCTCCGGCGGAAAGGTTACATTCGCAGGACCGATTCCCGGCAAGCCGTTGAAATCCCGGGTTTTTAGGGCTCTCGCATTTGCCCGCCCAGCTGCTTGCGGGCGCGTGAAACCCGCGCCTTGAGCGTGCCGATGGCGCAGTTGCACAGCTTCGCTGCCTCTTCGTAGGAAAAGCCGCCCGCACCGATCAGGATCAGTGCCTCGCGCGCCTCTGGACTGAGCTTCCACAACGCCGCCCGCAACTCCTTGAGTGCGAGCGTCGCTTCGGGATTGTCCACGGCGGCCAAGGGCGCTGCACTCGATTCGTCGATCGGTGTGGGGCGCCGGCGTTGCGCGCGCAGGTCCGAGTAGAACCGGTTTCGCATGATGGTGAAGAGCCAAGCCTTGAGATTCGTGCCGGCCTGAAACTGCGCCTGCTTGTCGAGCGCCTGGAGAACGGTGTTCTGCACGAGATCGTCCGCGGCTTCGCGCTCGCGGCACATGAAGCGCGCGAAGGCCCGCAGATCCGGCAACAATGCAACGACGTCGTCCTTCATCATCCAGATGTTCGCTCCGCCGGTAGGCTGCCGTTGCCTGACGTTGTTGTGCTTCCTCTATGTGGTGATTGTGAGGAGCACGCAAAGGAAAATCAGCCGGGCAACCACATCATGGTGCCGACGTTGTGTCGCTGGAGCTCCGCTGGCGATGCAAGAATTTTCCCAGGGAACCTGACGGCATCGAAGACGTTGGCTCGTCAAATTCGTGACACCGGCTGCCTTCAATGGGAGGGCCGGACCACAATAATGGAGGCTGTTCATGTCGTTGAAGACCCTTATGCCGGTGACGGCAATTTTCTCCCTCGCGCTTCTGACCGCGGCTTGCGGCAACAATCCGACGGATCGCGCGCTGACCGGCGGCGCCATCGGCGCGGGCACCGGCGCGGTGGTCGGCTCGACCATGGGCGCCCCGATTGCGGGCGCTGTCGTCGGCGGCCTCGGCGGCGCGGCGATCGGTGCGGCGACCACGCCGAGCCGCGACCGCTACTAGTACGGGATTAAACACTGGGCGAAATGCTTCATCGCGCCTAGTCTAGCGATTGCGTGCGGCATCGGCGGCCAGACAGGCGCCGGTGCCGCGATCATATGAGCAGGGGGTATCGCAGTGGCAGACGGGCCGGCGAAGAAGAACGTTTCCGAAGCAATCACGAGGACCTTGCCGTTCCTGCGCCGCTACGCGCGCGCCGTGACCGGCTCGCAGCAACGCGGCGACGAATGGGTGCGTCTTTGCGCCGAAGTCGCGGTGCAGCAGCCCGAGCTGATCTCCAAGTCCGAAGACACCAAGCTCGGCGTCTTCGCCCTGTTCCACAGGCTGCAGCAGCCCTTCGGTACGCTCGAGGAGCGCGGCGAGAACGCCGGTGTCAGCGGACGCCTGAAGGAATCCCTCACCGAGATGGCCCCGCTGCAGCGTCAGGTGCTGCTGCTCACGGTCCTCGAAGGCTTCACGGTGAGCGACGCGGCCCACGTTCTCGGCATCGATGTCGATGCCGCCGAGCGCAGCCTCCAGGATGCGCGCCGCGAACTGCAGCGTGTCGCGTCCGTGCGAGTGCTGGTGATCGAGGATGAGGCGGTGATCGCGCTCGACGTCGCCGACATCGTGCGCAATGCCGGCCACGAAGTCGTGGGCATCGCGGCGACCGAGAAGGCTGCTGTCGAGCTCGCCAAGAAGCACTCGCCGCATCTGGTGCTCGCCGACATCCAGCTGCGCGGCGCCGACAGCGGCATCTCCGCGGTGAGGGAAATCATGCGCGCGATGACCGTGCCGGTGATCTTCGTCACCGGATATCCCGAGCGGCTGCTGACCGGCACCCAACTCGAGCCGGCCTTCGTGATCTCGAAACCGTTCGACCCCGATCTCCTCCGTGCGGCGATCGCCCAGGCGCTGGACACCGTCTCGATCTAGGCGCGGGCCCGCCTCATCATGGCCCGCTGGTCGCTCCGCATGAACCTGGTGGCGGTGGTTGCGCTCGCGTCCCTGCCGGTGCTTGGCCTCGTCGCATGGGCCACCCACGATCAAGCGGAGGTATTGCGGGCGGCCCGCGTCGACAAGGTCGTCGCCGAGGCCGAGATTGCCGTCTCGGGGCATCGCGAATTCCTCGAGGGATCGCGCCGCCTGCTGGTGTCGGCCTGCGCCGAAGATGCGGTGGAGAAATCGGCCGATCCCGCCGCTCCGCAGGCCACGGTCGATCAATGCGAGGGCTTCCTGGCCCGGCTGCTGCGGAAATTCCCGGCCGAATATTCCGCCCTCGTGGTCACCGATGCGGCGGGCGACATCCGGTGCTCGACCGTGCCGCCGTCCGACGGCAAGTCGCTGGGCGACCGCGACATCTTCAAATCCGTGCGCGATGCGCGGACGTTCATCGTGGGCTCGACCATCGCCAGCCGGGTGACGTCGAGCACGATCATCCCGCTCGCGGTGCCGGTGATGGCCGACGACCGCTTCATGGGCATGTGCGCGCTTGGCGTGTCGCTCAAGGCCTTCGGCGATCTCGGTCTTTCCAACACAACCGACGCCGTCATCGTCGACCGCGGCGGCGCTCCCGTCGCCGGCAAGGCGGTGCTGTCGTTTGCGCTCCCGGCGGCCGAGAGCCTCGCCCGCGCGATCAAGGCCGATCGATCGGCGTTCACGGACTATGGCCAGGATGGCCTGCCTTACGAATTCCACCTGTTGCCGCTGGCGGGTAAGGCCCTGTTCACCGTGACCGCCGTGCCGGCGGGCGGTGGGGTGGCGGTGCTGCTGCGCGACTGGGGGCTCTTCCTGCTGACGGTATTCGCGGTCGGCATCGCGCTGCTGGCAACCTGGATCGCCGCCGATCGCTGGGGCGTTCAGCCCCTGCGCCAGCTCCAGGCATTTGCGGGCAAGGTCGCCCACGGCGAGAGTTTCATCCTGGCGCCGCCGCCGTCGTGGTCGCCGGAAATGATCGCCGTCGGCAAGGGCATCAACGAGATGGCCGCCGCGATCGCCAGCCGCGAGACCGAGCTGCGGTCGGGCCTCGAACAGCGCGATCACATGCTGCGCGAGATCCATCACCGGGTGAAGAACAACCTGCAGATGATCTCCAGCTTGCTCAATCTGCAGGCCGGTGAGATCCGCTCGCCGAGGCTGCGCCGGTTCTTCGGCGATGCGCAGAACAGGGTGCTGACGCTGTCGATCCTCCACCGCCATCTCTACGAGCGGTCGAGCTGGTCGCTGGTCGATTTCCAGCAGTTCATCAGCGATCTGGTGCGCCAGCTTTCGGTGGCACGGCCGCGGCCCGGGCAGGCGCCGCGCTACCACATCCGCGCGCCGATCATGGCGGTCGGCCCCGACACCGCCATCCCGGTTGGCCTGATCGTGACCGAGGCCGTGAGCAGCGCCCTCAGCCATGATTTCTCCGGCGTCGCCCAGCCCGAAATCCGTATCGAGGCGACGGAGAAGCCCGACGGCCAGGCGGAGCTCGTCATCGAGGACAATGGCGTCGACACCCATCACGGCTCGATCGACCCCGAGTTCCGTGGCGGCTTTGGCGTGACGCTGGTCCGTGGGCTGGCGATGCAGCTGGGCGGCGAGGTTGCAATCGTCGCGCGCGAGGGCGGCGGGATGAGGATCTCCGTCGTCTTCCCGTTGCCGCGGGAGGACCAGGCCGATGCCTAGCGCGCGACGGGCGATGCGCTCGACCGGCGTGGTGATCGGCATCACCATCGCGGTGCTGGTCGCCGCTGGGGCACTGCTCACGGTGACCCATTCGAACTCCGCGGCGCGTCAGCAGCGGCTCGTCCTGTCCAACTTCGAGACCATCTCGCTGATGCGGCAGGCGCTGGTGACCATGCAGGACGCCGAAATCGGCCAGCGCGGCTATCTGCTGTCGGGCGAGGGCGCCAGCCTCGAGCCATATGAGCGCGCGCGATTGCGCATCGAGAGCGTGCTGCGCCAGCTCGGGGCGGCGACGTCCGACGACCGGGATGCCACGCGCCAGATCGCCGAATTCCGCGACGCCGCCCGGGCCAAGCTGGGCGAACTCAGCGACAGCATCACCGCCTACCGGCAATACGGACGCGAGGCGATACCGGACAAGGCGCAGCTCGCGGCTGGCCGGCTGACCTCGGATCATATCCGCCAGGCCGCCGATTCCTTCGTCGAAGGCCAGCGACTCCTGCTCGCCCGGCGTCTCGCCACGCTGCGCTCGGAACAGGAACAGGCAGATCTCGCGGGTCTTCTCGTCCTGGCCGGCGCCTTCATCTGCCTGGTCGTCGGCACGTTCTTCATCGTGCGCGGGGCAGGGCGCCTCGAGGAGACGCAGCGCCAGCTCGTCGAACGGTCACGCCTGCTGCAGGCGACGCTCGAGACGCTGCGCGACCCGATCGTCGTGCTCGATGCCGACGGCACGGTCGTGGCCTGGAACGAATCCTTCGCCGATCTCGCCGGGTGGGACCCCGGCCGCCAGCCGGCGCCGACGCGCGACTTCCTGCTGTCCGAGCGCTCACCGGCCACGCGCACGCTGCTGGCGCCGCTCAAGCTCGGCGAGCCCGTGACCGAGCGGTCGATATCGGTGCGCGTCTCCCACGACGGCCGCGAATACGAAGTCTCGCGCGGAGAGATGCCTGATGGCGGTGCGGTCGTGCGCTGCGCCGACATCAGTGAGGAGCTGCGCGACGAGGCAGCCCTGCGTCAGGGCCAGAAGATGGAAGCGATCGGCCAGCTCACCGGCGGCATGGCGCACGACTTCAACAACATCCTGCAGGTCATCCAGGCCAACCTCGACCTGATGCGGTCCGATGCGGCGGCCATGCCCGGTGCGCTCACCCGCCTGCAGAGTGCGTCTGCCGCGGCCGAGCGCGGCGCCGGCCTCACGCAGCAGCTGTTGGCTTTTGCGCGCCGCCAGCCCCTCGAGCCACGGCCGACCAACATCGGCGAATTGGTCTCCGGATTGGCGAACCTGCTGCGGCAGGCACTCGGCGAGCGGGTCACACCCGAGTTCGCCGTGGCCGCGGAGTCGTGGAACGCCAAGATCGATCCCGGACAGCTCGAGAACGCCATCCTCAACCTCGCGATCAACGCCCGCGACGCCATGCCGGACGGCGGCTCGGTCCGGATCGAGGTCTCCAACGCCACTCTCGACCGGCGCTACGCCACGCTGCACGCTGATGTCACGCCGGGGTCCTACGTGCTGGTCGACGTGAGCGACACCGGCACGGGCATGCCGGCGGACGTCGTCACCCACGCCTTCGATCCGTTCTTCACCACCAAGCAGGACGGCAAGGGCACTGGCCTGGGGCTCAGCATGGTCTACGGCTTCGTGCGCCAGTCGAACGGGCACATCCGCATCGACAGCGCCATCGGGCAGGGCACCAGCGTCAAGCTCTACCTGCCGCGCACCCTGGAGCAGGCGGTGCTGTCCGAGCCCATGCCCTCCGGCGCGGCGACGGGATCGGAACGCATCCTCGTCGTCGAGGACAATGACGACGTGCGTTCGGCGGTCGTCGACATGCTGTCGGGGTGGGGCTATCGCGTGGTCTCGGCGGAGAACCCCGATGCCGCCGCTGCCGCGCTCGAGAAGGATCCGACTTTCGACCTGCTGTTCACCGACGTGGTCATGCCGGGGACGATCTCGGCGATTGAACTGGTCGAGATGGCGCGGCGCCTGCGGCCGACGATGGCGGTGCTGCTGACCTCGGGCTATGCGCGCGATCTCATTCCGGCGCAGTACCGCGAGGGCCTGCCGATGATCGCCAAGCCCTATCGCAGCGAGGAGCTGGCGGCCAAGGTGCGGACGACGCTGTCCAATCGTCGGCCGGCGACGTCCGTCGAGACGACCCCATCCCCATTCCCATCTCCGGCGGCCAGCCCATCCCCGCCGCCGTCCGGGCGGCCGCGGCGCATCCTGCTCGTCGAGGACGAGGTCGTCCTGCGCATGTCGACCACCGACATGCTCGAGCGGCTCGACTGCGTGGTCTCGGGGGTCGGCAGCGGCGAACAGGCGCTGGAACTGCTCGCGCGCGGGGCGACCTTCGACCTCCTGTTGACCGACCTCGGCCTGCCCGGGATGAGTGGCGAGCAGCTGGCGGCCGAGATTCGCCGGCGCCACCCCGGCCTGCCGGTGGTGATCGCCAGCGGCTACGGGCGCACGGCCAGCCAGGCCGACGGTGTCCATTTCATCGGCAAGCCCTACTCCTCGATCGACCTCCAGCAGGCGCTCGACCAGGCCGCACGCACCGCTTCTGCCTCCTGATCGCCCATTGGACCGCGCACGTCGCGTGCAACCCGGGCCGTGCGCGGGGCGTTGATAGGGTGGAAGCACGAAACGGAGGTGGCCCATGATCGTCTCTCGCGTGCCCGCCCAGGCTCGAATCACCCAAGTCCACATCGCCGACCATGACGAGGTGGCCGGCTCCAGCCTGTACATTTCGCGGTTTCTCGAAAGCGAGTTGCTCGATCTCTACGCCGCGATCCTGATCGCGGTGCCGGTGGCCTTCTTCATCAAGTCCCTCTGGTTCTGAGGTCCGTCTTCGGAAGGGCAACCTTGGCTCCATGGGGCCGTTGTTAAGCACCGAACGTCCCTTCCGTTCGACCTTCAATCCAGAGGAGACATTACAATGCGTTCCATCGCCATTCTCGCGGCTTGCGCGGCTGTCGCCGTCGGCGTCGCTCCCGTGATCGCCCAGGCCCAGACCGCGACCACCACCACGACGGCGAAGTCGTCCACGACGGTCTCGCCAGAAGTGAAGACCATGTGGGAGAAGATCAAGGGCAGCTGGCAGCAGGCCAAGGGCACCGTGAAGGAGCAATGGGGCAAGCTCACCGACGACGACCTGATGGAAGTCAAGGGTCGCCGCGAGGTCCTGGTCGGCAAGATCCAGACCCGCTACGGCATCAGCCACGATCAGGCCGAAGCGCAGGTCGCAGGCTGGGAAGTCAAGCACAAGGACATGTAGGCGGAGGCGACGATGATGCTCAATCGCTTCTCGATGCTCGCCCTGGGCGGCCTCGTCGGTCTCGGACTGGCGGGGGCGGCCATGGCGCAGGAGTTCCGCGACTCGCGGACGGGCCGGACATGGACGCCTGACATGGTTCAGGACGACATCGCCATGGCCAACCCCAACGCGCCCGTCAATCGCGCCTTCGATCCGAGGGCGCAGGGCGCGGTGGTGCCGGGCATCGTCGTCCAGCACCCGCACGCCAAGCTGATGGGTACCGTGCCGTTCACGGCCGGTCCCTCGGTGCCGATCGTCGACGTCGATGCGCCGTCGCTGCAGGCCATTCCGGCCCAGCACTGGCTCGCCGTGCTGTACGTGACGAACAACAGCGCCAATACGGTGAACGTGGTGCTCGATTGCCACTTCACCAACAACGGCGCGAAGGTCGAGGACACGCGCGTCCTGGTGCCGCCTGCCGGCCCGGGCGAGCGTCTCGGCGTCCCCGTGAGGGGGCCGCGCACCGACCTGTTCGTCGATCGGGTGTCGTGCGGTGTCGTGACGCCCGGCTGATCGATCCCAGAGCAATCGGACTCGTGCGAGTCCGGAGAGGGCCGGCTTTCCGTCGCTGAGCGGAAATGCCGGCCCTTTTCGTTTACGGTGAAACAACGCTACGGTGTCCTCCTCATCGGAGGATCGTGTATGGCAGGCAACGGATTGGGACGGCGGACTGCCCTGGCGGGAGGTGCCGCGCTGGCGTCGGCCGCGCTGATACGGCCGCGTGAGGCGCGCGCCGCGAAGGGACTGAATGTCGTGCTCGAGTCCGAGGTGAAGATCCTCGATCCGTACTACACGACGGCCACGATCACCCGGACCTTCGCGCTGCACGTCTTCGACATGCTGTTCGCCATGAACGAGAAGGGCGAGATCAAGCCGCAGATGGTCGACACCTGGCAGGTAAGCGGCGACAAGCTGGGCTGGACCTTCGTCTTGCGCGACGGACTCAAATTCCACGACGGCGCGCCAGTGACGGCGGCGGACTGCGCGGCCTCGCTGAAGCGCTGGGGGGCGCGCGACGCGCTCGGCAAGATGCTGATGGCGGCCACGGCCTCGCTCGAGGCGAAGGACGCGCGGACCCTTGCGTTCGCGCTGAAGGAGCCATTCCCGATGATGCTGGAGGTGCTGGGCAAGCCCAACGCCGTGTTGCCCGTGATCATGCCGGCCCGCCTCGCCGCCACGCCGCCGAACGAGCGCATTCCCGAGCCGATTGGCTCGGGACCGTTCCGCTTCGTCAAGGCGCAGTGGGCCCCGGGCAACACCATGGTGCTCGAGCGCAATCCCGACTATATGCCGCGCAAGGAGCCGCCGGATTTCCTGGCCGGCGGCAAGAACGTCAAGATCGACCAGCTCACGCTGCGTGTGATGCCCGACCCCTCGACCGGCGCCAATGCGCTGATGGCCGGCGAGATCGACTACATGCAATACCTGCCGTTCGACATGCTGCCGCTCATTGAGAAGGACAAGGGCGTGAAGATGGTGGGCCTGGGCGGCATCCACCAGTTCCAGGGCAACTTCCGTCTCAACCACGCCTCCGCGCCGTTCGACAATGCCGCCGTGCGCAAGGTGCTGTGGAAGCTCGTCGACCAGGACGCGACCTTGACGGCGATCGGCGTGCCCGAGCGCTATCGCGCCAAGTCGTGCGACTCGTTCTGGATGTGCGGCACGCCGCTGTCGACCGACGCCGGCGCCGCGGGCAACAAGTTCGACCTCGCCGCCGCCAAGGCCGAACTCAAGGCCTCGGGCTACAAGGGTGAGCCGGTCGTCATCCTCGAGGTCGCGGGCTCGATCAGCCAGACCGCCTCGCGCCTGCTGGTGCAGAACATGCGCGATGTCGGCTTCACGGTCGACCAGCAGCCGCGCGACTGGTCCACGATCCTCGAGCGCCGGGCCAAGAAGGAAGGATGGTCGATGTTTCCCGTCTATTCGAACGGGACCGACATGTTCTCGCCGCTGACGCACTTCTACGTGGCATCGACCTGCAACGACTATCCCGGCTGGTCGTGCGACAACCGTATCCCGGTGCTGCTCAAGTCCTTCACGCAGGCAGCCACCCTCGACGAGCGCCGGAAGATCGCGGCCGAGATCCAGACCGTGGCCTACGAGCTCACGCCGTCGGTGATGTGGGGGCAGTTCACGATCCCCGCCGGCTATCGCACGTCGATGAAGGGGCTGATCGAGTCCGACTATCCGATGTTCTGGGAGGTCGATCGGTCGTGAACGTCCGCCACAACGAAGCGGCCGCCCGCTATGAGCTCGATACCGCGCATGGCCAAGCCATCGCGGTCTATCGCCAGCAGGGGGACAGTCGCGTGTTCACCCACACCGAGGTGCCGCCGGCCGATGAGGGCAAGGGCATCGCCGCCGCCCTGGTGCGGGCGGCGCTCGACGACACCAGAGCCCGGGGCTTCAAGATCGTGCCGGCGTGCAGCTTCGTCGTCGCCTTCGTGCAACGGCATCCGGAGTATGCGAGCTAGGGGACTGCCCGGGCCGCCAGGTAGCCTGCCGTCGAGGCGGCGGCGGTCGCCACTGTACCCCAGGCCAGGTCGACCAGGCTGACCGAGAAGGGCCAGCCACGCAGGGTCGCCAGGTTGGTGAGGTCGTAGGCGGCGTAGGCGAAGAAGCCGAACAGCGCCCCGTAGAGCGCCGCCGTCATCCACGTGCCGCCGTTCAGTGCCATCGGCACCGGGAAGACCATCATGCCGGCGGCGTGGATCAGGTAGAAGAGAATGGCGATCGACCACACCGGCTGCTCGAGCAACAGCTGCCCCAGGCGCGCCTTGTAGAACTCGCGGCCGACCAGGCCGAGCCAAAGCGCGTCGAGGATCGCCAGCGTCAGCAGCGCCGCGCCATAGCCCACGACTGTCTTCGTCATTTGCCTAGAGTTTTCGCCCGTTAGTCTGCGCGACCCTTTTTGCGCCGGCCAGGGCCACGTGTCCACGGCGCAGCAGGGACATCAGCGCGCGCCGCGTCTGCGAGTCGGTGTAGCCGCGGTCTTCCAGGCGCAACTCGAGATCCTTGATCGGAACCTCGGGCCCGTCGATGCGGGACAGGCTGGAGATCTCATCCAGCACGGCCCCCTCGACATCGGTCAATCGGTGAGTGGAGGGTGGGGACATGCTGACGCTACTCGTCCGGCCCGGTCAGGCGTGAGGAATGAAGAATGCCCAGCACAGGCCGACCGCGATCACGGCGCCCACGAAGGACGAGGCAAGCACCAGCACGACGCGTCCACTGATGACGCCGCTTCGCGCCTCCACAGGCGTGCGTTCTTGTTCCATGACCAATCCATTTGCACGTTGAGGGGCTCAGGCGAATGAACGCGAGGTTTTGTCGGGGGTTGCCCGGGATTTCCCGTTTTTGGCCCCCCGACCCGCCGGGGGAACCGCCGCGCAGGGGCCACGTTATGGATCGGCGAACGTCATCGCGCAGTCATTTGGAGTGGCCTCATGTTGCATTGGGCATTGGTCTTTCTCGTCGTCGCGCTGGTCGCCGCCGTGTTCGGCTTCGGCGGCATTGCGTCCACCGCCGCGGGCATGGCGCAGATCCTCTTCGTCGTCGCGCTGGTGCTTTTCGTCGTGAGCCTGCTCGCCGGCTTCGCCCGCGGGCGCAATTCCTAGGACGCAACCGCGGCAACGACCGCGATACAGGAGGCAGTCATGTCATATCGTGGTCTTTGCATTGCAGTGGTTGCCGGTCTGCTGGCGGCCGCCTGTACCACTACGGAAACCCGGACGGTCGTCACGCCGGCTCCGGTCGACGACTCCTGCACCTACTACGGCTACGCGCCGGGCACCGAGGCCTATCGCGTCTGTGTCGAGCGCGAGGCCGCCGCCCGCCATCGCGGCCGCATGGCCCGCACCTACGCGCGCGACCGCATCGTGGCGGACTCGCAGGACGCCTGCAGTTCCTACGGTCTGGCCCGTGGCACCGATCGCTACGACCGCTGCGTGCAGCGCGAGATCAACTACCGCAACCCGGCCTAGTCAGGGTCGGCCTTCGAGAAGTGCGATCTGAGACGGGCGCGCGCGGCATCACCGGCCGCGCGGTCCCAGCAGTTGACGATCGCGACGCGGAAGCCGCCTGGCGGCATGGCGTGGCGATCGGCGCTCCAGTCCTCGTGGAAAGTAATCTGCAGGCTCGAGACCCCCGCCATTGCGGCGATCTCGGCCTGCATTTCCTTTGACGGATGGCGATAGCGCCGCCCGTGCGGCATGAACAGCACGACGCTGTAACCGCGCCGCCGCGCGGCGTCGTCGAACCTCCATCGGCCGTCCCGGTAGAGGCCGACCAGCGCCTCGACCCAGCGGCCGCCGCCGTACAGGTCGGGCCATTGGTCGGCGAAGCGCAGATGCGCCTCGATGATGCGGCCGCCAATCGTCTCGAGATTGATGAGGCCGGTGTAGCCGGCGAGGTGCGTGCGACACCACGCGCCGCAGCCGTCCTCGACTGCGCGGTCGGCGTCGGGGCTCACCTCCCAATAGTCGAACGTGCCGTCGCCGCTGGCGATGCCGCGCGCATGGCGCCACCACTGCGGGACGCCGTCGACCAGGGCCGTGTCGCTGCTGATGTGGTCGCCGTCCAGCAAGGTCGACCAGAAGTGACCGGGCCGGTAGGCGGCGAGGTAGTCGGCCTCGGAGTCGAGCCGGCGGCTGCCGACCCCCATGCCTTTCAGGTTGTAGATCGGCTTGGAGAAGACCGGGTAGGCGGGCGGGCTGACGCCGTGCGGCGCCGCGTCGAGCCCCTGGCTCACAGCGACCGCAAGTTTGTCGTAGACCCAGCGGTGTGTCGGATTCCACACCCACGCATCGCTGTCTTCGGTGGGGATCAGCACATCGGCGGGACACGCGACGGTCTCGAAATATTGCATCCGCCAGGGGTCTATTTCGCAAATCGGCACTTGCTTCCCTTCGCTGGGGGAGGCGAGGCTAGCACAAGTGCAGGGACGACGGAGAAGAGGCAACGCGCTATCCTCGTCATGCGTTAGCTGTCGGTGCGGAGGTGTCGTGTCGAATCCTGGAGGCGTACCGTGCCGGCAAACGCGCTAGCGCGCGTCGATCGCTTCCTCGAGATGCGGGCGCTCTCCGAGCAGCTTGCGGCGCCCCTGTCGCCCGAGGACCAGACCGTGCAGTCGATGCCGGATGCCAGCCCCACCAAGTGGCATCTCGCGCACACGACGTGGTTCTTCGAGACGTTCCTGCTGCGCCCGCACACGCCGGCGTACCGGGTTTTCGATCCGGCCTACGAATACCTGTTCAATTCCTATTACGAGGCCGTCGGCCCGCGTCATCCGCGGGCGCTGCGTGGCCTGGTCACACGGCCGGGCGTGGCCCAGGTCATGGACTATCGCCGCCAGGTCTCCGAGGCCATGGCCGCACTGATCGAGAAGGACGACGCGGCCTCGGCGCCGCTGATCGAGCTGGGCCTCCATCACGAGCAGCAGCACCAGGAGTTGCTGTTGATGGACGCCAAGCACCTGCTGTCGTGCAATCCGCTGCGGCCGGCGTACGACGCGGCACCGCTTCCGCCGGCGCCGCGCGCCTCGGCGTTGGACTGGCGCCGGTTCGACGGCGGCCTCGTCGAGATCGGCCATGAGGGTACGGGGGAGGCGGGCTTCGCCTTCGACAACGAAGGGCCGCGGCACAAGGTCTGGCTCGAGCCCTTCGCGATCGCCTCGCGGCCGGTGAGCAACGGCGAGTATCTCGCTTTCGTGGAGGACGGCGGCTATCGGCGGCCCGAGTTCTGGCTGTCGGCGGGCTGGGACTGCGTGACCGGCCGGGGCTGGGAGGCGCCGCTCTACTGGGAGAAGAGGGACGGGCCGTGGCATGTCTTCACGCTGCACGGCCTGGCGCCGATACGCGTCCACGATCCGGTGTGCCATGTGAGCGGTTACGAGGCCGCGGCCTACGCCAAGTGGGCAGGCAAGCGCCTGCCACGCGAGACCGAATGGGAGCACGCGGCGACCGACGGAGCTGGGGGCGGCACGGGGCTCGCCGGGACGGGCGCGGTCTGGGAGTGGACCGCCAGCGCCTATGTAGCCTATCCGGGTTATCGCGAGCCGCCGGGGGCGATCGGCGAATACAACGGCAAGTTCATGGCCAACCAGATGGTGCTGCGGGGAGGTTGCATCGCCACGCCGGCGAACCATACCCGTCCGACCTATCGCAACTTCTTTCCGCCGGACGCCCGCTGGATGTTCGGAGGGATCCGCCTGGCAGAGGACCTCCGATGAACGGCTCCGTGCTCACGCTCGACGATGTCGAAACGGCCGACCGCGAGGAGTTCCGCCGCGAGGTCCTGGCGGGCCTTGCGCGCGTGCCACGGTCGATCCCGGCCCGCTTCCTCTACGACGCACGCGGCTCGGCGTTGTTCGACGAAATATGCGAGCTGCCGGAATATTACCTGACGCGGACGGAGACCCGCATCCTGGCCGAGCGCGCGGGCGAGATCGCGCGCCGCGCCGGGCCGCATCCAGCCTTGGTCGAGTTCGGTAGCGGCTCAAGCGTGAAGTCGCGCCTGCTGCTCGACGCCATCGGTGATGTCGCGGCCTACGCGCCGATCGACATCTCGCGCGCCCATCTCGAGGCATCGGCGGCGCGCCTGCGCCACGACTATCCGGGGCTGCGCGTCGAACCGGTGTGCGGCGACTACATGGCGCTGACGGCGCTGCCGTGCGCTGCCGAGGGCGGGCGCCGTCTCGGGTTCTTTCCCGGATCGACCATCGGCAATCTCGAGCCCGGCGATGCGACGGCATTCCTGCGGCGAGCGCACGCCCTGCTGGGCCGCGACGGCGCGCTGGTGCTGGGCGTCGACCTGCGCAAGGATGCGCGGCGCCTCCACGACGCCTACAACGACCGGGCAGGGGTGACGGCGGCGTTCACGCTCAACCTGCTGCGGCGCATGAACCGCGAGCTGCAGGCCACCTTCGACCTCGACGGTTTCGCCCACGAGGCGTTCTACAATCCGGCCGAGGGCCGCATCGAGATCTACTTCCGCAGCCTCGCCGACCAGTCGGCATCGGTTGCCGGCCGCTCGTTCGGGTTCGCCCGCGACGAGCGGGTGCATACGGAATATTCCTACAAGTACGACGTCCCCGGCATCGAGGCGCTGGCGGCATCGGGCGGCTTCCGCCTCGGCGAAGTCTGGACCGACGAGGCCCGGCTGTTCGCCGTGGCCTACCTCGAGGCGGCCTGACCCGAAAAGCGAAGCCCGCCCCCGGCGAACCGGAGGCGGGCGTAGGGCCGAGTGGGGAGGGTGGCATCGCGGAGCGGGGGGCAGGGGCGACACCAGATACCCGGCCATGTCCAATCAACGACGGACCGACCGGGAAGGTTGCGGGGAAAACCTGAAATTCAGGAAGCGGCGCTAAGTGCCTCAGTGGCGCGGGAAATATTCACCTCATGGGACTGCAACATTTCCGTGAGGTCGCGGTGCAGGGCGTCATCCCGCACCTTGGGGATCATTTCCTTGAGCTTGCGCACCACCCAGCCCTGGCCGCGGTTGAGGAAGGCGATGCGTTCGGCCATGCCCTCGATCGCCAGGCACTTTTCCTGGAAAGCGCCGATGCGCGGCGAGGCGGGCTCGCCCAGCACTTTGAGCTGCTTCAGCAGCATGGCGCACCAGCGCGCCTCGTCGCGATGGACGTCGCGCAACAGGTCGACGTAGGGCGTGCCGGCGGCGTCGGCGGCGCTCTTCAGCGCGACACCGGTGCCGGCGCGCTCGGCCTCGAGAAGCTCGTTGAGGAAGGCCGCGATCTCGGCCCGCGGGGCGAAGCCCATGTAGGCGTCGTCGGCCTCGTGCGCGAGGCAGGCGGGCGAGCTCGGATCGTTCGGCTTGGCATTCATGTCGTACACCTTTCGCCCAATCATGCGCCGGTCTAGTGTCGCCGCGCAACCTGCGCAGACCGGAATGCCGAATTGACCAGCCCACGCCGCGCCGTCATCACGCTCGCCACGACCAAGATGCTCTATGCCGAGATGGCGTTCGTGCTGGCGCGCTCCTTCGTCTTCTGGAATCGCGATTCGGGCATCCCGTTTTACCTCTTCACCGACATCGAGTTCGAGCTGCCGCGCGAGCTGCAGGGCCACGTCGAGGTGCGGCGCATGCCGGCGGGCGCACTCGGCAGCGGCTTCTCGCCCAAGCTCCATCTCGACAAGATCGCACCGGCCGGGCAGACCCTGTTCATCGACGCCGACTGCCTGGTGGTGCGTCCGTTGGCGCCGATCTTCGACCGCTTCGCCGGCCGCGCCGTCTCGGTGTTCGGCGAGCGCATGACCGAAGGCATCTGGTGGGGCGACGTGGCGAAGATCCTGAGGCGCATCGGCCGGCCGGCGATGTACGGCTTCAACGGCGGGCTCTACTACATCGAGCCGGGCGAGACCGCGAACAAGGTCTATGCCCGCGCCCGCCAGGTCGAGGGCCTGTACGACGCCTGGGGACTGGCACGGCTGCGCGGCCGGCCCAACGACGAGGTCATCATGTCGATCGCCATGGCCGAGTCCGATCTCGCGGCGGTCAAGGACGACGGCACCATCATGGTGCCGTACAACAGCTACCCGGTGTTCCGCGAGCTCGACGTCTTCGCCGGCCGCTGCGCGATGGAGAACCCGCCGCCGTCCGACAAGAGGCATAGTCCGGGCACGCCGTCCCGCGTCGTTCACCCGGCGATTCCGCATTTCGTCGACACCTATACCCACCATTGGCGCTACCTCGCCGAGGCGCTGAAGCTGCGGCTGAATATGGGCTGGGGCGTGCCGCAGTGGCTCGCCCGCGCGATCGCCTTCTGCGTCGTCGCCGTTCCCGGCTCGATCCGGATGAACGGCAAGGAGTGGCTGCGGCCGCTCTACCGTGCGCTGTTCGGCGTGCGCGCGGTCAAGGCCAACGAACGCGTCTGAGCGCCCCTCAGGCCGGATGCCACCAGCGTCCGGCCAGCACGACGCCGGCCGAGACCAGCCGCTTGTCGCCGATCATCCGCTCGCCGATCGAATCGGCGTAGTCGAACTTCCCGCCAGTGACGTCGATCACCGTGGCCTCGCCCACGCTGCCGACCTTGAGCGTGCCGAGGTCGGCCCGCTTGATGGCCGCTGCGGCGTTGGAGGTCGCCAGCTTGATGACCGTCGGCAGGTCGACGCCGAGGCACAGGAACTTCGACATCGTCGTCAGCAGGTCGAACGCCGGCCCCTCGATCGAGATCACGTGCACGTCCGACGAGATCACGTCGGGCAGAAAGCCCGCCGCCAGCATCTTCTTGGTCGTGCCGAAGCCGAACGAGCCGCCGCCGTGGCCGATGTCGAAGATCACGCCACGCGCGCGCGCCGCCAGGATTTCCTCGCGCACCCGGCCGTCGGCGCGCACCGGCGCGTTGGGGAAAGGTCGGAAGCAGTGCGTCAGCACGTCGCCGGGCCTGAGCCGGCTCACCACCTCGTGGCGCGACGGTGGCGGCGCGTCGAGATGGGCCATGATCGGCAAGCCCACTTCCTCGGCGACGTCGAGCGCGATGTCGAGCGGCATGACGCCCGAGTCGCCGCTCGCCGACTTGCCGACCCGGACCTTGATGCCCAGCACGATATCCTTGTTCTCGCGCGCCACGCGCACGGCCTCGCGCGGATCGAGGAGCCGCAGGTCGGCGCTCTCGCCCACCATCACGGTCTTGGAGAAGGCGAAGATGCCGGGGAACGACACGTTGAGGTACGGCAGGATGCGGACCGGCGAGGGCTCGATCACGTGCTTGCGGAAGCCGTGGAAATTGCCCGGACCGGCGCTGCCGGCGTCGATGAAGGTCGTGACGCCGCCGGTGCGCGCCATTAGCTCGGCCTCGACACCGAGCGACGTGCCACCCCAGTAGACATGGGTGTGCAGATCGATCAGGCCGGGCGAGACGATCTTGCCGGTAACGTCACGTATATCAGCCCCTGCAAGATTGTCGCCGATCGCCGCGACCTTGCCGCCGGCGAAAGCGACGTCGCACACCTTGTCGATGCCCTGCGCGGGGTCGACGACCCTTCCGCCCTTCAAAACCAGATCGTTCATGGCTCGCCCTTGTTTGTATGTGGCCTCTGCCTAGCACAACACCGCATCGCGTTCAGTCGTCGTCATCGTCGTCGTCGTCGAAATCGTAATCGTCGTCGTCGTCCGCGAGCGGATCGTAGTCGGTCAGCGCACGGCCGTATCTGCCGCCATCGTCGGCAGGCGCCACGGATCGGCCCCAGTGGACCGGCCGGATCTGCATGCTCTCCGGAGGATCGTAGCTCCAGGCCGGTGGCGCCACCGGCAAAGATGGCGTGGCCGGCGAGGGTGGGGACGACGGAGCATTCTCCGCCGACGACCGGGCTGTCCTTTCGGCGGCGACCTCGGCCTCGCGCCGCTCGCGTTCTGCCGCTTCCCGTGCAGCGCGCGCTTCCCGCTCGGCTGCCTGGACTTTCTCCCTCTCGAGGCGGAACGCCTCGGCCTCGATGTCCTGCTGACGCTGGTACGCTTCCAGGAGGAAATGCGCCCGCCAGCAGACCAGCCGGACTTCGAGCTTTCCGACACGCCGCTTGAGCACGGTCATCGCTCGGGCAGGGGCGGCAGGCGCCCGAACCCGGCCTCGAGCGTGCGCACGCGCTCCTCCAGCAGGCCGAGTTCGACGGCGCGGCGCTGCTTGTCCAGCATGTCCGAGATGGCGTTGCCTTCCTCCGGCGTCAGCCGGCCCGTGCTCACAGCCGACACGAGGGCGTCGATGGCCGGCGCCAGGTCGGCGGCGTCGGCGACCGGGGGCAAGTCGACCTCGACCAGCCTGTCGCGCGGCTGCGACCACGCGCGCTTCAGCACCAGCTCGGCCGCGCGCTGGTCGCCCGCCTGCGCCATCTCGAGCTGCTTCTTGAGGACGGCCGCCGCGCCCTCGCGTGCCAACTCGTCGAGCGCGCGGTTGGCGGCCGTACGGCTGCCTGGAGGGCGGCCAGGACCGCCAGCGTGATTTTTTTCGAACTTCGCCATGACATTTCCCATTTAATAAATGGACGGAAAATGGCGGAGGCCGTCGCCAGAGAGCGCGAGACCTTCGTCATGGGCCAGAGTCTAGGCGCGTCGGCGCGAATCGCCCAAGATGGTCAACATCGGGGATGAAATGCACGCCGGATTGAGACGGATGGTGGTGACTTCCTTCGATGCCGGCCCCGTGCGCGGACTGTTTGGGGGGAAATCGGCGGGGAACGAGACCATCATGGGAGTGCGCCATCGAGGCGGAGGCTACTCCGCCATGAGTGGCGTGCTCCTCCGGGTCCAGTGGAAGACGACTACAGTAGGCGGCCCAACTTTCCCGCGCGGGGGGGGGACATCTTCTCGAGGCCGAGCCAGTCGGCCATCAGGCGCAGTTCCTCGCGGAGGGGGCCTGCGACGGCTCGGGCGTCGGCGCCGTCCTCGA
>Ga0070681_10000535_pt1 | contig 31206 bp, 27 predicted proteins | sample KBSC83BmetaG_FD_65650 | JGI IMG/M metagenome (GOLD analysis project Ga0070681, IMG submission 65650) | Corn rhizosphere microbial communities from Kellogg Biological Station, Michigan, USA - KBS C8-3B metaG | ecosystem: Host-associated > Plants > Roots > Rhizosphere | place: USA: Michigan...
CAACGAGGGTTGCGTTCGTTACCCCACTGAAGGGAACAGCTCAAGCCACGAACTGACGACAACCATGCATCACCTGCCAAGCACCCTCGAAGGCTCCGTCCCTTTCGGGTCGGATGCAGCTTGGTTTCTAGCCCTGGTAAGGTTCTTCGCTTATCGACGAATTAAGCCACATGATCCACCGCTTGTGCGAGTCCCCGTCTATTCCTTTGAGTTTTAAGCTTGCGCTCGTACTACCCAGGCGGCTCGCTTACCGCGTTAGCTTAGTCCCGCAGAGGGTCGATACTCCGCAGAACGAGCGAGCAGCGTTTAGGGCTAGGACTACCGGGGTATCTAATCCCGTTCGCTACCCTAGCTTTCGTGTGTGAGCGTCAGGAATTGGCCAGTGCGCTGCCTTCGCCTTTGGTGTTCCCCACGATATCAACGGATTTCACCCCTACACCGTGAGTTCCACGCACCTCTCCCTACCTCTAGTCGTGCCGTTTCGCTCGCATGCCGTAGGTTGAGCCCACGGATTTAACGAACGACTAACACGACCGCCTTGACACCCTTTACGCCCAGTGATTCCGGATAATGCTTGGGGCCTCTGTATTACCGCTCCTGCTGGCACAGAGTTAGGAGCCCCTTATTCATGTGGTACCGTCAATAATTTCGTCCCACATAAAAGCTGTTTACGTACCGAAGCACTTCGTCCAGCACGCGGCGTCGCTCCGTCAGACTTTCGTCCATTGCGGAAGATTCTCGACTGCGGCCTCCCGTAGGAGTATGGGCCGTGTCTCAGTCCCATCGGTGGGGGTCAGCCTCTCAGCTCCCCTAAACGTCGTAGCCTTGGTAAGCCATTACCTTACCAACTAGCTGATATTGCGCAGGCGACTCCCGGAGCGAAAAACCTTTACTCTTGCGAGACCATCAGGAATTACCCAGTCTTTCGACTGGCTATGCCTGACTCCGGGGTATCTACCTACGTGTTACTACCTCGTCTGCCGGTTGCCTTGCGGCCCCCTTGACTTGCATGCCTTATCCACGCCGCCAGCATTCATCCTGAGCTAGGATCAAACTCTAATTAAGAATAGGCGGAACAAAACAAAACACATCTAACTTTCACACGTCAGTGATTACACTATTTAGTTGTCAGAGATCCTTTCTGGCCCCGTCCTCATGCCTGAGATGGGCCGAAATAAAACCGCCCCCACTGGAGCAGTCCCCCTATCCTATAGGAGTGGGGATACCCCGTCAAGCACCCTTTATACTAGGGGAATGAAGCCTAGAATCGTGGCGGTGTCAGGTGGGTTCGACCCGGTCCACATAGGCCATATACGCATGATCCAGGAGGCTCGGGCGCTCGGGGACCGGCTGGTGGTCATCATGAATAACGACGCTTGGCTCACCGATAAAAAGGGGTTCGTGTTCATGCCGGAAGCGGAGCGTAAGGAAATCCTTGAAGCCATCGCGGGAGTGGACGAAGTAGTCATCACCGACCACACACCGGGCGACCCGGACCGAAGTGTGGTGCGCGCGCTGCGCTTCGTGCGCCCGCATGTATTCGCGAACGGCGGAGACCGCAAACCCGACGGAGACCCCGTGCCCGAAGTCGCGGTATGCGAAGAGCTCGGTATAGAAATGCACTACAGCGTCGGGCACGGCGGGAAGGTGCAATCGTCTTCAGAACTCGCGAAACGCGCACGGGAATCTTCCGCCACACGCGAAAAATAGCGCAAGTTGCACTCCCCTTTCCGCGGCGTATCATAGAGACAGCCGTCAAACCTTAGCCTCATGAGTGATACTCAACGGGAACGAATAATTGTGTCGGTCGGAGGGTCTTTGATAGTCCCCGATGGTATCGACACGCAATTTCTGACCCGTTTCCGCGAAGAAATTACGGCGCAGATAGGCAAAGGTTTGAACTTCTACATCATCGCGGGCGGCGGCAAGACCTGCCGCAACTATCAGAACGCCGCGAAGGAGGTCATGGGCAATATCTCCCGGGAAGACCTCGACTGGCTCGGTATACATACGAGCCGTGTGAACGCGCACCTCATCCGCACTATTTTCCAGAAGGAAGCGTACCGACGCGTGATAAAGAATCCGACGCGAAGCGTGGAAGCAGACGAACCCGTCATCGTGGGCGCTGGCTGGAAGCCCGGCTGGTCCACCGACTACTGCGCAGTAATCGCCGCCAAGACGCTCGGCGCCAAGCGCGTGGTGAACCTTTCCAATATCGATTACGTATACACCGCGGATCCGCGCAAGAATCCAGATGCGCAGAAGATTGAAAAGATTAAGTGGGCAGAGTTCCGTAAACTCATCCCATCGGAATGGGACCCGGGACTCTCTTCCCCGTTTGACCCGGTCGCCGCGCGCGAGGCAGAAGAATCAGGGATCGAAGTCGCCATCGTGAACGGCGCGCACCTCGACCGTTTCTCCGACTACCTCTCGGGCAAGCCCTTCACCGGCACCGTTATTTCTTAGCAGCTGCGTCGAGCGCAGCTTTGGCGTAGTACTTCACCACGTCTTTCAACCTGTACTGCGGATCATCAAGTTCTTCCTTCGTGAACCAGTGCATGCGTACGCTGTCTTCATCGTCTTCGGGATGGAGTTCCCGGCTGTCGGTCGTAGCCATATACGTAAGGTCTACATGAGTATGGGCTGAATCACCCACAAGATGGCGGTTCATAAAGTGTGGAGGCGTAAGCAGATTTTCGTTCCACCCATCCTTGATAGTTGGGTTTTTCCCGTTCGGCATGAGGGTGATATCGAGACCTGTTTCTTCTTTCGCTTCTCGAATTGCTGCCTGCACTGGGTCCTCGTCCAATTCGATATGGCCGCCGGGCGGAAGCCACACGCTGTATTTTTCATGCTCGCGCAAGAGCACCGCATTGCCATTAACAATGTATGTGCTTACAGTAAAGTCGATCTTCTCGTGGATGTGCGGCATATTAGCCTATGGTAGCGAGCATCGCGTCGATCTTCGTGTACAACTCTTCCGGAGTGCCGTCGTTCTGGATCGTATAGTCTGCCATCTTCATGACGCCCGGCACGTTCATGTCGTGCGCGGCTTCGTTGTGCCACTCGCGCTCTTCTTCCATGACCCACGTATCGAAATCTACTTTGTCGGTGTGCGAGCCGCGTTGCACCACGCGCTCGTATCTCAAGTGCCGGTCCGCATCGACCGCGATGAGGAGCGCGCCGTGTTCTTTGAGGAAGTTCGCTTCGCCAATTACGCGCACTGATTCGATCGCGGCGTCCCCTCCGTCTTTCACCGCCTGCGCATACAGCTGCTCGACGACGTAGGACGGGCCATGCTTCTCGCGTAGGTCATTGGCGACTTCACGCATGCTGCCACGGTGTACTTCTAGGCCGCGGCGCGTGATCTCAGCGATAAGAAAATCACGCACCCAGTAGTGCGTGAATCCCTTCTCTTTCACGAGATACTCGACGAGCGATCCCTTCCCTGCTCCGTTGGTGCCGGTAACGCCGATGATCATTACCTCTTATTCTGCTTCTTATTACCCACGGTTGCAATAACGGCGTCCTTGGCGAACCAGCGCGCCATCGGCACGAGGAGCGGCGCCGCGAGGAGGATGGAGGAGTAGGTACCGGCGATCACACCCACCAAGAGCACGAGCGCGAAGTTGAGGGTCACCGGGCTACCGAGGAACGCGAGTGCAAGGAGCGCCAGCACCACCGTGAGCGAGGTGTTGATGGAACGGCCGAGGGTCTCGTAGATAGCGGCACCCACGACTTCGTCGAACGGCTGCTTGATGTTCTTCTCCACGTTCACGCGCAGGTGTTCGCGCACGCGGTCGAAGATCACGATGGTGTCGTTCACCGAGTAACCGAGGATAGCGAGGAGTGCCACCACGAACAAGGAGTCCACCTGGGCACCAGTGAAGTGCGCGAGGATGGCGTAGAAGCCAGCCGGCACGACGATGTCGTGCACGAGGATGGCGATCACGGTCACGCCGTAGATCCAGCTCGAGACCGGCTTCGACACCTTGCGGAATGCCCACGAGATGTAGAGCACGATAGCGAGGATGACGGCGCCGATGGCCCAGAGCGCCTTACGGCCGAGCTCGTTACCGAGCGCGGGGCCGATGGAAGTGAACTGGTCTTCGGTGAGTGGCGCAGCACCGTTATCAGAAAGCGCGGAGAGGACCGCCTGGTGCTCGTCTGGAGTGAGCGTACGCGCGCGGACGGTTACGCCGTTTGCTCCGCTCTCGCGGACCGAGGTCTCGCCGAGTGGGAGCGCAGACACTGCCTGCTGCAGTGTCGCGATATCAGGACGCGCGCTCGTGTACGTCACTTGCACAAGTGATCCACCGGTGAAGTCGATGGAGAGCGGCATGCGGAACACGAGGATAGCGCCTATGGCGACCGCGAGGATGATGCCGGTGATCCAGAAGAAGAGCGCGCGATGAGAGACGATATACATAAATTTATTTGAGATGGAAGCCGGAGCTCATAAGCGTGCGCCAGAAGCCCTTGCCGTCTTCCGGAAGGATGGCGAGCAGGAGGCTGCGCGAAACGCTGGTCGCGGTGAACAAGGACGTGATGACGCCGAAGCCGAACACGAGCGCGAAGCCCTTCACGAGCGAGGTGCCGATCCAGAAGAGGATGACCGCGGAGATGATCATGGTGAGGTGGCCGTCGCGGATAGCGGGCCACGCGCGGTGGAAGCCGATACGCGCAGCCTCGCGGGTCGGGATGCCACGGCGCAGCTCCTCCTTGATGCGCTCGAATATGAGCACGTTCGCGTCCACGGCAAGACCGATGGAAAGGATGAACCCGGCGATACCAGACGCGGTGAGCGTGACCGGGAGCGCCTTGATGATGAAGATGTTGAGGAGCATGTAGATCACGAGCGCGATGACCGCAATGACACCCGCGAGGCGGTACCACAGCACCATGAATAGCGCGACGAGCGCGAAGCCCACGGCACCCGCGATAAGTCCCTTGTGGAATGCAGCCTGGCCGAGCGTAGCGCCGATGGTGTTGCTCGACTCAAGGCTGATGGGCACCGGGAGCGCACCGAAGTTCAAGTTCTGCACCAAGTCGCGTGCCTCCTGCGGCGTGAACTGGCCGGTGATGGTGGCGTTGCCGTCCGGAATCGCTTCCTGCACGACCGGCGTCGAGATAGCCTGGCCATCGAGGAAGATGCCGAGGACACGGCCCACGTTGCTCGATGTGATCTGTTCGAAAAGCTTTGCGCCGTCGCTGTTGAAGTGGAGAACGACGGTCGGCGTGTTCGCGAATGCGCTGCCGCCGGAGCTGCCGAACTGGAGTTCCGCAGAGCTGAGGTATTCGCCCGTGAGCCCGGTCGATACATAGGTGGTAGTGCCAGTAGAATTATCCGCGAGCTTGAATTCGAGCACCGGCGTCTTGCCGATAGCATCCACTGCGGCCTTCACATCCGTCACGCCCGGAAGGTCGACGAGGAGGCGGTCTTCATTCTGCCCTGCGACCACGCTCGAGTGCTCGAGCTGCACCAAAGGCTCCGCGACGCCGAAGAGGTTCACGCGGCGGTCGATGACGTCGCGCAGCGAGTTAAGGGCACCCTGCTTATCTCCTGAGATGTTGCTCGTGTCTGCCTTGTACACGAGCTCCGTGCCGCCAGCGAGGTCGAGGCCGAGCTTCACCGCGTAGCGGGAGGCCGGGTTATCGGTCGCAACGACGAACCACAAAAGAACGCCCCCGAGGACGAGGACTGCAAGGGCACCAAGCCGGTATTTCCACATAAAGGGCAGTATACCTAGGCCGTGGCCTTAGTCAAAAGGCTTGCCACATTCCGGAAAAGGCAGGCCACTGCAATAGGGCCCACACCGCCCGGGACGGGGGTGAAGACCGAAGCGACATCGGCGCACGCGGGGTCGGCGTCTCCCGCGAGCGCACCGTCGGATTCAGAGGTGCCGGCGTCTATAAGCACGACGCCCTGCTTAAGCATCTCGGGCTTTATGAGGTGCGGGGAGCCCGCGCCGGACACGACGATGTCGGCGTTTTTCAGTATCGAAAGGTCGGAAGATTCACGGGTAAGCGCGTGCACGTCTGCACCGCTTGTGCGCAGCCAGACAGCGACCGGGTCACCGACGAGCCAGCCCTGCCCCACCACGACCACGTACTTCCCGTGAGCATTGCACCCGGAGCGGTCAAGGATTTCTTGTACGGAGGCCGCGACAGGCGGCAGGAGTGCGCCCGGCATCTTGCGCGTTGCATGAGAAAGCACATCGGCGTCTTTTAGAGCCGGGACCGCATCGAGAACCGCTTCGGTATCGATGCCGTCCGGGAGCGGGAGCTGCACGATGACGGCATCGGCTCCCTCTTGCCCTACGGCCGCAATGACTTCTTCTGTGGTTGCCGTATCGGGCAGCTTCACCACCTCGAGCAGCATGCCAGCGTCAGCGGCGCGCGCAGACTTTATACGCAGGTACGACTCCGTCGCGGCGTTCGGCGATACGGTGATGGCGCGCACCACGGGCACGCGTCCAAGATCGGCGACTTCTGCTTTCGTCGCCGCGAGTATTTCTGCTGCAATCTGTTTGCCGTCGATGATCATCGGATTCCCCATTCTCGCACAAGTTCAGCGATGCCGTCTTCGAGCTTCACTTCCGGCTCCCAGCCGAGGAGCTCCTTCGCTTTCTTGATATCAGCGAGCGTGTCGTGCGCTTCTGCGCGCGCGGGGATGTATTCTCGCTTCTCGCCCGGTGCGATGAGTTCCGCGAGCTCATTCACCGACACATTGCGCCCAGCACCGATGTTGATGGCTTCGCCCTTCCCCACATTCTTGCTCTCCATCGCGAGCATATTCGCGCGGACCACATCGCGTACATGGGTGAAGTCGCGCGTCTGCTTACCGTCGGCAGTGATAGTGAGCGGTATGCCCGCCTTAGCCTGCGCGAGGAACTTCGGTATCGCGAGCGCGTACCCTCCCTCCGGGTCCATGTTCGGGCCGTAGACATTGAAGTAGCGCAGCGAGACGGCTTCGAGTCCGTACACGGCATTGAACACTCCTGCATATAATTCTCCGATGTATTTCTGGAGCCCATAAGGATTCATAGGGCTCGGCCGCATGTCTTCCGTGTATGGGAGGACGGGCTGCTCGCCATAGGCAGAGCTCGAAGCGGCATACACCACGCGGCGCACGCGCGCGTCGCGGCTCGCGGTAAGTACGGAGACGGTACCATCGACGTTCGCGCGGTTGGATTCCTGCGGGAAATCTATGGAAAACGGCACGCGCGGTAACGCTGCGAGATGGAATACCGCATCAGCGCCCTGCATGATTTCGGTCACGCGTGCGGTGTCGAGTATATCTACTTCGTGGAGCGTCGCTCCTGCCGGTACTCGCTCGCGCTTGCCGCCTGAGAGATTATCGATGATGTGCGTCTCGTACTCGCGCGCCACAAGCTCGCGCGCGATGTGCGAGCCGATGAATCCCGCGCCGCCCGTGACTACTGCTTTCTTCATGCCTTATGATTCACGAACTCTTTCGGCACGTAGGATTCGTAGAATCCGTTAGTGTAGTAGAACGCATCGAAACTTTCATACTGGTAGCGGTAACCGAGCATGCGCGTGGCCTTGCCGCCATCGACCGCTATCGGGTACGAGTATCCCTTCCAGCTCCCCTTGGCGGTCGGGATCTTCCCGCGTGTGAGATGCCAGAATACGAAAAATGGGAGGCGCACCATCCAGGGCTGCACGAGGAGCATGCGCTTCCCCACGGCCTTCGCCATGTCTTTGCCATACACGGCGGGCCCGGGCGGAGAGGCGTTAAACGCCTCGTAGCCGTCGACTCGTGGGCCGAACGCGAGGCGCTCCACCAGCCCCGCGATGTCGTCCTCGTGGATGTACTGGCGCAGCCACTTGGGCGTCACCGGCACCCAGGCGGTCATGGCAGCCACGAGGTTATAGACCAGCGACTTCTCCTGCTTGAGCGTGCCTGAGAGCGCGGACTGGAGCCCGAAGCGGATGCGCATAAAGCGCCCGCGGGGCCCGGTGATAGCAGCCGGGCGGACGATGGAAACGGCGGTGTGTTTGTCGCTCTTTTCATACCGCTCCTCGAGATGCTCTTCCGTAATGCGCTTCTCTTCGGCGTACAGGTAATCGGTTTTCCGGAACGGCTCCATTTCCGTATAGCGGTGCTCGGTGGTGTTGTCGGGGAATGCGCCGTAGCTCGCTACCGTGGAGAAATGTATGAGGCGATCCACGTATGCATTCTTGAGTGCGAAATCAAAGACGTTGTCCGAGCCGTCGATATTCCACTTCCAGGTGAGCGCGTGGTCACCATAGATCTCGCGGATCTGCCACGCGGTGTGGACGATGATATCCGGCGCATACTTCCCTACTTCTTCTTGCCATGCGTCTGCGGTGTTCGCGTGGATATAGACGAGCTTCGGTATCTGCGCGAATGATTCCGGCATCGGCTCCTTATCGAGGCCGATCACTTTCTCGACGTCCGGTCGCGCAGCGAACTTCTCCACGAGCATCGCGCCCACGTATCCCGCTGCGCCCGTTATAAATACCGTATGCATGCTCTTCGTTTCTTTTTCCATACTACTCATTCTACGACGCGAGGCGGAACAGCATGCGCTTCACGGTCTTGAGCGCGATGGTCATATCGAGCACGAACGACCGGTGCTTCAGATAGTAGAAGTCGTACGCGAGGCGCATCTTGGTCTCCTCGACCGACTGCGGGCTGATGTTGCCCTGCTCGTACTGCTGGTTCACCTGCGCCCAGCCGGTGATACCAGGCTTCACGAGGTAGCGCACACGGTAGTACGGCAGCGCTTCCGCGAGGCGCTTACCGAGGCCCTCGATGTCGTTACGCGGCCCCACGAGCGAGAGCTCGCCCGCGAGGATGTTGATGAACTGCGGGAACTCGTCGAGCGACGTGAGGCGCAGGAACGCGCCGACCTTGGTCACGGGATTCTCCTGCTTCTCGTCTATCGTCCAGTCGCTCGATGCGCTCTTGTTCATACGCATGCTGCGGAACTTATACGAGTGCACGCGGGTCTCGTGCTCGCCGATGCGGTCCTGCTGGATGAAAAGCGGGCCGGGGCCCTCGATACGCATCGCCGCCCACACGAACGGCGTCGCGATGATGGTGATGGCACCCATGAGGAGTCCGCCGATGATGTCGACGATGCGCTTACTGAGCAGGTACGCGCCCGAGACGCGGCGGGTTGCGTAGCGGAAGAACCACTCGTAGCCGAGCAGTGTAAGCGGCACGCGATCGAACACTTCCTCGTACAAGGCGAGCAGGTCTACGATTTCATACGCTCCCCGCTCGAACGCGCGCTGGTAGATAAGCGGCACGAAGGCCGCGACTGCTGCGTCGCGCGTGTCGACGATCATGAGGCGCACGTTCCTGAGCTCGGTGCGGTCGAGCGCGACGCCGAACGATTCTACCGATACGGTTACGGGGTCGATTACTTCGTCGCAGTAGAGCGCGTAGCGGGAATTGCCGTTCAGTTCCCCCGCGAGCTCGGTGACTTCAGGCCCGGTACCGATGATGACGGCTTCCGAGCGAGCGCGGCGCGTGGTGATGCGCGGCGAGACCACGAGCCGCCAGACGAGGATGAGCGCGAGCGAGATGATGAGGTAGATGAACAGGTTCGTCTTCGGGGTGATGCCGAACGCGGGTACGAAAAAGAAGAACAGCGCGGCGATGACGATATTGAATATCTGCGTGCGGATGAGCCGGCCCGAGAGGTCGCGCTTGAAGAGAACCACGCGCTTCTCGTAGAGCCCCGCCATGAAGAACACGAGGAGCCACAGGATGAAGAGGAAGGAGAACGGCCCCGCGTGGAGCGAGATGAGTTCTTGGGATGGCACCTGCTCGTAGCGCACGAGGAGGGTGAGCCACAGGGAAAAGCCAAAGACGATGAGGTCCCCCACGAAAAGGAGTGCGGATGCGCGGCGGCTACCGGTAGTCATGTGATACGCTCTATATACTATATAACCTCTCATAGCGACAGGAAGTTATAGCCTCCATGGATCCCCATACCCCCACCCTGCCCTCCATCCTCTACGTCATCACCAAGGCCAATTGGGGAGGTGCGCAGAAGTACGTATACCTGCTTGCCAAGGGCGCAAAGGAGGCCGGGTACCAGGTCGCGGTCGCGTACGGCGAACCGGGCATGCTCACCGAGCGACTCCTCGAAGCCGGCATCGAGACCATCCAGATCTCGGAACTCGTGCGGGACGTGAGTCTTACCAAGGACTGGAGTACCTACTGGGCGCTCGTGCGCCTATTCAAGACCCGTACACCCGACATCGTGCACATCAACAGCGCGAAGGCGGGCGGGCTCGGCGGGCTCGCCGCGCGGCACGCACGCATACCGCGTATCGTATTCACGGCGCACGGTTGGGCATTCAACGAAGAACGCCCGGGATGGCACCGAGCTTTGATCTGGCTTTTGTCTGGAATCACGGTGATGCTTTCAGATGTCACGATCTGCGTCTCAAACGCTATCAAGCGCGATATGCGGAAGTTCCCGCTCATCGCACACAAGCTTGTCGTGGTGCACAACAGCCTCACCTGCCCTGCCCTGCTTCCGAGAAAGGAAGCGCGTGCAGAACTCCTGCCTGGACATGAGAGTGATTACTGGATAGGCATGTCGACGGAACTACACCCGACCAAGCGCGTGACCGACGCTATCCGCGCGTTCAAGAAAGTACGCGCAGCAGCCCCGCAGGCGATACTCGTAATAGCCGGGAGCGGAGCGGAAGAAGAACGTCTGCGCGCGTTCGTGGCGAAGCTCGAGCTCCAGGACCAGGTATTCCTGCTCGGGTTCGTAAAAGATATCGATACCAAGCTTGCGGCATTCGACCTGTTCCTCCACACATCGAGGAGCGAGGCGTTCTCGCTCGCGATCCTCGAGGCCGGGTGCGCTTCGCTCCCGGCGGTGGTGACAAAAGTCGGCGGTATTCCTGAAATAATCGAGGACGGCGTGTCGGGCGTTCTCGTCCCTCCCTTCGATCCCGATACGGCCGCCGCAAAGATGCTCGAGCTTATCGCCGAACCCGATCGTGCGCTTGCACTCGGTGCGGCATTCCACACACGCGTGACGAGTGAGTTCACCGAGGAGCGTATGCTCCGCAAGACGTTCGGGACGTACTAACCTACGTACTCCTGCGCAGCCGCTTCGCGCGGCGCGCTCCTGCCATATTTCGCGAGCGACGACACCACGCCGAGCGCCGCGAACTCCATCACGAGGTGCGACCCGCCGTAGCTCATGAACGGAATGGTGGTACCGGTGACCGGCAAGAGACCGAGGTTGATGCCCGCGTGAATGATGACGTGCGCCATGATGAGGATGGCTACGCCGAGCGTGAATAACGCATCGAAGTTCGCGGACGATCTCCGCGCGATTTCAATAAGCCGCAGTAAGAGTAAGCCATATAAAATAAGCACGAGCCCGACACCGACGAACCCCCACTCTTCAGCGAACGCGGCGAAGATGAAGTCGGTCTCGTACTGCGGGAGGAACCGCAGTTTCGATTGCGTGCCGTAGCCGATTCCCTTCCCCAGCCACTCGCCGCTCCCCACCGCGACCGTCGCTTGGTATGCGTTGTACCCCGAACCGTGGATGTCTGCTGCCGGATTCACGAACGCCATGATGCGCGCGCGCTGGTAGTCATGCAGACCGAAGAACCAAAGCCCCGCCGCCGCGGTGAGTCCGAGCACGATGACGAGCGCCAGGTGCCGCTTCGGTATGCCCGAGACCAAGACCATGCCGAACCATATCGAGCCCAAGATGACGGCGGTGCCGAGGTCGGGCTGCAGCAGCACGAGGACCGCGGGCGCGGCGGCGTAGAGACCGGAGACAATGATGTGACGCACGTTCGCTATCTCGAGGTGCCGGCGCGAGAAGTATTTAGCCAAGAGCGCGATGAGCACGACTTTCACCAGGTCGGTCGGCTGGAATGAAACTGGCCCGAGGTCGAACCAGCTTTTAGCACCCATGACCGGGTGTACCGCCACCAAGAGGACGACGAGCAGGACGAGCACGAACACATAGCCCGTGAGGATGATGGGCGCACGCCGCAGGAATCGCACGTCGATAGCGGTGAGTGCGAAGTAGACCACGACGCCGATGACGATGAACACGAGCTGGCGCGGCGCCAAGGAACCGGCGCCGTAGGTGTTCATCGTGACGAGCCCGAGTACGGAGAGCGCGGTCGCGATGGCGACGAGCGGCCATTCTGAAAAAAGCGTTTTGAAAGAAAGCGCGCGTACTGCCTCGGCCATGTTACGGGAGCGGCACCTGTGGCACGACTTCTTCTCGCGCGGGTGCGGCGGTAAACGGCGCGTTCCAGGTGAAGATTATCGACGCCGTGCCCTGCGGCGGAACTTCATCCACCACGGTGCGCGACGCTGCTATCGCATTGTTGCTCGCGTCGTAGATAGTGATGATTACCGGCAGGTCGAGTATCGGGAATGCAGTCGGGTTCGACAGGTTCGCGGTCGCGCGCGGCGTGTCTCCCGGCGTCACGACCACATTCGATGTCGATACGAGCGGACGCGTATCGGTGTAGCGGTACCAGTATGCAGAAGCATTATCCAGGGTGATGAATGCTTGGCCGGCTTGCTGGAAGCCAGAGTACACAGCAGGGATAAATATCGGCACGGAGGAGCCGGGAGGGAGATCGACGGTGCCCGTCTTCGTGGCGAGTACGCCGCCGTCGCTGCCATACAGCGTCGCGGTGTACGGTACGTTCTTGGCCGCAGCGTCGGAGTTCTTGTTCGCTATTTGCGCGACGAGATCGGTGCGCCCGGGCTGCTGCGTGAGCGAGCGTACGAACAGCACTTGCGCGGCCTGCTCGTCCGGCGTGCAGAGGTGGCTGCATGGGCCGCCGCAGTCGACGCCGGTCTCACCCTGGTTCTGCTTATCGTCGTGGCAGGATGGCGCCTGGTAGAAGACTGCGACCAACGTCACAGCGATAAGGAACGCCGCAATAGAGCCGATGATGCTCAGAATAAGCGCCTGCCGGTGCCTGCCCCACATATGGACACAGTATACGACAAAGGGCTCGAGAGAGGGTATCTCCGAGCCCTTCGCACACTTATGCGGCCACAAGCTGTGGCGCAAGGGCCTCGATGAACTGTACGCCGGCTTCAAACGCCTCTTCTGGATAGCGCTGCGCTTGCGCAAGGAACCGCGCCTCTTGCTCGATCAGTAAGCGACAGAATTCTAGCGCGATACCCATCGGCTTGAACACCAGGAGCCATACTTTAGTGATCGCGTGAGGGTGCTTCTTCAGCTCCTCAAACACTTCAGCGATCCGGAACTCAGGGCTCCATTCGAGCTGATCGCGGTCAGCCATGAGCGCGAGTGCGAGTGCACCGACCGGTGAAAAGACGTATGGTGGTGCGTCTTTCGTGAGTGCGACGCTCTGGAAGATGAAACCCTGTGCGGGAAAGACGCGGCTGATCTGCTTCTTCTCGAATGCTCCGTACTGACCGTTCAGGAACAGAACGGCTTTCGGGACCGCATCGGCTATCCGTTGCTGGCTACTTTTCGTCATGGGCTCCCTCCTTCTGTGAATGTGCCCTGCCCGCTTTGTAGCACGCTCGCCTGCGGCACGCAAAGCATTAGCGCTATGCGCTGCTCTTCCTCGCTATTACGTAAATCCATTTCACTTCGGCTCTTCCGTGGAGTTCTTCTTCGTGGCCGGACTCCAGGATTCCGAACCCGTGACGCGTAAGCAACTGCGCCAAGCCATCGCTCGTGTAGTATCGGAAGAATCGATCGTGATTCGAAAGCGTATCTGTAACGACGGCCGTGTCGGCGTCGCCGACTTTCTCTTTCACCGCAACGTACACGACCCCGCCCGACTTCAGGACTCTGTTGAACTCCGCGAGTGCTGCCTCGGCGTCGGCGAGGGTATCGAGGTGCACGAGCGAAGCGTGCGCCCACACCCCATCAAACGTTTCGTCCTCAAATGGAAGCTCGCGGAAGTCGGCCCTCACATACTCGGTACCGGGATTCGCCTCCCGAGCGACCGCAAGCAGCCCTTCCGACAGATCGACCCCAGTCGTCCTCACATTCCTTTCCGCGAACCCTCTCGTTTCCCGGCCCGGTCCGCAGCCAGCTTCAAGCACGTAGGCGTTCGGCGGAAGCGTCTTCACGAAGCGCTCGATAGCGGCGACCGGCATCGCAGTGTTCAATTGCGCCGCATACGCATCGGCGTTCTGGTCGTACCACTCAACGGTACCGGCGAGGTCCATGATCGAAGTATATGACAAAACCCGCTTTCGCGGGTCTTGCTTCAAATCCTCTGTTCTGGCGGCTACCTACTCTCCCCTTTCGAGTACCATCGGCGCTACGATGCTTAACTGCCGTGTTCGGAATGAGAACGGGTGTGACCACCGCGCCAAACCACCAGAACACAGGATTCAAATTCAATGATCGGTCGTCAACAACCGAATACGCAAAGGTAATTCCGAGAACGTGCGTTCGTGAAGCAATTGTGCTGCTCACGGTTCCGCACAAGAGAATGGACATATTAGTACGTCTCGACTCAATACCTTACGGTACTTTCATCTAACGCCTATCAACCTCATAATCTGTAAGGTGTCTCGTAACGATTACTAATCTTGTGGCCCGTTTCCCGCTTATATGCTTTCAGCGGTTATCGGAACCCGACATAGCTACCCAGCGGTGCCGTTGGCACGACAGCTGGCAGACCAGAGGTCAGTTCATCCCGGTCCTCTCGTACTAGGGACGACCCCACACAATAATCAACGCCTGTAGTAGATAGGAGACCAACCTGTCTCACGACGGTTTGAACCCAGCTCACGTAACATTTTAATTGGCGAACAGCCAAACGCTTGGGACCTTCTCCAGCCCCGCGCTATGTTGAGCCGACATCGAGGTGCCGAACTCCGCCGTCGCTATGGACGCTTGGGCGGAACTAGCCTGTTATCCCTAGAGTAACTTTTATCCGTTAATCTCTGGCCGCATCTAAGGCGGACCATCGGTTCACTATGCTCTGCTTTCGCATCTGCTTGACATGTACGTCTCGCAGTTAAGCCATCTTCTGCCATTACACTATCGTCACGGTTTCCATTCGCGACTAGATGACCTTAATAGACTCCTCCGTTACCTTTTAGGAGGATAGCGCCCCACCAAAACTGCCTGCCACACACGGTCCCCATGTGGTTCATCACATGGGTTAGAAACTACACACTTTAAGACGGGTATTTCACTGTCGAGTCCATACCAGCCGAAACCGATACTTCAACCTCTCCCCGCTATGCTACGCATAAAGCACGTAGCCCCAATATGAAGCTGCAGTGAAGCTTCTAGGGTCTTTTCGTCTAACTACAGGTATCCGGCATCTTCACCGGAAATGCATTTTCACCGAGCGAGTCCTCGAGACAGTTCCCCACTCATTACGCCATTCGTGCACGTCGGAATTTACCCGACAAGGAATTGCGCTCTACTATTCCCTACGTAGGACCATTTCTTTATCCTCCTCCTTTTTACAGGCGAGGACACGCGGCGTATGGCCTCTCTTGTGAGCCGCGGAATCTGATATGCGTTACCGCATACCGAGGTAGCTTTGAATGACGCACGTTTCTCAACACTGTTTACGGTCTCCTATAACCGTCCCAATTCTTCCGGGATCGATTTGCATCGAACCCGGAACCTTAGGACGATTATAGTTATCGCCGACATTCACCGGGGCTTATACAGTCCAGCGTACTACCGAAGTAGGACACCACCCGTACTTGACCTTCCGGCATTGGTCAGGCGTCACCCCCTATACATCCTCTTACGAGTTCGCAGGGAGCTGTGTTTTTGGTAAACAGTTGGCAGGGAGACTTTCACTGCGGCCCGTATTGCTACGGGCAGGCCTTATCGCTAACTTACGGCCGCTTTTTTGCCGAGTTCCTTGAGGACCTCTAACTCGTTCGTCGTAGTCTACTCGACTTGAACACCAGTGTCGGTTTGCGGTACGGACATTCACGTACTGAAGCGTAGAAGGTTTTCTTGGAACCGCGCTCACCATTCTCTCTCCCCCCGTAGAGGGAAATTGCGTCTTCGCTTGGAGTAGTGCGTACCGGATTTTCCTAGTACACCTCCTCACGACAACAACCCAAATCCAATAATGGGCAATGATTACAGCAGTCCGTCACTTCTTCGCATACGGAATGGTCACGGAATATTGACCGTGTGTCCATCGGGTGCGGCTTTCGCCATCCCCTTAGGCCCGACTAACCCTCGGATGATTACCATGGCCGAGGAAACCTTGTTCTTTTGACGTGCGGGGTTCTCACCCGCATTGTGGTTACTTGTACCGGCATCCTCACTTCGCAACGCTCCAGGATGGGTCACCCCTTACCCTTCATTGCGATGCGAACGCTCTCCTACCGCGTACACCGTACGAATACGATGTACACCCGCAGTTTCGGCACGATGCTTAATCCCGATCATCTTCGGCGCAAGGACCCTCGATGAGTGAGCTGTTACGCTTTCTTTAAATGGTGGCTGCTTCTAAGCCAACATCCTCATTGTCAAAGGATCCTCACTTCCTTCTGGATATACTTAGCATCGATTTTGGGGCCTTAACTTGCGATCAGGGCTCTTCCCCTTTCGATCCGTGGAGCTTCGCCCCCACGTTCTAACTGCCGCGCTCTTGGCTTCCGGTATTCGGAGGTTGATAGGGTTCACGAGATTTCTCCCTGTTGAACCCTTCCAGTGCTCTACCCCCGGAAGGAACACGCGACGCCAGCCCAAAAGCTGTTTCGGAGAGAACCAGCTATTACTAGATTCGATTAGCTTTTCACTCCTTGCCACAGGTCATCCCAAAGTGTTGCACAACTTACGGGTTCGGCCCTCCATTCCTCTTTCGAGAAACTTCAGCCTGCCCATGGCAAGCTCATCTAGCTTCGGGTCGTATGTATGCCACTATCGCGCTATTCACGCTCGGTTTCCCTACAGCTGCATCCGATCAAGGACTTAGCTACGCGACATACACACACTCGCCGGCTCATTCTTCAATAGGCACGCGGTCAAGGTGCCGTCTTGCGACGACCCTCTCCCACCCTTTGTAAGTACACGGTTTCAGTACTATTTCACTCCCCTCTCGGGGTGCTTTTCACCTTTCCCTCACGGTACTAGTTCACTATCGGTGTGAGAATATATTTAGCCTTACCGGTTAGTTCCGGCAGATTCACTCGAGCTATTCGTGTCTCGAGATACTCAGGAACAGAACGAGAGTCGTCATACATTTCGCGTACGGGGCCATTACCCTCTGGGGCCTTGCTTCCCAGCAAGTTCTGCTATGTAGACAATTGGTAACTCTCTGCCTTGCGGCCGTTCTGCCCTACAACCCCAATGATCGAAACCACTGGTTTGGGCTCTTCCGATTTCGCTCGCCGCTACTGACGGAATCGCGAGAGACGTGTTCCATTCACACAAACATAATGCGTGAACGGAACACGGCTCGCTCTTGTTTTCTTTTCCTCTCGGTACTGAGATGTTTCACTTCCCGAGGTTCGCACCTGAAGACATTACTCAACAGGTATCTCTATACAGAGATAGGTTTCCCCATTCGGATACCTCCGGATCGATGGCTGCAAATCGCCTCCCCGAAGTTTTCGCTGACTAGCTGCGTCCTTCATCGCTATTCTCACCCTAGGCATCCACCGTGCACCCTTCTTATCTCCTGTGCGGAGACTTGAACACCACAATTAACTTCTCGAACAATGCACTTTCTCCCCGCTCGCTTTGGGGCGAGCGGGTCAAATTACCTTTGCGTATTCGATTGTCAACGAACCCCGTGAAAAACATTTCCTCCATGAAAAAACCGCCGTGAGGCGGTTTTTCCAGCGCCCCGAATTGGGGTGCCTTAACTAACCGCTTCGTTTGAGTGGTTTGTCTTGGTGGTATTCACGTCTCAGTAAGATACCCCCTACCCCAAATACTGTCAAATAGTCCCCTCCTCCTATAGTCCACCCGCCAAACGGCCCCGTACCTAGGCCGTACCATACGTTGACATAAGGGCTGCACAAGTGGGGAAAAGCAAACGGGCACCCTGTAACGGGCGCCCGCTTTATCTTGCTCACGTCGCTGAACTCGCCTTCTTGTCGGCAAGCGCGCGGATGCGCAGCAGCAGCGCTTTGAGCACGGTCTCGACCTCGGGCAGGAAGTTAGGATTATCCCGCTTCGTCCCGCCTACTCGGTCGAACGCTATGCAGTGCTCGTTCGCGAATGTGGCGATGAAGCCGAACTCGCCGCGGCGATACACATCGATCGTCTCGACGAGCCGGTCCTCACCGCTCGGCACTTTGAAATACGTTGAGCGATGCGACCGGTAGTACTTCACGCTCTCGAGCTCCGTCTGCAGCATGATGCCGAAGTCGGCGCTGTTCCCCGCGCCCGGAGTAGACATCAGCCGTACCCGGACGATGTCTTCCTCGTTGCGGAAAAGAGTCGCGAGTGTCGGCCAGTCGAGCTTGGTGTTTTTCGGCTGGTACCGCCAAGAAAGAAAAACGATGCCAGCGCCGAGAGCAAGCAGTACCGGCAGAGCCAGCGGATTATGGAACATAAAAGACCTCCTTCTGTTCGATGCAGTAATACGCGCAGAACGGGCGACTGTCAAAGCAAAGCGCCCGCTTCCGCGGGCGCTTTGCAAGAACCGAACGAGAGCGTTAGTCCTTCACCTGCTCGCGGATCTTCTCGATGTAGCGCGCAGCAGCCACCTGGCCGCCGAGGCCGAACGAGAGACCGATCGCAAGAGCAACCGCCACGATGACACCCGTGAAGAGCGTCTGGACGAATGCCGGTGCGACTTCGAGCTGGTCGAGTGCCGCGAGGATCGCGAACACCCAGATAGCCCACTTCGCGACCGAACCCAAGAGGTTCGCCGACGTGAGGTGCGCTGCGCGAGCGGATCCTGCGACGACGCGCTCTGCTGCCTGCGCGATCACTGCCGCGACAAGAAGTATGAGCACCGCCGCAATGACCTGCGGGAGGTAGCCGAGCACCACCGTCGTGAGGAACGAGGTGACCACCGTGAGGTGGAGCACATCGAGCGCTGCCACGAGGAAGACGACGATAAAGAACCACTTCACGAGGAAGCCGAGGAATGCACCCGAGTTGAGGGTGAATCCTGCGCGCTCGACGACACGGTCCACACCCGCAGAGCGGAGTGCCTGGTCAATCTTGAGCGCGGTGACTACCTGCGCGACGACGCGGCCGATACCGACCCCGATGAGCCAGCCGATCACGAAGATGATGATCGCGACGACTAGGTTCGGGATGAAGTTCACGAGTCCGAACAGGAGGCTTTCGAATGAAGCCTGGAGCACTTGTGCCCACGTAGTAAGAAACATAGGTTTGCGTAACGTAACGGTTAATCGGTAATGGTTCCCGCAGGGGTTGTAGGCCTGCTACCCCCAGTGTAGCAAGGGCAGACCCCCTTAGGAGGGGGTCTGTGGATAGGGTCCCTAAAGCCCGATCTTGTCTAATATAGTGCGGTGCGGGTAGTCCATCACATCGCGGATGAGACGATCGTACACGCCGAGGCGGTAGCGGAAGTCGGGCGTGGAGAATGCAGCGTACCTGAGTTCCCTGCCGAGCTCTGCTTCAATGGTTTGTATCGCAGCCTTGATCTTCCGCTCCTCAAGCCGATCGCCCACGATGAGCACATCAATCTTCGGCTCTATAGAGCCGGTGAAAATGCCGGAGAGTACGATCGCGCGCGGCGCGCCTGCTTTCTTAAAGAGGTTCACCACGTCGGTATCCTTTATAGAAGTAGTCGTGCGCAGGAATACCACGAGCGGCTGGTAGTGCTCGAACTTCTGATTCGCGGTGTACCCTCCCGAGCGGCGCTTCAGGAGTCCTGCGGAGACGAGCATGCCGATTTCCCGGCGTGCGGCGCTCGCGGGGACCTTCGCGCGCTCCGCGGCGTCCGCGCTCGAGAACACCGCATCGTCATTAAACAGGAAGAGGCGCAGGAGCTTTACGCGTGCAGCCGAACCGAAAAGCTTTCCGAGCGGGTCCATAAGGTAGGGGCATTGTACCTATCCGGCTTCGGCTTGCGCAACCCGCAGATATGATACGAAAAACGCCCGCATTTGCGGGCGTTTTCCTAAGAAAAAAGTGTCTTATTTGAGCGTTGCTTTGCCGCCCGCATCCGTAATCTTCTTTGCGAGCTCGTCTGCGTCCTCCTTCTTCATACCCTGCTTGAGCATGGTCGGAGCACCGTCCACCATGTCCTTTGCCTCCTTGAGGCCGAGTGCGAGTACCTCCTTCACCACCTTGATGACGGCGATCTTGTTTGCACCCGAGTCCGTGAGCTCGACGTCGAAGGTCGACTTCGCGTCCTCACCCGCTGCTGCACCCGCTGCCGGCGCTGCTGCGACTGCCGTTGCGGACACTCCCCACTTCTCTTCGATGGCCTTCACGAGCGTGTTGAGCTCGAGCACGGTCATCTTCTCGACTGCGTCGATGATTTTGTCCTGGTCCATAAATTATTTGAGTTTAGCTACCTCACCAAGCGCGAGCGCGAAGCGCTGGCGCGGAGAGTTGATAATGTTCACGAACATGCCACGGAGTACCTGTACCGATGGGATGGTGGCGATGGCCGTCATCTTTGCTGCGTCTGCATAGGCTCCTTCGAATACGCCGCCCATGATGGAAAGCGAATCCTTGTGCTTCTTGCCGTGTTCCCAGATACCGCGCGCCGGCGCCGTAGCGTCGTCTGCGCTCCACGCGATAGCGATTTCTCCCGGAAGTTCAGGGATCTCCCCTTCGAATCCGCGAGCTGCGAGCGCGCGACGGATGAGCGTCTTTTTCGCCACCACGTACTGCGTGCCGCCCTCCTTGAGGGTCTTCCTCATCGCGCTTGTATCTGCCACCGAGAGCTTGCCGAACTTCACGAACACCACCGTAGTGGCCTTCGAAAATGCGTCGGAAAGCTTGGCGACGATGTCTGCCTTCTTTGCTTTGGTAATTGCCATAGCGTTTTTGTTTAATGCACGTACGACTGAAATAGGAGAGGTTCGACCTTTAGGTCTCCCTGGGCAGGATTTATCGCCTTGCGGCTACCTACTGTCTTCGGTTCGTACTAGAGGACAATACCAGAATGGTGAGCTGCCTGCAATCACCCGACCGACACCACGCGTAGCACGAGGAGCGCGCCGCCGAGTATGAGGGCGAATCCAGAGGTGAACTTCAGAAAGTGGAGAAAGTACGGCACGACTGAAATGATAGCACGCACGAAACACCGGCCGCCCTTTCGGGCGGCCGGTGTTTTGCTGCATTCCCTTCCCGCTTAGTTCTCGAACTGGATGCGAGTCGTATCGGAGTCGTCTCCGGTAGTGCGGGTACGGCCCGTACTGTCCTCTGCCTCAAGACCCTTGTTCGGTACGAACATATCGAAGGTCTGGTCGACATCGTTGTTGCTGATGCTGCTGTCGGCCGAGATGAGGATCTCGAGGTGCGCCGTATCGTCCTCGCGGATGATGTCGTTCAAGCGCTTGAAGTCTATTTCGTAGGTCGGCTGGTTACCGCTACTTACCTTGTCCCAGGCACTCGATCGACTTACGTCCTCGGTGTCGAGCTTCTCGTCGTTGTCGGTGTCGAAGATGGTAATAGAGTCGAAGTAATCCCACGGGCTAACGCTCTCATTGCTATTGGTGTCGTTCGCCTGGAACTGGAGCGCGATCGTGTTCACTTGTACATCGCCGCCGTTCGGGCGGAAGCGGATAGTCGCGACCGTGCGATTGTTCTCGCCCTCGCGAAGCGTCTCATCTCCGTTCACGAGCGAGTAGTCCTCGATCGAGGCCTGGCCACCGCGGAGGTCGCCATTGTTTCCGTTGCCATTCCCATTGCCCCCGTTCCCATTGTTATCGTTGTTACCGGAGACGAGCGTCTGGTATTCGCTGCGGCTCGTAGCGCTGAAGTAGCCGTTCGCAGGCGAGATGCCGTGCGCTGCCTGCCAGATAGCGACCGCGGTCTGCGTCTGGCTGAAGAAGCTGCCGGTCGGTCCTGCCGGAATGGAGTAACCACTCGTGATGAGGTAGTTCTGGAGGCATGCCACGTCGGAACCGCTCATGCCGAAGCCGAGGTCGCGCGTGAACGAGCAGCCGACGCCGGAGGTACCTCCGCCCTGTCCGAGCTCGGCCTGGAGCTGCGCGACGAGCGCAAGCAGCTGCTGGATCTGAGCCTCGAGGTCAGAATTCGTACTAGCGTGTGCAGCCGGAGCGAATCCGACGCCCACGAACGCCACAATCATTACCGCGATAGCGGTGCGGTTCTTGATATGGGAAAAGAATTGCTTCATGCGAGTTGATTAGATTAGGTAACGGAGACACTATACCACTCTTGCGCTTTATTGCAACTATACGAAACGGCGCCCTCTGGGCGCCGTTTCTCCTCACTTCCCTTCTATCCTCTAGTTAGGGATGTAGAGCGGGTCGGTGTGGTACTGACTGTCGTTCTGATTCACATTGATCTCGGTCAGTGCCCCGTTCAAGCGCAACGAGAACTGGAGCGCCGAAAGACCGACCTCGTAGTACCCAGCAGCGCTCGGGTCGATGGTCACCGTCGCGGTGAAGTGCTCGGTATCGCCCTCGTGGACCACATACGAACCGCTGTCGGTGTCTGCGCTCGAGCTGAGCGTAGCCGAGACAGCGCCCGTGGCCGTGTCGTCCATATCGGGGTCGTATATAACGCCGGCCGAAGACCCCGGATCAGTGCTTATCGAATGCGGGATGTAGACATCGCTGCCGTTTGCGGTCACGTCGAACTTGAGCGTGAAGGTTCCGTAGCTGTGCGAGGTATCGCTCTGGTCGTATTGGAGCACCGCAGTGTCGCTCGTGCCCTTCGCGTTCACACCGCCATTACCGCCGTTTACATTGAACGACACGGTGTCGCGCTCGTCACCGGTACGGAGCTGGCTGTTCCTCGAGTCCGTCGCGTGGATGCCCTGATCCGGCACATCGACTTCGAAGCTCTGACCGCTGTTCTGGTTATCGATCGAGTTGAGCGTGTTGAGCTGTATGCTGAGTGCTGCACTGCGACCACCCGTAAGCGTGTCGTTCACATCCACGGAGATGAGGTAGGTCGGACGGCTGCCCGTGCCGCCGTTCTTGGTCCAGTCGCTCTGGTCGCTCGCGGTTACGCTTCCGATGCGGTTGCTACCGTCGTAGATGGCAACACTTCGGAAGTAATCCCACGGCTGAACGCTTTCATTCGTCTCCCCGGCCTGGAACTCGAGGTCTACGCGACTGACGCTCACATTGCCACCGTTCACGGTGAACTCGGCGCGTGCGACTTCGTCGTTCGATTCATTCTCTTTCACATTGTTGTCTTCGCTCACAAGGTTGAAGCCCGAGAGCGTGGCTGCGCCGCTGCCGCCCCCGCCATTTCCGCCACCGCTTCCGCCCGCAACGAGCGTTGCGTACTCAGCGCGTGAGATAGGGCCGAAGTAACCTGCCGGCGGAGTGACGCCGTGCGCTGCCTGCCATGCGGCGGTCGCGCCCTGAGTCTGGGAGCCAAAGTAGCCCGTAGCTCCGGCTGGAATTGAGAACCCGCTGCCGATAAGGTAGGTCTGGAGACAGACCACATCGCTGCCTGTCACCCCGACCGTGAGGTCACGGTAGAAGGTGCACACCGGCGCAGCGGCGAACGCAGGAGCTGCCGTACCTATAAAGAGCGCGACACCAGTAACAACTGCCGCACCGCGCGCTCCGAACTTAGTAATCATAGTAGTCATACGTAGCGAGAATAAGGGCGAGTAATACCTATACACTATACCCCGCTTCATGATGATTAGATGGAGCCTGTGGGTAACGCAAAACCCCCGCTTGCGCGGGGGTTTTGCTATTCGTTACCGATTCTTTCCGAATCCGTTAGCCGAACCTAGTTGAGGTTGCCCTCAAAGCCAGATTAGGAGTTCGGGATGTGGAGCGGATCAGTGTGGAACTGGCTGTCGTTCTGGTCGATATCGAGCGTCTGCAGGCTGCTGAGGCTTGCGTACGTGTCAACCGTCGAGAAGCGGACATCATCAAGGCCTACCTGGTAGTCACCCGTGGTTGCAGGGTCGATCGTCACCGTAGCGGTGAAGGTCTCCGTGTCGCCAGCGTGGATGACGTAGTAGTAAGCGTTGTCGCTGTCAGCCGTCGAGGTGAGGGATGCCGAAGTGGTACCCACACCGACTGCTGCACCGAGGTCCTCGTTCACAACAACACCTACCGTCGTCGAAGCTGCCGTCGTCGAGGAGATGCTCCTCGGAACGTAGACGTCATCGCCGACTGCCGTCACGTCAAACTTGAGCGTGAAGGTTCCGTAGCTGGAAGCCGGGTTCTGGCTGTTGTAAGTGAGGTTGGTCGACATGCTGTTACCAGCAACCGAGATACCGCCGTTGAGAGCGATGGACTGCTTGTTGCCGTTAGCCGTGCCGGTGACCGTCGTGGTCTTACCATTCTGCTCGCCTTCGGCCGTAACCTGGGACGAACCGTCAATGGAGAACGTGAGGGACTCACCAGTTGCTGCGTAGTGACCAGACTGCGAAGCAAGGTCAACCGTGACCGTGCCGGTCGTCGAATCATTACCCTTCACAATCACGTTGTCATTGTTGAGATTGAACGTGATGGTGTTGTCGGTGTTGATGTCGCCGTCGTAGTCGTGACCATCGAGGGTGAGGGTAGCGCGGCGGAGGATGGACGTGATGTCCTTGGCGCCGCCCGTTGCCGTCGTGGTAGCCACGCTCATGTCAATGCTGTCGATGAGCGAGTCACCGTCCTGGGTGTTCTTGAGGTCGAACTTGAAGACCGTGAGGCCGTCAGTGGACTGGTTGTCGTCAGCGACGAGCACGCCTGCATCCGGATCATCCGAATCCTCGGAGACCGTGAGCTTGCCTGCGGTTGCGCCGTTGAAGTCAACCGAGACCGTGTCGCCCGTATCGCCTTCGTATTCCTGGATGCCCGCAGCATCAACTGCGCGGATACCCTGGTCAGGGATGTCGAGCTTGAACACCTGGTCTTCGTTGTCGCTATCGATCGTGTTCTGAGCGTCAGCCTTGACGGTGAGCATAGCGGTGTCGCCATCCTTCACAACGTCGCTGGTCGGGATGTCTATCGAGTAGACGTCGCCAGAACCAGAGTGGGTGTTGTCGCCAGAGTTGTCATCCCACGCATCGCGGGAGCTTACATCCACGGAGCCGACCTTGGTCGTGCCGTCGTAGACGTAGAGGCGATCGAAGTAGAGCCACGGGTCATTGCTTGCAGTGACGTTCGAAGCCTCCTGGACTTCGACACGGACACGGCCGACATTGATGTCGCCGCCCTTAACATCGAACTTCGCGGTTGCGAGCTCGACGCCCGTGTCGCCCTCAGCGACGGTGTCGCCGGTGGTGAGGTTGTAGTTCGAGAGGGTTGCCTCGCCGCCCGAAAGCGTCGTGCCGCCCGTCGTACCACCGCCCGTGGTGCCGCCTGCCGAAAGCATTGCGTTCACCTTTGCGCGAGTGATAGGACCGAAGTAACCAGCTGCCGGCGTGATGCCGTTTGCTGCCTGGAAGGCTGCAACAGCTGCCTGCGTCTGGACACCGAAGTAACCAGTTGCGCCTGCAGGGATCGAGTAACCCTTGCTGATGAGCCAGGTCTGGAGCTCGGTTACGTCAGCACCGGTAGAACCGATGGTGAGGTCGCGAGTGAACTGGGCCATAGAAGAGCTCGAACCGCCGAGCTGTCCCTGGAGCGATGCGATCTGTGCGAGAAGTGCGTTGATCTGGGCCTGGAGGTCGCTCGTCGTGTCTGCCTGTGCCGGAGCAACGAAAGCAAACGACGAGAGAACGAGTCCTGCGCCAGCAACTGCTGCTGCAACCTTTGCAACCGCGTTGTTGTTCGTAATACTCATAGATTTAATTAATTGTGTGATTGAAGAGGCATGAGGAGCAGGAGAAAACTAATAAATGGTCTCCCGTTCCCTATGCCCTTTTTGTAATTTTGAGTTCTCACTTTCACACTATCCGACAGGTCGCTGTATCGACTCGCGACCCATCGGCTAGCTGGCAAATATAAATCATTTCTGTGGAGCTTCCATGAAGGGAGGATCATCCGTGTCTTTCATCCGTCACTTTCGCAGACGGTTATGCGCGCGGCATATTACAGCCGCGAGAAAACATGTTCGGTATGCTGTTTTCAATGACCCCCGCAGGAGAAAAGCCTCCCCTGCGGTATGCCCTAGAGTATACCGGCCATATAGGCCATTATCCCCCAGATTTCATGTGGATAACGTTAAAGGCAGGAACCAAGGTCGGGCCGCCCGCCAGATGGCGGATCGGCCCTTTTATAGTTCCTGCCTGCTCTTCGTTCCCACTCACGCACTCTACCCTATATAGGGTGCCGGGTCAATTAGGTATTTATTGAATATTTTGTCCATCGGCGCTCACCCTCACGCTTCACACTCCCCTCCCCGACCAAGGCCTGGAGTTCGCGCTGGATGGTCTTCTCGCTCACGCCCCGGATAACACTCGATATGTCCTTTATATACGATGGGCCCTTGGTCTTAAGGACATCGAGTACGGCCTCCTTCCTGGATGAACGGGACGAGTTGTCCGATACATGTCCTTTATCCTGAGTTGCCGGTGCTGCGGCGATCTTTCGCTCAGGAGCGCGGACCGGTTCGCGGCGCACGGTGCGCACCTCTTCTCGCGGCGTCGCTTTAGAAATCTCTGCAAGAGAAGGCGCATCGCCGAGCGATACGCGGGGCTCTTCATAGCTTGCTACCTCCTCCAGCAGTAGGTGTACTTCCCGACCTATGACGTCAGCATTCATGGCCGACAGCGTACCCCCGGTACGCGCGAGAGAAAGGAGGCTCGACAGCGCGAGAAGTTCACGTGAAAGCGCCTCCCTTGCTTCCCGCGGCGGGAGCACTGCGGCGTCGACGAGCGCTACTGCGACCAGATCCGCGCGGTCGCGCAGTGCGCCGCTATGTCCGAATGCTGGTCCCACCATATGCATGGCTCGGGCCAGGCGCTCTACCTTCTTATAGATGTATACGCGGCGAATGTCTTTATCAAATACGTTAGAAAATATGCTTTTTTCTAGGACAAACCCGCCAAAATCTACCTCTTTTGAGAGGGATTTATTCTTTGCAGGGTGTCCTTTATCTTCCATAATGTTGTCCGATTTGTCTTAGAAGATGACTCTGTAGCTCCAAGTATATGTCCTTTACTCGGGTGTGCAAGATTGACTTTTACCATTCGCGATTTGCCTCGCGCGCGCCATGATAAAATAGTGGTAAAGCAACCATCGCATGGCTAAGGAAAAGAACGAGAAGAAGCGCCGGAAAGATAAGGAGCCGGAGAAATACCGAGCCGCTATTAAGTGGACCGGTTCCATCGTCCTCATCGCGTTCGGCCTCATCCTCCTCATCTCGCTCCAGCCACTCACCTTAGGCGGTCCTATCGGATTCGTATTGTTCTCATACGCCTTCGGGTTCCTCGGGGCGGCGGCGTACCTGCTTCCGGTGGTGGTGATTGCCATCGGCCTCATGCTCATGCTCGACCGCGCGTTCGTAGAGTGGATGGCAGCATCCGGCCTCCTCCTCATGCTCATATCCTTCCTCGGTCTCTTGGGTCTCGCGACGAGTCAGTGGGGTGGCACCGCGGGCATCTACGTCGGCAGTCTCGCCTCTTCTGCATTCGGCGTATGGGGCGCGATCATCATCCTCATGGCCGTAGCTGCAGTCGGCCTCGTGCTCTCGGCTGACGTGACGCGCATCGCGCTCCTGCTTCAGGAAGCGCTCCGCCGCACCAAAGACGCCGCAACGGAGAACATCGACCTTTCGGGTCTCACCATCCGGGGCGCGTCTGCCGAGCAAGACGTCGATACGGCGCCGGCGGCGGCTACGCCAGAGCCCGATGCAGAGCCCGTGCGCGACAGCGAGCCTGTAGTGAACATGTTCAACCGCCCGCTCGGTGCTGCAGCGGCCGCGCCCGTCATCCAGAACTTCGATGGCGAGTACGACCCGCCTCCCCTTTCCATCTTGGGCGAGGATAAGGGCAAGCCGGGGACGGGCGACATCAAGGCGAACGCCAACATCATCAAGCGCACCTTCCAGAACTTCGGCATCAATGTGGAGATGGACGAGGTCTCGGTGGGCCCGACCGTCACCCGCTACGCAGTGAAGCCGGCAGAGGGCGTGCGCCTCTCTAAGATCGTCTCCCTCCAGGGGAACCTCGAGCTCGCACTCGCTGCACACCCAGTGCGCATCGAAGCACCTATCCCGGGCAAGTCGCTCGTGGGTATCGAGGTGCCGAACACGACCAAGGCGATGGTCGGCCTCGGCGGAGTCCTCTCTGCCCCGGAATGGAGCGAGAGCAAGAAGCCACTCCTCGCTGCACTCGGCCGCGACATCACCGGCACGCCGCACTACGTGAACATCGCCAAGATGCCGCACGGGCTTGTGGCCGGTGCGACCGGTTCTGGTAAGTCGGTGGCCATCCACGCGCTCATCACTTCCCTCTTGTACCGCAACGGCCCGAACCAATTGCGCTTCATCATGATCGACCCGAAGCGCGTGGAGCTCACCCTCTATAACGGTATCCCCCACCTCCTGACCCCAGTCATCACGGACCCGAAGAAGGCCATCCTCTCACTCAAGTGGGCAGCAAAAGAAATGGAGCGACGCTACAACATCCTCGAGACAGAAGCGGTGCGCGACATCGAGTCGTACCACACATCCGTATTCGAACCTGCAAAGAAGAAGGGTGACGCGAACATGCCCGAGGCCATGCCGTTCATCGTTATCGTCATCGACGAACTCGCCGATATCATGCAGACCTATCCACGCGAGCTCGAAGCATCCATCGTGCGCCTGGCCCAGATGAGCCGCGCGGTCGGCATCCACTTGGTACTCTCTACCCAGCGACCGTCGGTGAACGTCATCACGGGCCTCATCAAGGCGAACGTGCCTACCCGGCTTGCGCTCCAGGTGGCGAGCCAGATCGACTCGCGCACCATCCTCGACCAGGGCGGCGCGGAGACCCTGCTCGGCGCGGGCGACATGCTCTATTTGAGTAGCGACATGCAGAAGCCCGTGCGTATCCAGACCGCATACATCAGCGAGGGCGAGGTGAAAAAGGTCACGCAATATATAAAGAGTCATAACGTAGGCGAGATTCCTTCCCTCGAGCTCGGCGGCAACATGGGCGGAGAATCCGGTGCAGCACCGAACGACGCCATCATGCTCTCGGGCAACATCGGCGACGATGAGGTGGACGACGACCTCTACGACCAGGCGCGCGTCGCCGTAGAAGAAGCAGGCCGCGCATCGACGTCGTACCTGCAGCGCAAGCTGCGCATCGGCTACAGCCGAGCAGCAAGACTTATGGATATCCTCCAGGAGCGCGGCGTCATCGGCGAAGCCGACGGTTCTAAGCCCCGCGAGGTGCTCTCGCGCGGTGGCGCTGGTGCTGCACCGACTCCAGAGAGCGAGCCGACCGAGTTCTAGCGCATGTTCACTCGTGTCGCCATCGCACTCGTCCTCCTGGTCCTCGTGGGCTACGGGGTTATAGAGGCGCTACCCCTAGTGGAGGGCCCCTCCCTGACTGTGGCGGTGACCCGGGACGCCTCGAGCACGCCCGGGATAGTGACCCTGACGGGTATCGCGCGGCGCGTGAGCGAGCTCGCGCTCGACGGCTCCCCTATCCTCACGGACGAGAACGGGGGCTTCTCCCGCCTCATCGTACTTCCACAAGGGACGAGTATAATGAACCTTACGGCTACGGACCGGTTCGGGAGAAGCATTACGAAGGAGCAGACCGTGTACGTGCCTTAATTAATTTTCTGTATGGCAAAGAAATCCGCGAAATCTAAGACCGAATCCCGCTCGCACGCGGAGGATGAGGTAGAGGTAAAGGACACCGGGAAAAAGATGGAGGCAGCTCCGGAAGGCCTGCGCGATAAAGCATCGAAGCAGCGCTCTATCGAGCTCGCCATTAAGCAGATCCAGACCAAGTTCGGCGACGAGGCCATCATGACCTACGGCACCGGCAAGGTCGCTGCGATCCCTTCTATATCGACCGGTTCCATCGGGCTCGACGCTGCACTCGGTATCGGCGGACTCCCGAAGGGCCGCATCATCGAAGTCTTCGGCCCGGAATCGTCCGGCAAGACGACGCTCGCGCTCCACGCTATCGCAGAAGCGCAGAAGGCCGGTGGCATCGCAGCATTCGTCGATGCTGAGCACGCGCTCGACCCGGAGTACGCGCGCAAGCTCGGTGTGAAATTGGACGAGTTGCTGATCTCGCAGCCAGATACCGGCGAGCAGGCGCTCGAGATAGTGGAGTCGCTCGTACGCAGCAACAACGTGGACATCATCGTGGTCGACTCGGTCGCCGCGCTGACTCCAAAAGATGAAATTGAGGGCGACATGGGTTCCGCTCAGATGGGCAAGCAAGCGCGCCTCATGAGCCAGGCACTGCGTAAGCTCACTGCGATTACTGCCAAGTCGAAGACCATCATCATCTTCATCAACCAGATCCGCATGCAGATAGGCGTGATGTTCGGCAACCCGGAGACCACCACCGGCGGCAAGGCGCTCAAGTTCTACACCTCGGTGCGCCTCGATATCCGCCGCATCGCATCCATCAAGAAGGGTGAAGAGGTCGTGGGCGGTCGCGCGCGCGTGAAGGTGGTGAAGAACAAGGTCGCGGCACCGTTCAAGACGACCGAATTCGACATCATCTACGGCGAGGGCATCAGCCGCGAGGGAGAGCTGCTCGCGCTCGGCGAGAAGTACGACCTCGTGCAGAAGTCGGGCTCGTCCTACAAGATGGGCGAGGTCAGCCTCGGTCGCGGATACGACGCGTCCCGCACCTTCCTGCGCGAGAACAAGGCAATCGCCAACGACCTCCTGAAGCAGATCAAAGAGAAACTCAAAGAGGCATAATCCCCTCCCCTGCGTATAAAAAGACAGAACGGCGCTTTATGGGCGCCGTTCTCATTTTGCCGTATTCGGCTGTATCAGGTGCTTTGCGGTTCCTCGGCCGCCGCTTCCTGCGTCGCAAGTTTTGCGTGGGCAGGCGGGTTCACAATCTGGTTGAACTGCTTTTCAAACCAGACGTACCCGTGACGGACGTCGAAAGCGGCGTTCGCGAATTTGCCGACACCCAGCGCTTCGCACGCGTTTTCGAAGCGGACGTGGCGCTGGTCCTTGTTCCGGAAGGAGCAGGTGTGGACGCCGCTCGTGT
>Ga0070681_10000537_pt1 | contig 31196 bp, 26 predicted proteins | sample KBSC83BmetaG_FD_65650 | JGI IMG/M metagenome (GOLD analysis project Ga0070681, IMG submission 65650) | Corn rhizosphere microbial communities from Kellogg Biological Station, Michigan, USA - KBS C8-3B metaG | ecosystem: Host-associated > Plants > Roots > Rhizosphere | place: USA: Michigan...
ACACACCGGGGCGGTCGGCGGCGTTCGTGCGCACGTGCGCGCGCATGACGCCCAACTGTTCGTCGGACGTGGGCGGGCGGATCAGCGCTAGCTTTGACAGCGAGCGCATAGCACCGTCATACGTCCGTCGATCTCGTGCGTTCCGATCAGCTTCGCCGAGCAGCGGAGACATGCTTCGCCCGCGCGTCCGTACACAGCGAGGTGCTCGACGAACCCTCCGCGATTGCCACTCGCGTCTCGATAGTCGCGGAAGCTGGTGCCTCGGTGCGAGATCGATTCGTTGAGCACCGCGACAATTGCATCACGGAGCCGCGCGGCTTCGTCCGCGGAGACACGTGCCGCGGCGCGCGATGGATCGATGCCCGCGCGCCAGAGCGCCTCGTTCGCGTAGATGTTGCCCAGACCGGCAATCGCGCGCTGATCCATCAACACCTTTTTGACGGCTTGGCGGGAACCCCGAAGAAGTACCGATAAATGCGCTGACGTGAATGACGGGTCAAGTGGCTCGATGCCGAGCGCGTCGACGTAGCGCGCAAAGCGATCGGGAGTCATCAAGGCCACCGTGCCCAAACGACGAATGTCGCGATAGTGCACTCCGCGACCGTCGTCGAGCGTCAGCTCGACCGTCGAGTAGCGTCGCTCGCTTTCGGGAAGCGAACCGTCGTCGATCAGAAGTGCGCCGGTGAATCGCGGTTGCACGGCGATGCGATCGCCCGACGAGAGATCGATGACCACGAGCTTCGCTCGTCGCCACGCTCGCTCGATCGTCGTACCAGTGACACGCTTTATGAAGGTTTTCGGCGCGACTTCGCGAAGGACGTCTGGCCGAATCACGCGCGCCCCGACGATGCGCGCCCCGACGATCGCGCGATGCAGATCGCGCGCGATCGTCTCGGTTTCAGGAAGCTCTGGCACCGCGCGAAAGCTCGCGCCAGGCGATATCGGAGCGGAACTGTTTGTCGGCGAAAGAAATCGCGGCGGCGAACGACTGGCTGCGCTGCTGCGCCGCATCGATCGAATCGCCAAGACCCGTCACAGCGAGCACTCGGCCGCCGCTCGTTACGAGCGAACCGTCGTCCGCGCGACGCGTTCCCGCATGAAAGACGAGCACGTCGCTGGGAATCGCCGGAATGTCGATCAGGTCGCCGCCCCGGGGTCGCTCGGGATATCCGGTAGCCGCGAGCACCGTCGTGACTGCACAGCGCGTCGGCGCGAGATCGACACCGGTTGGAAGCTGGTCGCCGCGAGCGATCGCGAACATCAGCTCAGCCATGCCGGCGTCGTCGGCGAGCGCCGGCAGCACGGCTTGCGTCTCCGGATCGCCAAAGCGGCAGTTGAACTCGACCACCTTTGGTCCGTTGGTGGTCAGCATGAGGCCAACGTAAAGCACGCCAGTGAATGGCGTGTCCCTGAGACGCATCTCGTGCAGCGTGGGCAGTGCGATGCGTTCGATGATCTCGCCGATCAGACCCGGGGATCGCTCAACGACTGACACGGGACTGTACGCGCCCATGCCTCCCGTATTCGGACCGCGATCTCCGTCCAGCAGTCGCTTGTGATCCTGTGCGGCCGGCAGCGGGACGACATGCCGGCCGTCCGTGAGCAGGAAGACGGACAGCTCCTCGCCCTCCATGAACTCCTCGATCAGAACCGTCGCCCCCGCGCTGCCGAACACGTTCGCCTCGAGCATTGCCCTTGCCGCCGCGAGCGCCTCGTCGACCGAATGGCAGATGATGACGCCTTTGCCCGCCGCGAGACCCGAGGCTTTCACCACGACCGGAGCGCCCATTTGGCGAATGGCGGTTTCCGCTTCGACGACATTCGAGCAGATCGCGGCGTTTGCCGTCGGAACGCCCGCACTCGCCATCACCGATTTTGCAAACGCTTTCGACGTCTCCAGCATCGCCGCCGCACGCGTCGGTCCGAAGATGGCCAAGCCTTCGGCACGGAACGCGTCGGCGATGCCAACCTCGAGCGCCGCCTCGGGACCGACGAGCGTCCAGTCGACTTGGTCTCGCTTCGCGGCCGCGACGAGCGCGTCGACACTTGTCGCGCTGACCGGAATGCAGGTGGCGATTTCCGCGATTCCCGGATTTCCGGGAGCGGCGAACAGCTGAGTGTTCGGAGATTCATGTCGCAGACGCCAGGCGAGCGCGTGTTCGCGCCCGCCGCCGCCCACGATCAGGACCTTCACTGTTGCTTGGTCGAGTTGCGCCACGCCGAGCTGACTGCGTCTTTGGCTTTGTTGAAGCTGTCCTTGAACGTGTCCACCGTTTCGCGCGTCTTCTGGCCGTAATAGTTGGCCGCGTCCGCGAAATCTTCACGCAGCGGTTGGTCCTGATCGTTCTGACCGCGGCGCAAATAGTCGCCCGCCAGAATCTTGTCGTATCCGCCCGCCCGATGCCAGCGGAGCAGCTCAGCGGCGCGAACCGTGTGCATCGGGTGCGTCCGCATGACGGTGTTGAGAATCTTGTAGACGGTATCCCACGCGTCGCCGCCGGTCTCGTACTGCTCGGCCTGGCGAATGAACTCGTCGACGCGGAGCGTGTCGCCGTACTCCTTGCCACCGGCGAGCTTCATCTCGGTGCTCATCACCGTGTCCAGGTCCTGCACGGTGAGCAGACCAGCGCGATCCGCCGAGAACTCGCTCTTTCGATACCACTCGAGCAGCGCCAGCTGGAACGGGAGAATCGCCGCCGCGGCAAGGAAGGGCAGGTTGCTCACGCCGAAGTACATCAGGATGATCGCGATCGTGGTGTACGTCGGGTGCCCGCTCATGATGTGGCCGAGTTCGTGCCCCAGCACGCTCCGCACTTCTTCCTCGCTGAGCGTTTCGAGCATCCCCGAGTTGACCACGACGAACGGATGCTCGAACCCGACCGCCATCGCGTTCACGAGCGGCGTTTGGGTCACGTAGAGCTCCGGCCGGTCCTGCCAATCGAGCGTCTCGAGTACTTCCGTCCACATGACGTTCATCTTCGGCCGCTGTCCGGCCGTGACCTTCACCGCGTCCCCAAGGAACAGCTGCCGCACGCCGCGCTCGCCGAAGAACGACGCGACCTTTCGCACGACTTCGTCGAACCCGGGAATCGCGCGAAGCGCATTCAACGCCGCGCGATCGGCGGGATGTTCCCAAGCGCGCGAGGAGATCTGGACGAGTTGGGTGCGAGGCATAGGGAAGGGGGAAGAGGGAAGCGGGAAGAGGGGGGAAGGGGTATGCGGGATGAGGGCCCGATGATCCTACGTTGCGCCGCTCGAGATTGTGTCCCGAGACGGGTTCTTCCCGCTTCCCTCGGATCTCTTCCCCCCTCTTCCCGCTTCCCCCTTCCCCCTTCCCGGGAGTCCCTCAAATGCCCGCTCGAGATCCGCCAACAAGTCTCCGACGTCCTCCACGCCGCAGGACAGCCGCACCAGCCCGTCGCTCAGCCCCATTGCCGCCCGGCGGTCCGGGGGGACGGACGCGTGCGTCATTCCCGCGGGCTGGCTGATCAGGGATTCCACCCCGCCAAGGGACTCGGCGAGTGCGAAGACCCGCACCCGGCCCAGGACGTGAGCGGCGCGTTCCTTCGTTCCCAGCTCGACGCTGATCATGCCGCCGAAGCCGGTCATCTGGCGCTTCGCGAGCTCGTGCTGTGGATGCGTCGGCAGACCGATGTAGAGCACGTTCTCGGGGCCGACCTGCTCCACCAGCCACTTGGAGATCTCCCGGCCGTTCGCGTCGTGCTGACGCATGCGAAGATGCAGCGTCTTGGTTCCACGCAGCGCGAGCCATGCGTCGAAAGGACCAGCGACGGCACCAGCGGCGTTGTGAATGAACTGCAGACGTTCGCCCAGACCATCGTCTCGAACGACCGCGCAGCCGCCGATCATGTCGCTGTGGCCGTTCAGGTACTTCGTGGTGGAGTGATAGACGATATCGGCGCCCAATTCGAGCGGCCGTTGGAAGTACGGCGACGCGAACGTGTTGTCGACGATCAAGGTCGCGTTGTGCGCGTGAGCGATCTGCGCGATTGCGGCGATGTCCGCGAGACGCATGAGCGGATTGCTCGGCGTCTCGAGTAAGATGGCGCGTGTCGCCGGTGTCATCGCGTCCTCGACGCGCTGCGGGTCTCGCGTGTCCACGTAGCTGAACGTCAGACCGAAGTGCTGCAGCAGCTTGTCGAAGAGACGGAATGTGCCGCCGTAAACGTTCTCCGCGCAGACGATGTGGTCGCCCGCGCGGAACAGCTTCATGATCGAGTCGAGGCAGCCCATGCCGCTCGAGAAAGCGAAGCCGTGTCGCCCGTTCTCCAGGGTCGCCACGTTCCGCTCGAATGCTTCACGCGTCGGGTTTTTTCCCCGCGCGTATTCGTATCCTTTATTCTGACCCAACCCCTCCTGCACGTACGTCGAGGTCAGGTAGACCGGAGTCATAATCGCCCCGGCGAGCGGCTCGGGGCGTTGACCGGCGTGAATGGCCTGAGTTCCAAATCCGCTGGCCAGATCCTCATCAAAAACGCGTGTCATGCCGATACTCTTGTTCTTGGAGGTGTGCAAAAAGATAACCGCCCATCGCCGACAGTCGTAATCGAATCCCCCGATGAACCTCCTAGACACCGCTCCGTACTGCTTGATCGTCGACGACGAACCGCGACTGCGCCAGGTAATGGTTCACCTGATGCGCGGCGACGGCTTTCAATGCATCGAGGCGGGAAATGGCCTGGAGGCACTGGAGCAGCTCGAGAAGCACTCGGTCACGTTAGTGCTGAGCGATCTCCGCATGCCGAAGATGGACGGCTTCGAGCTGCTGCGAGAGATCCGATCGCGCTTTCCGGACACCGCCGTCGTGATGATCACCGCGGTGGCAGACGTCGAGGTCGCGGTGAAGACGCTCGCCATCGGTGCGGCCGACTACGTCATCAAGCCCTACCAGCTCGAGGACGTTCGCGCCCGCGTCGCGCAAGCATTGGAGAAGCGGCGCCTGATTCTCGAGAATCGCGCGTATCGCGAGAGTCTCGAGGAACGTGTGGCGCAGCAGGCCCGCCGCCTCGAGGAGCTGTTTCTCACCAGCGTGCAGAGTCTCGCTGAGGCGCTCGAGCTCAAGGATCCGTACACGCGTGGTCATTCCGTTCGCGTGAGCATCTACTCGAGCGTGATTGCCAAAGAGATGGGATTCACCGGCGAGCTGTTGCGACAGGTCGAGCTCGGCGGACACGTGCACGACATCGGCAAGATCGGTGTCCGCGAGGGAGTGCTCAACAAGGCCGACCGACTCACCCACGAGGAATACCAGCACATCATGACGCACCCTGTGCTGGGCTGGCGAATTCTCTCGCCCCTGCTCGGCGACACGCCGGCGGCGCTGAACATCGTTCGATCGCACCACGAGCGCTTCGACGGGCGCGGAGTGCCGGACGGTCTCAAGGGCATCGAGATCCCGCTCGAGGCGCGCATCGCGGCGGCGGCGGATTCGCTCGACGCCATGACGAGCGATCGTCCGTATCGCGCGACCGAGATGACGCTGGAGATGGCGATGGATGAGCTGCGCCGCTGCGCCGGGACACAGTTCGACCCGGACGTCGTTGCGGCCGCGATCGCCGCCGCCGAGCGCGGCGAGCTCCAGCTGGTGCCGAAAACCGGCACGTTCGCGGTTCCAGCGAGAGTTTAGAGAATACTTGTCATCCCGCGCGCTCTCCTTTGTCATCCCGAGCGCAGCGAGGGATCTGCACTTCCGCCTGGTGTGAAGTGCAGATCCCTCGCCGCGCTCGGGATGACGACCACTTCCTAATGACCGGTCGTTAGGTTTCTGGCGCGGAAAAGGACCCCAACGGAGGGCGAATGGCGAACGACGGGCTGATGGTCGGAGTGTCGGGGATTCGCGGTCGTGTTGGCGAGGCGCTCACGCCGGAGGTCGTCGCGACCTACGCAGCGGCGTTCGGTGCGTGGGCCGCCGCGCGAGGTCCGTCCAAGAGCATTGTCGTGGGGCGCGACAGCCGCGTATCAGGGCCGCTCTTTCACCGCGTCGTGCTCTCCGCGCTGCAGTCCGTCGGGTGCAATGTCATCGACATCGGCCTCACGACGACGCCGACCTGTCAGCTCGCCGTAGAAGACCACCACGCGGCCGGTGGGCTCATGATCTCCGCGAGCCACAATCCCATCGAGTGGAACGCCCTCAAGTGCATCGGGCCAACCGGGCTGTTTCTCGAGAATGCCGAAGGAATCGAGATGCGCTCGTTGGTCGAGACGGGCATTCCTCGCGCGACCTGGGACGCACTCGGCACCATCGAGCTCGACGACCGTGCGGTTCAGCGACACATCGATCGTGTCCTTGCGATACCGTACGTCGATGTCGAAGCGATCCGGCGACGACGTTTCAACGTCGCGCTCGACTGTGTTCGAGGGGCCGGGGCGGTGATCATGCCGGCGCTCCTCGAGCGGCTCGGTTGCACCATGATCGCGATCAATCTCGAGAGCGACGGCCGCTTTCCCAGAGCGCCAGAGCCGGTGGCGGAGAACCTCGGCGAGCTCGAATCACTCGTGAAAAAGAGTGGCGCGTCAGTGGGATTCGCAGTCGATCCCGACGTCGATCGCCTCGCGCTCGTCTCCGATGAGGGCAGGGCGATTGGCGAAGATTTTACACTCGCGCTCGCGGCCCGGCTTGTGCTAAGGCACCGCCGCGGGCCAGTGGTCACGAACCTTTCGACCAGCCGAATCGTCGAGGATGTGGCGGCTGAAGCAGGCGTCGCGACCATTCGCGCCCCAGTTGGGGAGGTCAACGTCGCAGTCCGGATGCGCGACGAGAAGGCGCCGGTGGGCGGCGAAGGCAACGGCGGCGTGATTCTGCCGGAGGTGCATCTCGGACGAGACGCACCGGTGGGGGCCGCGTTGTTGTTGCAACTGTTGCACGAGGACAACAAGCCCTTGTCGAAGATCGTTGCGGACCTGCCACGCTACGTGATCGTCAAGGACAAGCTCAACCGGCCAAAGGCTCAGCTCGATACTGTCTACGAAGCACTCCGGGCGGCATTTCCAGCAGCCACGGCAGACTCACAGGATGGTCTCCGGCTGTCGTGGCCGGATCGCTGGGTACACATACGGCCGTCTGGGACGGAACCAATCGTGCGAGTGATCGCTGAGGCTCCCACGAATGGAGAAGCACTGGAACTTGTCAGGCGCTCGCGCGAGCCGCTCGACGCATTGGGCGCGTAACGACCACCGAAGGACGTCGACTCTATGTGCGGAATCGTTGGATACGTCGGAGAGCGAGGCGCCACCGGGCTGCTGATCGAGGGGCTCAAGCGCCTCGAGTATCGCGGCTACGATTCGGCCGGCATCGCGATGTCGAACGGGCACGGCCTCGAGACCCGGAAGGCGAAAGGGAAGATCTCGATGCTCGAAGGCGTGGTGAACAGCCAGCCGATTCACGGCACCGTCGGCATCGCGCACACGCGATGGGCGACGCACGGCGCACCGAACGAAGGCAACGCACATCCGCACACGGACTGCACCGGCACGATCGCGGTCGTGCACAACGGCATTATCGAGAACTACGGTGCGCTCCGAAAGATGCTCAAGCTCCAGGGGCACACGTTCAAGTCCGAGACGGATACCGAAGTGCTCGCGCACCTGATCGAGGCCGCATTCGATGGTAAGCTCGAGGATGCCGTCATCGACGCGCTCAATCTTGTCGAAGGGACGTACGGCATCGCGGTGATCTCGAGCAAAGACCCGGACAAGATCGTCTGCGCGCGCAAGGGCAGCCCGCTCTTGATCGGTCTCGGGGACGGCGAGTTCTACGTCGCAAGCGACGTGGCCGCGATTCTCCAGCACACTCGGCAGGTCGTCTATCTCGATGACGGTGAGATGGGCGTGCTGACCCGAAACGGGTACGAGGTGCTCGACCTCAATGCGCGCCGCATCTCCAAAGGCGTGAGTCGAATCGACTGGTCGCTCGACGAGATCGAGAAGGGCGGCTACGACCACTTCATGCTCAAGGAGATCTTCGAGCAGCCCAGCACGATTCAAGAGACGATGCGCGGTCGCCTCGTCGTCGAAGAAGGGTTCTCGAAGCTCGGCGGACTGAATCTCTCGAAGGACGAGCTGCTTTCGTTCGATCAGGTCGTGATCACGGCCTGCGGAACGAGCTGGCATTCCGCGCTGATCGGCGAGATGTACATCGAGGAGCTCGCGCGCATTCGGACCGAGGTCGAGTACGCGTCCGAGTTCCGCTACAAGAATCCGATCGTGACGGACAAGACGCTCTGCATCGTCGTGTCACAGTCGGGTGAAACGGCGGATACGCTCGCGGCCATGCGAGAAGCGAAGCGCCGCGGCGCAAAGACGCTCGGCCTCGTGAACGTCGTGGGATCCACGATTGCTCGCGAAGACAATGGCGGCATTTACCTGCACGCAGGACCGGAGATCGGCGTCGCGTCCACGAAGGCATTCACGAGCCAGGTCATCGCGCTCGCGCTCCTGACGCTCAAGTTGGCGCGTCTCCGCACGATGTCCGTCGTTCGCGGCCGTGAGGTCGCGGAAGCGATGCTCGCGCTGCCGACGCAGATTCAGAGTATTCTCGACAACGCGTCGGAAATCGAAGCGATCGCCGAGCGCTTCAAGGACGCGACGAACTTCTTGTACCTGGGCCGCGGCTACAACTTCCCGGTTGCCCTTGAAGGGGCACTGAAGCTCAAAGAAATCAGCTACATCCACGCCGAGGGCTATCCGGCGGCGGAGATGAAGCACGGCCCGATCGCGCTGATCGACTCAGAGATGCCAGTGGTGTTTGTCGCACCGCACGACGCGGTGTTCGACAAGGTCGTGTCGAACGTGCAGGAGGTGAAGGCGCGCGGCGGCAAGGTCATCTGCATCACGAGCCAGCACGAGCCGGTGCTCGACGGACTCATCGATTTCGAGATCCGGGTTCCGCAGACGATCGACATGCTATACCCGATCCTGACCGTGATCCCGCTCCAGCTGTTGGCGTACTACATCGCCGTGAAGCGCGGCCTCAACGTCGATCAGCCCCGCAACCTGGCGAAATCGGTTACCGTCGAGTGAGCCTTTGGTCCGGCCTTGACGGAGATCCTTTCCATCTGTAAGTTTCATGCATGAAAGGTGGTTTAGACACGAAATCTGTCGGAGCTCAGACCCAGACGATCCGCTCTTTGCTGAAGGCCGCTCACGCGCTCGAGGAAAAGGTGGAGGCGACTCTGGGCGAAGTTGGGTTGTCAGCGCCCAAGCTCTCGGTTCTGACGGCCCTGGCGGCCGCGAATGAGCCTGTAGCCCTGGGTGAGTTGGCAGATAGACTGTCGTGCGTTCGATCGAACGTCACCCAGATGATTGATCGTCTCGAGACCGACGGCCTGGTCCGGCGCGTTTCGGACGCGGCGGATCGACGCATCGTAAAAGCCGAGATCACGTCGCGGGGACGGGAACTTCAGGCAGCAGGCGCGGCCGCAATGGAGCGGCTAGAATCTCGCTTTTCCCAGGCGATCGGGGGCGAAGACCATTCAGCGGTCGAGCGGATGCTTCGCTCAATCGAGGAGGCTTAGCGGCGGAAAAGACTCGACTTTGGCCGGTTTTTACCGCCGAGATCGTTCATATATGTAATACTATTGTAACGCTTTACTGGTAAACACGCGATGTGCCGCACCCTCACCGGAGTACCCGAGAAATGACTAGTCCTACTACAGCCAACCGCACGACCTGGACCGTCGACAGCGCGCACGCCGAAGTCGGCTTCGCCATTAAGCACCTCATGATCTCAACAGTTCGCGGCCGGTTCGCCGGCGTTACGGGAACGGTCGAGCTCGATGAGGCAAATCCGGCCGACTCGAAAGTGAACGTCGAAATCGACGTGCGATCGATCGACACGCGACAAGAGCAGCGCGACAACCACCTTCGCTCGCCGGATTTCTTCGACGTCGAGAAGTTTCCCACGATGCATTTCGCCGGCAAGCGAATCGAGGGCGACACGACCGGCAAGTTCCACCTCATTGGCGATCTCACGATTCGCGGAATCTCGCACGAGATCACCCTCGACGTGACTTCCGAGGGCCGCGTTCGCGACCCGTGGGGAAATGATCGCGCCGGGTTCAGCGCGAGTGGCAAGATCAGTCGCCATGCGTTCGGCTTGACCTGGAACCAGGTGTTGGAGGCCGGCGGCGTTACGGTCGGCGACGAGGTTCGACTCTCGATCGATGTCGAGCTCGTTCATCAGAAGACTCAGGCCAGTGTCGCAGCGTAAACGCTGAACGGCATAGCTGCTCTGATACGGGCACTAACGGTCGGGAAAGACACGGGCACTAACTGAACGGCGGAAGACACCCTGACCTGCAGGTCTCGAGAGTCTTCCGCCGTTCGGTTAGTGCCCGTGCTTTTGCTCCGTTAGTTCCTGTATCGGAGTCGTTCCCGCTCGCTCAATCGCGGAGCGAATAGCCGCGTGAACGGAGATAGCGCTGCTCCGCAAGGATGTCGCCGAACGGGACCCCAGGAGGATCCAGGATCAAAACGACGGTTCCTTCGCGGGTGCGAATGACTTCGCCAGTGATCTCGATCTGGGCTCCGCGGCGGAAGAGAAGCGTGCCGCCGAGCGGCGTGCCGACCTCCGGGACGTGGCGATGCTTGACCTCGTAGCGAACGCCGCGCTCGGAGCAGTCGATCACCTCGTACACGAAGCGCCCGATCTCGAAGGTCGGACGTTCGTCGAGCGGGTACAGGATCCTGTAGAGGGCGCGTCGTGAGGTAAACGGCATCGAGCGGAGCGCTTCGGCTCAATGGTAACGACGCCATGAGACGCGATGCGGTCACTCCGCATCTCGTTGATCGTCACTGGCCGTCTATCTTTACCTTCGAATCGAACCTCGGGATGCATGAGGGTCCTGGTCCAACGAGTGAGCCGCGCCGAAGTGCGAGTCGGAGAGCGAGTGACGGGGCGAGTCGGGGTCGGACTCGCGCTCCTCGTTGGCTTCACGCATACGGACGGCGAGGAACAGCTGGCGTGGATGGCAGACAAAATCACTGGCCTTCGCATCTTTCCGGATAGCGACGACAAGATGAATCGATCGATCGCCGAGGCTGGGGGCGGGCTGCTCGTCGTCTCGCAGTTCACGCTGTACGGAGATGCCGTCAAAGGCAGGCGGCCAAGCTTCGTCGATGCGGCACGCCCCGAAGTCGCACAGCCGTTGTTCGACCGCTTCGTGAATGAGCTCCGAACACGCGGCGCGTCGGTGGAGACGGGAGAGTTCGGCGCGTCGATGGCCGTCGAGTTGGTCAACGATGGTCCGGTCACCCTATGGCTCGAGCGATGATTCGACCCGTCGTGATTCTTGCGTCGGCGTCGCCGCGGCGGCGCGAGCTCTTGTCGCTGGTCGGCATACCCCACGAGGTTCGTCCGTCGAACATCGATGAGTCGCAGTTGGATGGCGAGCAGCCGCGCGAGCACGCCGAGCGATTGGCTCGCGAGAAGGCGGCGGTGGTCGAAGCGCGAGATGCCATCGTGATCGGCAGCGATACGATCGTCGTCGTGGATGGCGATGTGCTCGGAAAACCGCGCGACGAGGCGCACGCCATGGAGATGCTGCGCCGCCTGAGCGGACGATCGCATGTCGTGATGACCGCCGTCGCGGTTCGCTGGCGCGGCAAGATCGCGTCGGCGGTCGAAGAAGTCGGAGTCACGTTTCGTGAACTGTCCGCCGACGAGATCTCCCGCTACGTCGCGACGCGCGAACCGATGGACAAAGCAGGCGCCTACGGCATCCAGGGCTTTGGCGCGACGATCGTCGAACGAGTGGACGGCGACTACTTCGCGGTGATGGGTCTCGCGCTGGGCACACTCATCTCGCTGTGCCGCGAGGTGGGACTGCGCTACGACTTCGGTCCGTTAGTCGCAGACGCGTAGGCGGTCCGCCACCGCTCCACGCGATCGAGCACGTCGTTGACTGAGATGCGCGGCATGCGATCGCGCCGATTTTCCATGCTGATGGGATAGTTCTCGCCCGGCTCGCCGTATGCATCGACGATCAGGTCGTGGAATTTCCGATACGGGCCGGTGCGCTTTGGGTTCGTGTAGCCGATCAAGCTGATGACCGGCCGATCCAACGCCACTGCCATATGCAGCGGCCCGGTATCCGGTGCGAGCACGAGCGCCGACCCGTCGAGAATCGCCACGAGCTTTCGCAGGCCGCTTCCGAGCTCCGAGCGCGGCGGTCGCGATGCGCGCTCACGAATCACGCGTTCGGCATTGAGCTCGCGAGGCGAACGTCCACCCACCAGCACCGGCTCGAGCTCGAACTCGTGCCAGAGTGCATCGGCCACCTGGGCCCATCGCTCGGGAAGCCAGTCCTTCTGATCCTTGCTCGTGGCAACGACGATCGACGCGGCCGGACGCTCGAGCGGCGCGAGCAACTCGCGCTGCATGTCGCGTTCATTCGACCACGGGCCGAGATCCCACTCGAGCGGCTCGTGTGGAATGTTGAGCGCCGTCAGGAACTCGAAATATTGGTCCTGAACGTGCTGCGGCTCGTGCGGCGGGATGCGATGCGTCGTGAAGAGCCAGTTGAAGTCGCGCGCGCGAGCGCGGTCGAAGCCGAGCTTCACCGGCGCATGGGTGAACGACGTGACCACACCTGCCTTGAAGTAAACCTGCAGGTTGACCACGAGATCGAACGATCGCGCAGCCAACTCGCGGCGGATGTCGTTGAACGCCGACACGCCCTTCGCGCGGTCGAAGATCAAAATCTCGTCGACAGCGCGGTGTCCTCGGACGAGCGTCGCGGGGCCGGGCTGCAGGATCCATGTGATGTGCGTTGACGGCGACTGGCGCTTGATTGCGTTGATCACCGGCAGCACATGCACGGCGTCGCCCACCGCGCTCATCATCACGATGCACACGCGGCGGAGCGGCGACGGAACTGGGATCGCGTCTCGGCTCATGACGGAGAAGCTAGGCGAAGCGCGTCGATCTCGTGCAGAATCATCGACGACGACACTTCAGCGGGCGAAGTGCGGAACAGCACACGCGATGGGCCGATGCCTTGCGGAAACGTCCGATCCGGCTGGCCCGGCGCGAAGATCCCGACGACAGGAACGCCCAATGCGCCGGCAACGTGCAGGGGTCCCGAGTCGTGGCCGACGACCGTCGAGGCCATCGAGAGCGCGGCCGCGGTGACGGCGAGCGAGCCGTCGCCCAACTCGTCGACGTAGGTGCCCTTGGGGTGCGTGTACGACCCGCGAAGCTCGTTCAGCTCGCGGCGCGTACCGACCCAGAGTACCGTCTCGCCGCGCGCTTTCATTGCGAACGCGAGCTGCGTCCATTCGCTGAGTGCAACGCAGCGATCGCGTGCACCAGCGAACGGATGAAACGCGATGAACCGTGGCGGGAGCGCTTTCGCGAGTTGTTCTCGAACAGCGCCAAGTGGCGCGGCGTCGAGGCGGTAGCGCGGATTCGATGGAGCGATGCCGAGTGGCGCGAGCAGCCGCGCTTGTTCAACCAGCACCGGCTTGTGGACGTCCGCCGCAGGCAGCACGTGGGTCAGAAACAACGAGTTCCGGTGGCGCGCGAGACCGACGCGCATCGGGATGCGTGCCGCGAACACCGCGGCAGCCGCGCGCCACGGCGCTTCGCTGAGCACGGCCACGTCATATCGAGCGCGCCGAACGGCGATGAGGCTTCGCACGAACGGCCGCGCGGTCGGACGCGAATGTCCCGGTGCCACAGCCCAAAAAGGATTGCCTGACACGATCGCGCTCACGTGCGGAATCAATCGCGCGACCGGCGCCGTGTACTCCTTGCACCACACGTCGATCTCCGCGTCGGGAAAGCGCGCTTTGATCGGCGGTACGAGCGCCGACGCGAAAACCAGGTCGCCCAGGTTGTCGAGCGCCACAAGCAGAATGCGACGAACGTCACGAATCGCTCGGCTCATGCGACCGCGACTTGCGCGCCGTGACACAACCAGGGAAGTTGCGCGCGGTGACTCTCCGAATCCTTCACGTAGACACCGAACGCGGATGGCGCGGCGGTGAGCGGCAAACGTTGTGGCTGGCGGCGGAGCTGGCGCGGCGCGGACACACGTCGGTCATCGCGGCGCGCGCCGGTGAGCCACTGTCCCATCGTGCTGGCGAAGTGGGCATCGACATCGTCGACTGCGCACCGGCGTCCGAGCTCGACGTACGCGCCGCGTGGCGGCTGCGACGCACCATACGAGAACGTCGCATAGATGTCGTCCACGCTCATACGGCGCACGCGGTCGCGCTCGCGGGATTGGCCACGCTTCGGACCGACATTCCGCTGGTGGTGGCGAGGCGCGTTGATTTCCCGCTTCGCGCGAACGCGGGCACGAGATGGAAGTACGGACGGGCATCGGTGATCGTCGCGGTCTCGCGCGCGGTCGCGACCGTGCTGGAACGCAGCGGCATCTCGCACGACCAGATTCGTGTCGTGCCGGACGGCGTCGACGTCCATCGCTCGGTGGCTCCGGCATCGCGCGATTTGCTCGCGACGCTTGGGATCGGCCGCGAAGCGCCACTCGTGGTTCAGGTCGCGCAGCTCGTCGCGCACAAAGATCCGCTGAACTTCGTTCGCGCGATGTCGCGCGTTCGCGAGCGCGTGCCAGCGGCCACCGCGCTGCTCGTCGGTGATGGGCCTTTGCGCAGCGCCGCCGAAGCCGAAGTGCAGTCGCGTGGGCTGAGCGGCGTCGTGCACCTCACTGGATATCGCACGGACGCGGATTCGCTGCTCGCCGCGGCCGACGTTGCGTGTCTCAGCTCGCGCGAAGAGGGCATGGGCTCCGTGCTGCTCGACGCCCTGACGTTCGGCGTTCCCGTTGCCGCAACGAGCGCGGGTGGAATTCCCGAGGTGATCGATCACGGCGAAACCGGTCTCCTCGCTGCGCCGGAGAATCCCGTGGCCCTCGGCGATGCGATCGCGACGCTGCTCGAGGATGCGCCACTCAGAGCGCGATTCGCGCGCAGTGCACGAGCGCGTTCGAGCGAATTCTCCGTAGAGCGAATGACGGATCGCACGATGGCCGTTTACGAGGAAGCGCTCTCGGCGAGCGGCGGCGGCCGGCGCTCGCGAACGCTCTCGGCGAGCTCGACGAGCTCGGCCTGAGTCACCCGCGCTCCGTGCTTGCGCTGCCACTTTCGCGCTGAGCGAAGCAGCCGCGCGAGATTGAGCTCGAGCACGATCTCCGGCTCGTCGAAGGTTACGCGGTCCAGGTCGAGCACCATCGCGTCGAGCGCGGCGTCGGACTTCGCTGAAGGATGCAGCAGAATATTCTTGACGTTGAGATCCGCATGATGCGCTCCGACGGCGCTCAGCGCCAACACCAGATCGGCAGCAGCCGCAATGGCGATCGTGCGATGCGCCACGTCCGGTGACATCAGCGCGGTCGAGAGATCGAAGCTGCGCGGCACCTCGCGAGTGATGACATCGACGCGGCAGAATCCGAGCTGCGCCCGATACAGTGCGTAGCCCAGCATGACTGGCGTCGGGACTTCGTGCGCAAGAAGCTGCTGCGATAACTGCAACTCGCGTGGAGCGTTGGTCGGCGCGAGAAACAGATCTCCGGTCAGCGGCGCGAGAAGTCCGCCGTGATGGTTGTGGCGCACGACGACGTGTTCCCCGCCGAGCGGGACGGCGTACACGGTTCCGCGGCCGACGAGCGCGCGTGCGGATCGATGATGCGCCGCGTAGTCATAAACCGTTCCGCGCGCGACGATATCACGGAGCGCATCCGCCAACTGCCGCGCGCATACGATTTCGGTCTGGCCCGCGGAGAATCGAGTGAACTCTGCCGGGAGCGGGGCGCCGGCAGCGCGCATCAGTCGAGCACGACGCGAAACGTCGTGACGGGTTGGCTCTTGTTCTTGAGCTCCAACGGGGGGACCGGCTGCATGCGCGGCGCCGTTCGCAACGCGCGCCGAAACTCCTCGGAAAAGAGAATCTCACGCGGCTCCGCGGCACCGCACAGGCGGCTCGCGGTGTTGACCGTATCGCCTATGACGGTGAACTCGAGCCGGCGTTCCGAACCGATATTGCCCGCGAACGCCTCGCCGAAGTTGAGACCGATTCCGATCTGCAACTCGGGGCGCCCCTCGGCGCGCCACTGCGCGTTGAGCTTATCGAGCTCGTAGATCATTTCGATCGCCGCCGCCATGGCTTTGTCGGCGTCGTCGGGGCTGCCGATCGGCGCGCCCCACTGCGCCATCACGGAGTCGCCGACGAACTTGTCCAGGGTTCCATCGTGACGGAACACGCAGTCGACCATCTGTGTGAAGTACTCCGTCAGCAGGCTGGCCATGTCGTCCGGTCGCATGGTTTCCGCCAATGCGGTGAATCCACGGATGTCGCTGAAGAGCACCGCGACTACCCGCTTCTCACCGCCCAAACGAATCGTCTCCTGCGACTCGGCGATCCGTTTCGCGAGCTGTGGCGTGAAGAAACGTTCGAAATTGCTGCGCGTGAGCAGCTCGCGCTGGATGCGCTGCGCGTACTGACTGTTTTCGATCGCAACGGCGGCGATGCCGGCGAACGCGATGCAGAACTCGAAGTCTTCATCGCTGAAGCGGTGGGTCGTCGTGACGTTGTCGACGTACATGATGCCGAGCGATTTCTCTTCGGCGCCGATCAGCGGTACGCAGACGGCCGACCGGATCTGCTGAATGAGAATCGATTGTCCGCCGAAGCGCGTGTCCTCGCCCGCATTGTCCGACAGGATCGCGACTTTGTCTTTGAGCGCGGTGCGCGCAATGGATTGCGGAACGGCGCGGGTGCTGTCGCCGCCGCGTTTGTCACGCGCGATCTTGGGGGCGAGGTCGCTATCGTCTTCGCCGAGCAGAATGGCGACGCGATCGACCGCGAGGACCTGGTATGCGTAGTCGACGATCTTGTTGAGCAGCGTATCGAGATCGGTCGCACGGCCCAGGCCCTTTGATACCTCGAGAAGCTTGGCGAGCTTGTCGCGGTTCTTGTCGAGCTCCGCGGCGCTTTGGGCCGAATTGCCCGCGGACGGCGTGCCGAGCCTGCCGGAGCCGTCGCCCAGCGGCATCTGACGAACGATCGTTGCGCCGGGCGGGGACATCTTCGCGCCGCCGGACGTTCGCGGTTCGGGAGGCGCAACGGCGTTGAGCCGAAATGCAACCTTGCCGAACGTCACCACATCGCCGACACCGACGGCCGACGCGTCGACTCGTGTGCCGTTGATGAACGTGCCATTGCTCGAGCCGAGGTCCCGAATCGTGACGCCAGCCTCGCCGCATTCCACTTCGGCGTGTCGCCGAGAGATGGTGGGGTCGATGACGGGGATGTCACTATTGGGAGCGCGGCCGACGACGAGGGTCGAGCCGGTGCGCAGCTCGAAGGTGTGGATACCGTCGGTGGACGTGAGCTTGTAGGGCACGAAGAAAACTGAACGCGGGAAGCGGGAAGAGGGAAGCGGGAAGAGGGGGGAAGGGGCAAGGGGGAGGGGCAACCCCGGACCCCAAACAGCGAACCGTCAACCCCAAACTCAGATCACTTTTTTCGAACCTGCCCAATTGCAGTGAGCAGGGCTCGTGCCTTGTTCTGGTGCTCGAGAAACTCGCGCTCCGGAATCGAATCGTAGACGACGCCTGCCGCAGATTGCACTGAAGCGATGCCATTTGCGATGACGCACGTTCGGATGGTGATCGCGAGATCCATTCGCTTCACGCCGGCGGCGATATACCCGACAGCGCCGCCATACGGTCCACGGCGTTCGGGTTCCATCTCATCGATGATCTCCATCGCGCGGACCTTTGGCGCACCGGTGAGTGTTCCAGCAGGGAAGCTCGCGCGGAACGCGTCCATCGCCGTCAGATCGTCCCGGAGCTCACCGTCGACCTGGCTCACGAGATGGAGTACATGCGAGTATCGCTCGACGACCATCAAGTCGGTCACGCGCACGCTGCCGTATTTCGCGATGCGCCCGACGTCGTTGCGGCCGAGGTCCACGAGCATGAGATGCTCGGCGCGTTCCTTTTCGTCGGCGATCAGCTCCGCCATCATGCGGTCGTCGTCCTCGGCGGTTCGGCCGCGGCGTCTCGTACCGGCGATTGGACGCAGCGTCACTGTGCCGGAGCGACTCACGCGGACGAGAAGCTCCGGCGAGCTCCCGACGATCTCCACGCCATCGAGCACGAGGTGGTACATGTACGGCGACGGATTGATGACGCGGAGTGCGCGATAGAGATCCGTCGACGAGAAGCCGAAGGGCACGTCGATGCGCCGCGCAACCTGCACCTGAAACGCGTCGCCGGCGATGATGTACTGGCGGACGCGTTCAACGTCGTCGAGAAACTTGGCCTTGTCGTACCGAGACTCTCCCTCCGCGGGCTTGGCGCTCGAATCGAGATCGAGCGGCGCAAGCGCGCCGGGGCCGCGCAGCTTGGCGATCGTTGCGTCGACCGATTTCATCGCGCATTCATACGCGGCCTTGACCGAGGCGTCGGATGCATTCGCCTCGACACGTGCACCCGCGACCACGCGCGCCTGCGAGCGCAGGTTGTCGAAGATGACGAGCGTATCGGTGAAGACGAAGAGTGCGTCGGGAACGTCGACGCCACGAGCGGGCGGCGTCGGGAGGCGCTCGATGACGCGTGCAACGTCGTAGCCGAAGTAGCCGACGGCGCCGCTCCAAAACTCACCAATCTCCGGCACGTCGATCGGCTCACAGTCGCGGAGCAATGCTTCGAGATCGGCGAGCGGATCGTCGGGACGCCGATCGTTGTGCCAGCCGCGATCAGGCGTCCAGTCGCGCACGACGCCGTCAGCGAGCTTCCACGCGGCGCGCGGCGACGCGCCCATGAACGTGTAGCGCGCCCAAGTCTCCCCACCGGCGGGGGCGGACTCGAGGAGAAAAGCGAACGGGCCGCCCTGAAGCTTGGCAAAGGCGGCGACCGGTGTCTCGGTGTCGAGCAGAACATCGCGCCACACGGGAACGAGCCGGGCTCGGTTCGCCGGGCCTCGCGCGGCGCGGGCAGCAAACTCGTCGACGCTCATTCGGTGACAGGACGTTCGATGCAACAGCGCTGCACAGGGCGGGCGGCGGGTTGCTCGCCCTTGGCCCCCCCACGATATTCGGCGATCATGTGCGAATTCCCCGCGGCGCGACGCGCCGCGTGTTGGTTACTCGGTTTCATCTGTCTTGCGCAAGCGGCATCCGCGCAAACGTGGAACGACTCACTGAGCCGCGCGATCATCGAACGGGCCGTGCTTCGTCGCGCCCAGCAGCTGGCCGACACGGGCCTCGTCGACTATCGCGCCACCGCGCACGGCTATGTGAACTTTCTCGCGCAGCTCGGCGAAGGATTTCCGACGCCGCCCAAGCTCCTCAAGGCCGACGAGTTGGAGCTGGAAGTCTACTGGCACGCGCCCAATCAGAGCAAGCAGCGAATCATTGGCCGGCGCGACACGCTGCTCTTGCCCACGGATATCGCGTACCATCGCGATCATCTGGGAATCGTCCAGAATAATTTTCCAAATCTCATTCGCGTCGGCGAAGGCGACGAGGTGCGCGACGTGCCGCACCCCGTGTCGCCGGTGGGGCAGGCGCTGTACGACTTTGCGGTGAGCGACAGCTTCTCGATCGGCGCGGCGTCGCAGCGCATTCGCGTCTACGAGATCAAGGTTCGGCCGAAGGACGATCGGCAGCCGCGCGTGGTCGGCGCGCTGTACATCGATCCGGCGTCGGCACAGATCGTTCGAATGAATCTGAGCTTCACGCGAGCGGCCTTTCTCGATGACGCGCTCGAGGAGCTGTCGATCGTTCTCGAGAACCGGCTGGTAGCCGGGAAATATTGGCTGCCGAGCCGGCAGGAAATCGAGATCAAGCGGAACGGCCAGTATCTCGATTATCCGGTGCGCGGGATCATTCGTGGCCGGTGGGAGATCGGCGATTATCGCTTCAATCTCAATCTGGCGCCCACCGTGTTCGTGGGTCCGGAGATCGTGCAGGCGCCGCCGGAGGTACTCAAGCAGTACCCATGGACCGGAAAGATCCTGGACTCGCTTCCGCCCGACGTCCGTGCCGTGACCGATCCCGAGATCAAGCGAGTGCAGGACGAGGCGCGGCAGCTCGTTCGCGCTCGTGCGCTGGAGCGTGCGCAGGGCGCTCGCGTCTCCGTTCGAAACGCATCGGACTTCGTTCGCTTCGACCGAGTCGAAGGGTTGGCGCTCGGCGGAGGTGTGGCGAAGCAGTTCGGGTTTGGAATCTCCGCGAACGGGCGCGCACGATACGGGATCGATGATCAAACCGTCAAGGGCGCGGTGACCCTGAGCAGGGCCAGCGCGAACGGGGTGACGGTCCGCGTCTACGGAACGCGCGATTTCCGGGACGTCGGCGATGTGGCGGAGCGTTCGACCGCGATCAACAGTCTCGCGGCGCAAGAATTCGGCAGCGACTACACGGATCTGTACCTCGTGTGGGGCGCCGGCGCGTCGGTCGATTTTCCGGCGGTGAAAGCCTTCAACCCGCGCTTCACCGCATCGTACGAATGGCAGTCGCCGCTTGGCGTCAACGCGACGCCTGTGACGGGAACGTTCGCGCCGACCGTGCCGGTGAACGACTACCACGCGATGCGGTATTCGTTCGAGCTCAATCGTGCGCCGGCGCTCTGGTTCTGGGGAACGGAGCTCACCGTGCGCGCCGAATTTCGCGGCACGTTTCCGTACTTCGAGAAATCGCCAGCGCAGGCGAACCAGGATCTCTGGACGTTGCGCGGCGCACTGGTGGCGAACCTCGAGCGTCCGTTCGGAGACTATCGCCTCGTGACGGCAACGATCGCCTCAGGCGCAACCGCACCGCAACTCCATGGCGCGCTGTTTCCGGCGGCGGAGCTCGTGTATTTCGGCGGTCCGATTTCCGCGCCGGGCTACGACTATCACTCGCTCGTGACGCGAAGCGGCTTCGCCGAGCACATCGAGTTTCGGATTCCCGCACCGTTCATTCCGTTCTCGCTCGGACGTTTTGGTCGAGTGCCGGCGCGGGGCTCGTTCGCGCCGTTCGCGCACGTCGTCGGCGCCTCGGCATACACGCGGTTCACGTGCGTTCCGCCGGCCTCGAGCGTCGTGGCGATCGAGCCGCTTGGCGAAACCCGCTTCGCATGCAACCAGGGAACGAGTGGACTCTATCCGTCGTTCGGTGCGGCGTATCTGACGCCGTTCGATCTGTTGCGATTCGAGGTGGCGCGTGGGACCGCGCGCGGCGGTCGATGGACCTTCAGCGTCGATATCTCGCGCGAGTTCTGGAGCATTTTGTAGGAAGCGAGAGAAGGGGACGGTGTGCGGAGGAGGTGAAGGGTTCCCGGGTGCTGAGTACGGAGGAGGTGAAGGGAGTAGTGGTTCGGGTGCGGCGGAACCGTCGTTACTCCGCACCATTTCTCTCTCCCGCAACTCCTCACCTCCTCCGCACCCGGTCCTCTTCTCTCTTCCGCTCTGCGTGAATCCGCTCCGACTGGCAACGCTCTGATGCGAGAATAGGCCTGACGCGCGTGCATCGTGTCGCGCATGTCAACGCGCGCTCCGATTCCCACGCCGCCAACGGCTGACCTGCAAACCTTGGCGCAGCGCTTCCGCCTTCCCATCGCGGATCTGTCGAAAGCATCTGCACATGCGGTGGGGCTCGTCCCTGAGCGATGGGCCCGGCGATTCCACGTGGTGCCGCTCGAGGCAACCGAGCAAGAGCTACTGATCGCCACGTCCGATCCGCTCGACGTCGATTGCGAGCGCACGCTCGGCTTCGCGACTGGCCGTCACATCCGCCTGGCCCTTGCCGACGCACGCGACATCGAGGAGCGAATCGACGACCTCTATCGTGCCGACGCGTCGAATAGGGCGCCGGAATCGCTGTTCGAGGTGCAGCACCTCGACAACAGCCACGATGCCGCGCCGCCGACGCATGTGGAGGACGCCGGCGCGTCAATCTCGCTCCTCGTCGATGAGCTCCTGGCCGGCGGAATCGCCGGGCGAGCAAGCGACATCCATATCGAGCCGGAAGAGATCGGAATCGCTGTGCGGCATCGCGTCGACGGCGTGCTGGCGTTGTCGCGCACGCTGCCACGCTCGGTGGGCCCGGCGCTCGTTTCGCGCATCAAGATTCTCTCGGGCCTCGACATCGCGGATCGGCTGCGGCCGCAGGACGGCCGCGCACGAGTCGCAGTGAACGGTGTCGCCGTCGATCTCCGAGTCTCGACGTTGCCGGCGTCGCACGGAGAGAAGGTCGTCATCCGCGTGCTCGACGGCCGGTCGACCGTGATGTCACTCGAGAGCATGGGCTTCCACCCTGACGAGCTCACGCGCATCGAGCAGCTGCTGCAGTCGCGCGAAGGGTTGATCCTCGTCACAGGACCGACGGGCTCCGGCAAGACGACGACCCTGTATGCGGCGCTCCGCCGCCTCAAGGAGCGCGGCGTCAACATCGTGACGGTCGAAGACCCGATCGAGTACCGTTTGCCCGGCATCGTTCAAGTGCAGGTCAACGAGAAAGCCGGGCTGACGTTCGCCGCGGCGCTCCGATCGATCATGCGGCAAGATCCGGACGTGCTGCTGATCGGCGAGATTCGTGATCGCGAAACCGCCGAGATCGCGATTCAGGCCTCGCTGACGGGACACCTCGTGCTCTCGACGCTGCACACGAACGATGCGCCAAGCGCGGTCACGCGGCTGATCGACATCGGAGTGGCGAGCTACAAGATCGCAACGGCGGTGAAGGGAGTGCTCGCGCAACGCCTCGTTCGTCGCGCCTGCACGGCGTGCGACGGCAAGCCTCGCGGCTGCGCGACGTGTGGCGGCTCAGGATTCTACGGCCGTTTGGCGATCGTCGAAGTTCTGAATGGTTCGCCCGAGTTCGAGCGGCGCGTTGCGGCCGGCGAATCCACGGAACGGATCGCCGAAACGGCGCGCGCGGACGGCATGCGCAGCCTGTGGAAGTCGGGGCTCGTCCACGCGTCCGAGGGCCGTACCACGATCGAGGAAGTCCTGCGCGTCGCGACGCCGGATGACGAACCGCGCATCGTGTCCGAGCCCGCACGCGTCGTCGTGCCTCGCCCGCGCGAAGATCTGCTCGAAAACGACGCGCCGCTTCGGCTGCTCGAGGTTCGCGACGATCGACGGGCGCGGTTCGAGGCCCGACATCGTAGCTTTCCGGACATGACGCAGATCGAAGTCGGGACGATCGATGTCGTTGTGGTGCGGCCGCTCTCCACTGGCTGGCGCGTGCTCGCACTTCAGCGGACGCAGAACACGCGATGCGCCGGCGCGTGGGAGATCGTTCACGGACACATCGAGCCCGGCGAGGAACCCGCCGACGCGGCAGTGCGCGAGGTACGTGAAGAGGCGGGTCTCTCGATAGATCGGCTGTACAACCTGCGCGTCCAGCCGTTCTACCTACATCGCGCGCGCGTCCTGGAGCTTGCCATCGTCTTCGTGGCCTTTGTCGACGAGACGTCAGCCGTGACCACCGGCAGCGAGCACGATCGCGCCGAGTGGTTGAGCGTGGACGAAGCGATGTTGCGATTGGGATTTCCGTCGGAGCGCGCGTCGCTGCGCGAGGCAGTAGAACTGCTCGCGACCGGCGACGCAGGCGCCGTCGACGATGTGATGCGAGTGTTCTAGGAGAGTTCTAGTCCCCAGTACCGCGCTCGCTCGTCGTCCGCAGCACGTTCAGCGATGCGGGCGCGTTTGGCTTCACTCGCACGCTCTTCGCCGGAATGCCGACGTACACGTGATAGGGCCGCACGTCCTTCGTCGCCACAGCCATCGCGCCGACCATCCCCTGCTCGTGCACATGCACGCCGGCGAGCACGGTCGCGTGATACGTGATCCGGACGCCATCTTCGATCACCGTCGTTGCGTTGGTGACCTCGCGCTGCTCGACGATGCTGTGCGTATGGCTGTAGATGTTGGCGTAGTCGCTGATCGAGACGCCGTTGCCAAGGACGATTCCGCCGCGGTCGTCGAGAAGAACGTTGCGATGCACGACGACGTTGTCGCCGACTTCCATGTTGTACCCGAACGAGAACTCGACGGCGTGGAACGCTTTGAAGTTCTCGCCGCAGCGCTTGAAGATGTGCTTCGCCAGCAGGCGGCGAAGCTCGATTCCCAACCAGACGTTCTGTCCGCCGACGGGACTGCGGTCGAACGAGTACCAGAGCCATAGCAGCGGCTTGACTCGCTGGAACCGCTGTTCGTCGCAGTCGCTGTAGTATTCCGGCTCGAGCGTCACGTGACGCGGATCCATCGACGCGAGCGAGAGTCGCGTCGGCGCTGGAAGCGAGTCGTCTGCGATCGCCGTCTCCCAGTTCGCGGAGTACTCCGGGTAAAAAAGCGACGTCAGCGTCTCGCGACAGAGCAGCGCGCGGTCCGTGGACGGATCAGCAAGAGCCTGGCTCAATGCCTCGAGCCACTCGGTAGCGAGGGCCCGCGAGGGACTCTCGGCGATTTTCCGCAGCGGCAGATACGCCATTGTCGTACGGTGAAGGTGAACCGGTGCTACGGCTTCTTCGCAGGTTGCGAGGTCGCGCGCCCGCGAATGCTCGCTCGTTCGGTATCGAGCTTCTGTAAGATGCCGGTGCTGCCAAGGTCCCAGTCCACGTTGCGCACCGTGCCGATGCTCACCGCCAGCGCCTGCGTCGCGTCGACGCCTTCCTCGAAGATGAGCAGGCCACGCTGACGCTCTCGCGGCTGGAGTCGCTCCGCACCGAAGCCCGAGGTCAGTGGAACGACGTCGACCGGCCTGAAATCGCGACCACCCGACGTCACCGTGATGTCGTTCCACACGAACCGCGCGTCGGGCGCGAGGCCGTCGAATTGGACATACCACACATGCGGCTCCCGGATGCCGTGCATCGACGCCCGCTGCGCAATCCGCTTGCGGTTGTCCTCCACATAGAGGTGCAGCGCACGGTATGAATCCGGAGCGAGCGTTCGAATGACGGACTCATCGAGCGGCAGGGCCGAGACTCTGACGCCGTTCGTCTCGAGCACGATCGAGATCTCGTCCTGTCTGAGCGTGCCGAGTCCGGGCGGAATCAGGCCCGAGGTCGCGATTTGATCCGGTGCGGCGGCCTCGCGAACAGTTGCAGGCACCGGTGCAGGCACCGGCGCTTGTGATCCGGCCGCGCCTGTTTGTCCGCCGCATGCGGCCGCGCCAATGATGGTGATGCCGGCGAGAACCCGTCGTGTCACGACGCGGCTCTCCATGCAGGTTGTCCGAGCAGCGAATCGATCGCCTCGGCCAGCTCGTCGCGTCCCTCGCCCGTCGTCGCGCTGAATGGCACGACCTGATCGGAGTCCAGGCCAAGGATCGAGGAGATCGCGGGCACTCGCTTCGCGCGCTCGGTCGCGGTGAGCTTGTCCATCTTCGTGAGCACGATGATCGTCGGGACGCCCAACTCGCCGAGGAAGTCGAGCATCTGGCGATCGTCGTTCGTCGGATCATGCCGAACGTCCAGCAACTGCACGATGCCGCGCAGCTGCGGGCTCGTCTTCAAATAACTCTCAATCAGCGGACGCCACTCGGCGCGTCGCTCCTTCGAGATGCGCGCGTAGCCGTAGCCCGGCAAATCCACGAACACGAACGCGTCGTTCACCTTGAAGAAGTTTACTTCGCGCGTGCGGCCCGGCGTATTGCTGACGCGCGCGAACTTTCGTCGATGAATGAGCTTGTTGAGCAGCGAGGACTTTCCGACGTTCGACCGGCCGGCGAACGCGACCTCCGGCAAAACGGGATCTGGACGCCACCCGCCGGGGCTCGCCATTCCGCCGAGGAATTCGAGCGATCGAATGACGAGCGGATCGTCGGACGCCATGGGAGTCGAGCTCAATGCGGCGCGATCGCCGGCACGTCCGTCGCGAAGTCCGTGTGCACCAGCGCCAGCGCGAGCACCTCGTCCATCGTGCGGACCGGATGGAAGGTGATCCCGGAGCGGACTTCCTCCGGCAGCTCCTCGACGTCGCGAGAATTCTGATGCGGAATCAGCACGTGTCGCACGTTGTTGCGGTGCGCCGCAACCGCCTTCTCCTTCAGACCACCGATCGCGAGCACTCGGCCGCGCAGCGTGATCTCGCCGGTCATCGCGACGTCGCCACGCACTGGAATGCCCGTGAGCGCGCTGATGATCGCCGTCGCGATCGCGATGCCCGCGGATGGACCGTCCTTCGGCGTTCCGCCCGACGGGATGTGCACGTGCAGATCCCGACTGCGGTGGAAGTTGCGGTCGATCCCAAGTGTGGTGGCACGCGCGCGCGCGTAGCTCAACGCCGCGCTGGCCGACTCCTTCATCACGTCGCCGAGCGTGCCGGTGAGCTGCACCTTGCCACGCCCGCCGATCGCAGCCACTTCGATCTCGAGCACCTCGCCGCCGACGCTGGTGTACGCGAGCCCGGTGGCGACGCCGACCTTGTGATCGAGATTCAACAGCGACGGATCATACGGCGGAACGCCGAGCAGCTCCTTCAAGTCCCCGGAGCGGACACGCGATTTGGTCGAAGGCATGTCAGCGTTCGCCGAGGCGCTGAGGTCGCGCGTCTCGGCCCGACGACGCGCGAGCTTGCGCGAGATCCGGCCCAAGCGCCGCTCCAACTCCCGAACACCCGCCTCGCGCGTGTAGTTGTGCACGATCGCCGGAACTACATCGGCATCCCAGTCGACGCTATCGGCGTCGAGGCCGTTCAGCTTCAGCTGCTTCGGAACCAAGAACTGGCGGGCGATCGCGAATTTTTCCTGATCGACATAGCCTGACAACCGAATGATCTCCATTCGGTCGCGCAGCGGCTCCGGCACCTGCGGCAGATAGTTCGCCGTGGTGAGGAAGAGCACCTGCGACAGGTCGTAGTCGATTTCGAGATAGTGATCGTTGAACGCTTTGTTCTGCTCGGGATCCAGCACCTCGAGCAGCGCAGCCGACGGATCGCCGCGATAGTCCTGCCCGAGCTTGTCGATCTCGTCGAGCAGAATCACGGGATTCACGACTTCAGCGCGGCGCATCGCTTGGATCACGCGTCCGGGCATCGAGCCGATGTACGTGCGGCGATGCCCGCGGATCTCGGCTTCGTCGCGGACGCCGCCGAGCGACATGCGGACGAACTTGCGTCCAAGCGCGCGAGCGATCGAGCGGCCGAGCGAGGTTTTGCCGACGCCCGGCGGACCAACGAGGCAGAGAATCGGTCCCTCCATCCGCTCGACGAGCGAGAGCACGCCGATATAGTCGAGGATTCGGTCCTTCACTTCCTCGAGCCCGTAGTGATCCTCGTCGAGAATGCGCCGCGCGTGCGGGACGTCGAGCACGTCGTCGGTCCGCTCCGTCCACGGCAGCGCGAGAATCCAGTCTATGAAATTTCGGGCTACCGTGGACTCGGGACTGAGCGGCGACATTCGGCGTAGCTTTCGAACCTCGCGCAACGCACGCAGACGCACCGAGTCCGGCAGCTTGCGAGCTTCGACTTGTCGCTCGAGCTCACCGACATCGTCGGTGTCGTCCTGCCCGAGCTCGCGGTGAATCGCCTTGAGCTGCTCCTGCAGGTAGAACTCGCGCTGGTTCTGGAAGAGCGAACCGCGTACCTCTTCGTCGAGCTTTCGCTCGAGGCGAAGTAGCTCGATCTCGGCGCCGAGCACTTGGCTCAGCGACTCGAGGAGCTGCGGAACGCCGGGGGCCTCGAGGAGCGACTGCCGCGTCTCGACGCGAACGGCGAGATGCGCCGCAATGCCATACGCCTGTCGAGCGACGGAGTCAGCGCCCTGCACGAGCGCAACCACTTCGTTCGGAATGCGGCGATGGAGCGCGACGTACTCCTCGAACAGGGCGAGCACGCGCCGCGCGAGGACGTTGAGCGCCGCGGGGTCTTCAGGTTCGGGTGCGACTTCTTCGCTCAGTGCGGCACGCAGGAAGCCCGCGGCTGGCACGTAACGCGTGACGCGGGAGCGCGAGATGCCTTCGACCAGGATGCGCGCCGTTCCGTTGGCCTGACGCGTGGCCTGGACGATGCGCGCGACGACGCCGACGCGATTCAAGTCTCCTGCTGCGGGTTCCTCCATGTCGGCGCTGCGTTGCGACACGAGGAAGAGCATGCCGTCCTCGCCCGCGGCAGCCTCGATGGCCGCGAGCGATGCAGGGCGGCCGACGAGCAACGGCATCGCGACGTACGGGAAGATGACGACGTCGCGGAGAGGCAGGACGGGAGGACGGCGAGGAGCCATCCCGAAAGATAGTGTCTCGGCCGATGGGAGGCGTCTCGGCAAAAACGGAAAGGCGAGCGGGGAGCGGCGTGTCGGAACGCGAGATGCGCTCGGCGTGCGGCGACAAAAGCGAGTGATGCGTCAGGGATACTTCCTCTCTCCGCGCGACCGCCTCGCGTCAACGCCGTTCCCGCTCCATTTCACCGCACGCCGACGCCGCGCGCGCTCTGATTCGCTGCTCCCTTTCCCCTCTCGACAGACAAAAAAGCCCCGCCGGATCGGCGGGGCTTTTTCGACCTACGCTTCCTTCTTCTTTCGCTGTGGTGATATCTCCAGCAGCGGCGCCGTCCCATTCAACACGGACGCTTCGGTCACCTTGACCTCTTCGACGTCCTCGCGGGTCGGGAGATCGAACATCACTTCGGTGAGCAGCTCTTCGAGAATCGCGCGAAGACCGCGCGCGCCGGTACCGCGCTTGAGCGCCTTGCCGGCCACAGCGCGAAGCGCGCTGTCCTCGAACGTGAGCTTCACTTCTTCGAGCTCGAACAGCTTGGCGTACTGCTTCGTGAGCGCGTTCTTCGGCTCCTTGAGGATGCGAACGAGCGCATCCTCGTCGAGCGCTTCCAGAGCGACCGCGACCGGAAGACGGCCGACGAGCTCTGGAATGAGACCGAAGCGCAGCAGGTCATCGGGCTCGACTTCAGCGAATGGATTCTTCGCCTGAGTTGGCGTGCGAGCTTCGTCCATCTTGTTGAAGCCGATCTGACGACGCCCCGTGCGCGCCTCGATGATCTTCTCGAGCCCGTCAAACGCGCCGCCGCAGATGAACAGAATGTCCTTCGTGTTGATCTGGATGTATTCCTGCTGCGGATGCTTTCGGCCGCCCTGAGGCGGAACCGACGCCACCGTGCCTTCCAGGATCTTGAGCAGCGCCTGTTGCACGCCCTCGCCCGACACGTCGCGCGTGATGCTCGGATTTTCCGATTTCCGCGCGATCTTGTCGATCTCGTCGATGTAGACGATGCCGCGCTCGCATTCGGCGACGTTGAAGTCGCCCGCCTGCAGCAGGCGCACAAGGATGTTCTCGACGTCTTCACCGACGTAGCCCGCTTCGGTGAGCGTCGTTGCGTCGGCGATGGTGAAGGGAACGTCCAGGATGCGCGCGAGCGTTTGCGCCAGCAGCGTCTTACCGACGCCGGTGGGTCCGATCAGTAGAATGTTCGACTTGTCGAGCTCCACGTCGTCATCGCGGAGCGTCGCCGAGTTGATTCGCTTGTAGTGGTTGTAGACGGCGACCGAGAGGGCCTTCTTGGCCTTCTCTTGCCCGATCACATACTGGTCGAGCGTGTCCTTGATTTCCTGCGGTGTCGGGACCTGCGTGATCGCTTCCGCAACTTCGCGCTCTTCATCCTCGGCGAGGATTTCGTTGCAGAGCGCGATGCACTCGTTGCAGATGTAGACCGACGGGCCGGAGATGAACTTCCGGACCGAGTCCTTGGACTTTCCGCAGAACGAGCAGCGCAGGTGTTTGTCGTGCGACATGACAGCTCACTCAACACGGGTGATGCGGACGCCCAAACCGCTGATTCAGCGGCTATCGGCCGGGGAGATTCGACCGGAGGGGAAGGTACTGGAAAAGAATTAAAGGCCCCGCACCGGCCAAGCAAGAGACGACCGACGGTTGTGAAAGTTTTTCACAACCCGGATGGCCGGTGCGGACGTCAAACCGCAGTCGCGAGGCCCGAAAACGGGGCCCGCCGTGCGCTTCCCGTCATTTAGTAACGGCCTGAATGGCGCTTGGCTCAACTATTTCGCCACGATTCGTTATGACGTGATCCACGAGCCCGTAGTCCTTGGCCTCGTCCGCGGACAGGTATCGATCGCGGTCCGTATCACGTTCGATGCGCTCGATCGACTGGCCCGTATGCTTGGACAGCAGCTCGTTCATCTTGGCCCGAAGGTACAGAATCTCCCTGGCCTGGATCTCGATGTCCGATGCCGTGCCGCCCCCGCCGGACTGTGAGGGTTGATGAATCATGATTCGTGAATGGGGAAGCGCTGAACGCCGTCCCTTTCGCCCGGCACCGAGGAGGAACGCACCCATGCTGGCGGCGAGTCCCATGCAGATCGTGTTCACCGGCGACTTCATGAACTGCATCGTGTCGTAGATCGCGAGACCCGCGGACACGCTGCCGCCCGGCGAATTGATGTACAGGAAGATGTCCCGATCGGGATTGTCAGCCTCGAGGAACAGCATCTGCGCAATGATGATGTTCGCGACATCATCGTTCACCGGCGTGCCGAGGAAGATGATGCGGTCCATCAGCAGGCGGCTGAAGATGTCGTAGCTGCGCTCGCCGCGCGGCGAGCGTTCGATGATGTACGGCGTGTAGATGGTCGGCATGGGTCTCTGGAAGTATCGGTCGCTTGGTGCCGCAGCTGATTATCGGCTAACGGCGCAGATCAGGTTCGTGTTGAGGGTCAGCTTCCGATCTCGTTCCGCTGCAGGAGCCATTCGAACACCTTCTCCTCGGTGATGCTCTGCTCGATCTCCTGCAGGCGGCCGGCCTTCTGGAGCGACGCGTAGACCTGGCCGGCGTCCGCGCCGCGCTTGGCGGCCACGTCGGCCACGCGCTGGTCGATGTCCGCTTCGCTCGCCTTGAGGCCTTCGCGCTGGGCGATCGTCTCGATGATCAGATCGCGCCGCACCTGGCTCTCGGCGACCGGCCGGAACTCCCCGCGGAACCGCTCGCGCTCCTCCTCGGGGATTTGATACTGATTCATGTAACCGTCGATGAGCTGATTGACCCAGCTCGCCGGGATGTCGAACGGATTCGCCTGGGCGATCTGATCGAGGAGCTGCTTCCGCACGCCGGCGTCGGCCTCGCGCGTGGCGTGCTCTTCGAGGTCTTTGCGGACGACGGCCATCAGGGCATCGAGCGACTCGAAGTCGCCGACTTCACGGGCGAAGGCATCGTCGAGCGGCGGCAGCGATTTGCGCTTGACGTCGAGCAGCGTGAC
>Ga0070681_10000539_pt1 | contig 31145 bp, 25 predicted proteins | sample KBSC83BmetaG_FD_65650 | JGI IMG/M metagenome (GOLD analysis project Ga0070681, IMG submission 65650) | Corn rhizosphere microbial communities from Kellogg Biological Station, Michigan, USA - KBS C8-3B metaG | ecosystem: Host-associated > Plants > Roots > Rhizosphere | place: USA: Michigan...
AGATGGCAGTACTCCCACGCGCCCGCGGCGTAAGCCGCTGTCCGGCCGGGCAGTGTTGAGTGCGAGGAGGACACGATCACTATCGGGATTGCGTGGTCAAACAATGGGTCATCGCGCAGAGCGACACAGACCTCGACACCGGTAAGCTCGCTCAGCCGCTCATCGAGCATCATCACGTCATACTCACCACGCCGCGCCAGCTTCAGCGCCTGCTTCCCCGAGCTGGTGCGGGTGACCTTGTAACCCCGCTCCGAGAACACGCTCTCGAGCGATCGACAAAGCCACTCGTCGCTGCATCCGATCAACGCCACTCTCGTCCGCGGTTTGATTCCGGTCATGGCGCTGCCACGCTGATGGTGGCTCCTGTATGGTGTGAGACGGTGCCGCCTTTCGTTGCATGACGCGGTTGGGTGACCGCGCGCGGCGTTGTCGAGTGTGACTTCTGAACGTACCAACCAAGTGCTTCAGTGAGACCGTCGGCGACGTCGTGAGACGGCGCGTAGCCAAGTATCCGCTGCGCCTTTTCGATGGAAGCGCCAGAGAAGCGAACGTCACCCGGTCGGAAGGCGTCATACTGGGGGACGACAGCCGCGAACTTTCGCTCGGCGCCTGCGAGACGATCTCTCATCATTTCGAAAAGCTGGTTCAGCGTGACGGACTTTGCGCACGCGACATTGTATGCCTGTCCCGTTGCGTCCGGAGTCTCGGTAGTGGCGGCGAGAAGGTTCGCCTGGACGACGTTGGCGATGTAACAGAAGTCGCGAGTCGTTTCCCCGTCGCCAAAGATGTGACACGGCTCACCGCGGAGCAGGCTCGCAATCCATCTCGGAATGACGGCTGCGTATGCGCCAGCGGGATCCTGCCGGCGGCCGAACACATTGAAGTAGCGCAGCCCGATCGATTGCAGCCCATAACTCATTTGGAAAGCCAGCGCATAAGTCTCGTTGATGGACTTGCTCGCCGCATATGGCGATAGAGGTCTTCCGAGTCCGGTCTCGGTCTGCGGGAAGTCGGTCGTGTCACCGTACACCGCCGAAGACGACGCGTAGACGAAGCGTTTTACACCTGCATCTTTGGCGGCCACCAGCATGTTGACGAATCCGTCGACGTTGACCGAGTTGGTTCGGAGGGGATCATCCATCGACCACGGAACCGACCCGAGCGCGGCGTGGTGGAGGACGTAATCGGCGCCCTCACAGGCGGTGCGGCAGGTCTCGAGGTCGCGAATATCGCCCTCGACCATTCTGAAGCAGCCTTTGTCCTTCACACCCGCGAGGGCATCGTCGAGGTTGCTGCGATGTCCGGTGGAGAAATTGTCGACGCCCACCACCGTCTGACCGAGGGCGAGCAACTCCTGGAGGAGATTGGATCCAATAAAGCCGGCAACGCCGGTGACCACCCATACTTTAGGGGTGGCCGTAAGGTGCTCTCGAAGCCGACGATACGGTGCGGAGATCACGAGCTCGCAGTGGAAGAGTTGCCCGCCGGGCCGATTTCAGAGCAGTCGTGCGCGGGAGCACGTCCACCCGATCATGCGCGCCGCAACTCGCGGCAAACGTTCGGCGACGCGAGAAGCATCTTCCATTCCCTGTCTGCCACGCCATAGCGCCTTCATAAGTCACGCAAAGACAGCAGGTTAGTGAATCTGACAAAGGGGCTGTTCGGTTCCTTGTCGCGGTACTGCCCCATTTTGTGGTGAATGACCCACAGAGAAAACGCGGGCAGGTTGAGCGGCCGACGGATGTTTCTCGACTGTGCTAAACCGCGACGGCTTGGGGTGGCGTGATCGCAAAGAGCGCCATGTCCTCGGCGTGACGAGCCGCAAAGCCGGCCGCATCGATACCTATAGTCTCTCCCGCCTTACCGCGGACGAATGCCGGGTCGTCGAGGAAAAGCTGAATCGGTTCGTTTCTCGGTGTGGGAGCGAACTCCAGCGACGTGGGGGGTCTGTCTTCGCCTGCGAGCCAGGCAAAAAACACGTGCTCGAGCCGGCGCTGGAAGACGCGGCATGACATCACCAGCGATCGTATTACTCCGTCGTTGTCGATCAGGCAGGCCAGCACTTCGCCGTGGGAACCGGTGCGATCGTTGAGCGAAGCGCCGTACAGCCGGCCGCCCTGAGCGAGAATCGCAGCAACCTCCTCGTCCGTGACGCGGCGGCCATTGAGATTGAACTGGTTGGTCTTGTTGATCAATTGCACCGCTCGCGTCCGATCCCCATTCGAGCGGTCGTGGATCACCATCGACATTTCGAGTCCGCGCAGGAAGCCCGTCAAATCCGCGCCATCCGCCGCATCTGGAACCATGCCCTCCAACCGCCGACGATAGAGCTCGGTGCGCTCACCGTCTTCGACAGTGAGCAGAGGCCGGCTGAACATCCTCGAGAGTTTGTCAAACAATTGTGGCAGCTCATCGTCGGTCGAAGGAAACATGACCGATCGCACCTGAGGTAGCGCCGTCGATACTTCTTCGATCTCCAGCGGATTGTCGTCGACGAAGACGAAGGAATCGAGGCCGAGATTGAGTCGCGCCGCGATCTCCTTGATCTGTGACGACTTCGCTTTGTAGCTCGCGACGATCACCACGAAATCATCGATCGCGAGTGTCATCGTTTCGGTCTTGAATGGTGCGTGGGCGAGCTCCGGATCGTTTCTGGTGACCGCGGCCAGCAGCGTCCCCTCGCGCTTCAGTTTGGCGAGCAGGGTCTGGTAGAGAAAGTGTTTGTATCCGACTCCCTCCGGTGTGAAACGAATGCCATCTACACCATCCTCGCCGATTACGCCGTGCCACAGGACATTGTCGAGATCAGTCACGAGAACTTTCGCCGCATCGGGATGGGTCTCGAGCAGACAACCAACCACCGCGTCCGCGATGTCACCCAGACGAGTTCCGGCGAACGGAGTTCCGGTAGAGAGATAGCTCCCGAGCGAAAAAACGTCGGCCGACAACATCCGTGCGCCAAGGGAGGCGGCGAGCTCGGTCAACCAGAATCGCAGATCATCGCTCGCGCCCGAATCGGCCAGCAGTGGGGGCAGAGGTGCCGGTACATAGAACAGCCGCGCCGTCGGTCGCCGGCGAAGACGCTCGGCAAAAGCCCGCGCGCGGTCGCGCGCAACAGTCGCATCCGGGGCGCGTGAGGGTACGCCAGAGCGCCAGTCGGCCTCGGGAACGAAGTCCCATGGAAAGAGAACGAGCACTTCCTCTTCTCCGGTTGCCGGCTCAGACAACAGCGCTTGACCCAGGGTGTTGAACGGAAGCGTCCGAATGTGCGCAGTGCGACCTTTTTTGGCCGCGGCCGCGCGCAGGAACAGGTCGAGCTTGTCGACTGCTCCCGAAGTGGCCAGCAGGAAATCCAGCCGCGGGCCCCCGCCGAATCGGCTCAGAATCCGATGCGCCTCGAGAAAGTTCATCGCTGCAATCCGGGGCGAATGGCGCTCACAGTCCCTTCTCCTCGAGCAGTTGCGCGGTAGCGGCGTAGCCGCCCATTCGCAGCTGGTCGGCGGCATCGAGGCTCACACCGAACTCGCTCTCGATTGCCGCGACCAGCGAAACGTGATCAAGCGAATCCCATCTCGGGCTGTTGGTCCGGTCGAGTGTGGTCACGTCGTGATCGGGAGCGAGCTCGAAAACGGCGCGGAATATGTCCTGAAGGCGGTCTGAAGTCTGAATGTTCATGCTGGTATGAAGGATTCTGAGGAGCTGATCTCCGCGAAGCCTGGGGGATCGAATCGGGACCACGACGTGCCGTTCGGCGCGTGCTGGTGCTGCTTCAGCTTGCGCACACCGAGGTCCCAGACGAACTGCCACTGCATCCGGATCCACTCCAAGCGGGGCAGCGTCGCCCGCGCGGACGCTGCTGCACGCTCCTCGCGCAGCCAATCGAGCAGCTCGCCTGCTGTCGGGAACCATCCGGGGCGCGAAGCGAGCTCTTCGAGACGCGCGCGCGTGATGGGATTGACCTTGCCATCGCGAGCGAAGTCTTTTCCAAAGTGGGTTGCGATGATGCAGAAGCCGCCCTCGCGTTCAAGCTGATCCTGGTTTCGCGGGTGGAGGAGCTCGTTGAACTCCTCAACGGATTCCGCGTCTGAGGATGAGAACCACCACGGGACCAACGGACGCCGTGGATCCCGGTAGGGCATCGATGGATTGAACCGCGCGGTGTTCAGCTGGTTGGTCGTGAGGTTCCGTCCGTATGTCATGTGTCGCGAGCACAGATCGCCCCACCAGAACGCGGAGCCTTCGCGCTCGCCGACGAAATAGTCGGGATCCCAATGCGCAAATTTCCGAACGGCGCTCCGGAGCAGCGGGGAGTCGAGACGATTCACCCCCCAATAGACATTTTCCCGGTTGAGGGCGTGGTTCAGGTGGATGCGCGGGTAGTCGCCGAAGATCTGCTTGTAACGCTCGAGAGCCGCGACGGTGCGAGGTCGCTCGCTTGCCTCCATGGTCGCGCCGTGCCAGGTGAGCTCAAAGCCTTGCTTCTGCAAGTCGATTGCGAATGCACGGTAATCGGCGTCGGCGAGTGTTTCCGAAGAGCCGAAGTCAGCGCTTCCTTCCGGGCAGGCCACCGGCCAGACCGTCTTGGTAGTCCGGAATCCGAGCTGAAAAAGCAGGTCGTACACGGGTTTGAGGTTATCGACGGTTCCGACGTCGGTGTCGTCGATAATCGTGAATGCGAACTTTTTCCCGTCGGGGAAACCCCGTCGTGTGTTGGCTCGCATTCTAGAACGCGTCGTCGGAGTTCGCATCGCCACGCATCAGCCACCAGTCTTCAACGCGAGTCGAGAGCGGATGGTCGCTGCGCTGTTCGCGCACCATCATGTGAACAGTGCCAGCGGTTTTGATATAGAAGCGTCGCCTGAGGAGCCGTGTTATCGCCGGATGCGCGGTGGAACAGAGGAGCGCGTCGGCGCCCATGCGCCGGGCGAGCCGCTCCGCTCCCTGGAGTGCAGCAATCCCCGCTCGCCCGTCTCGCGGATCGAACAGGATGTCCGCCAGAGTCGCGAGGCGCAGCCCCCGAAGCCTCGGGTCCGCGCTCTCCGCCGATCGCCTCACCACTGCGAGCGCGACGAGTCGCCGCGCACGCCGGTCTCTTACGGCAGCCACTTCATATGTGCCGCCACGATGCGCGTCGTACCGCCATTGAAAGTACGAAGCGTCCCGAGTTGCACACGCCGAAACGCTCTGACGGACGCGAAGCCAAAGGCGGTCGAGCGAGTCGCGCGTAGGCAGGCTGCCGGAAAGGTCGATCGACGTCATCGGCGATGCGGCCCGCAGTGCGTTCCACGACCGGAGAGCGAGCCCGGCACAACCTCCGCCAAGGGACGCTAGCCCAGTTTTCTGAGCCACTGTCAGCGCCCGACGAGCGTAGGACGGCAGGGAGATGTCGAGCGCGCCGGCATCCACCGACTGTGCTACGCGAGCGCCACGCAGTATTGCGATGTAGTTGGGCAACGCGCCGCAGTCCCGAAACCCGACTGCCTGGAAAAGCCGTCGCGCAGGTGGCGCGACCGTCATGGTCGCAGCGACATCAACGTGCCTCAGCATTTCCCGCAAAAGTCCGAAACCAACCGGTCCGTTCTGGTGTTCGGGGAGCACCATGAAACCCTTCAGCCAGTGCGCCGTGATCTCGGATCGCCCATTCCAGAAGCGAACGGGGATCGAGCCGAGGTAGCCGAGCGCTTCGTCATCCCGCAGATAGGCGACCGAGGGAACGGCTGCGCCGGGCACGGCTGGATTGGTGCGCGCACCTTCTCGCAGCGAGCGACGAACGCGCTCGCCGGTGACGCTGCTGCCCCAGACGCGGCGCATGAACTCCGCGACGGCATCTGCCTCATCATCGGTGACACGGCTCACCCGGACACTTGGCCTGATGTCCGTCGCTAGTGCGTTCGAATTCACAGCGTTGAAACTGGTTTGCGAAACGATGCGTCGAGCCCGATCTGCTTCGTCAGCGCGAGCTCCTTCCTGCGCTTGATCCATCTGAGGAATGCCGCCAGGCCGACCGTGAGGTAACGATTCCCCTCGGCCGAGTTCCAAAGCGCGGCCGCCCTCTCGAGGAGGAAAAGAGTGAACAGGAAGAGCAAGGGCCAGAAGGGACTATATGGCAGCCGGAGCGCGCGCAGCACCACAACATAGACGTAGTACTGAAGGACATAGATGAACAGTGAAGCCAAACCGATCTGGCGCAGCCGATTGAGCAGGAATGGCATCAGCCCGCGGCGCCCAGCTTCGAGTATCGCCGCGACCATCAGCATTCCGGCTCCACCGAAGAAAATCACGTACACCGGACCCGGCGGGAATTTCTGGTAAGTGGATACGGAAAAAACCAGCAGCGGATGCGCCTGCTCGAGGCCGGGAGCAGCGGTCCTGACCACATGGAGCCCGAGCTTGGCGACTATTCCGAGGGCGAAGCTCCCTGCGCCGATGCCTGCCAGCAGCAGATGACCCGTTTTCTCGCGCTTCTGCGCGTAAAAACCGCCAAGCATTTGCCCGATTACCGTTCCGACCAGATAGATCGCAAACCACGGCAGCAGCGGGAAATCGCCGCGGGTAGCATCGGAAAGGTCCGGAATGCCGATCAGATACTGTTTAACCGTTGCGCCGATCCCGGCTGGGTGCCAAAGGAAAACTGCCAGCCAGCTGAAGCCAAAAATGCAAAGCGCAAGCATGACTCGTGGCTTCGGACGCACCGAATCGACGAGCCACGGACCAAGTATTACCGCGAAGCCGACTACGTCGGTGATGTATCCGATCTTGAATCCCGCTACGAAGCCTGCGCCGGCAAAGACGTGCGAAACCGCGAGGATGGTGTGGCCGACGATGACGAGGAAGAGTCCCCGATCGACGAGCTTTTGGCGGAGCTGGGTGAAGGACGAGCTGCGCGTGACGGACAAGAATCCGGCAACGAGTCCGCTGACGATTACGAATGTCGGAGACGCGACCATCCCGATCAGCACCAGGTACATCCCCGACGCGTCGGCCCCGGACACGAACTGGTAGGCGTTCGCGAAGTGCGCGAGGCAAACGAACAGCATCGCTGCGCCCCGCGCCGAGTCGATCGACGCGACGCGCGAGGAGCCGTAACTGGACTTCCGAACCGGCGCGCTCACGGTGCTTGTCTCGGACATGCTCAGCGGCCCGCCGGGTGGTGACCGGCCGTCGCCAGTGCGCGAAACAAGGCGCGAATGCCCAAGGTTGTGGATAGCTCACGGTGGCGGCGCCATTCAGCGGTGATGCCGACGGTCAGGTAGCGGTTTGCGGAGTACCGATCCCAGACGCTCGCCATGGCTGCGAGGCAGACGACGGAGCCCAGGAAGATGACCGGCCAGAGAGCTGTGTAGCGAAAGCCGATATGCGGGAGAACCGCGCGGTAGAGCGAGTACTGAACGGTGAACAGAAAAAGCGAAGATCTGCCCAGCTTTCTGAGCTGGCCGAAGAGCAGGGGAAGCTTGTTGCGGCGATCCAGCTCGAAGATGCTGGCGAGCATGAGCAATCCGGCGCCGCCAAAGAATCCGAGATACACGATGCCGGGCGGAAATTTTCCGTAGACCGAGAGCAGGCTGAGACCGTTTATGTCCCACGGTGCGGCTGGGTTGGCGTTGCGCAGATCGCGTGCGATCAGATGCGCTGCCGTAGCAGCAAGTACTGAAGCGGCTCCAACCATTGCGACGAGGACGTGGGATTCCCGCGCCCGGCCGGCCACGTACATCCTTCCGACTTGCTCACCGACGACCGTGCCAGCGAGGTAAACCGCAAACCACGGCACGACCGGGAAGACCGGGTAGGCACCCAGGTCGCCCGTCGGGCTCGTCATCCCGATCAGATAGAGTTTCGCGACAGATCCAATTCCAATGGGGTGCCAATGGGCAGTCAGCCACCAGCCCACCACGAAAATGCTGGTCGCGAGTGCAAGCCGTCGTGGGGCTGAGATCGCCCCTACCATTGAAGGGCCGATCAGGATTGCCACTGCGATGGCGTCGGTGATAAAACTCGTGCGATACGCATGTGAGAAGGCTGCCGTGCCCGGCGCGAGTGTCAGAGTGAGGAAAAGGTGACCGAGCAGGAGCAGGAACAAGCCTCGATCGAATAGCTTCACTCTCAGCTCGCCAAAACCGGCAGGGTTGGTGAGCGCGAGGAAGCCCGCGACCATTCCACTGACGATGACAAAGGTCGGCGAGGCGATCATGCTCAGCGTGCGAAGATCTCCGGCCACAGCCTCGGATGCCGGCGACCATGAATAGCCGGCGGTAAAGTGCGCAAGAAAGACAAAGAGAATGGCCGCGCCGCGAACCGCGTCGATGGACCCGAACCGGGGGTGGTGTTCCGACTTTGCACGCACAGCCGACATGCCCAACTCCGACCAGAAGGAGAGGTTTTCTGAAACAGTTTCGATCCTTGCCGCCAGACTTTTGGCCCGACGACGGAGGGCGGGGTTGCAGCAAAAGTGCCGCGCGCCGTCACAAAAGCATGCACCACTAGGAATCGGCAACGGCGGGCTTAAGCCGTTACGAGCACAAGCTTTAGGCGAGAGCTTCGAGAGAGATCGCGAGGCGAAAGCTCAGCGTAAGGCGCGTGGGTGTAGGGGCGATGCCACATGAGTGTGACGCTGGGGTGCCGATTGTGGCATGCAGGCAACATGGTCGCCGCCACCCGCCAAAACGTACCATTGCCGACCGCGATGGAGGGATGGTGCTATCGCCTTATGCGCAAACGAGATAGGGTCGAATCGGACGATCCGGGGACGGCGTGAGCGCGTGGGCATTTGAAGTGCGAACCCCAGCGGCGCAGTCACTCGACAATCTCAATTCCCGCATGTCATCAGAAAAGCCGTCCACGACGCATTTCTTTACAGTCGATGTCGAAGAGCACTTTCAGGTGCAGGCGCTCGAGTCCGTGGTGTCGCGCGAGGACTGGCTGCTCCAGCCGAGTCGAGTCGGACGAAGCACCGATGCGATTCTCGAGAGTCTCCAGCGTCATGGAGTGCGCGGGACGTTCTTCGTCCTCGGTTGGCTCGCCCGGCATCGGCCGGAAGTGGTGCGATCCATCGCACGCGCCGGCCAGGAGATCGCCTCGCACGGCTTCAGCCACCGCCGGGTGACCCAGCTTAGCCCGACCGCTTTTCGCGAGGAAGTCCGCAGCTCCAAATGCGCGCTCGAGGATTTGACCGGCGATATGGTAGTCGGGTACCGCGCGCCGAGCTTCTCCATTGTGCCTGGCTTGGAGTGGGCGTTCGACGTTCTGGTCGAAGAAGGCTACTCATATGATTCGAGCCTATTCCCCATTCGACGTCCCGGATACGGCTATGCCTCGGCGCCAAGGGCGCCCTACCTGATGCGACGGCCGGCAGGATCGCTCGCGGAATTCCCGCTTGCGACAACGAATTTCTTCCGCATCCCGGTGCCCGCTGCCGGCGGTGGATATCTCCGGCAGCTACCACTCGGTGTCATTCGCCGTGCATTTCGGGAGGCTGGCGAACGGGGCGAGAGCGCGACGTTCTACATCCACCCCTGGGAGATCGATGCGGATCAACCGCGGCTGCCCGTGTCACCAATTACTTACCTGCGCCACTATCGTGGGTTGAGCGGGACAATGAACAAACTTGAAACGCTGCTGGCCGAATTTCGGTTTGGCAGCATTGGATCAGCGCTTCCGCGCTTTCTCGGCACTGGTCAGACCCTTCACACGGTCGGTGTCGCGTGAACCTCGAGGTCGAAAGATTCGGCGGCACCGAAGAGGAGTGGGACCGGTTCGTTTCGACGCAGGAAGGCTACACGCATTTCCATAAACTTCGCTGGCGCACCTTGATCGAGCGGGTGTTCGGACACGAGTGCATCTACCTTGTTGCTCGCGATTGGGACGGAGCGCTCGTTGGAGCATTGCCGCTCGTAAGAGTGCGCAGTCTGGTGTTCGGGCACTACCTGGTGTCGATGCCGTTTCTCAATTACGGAGGCCCGCTCGGAACGTACTCGGGGCTCCGCGCCGTGAGCGACGAAGCGATTGCCATCGCCCAACGCGACAATGTGAAGCTCGTCGAGCTGCGGAGTCGGATTCCGCTTCCGCTTTCGATGCCGGCGTCCCATCGAAAGGTGACTGTCGTTCTGGACCTCGCGTCGAGCGCTGATGCCCAGTTCAAGAAGTTTGACGCGAAGCTGAGAAGTCAGATTCGCCGCCCGCAAAAAGAGGGTGTCACGGTCCGCTTCGGCCCCGATCAGGTTGCCGCGTTTTTCAGCGTTTTCGCGCGTCACATGCGTGACCTTGGCACGCCGACGCAGCCCCTGAGTCTGTTTCGCGAGCTGGCGGAACAATTTCCGGAAGATTGCACTTTCTGCTGCGCTTACCTCGGGGGCGAGCCCGTCGCCGCCGGCTGCGGGTTCCAGTTTGGCGATGAGTTCGAGATGACCTGGGCATCCTCGCTTCGTGCATACAACCGCGAAGCTCCCAACATGCTGCTCTATTGGGCGTGCATGGAGCGGATGATCGGGCAGGGTGTGAAACGGTTCAACTTCGGTCGTTGCACTCCGGGCACCGGCACCCACCGATTCAAGCTGCAGTGGGGCGCGCGCGATGAGACTCTATGGTGGTACGGCTTCGCTCCAAAAGGTGCGACTGCGACGCCGTCCCCGACCGATGGAAAGTTCCGTTTTGGACCGCGCGTCTGGCGCAAGCTTCCCGCCGCGCTGGCGACCGCCGTTGGACCGATGATCGTCAGGTACATTCCGTGAGCTGGCGCTGGATTCCACCGGTTCACTCGCCCGTGACGGCTGGCTCTCTCGTTGCCGGGGGAGCAGCAGCAATAGGCGCGCGCAGTGATGGTCGGCGCGCACTCCGCGCGGCAGTCACTACAAGGTATAGCGGGTCAGACGCGATTCTCACGGATAGGGGAACGTCAGCGCTGGTTCTCGCGCTGCGCGCAGCTGTTCCGCCGGGAGGGGCAGTCGCGTATCCAGCTTACGGTTGCATCGATCTTACGAGCGCTGCGCTTGGCGCCGGCGTGCGAGTCAGGCTTTACGACGTTGACCCCGTAACCCTCAGTCCGGATCTCGATTCACTGCGCAAAACCATCGCGCGGGGCGTGGACGCCATACTGGTTGCGCACTTGTTCGGGTATTCCGTCGATCTCGCAGGAGCTCGCCAGATCGCCGATGAGAACGGATTGCCGCTGATTGAAGATGCCGCGCAGGGTGCCGGTGGCTCCCATTTTGGACGACGGCTCGGCAGCGTCGGCGATCTGTCCGTGCTCAGTTTCGGACGAGGCAAAGGAGTGACCGGAGGCTCCGGTGGCGCGCTGGTCCTTCGATCCGCAGCACTATCGGATCGCATCGTTGACATCGGTTCGAATCTGCCACGCGGATCGAACGGCTGGTCTGACGTGACCCGGGCCGCCGCGCAGTGCATTCTCGGCCGGCCGACGCTCTATCGACTCCCGGCGTCGATACCCGCGCTCAGGCTGGGAGAAATGGTCTTTCATGCGCCGCGCCCGCCACGACAAATCTCTCGCGCGGCCGCAACGATTGTAGCCAACGCGATCAAGCTCGATGACGATGAGGTGCGAGCGCGGCGCGCGAACGCTGCCGAGATTCTGCGCGCGTTGCGGTCGGGAGACGTGACTCCGATACGCGCGATTGCGCACTCCGAGCCGGGGTACCTGCGGCTCGCGCTGCTCGACCGCGCTGGAAAGAGTCATGTACGCCCGGAGCTTGGGATAGTAAAAGGCTATCCGATGACTCTGGAGGAGCACGTGCAGCTCCGTCCGCTGCTGGCCGCGGGAGAGCGAGCCGGGTCCGGATCGAAGGAGCTGCGTGATCGCCTGGTGACCGTGCCGACGCACTCGGCCCTCAGTGCGCGGGACGTGGAGCGCATCGTCCGCACGCTCGTGACCGTGCCGGACACGGTGCGCGAACCCCTCTCCGCGCTGCAGGCACTGTAGAATGCGATCCGCCCTGAAGGCTCTGTTTGGGTTGGGCGATCGGCTCCGGCATCGCCGCCGTCATGCTGCGGTTCGACAGCGCCTTGCGTCCATCGGTACGCCGCGGCGACTGCTGGTGCTTTGCACGGGGAATGTTTGCCGCAGCCCCTACCTGGAAGCCTTGTTGAAGCGCGCTTTGCCGGACATTCGCATCGCGTCTGCCGGTCTGGTTGGATTTGATCGGCCGGTTCCGGCGGCTGCGATGTCCGCCGCCGCGAGTCGCGGAATCGATCTCTCTGATTTCAGATCGCACGCGCTGGAGGCGCATCGCGCCAGGAGCGCGGATGCAGTGGTGGTCATGGACGAGAGGCAGGCTCGCTATCTCAACGCATACGCGGGGATTCCGCGGGGCCGGATCATTGTCGCCGGTGATCTGGATCCGATAGCAACCTATTCGCGAACCATCACCGATCCCTGGCAGCAATCCGCTGACGTTTTTGAGTCGACTTTCGACCGCCTGGATCGGTGTGCGTCGACTCTCATCTTCCACTGGCGACCAGATCCAGTCCCCGAAGCTACGCCCCGGCAGTTCTCCGCCAAACCCGCAACCAGAGCGGCCAGCATCGCGCGCGTGCCGCAGGCGCAAACATGATTCAGACGACTACCAAGCGGTTCCAATCCTACGCGCCCACTCCCGCGACCGCGATTCCACAATGGCCGGCGGACAGTATGAACATCGCTCACCTCCTTTGGACAACCGCGGAGAAATACCCGCAGGAGCCGGCGATCGTCGAGAGGGAAGTCGAGGTCACCTATAGTGAGCTGCAATCGCGGGCGGCCGGGATTGCCAGCGCATTGCGCGCGAGTGGCGTGGTTGCCGGCGACCGTGTCGGGATCTTTCTCGAGCGAGGCGCGGATGCCGCCGCCGCGTTCTTCGGGGCGACCGCATGCGGCGCCGTCGCGATCAACATCAATGAGACTCTCCGGCCGCGACAGGTCGAGCACATCCTCGCCCACAGCGGGAGTGCTGCGCTGATCTCGAGTGCTTCGATGCTGGGCAGACAACCGCGGCCGATTGTCACGACCGCCGTGTTGCACGATGTGTCGACGATGCAGGGCGAAACGACCTTCGATCCCGTGCGTCGGGTGGGTCCCGACCTCGCGCAGATCATCTACACGTCGGGGTCGACGGGGCTGCCAAAGGGAGTCACGCTGATGCACTCCAACCTCTGGAGCGGGGTGCGCGCGGTGAGCAGCTACGTGCGGATTACTTCGCGCGATCGCATTGCGAGTCTCCTTCCGTTCAGCTTCGACTACGGTTTCAATCAGCTGCTGTGTGCTGTCGGATCCGGCGCCCGGCTCATCGTCGAGCGGTCGCCATTGCCGCAGCAGATCGTTGCCACGCTCCGCGCCGCTGCGGTGACCGTGTTGCCGTGCGTTCCGCCGCTCTGGCTTCAGCTATTGGGTACCTCGGCGTTCCGCGATTCTTCGCTTCCGGCGCTGCGCGCGATGACGAACACCGGCGGGCGGGTGCCAGTCGAGGCCGTGCGACAGCTTCGCACCGCAAACCCACAGGCCCAGCTCTTTCTGATGTACGGTTTGACCGAAGCTTTCCGCGCCACCTATCTCCCACCAGAGCTGGTGGACGCGCATCCCGATTCGATTGGAATCGCGATCCCGGGAAGCGAGATACTGGTTGTCAGAGAAGATCTTACGCCGTGCGAGCCCGGTGAGGTGGGCGAGCTGGTGCAACGGGGCTCGACGGTTGCGGCGGGTTACTGGAATGATCCGGAGACGACTGCGCGGGTGTTCAGACCGAACCCGCTCCGCGTCCCCGGCCAGCCGGACTCGGAAAGAGTCGTTTTCTCCGGCGACCTTGTCCGCCGTGACGCGAACGGGCTTCTCTACTATGTCGGGCGACGCGATGGCCTGATCAAGAGTCTCGGCTACCGGGTGAGCCCCGACGAAATCGCGGATGTCATCTATGCCTCCGGACAAGTCGCCGAAGCGGTGGTCGGAACGGTACCGGACAAGGTCCGTGGCGATTCCATCGTCGCGTACGTGGTGCTTTCCGAGAAGGGCTCCGTCGAAGGACTGCAGCGCTTTTGTCGGGCCGAGCTACCCACGTATCTGCAACCCGGCCGTTTCGTACCCCGAACCGCCTTGCCACGGACGTCGAGCGGAAAATTCGACGTCCGCGCCGTGCAGGCTGAAGTCGAGCAGAACAATGCTGCAGGCTGAGGCGATCGACGTCGGCATTTTCCGGGAAGCGCTCGGGAGTCTCGAGAGTGCGTGGTCGGCATTACCCGACAAGCCTGAAGAGACCCCGGAATCGACGATCAGGGCATTGTGGTTTGCAGCCGCCGGCGACCCCCGCTCGCCGGTCCGTTGCGTAGATGTCCCGCTACCGTACCTCGATGGTTCTGGAGAATCGCGATTCCGTGAGCTCGTCGCGTTGCGCGCGTCGGGGAAGCCGCTTGCGCATCTGACCGGTCGGCAGAATTTCGCCGGTCTGGAGATGATCTCTGGCCCCGGCGCGCTGATACCGCGGCGTGAGACGGAGCTTCTGGCGTCGACGGCCATCGAGTTGCTGCAGTCCGCGCTCCTGGGCAAAGACGACGTGTTGGCAATCGACGTCTGCACCGGATCCGGCAACGTTGCCCTCGCCCTCGCCGCGAGCGACCCGCGGGTGACGGTGTTGGGCGCCGACATCTCGGTTGATGCCCTCGCCCTCGCCGTACTCAACGCGGAACACCTTGACTTCACTGCGCGCGTAAGTTTTGTCGCGAGCAATCTGTTCGATGCATTAGACAGTCCGGCGCTGGCGCGCCAGGCGTCGGTTGTTACTTGCAACCCGCCCTACATCGCCTCGTCCAAAGTGCCGGCCATGGCGGCAGAGATCTCGAGGTACGAGCCGAGGCTGGCGTTCGATGGGGGCGCGTTTGGCTTTACCATCATCTCCCGCCTTCTTGCGGATGCGCCGAAGTTCGTTCGCCCCGGCGGCTCCCTGTGTTTCGAGGTTGGGGCAGGAAATGGCGCCTTCATCGCCGACCGGGTCCTCCGGAATTCAGCCTATTCAGACGTGCGGTGTGTGACCGACGCGAAGGGCGTCGTTCGGGTACTGGTCGCAACCGTAGTCTGACGCCAACGACCTGGCCATTGCCGTGTTGCAGGGGTGCCACACCTCTGACCAGGCGTGCCATTGAGTCGATTCGGGCTGTAGATGCCAAGTCGTTACGGGCTCACGACTTAACGCCATAATCCGCGGGCTTGAGAAGCTCTTCGGCATCGGTGCCAAGCTTGCACATTGCCGCCGCGACTCGACATGAGTCGGCCACAGTCTTCCAATCCGTCACTGACGCATCGCATGCCAATTACAGCGACATCTCTCGATATCGATCCGGCCGCGGAAACCTCGCGAATCACCGAGGCGCTCCGCCGGCAGCTCGGCGAGGTACTCAAGCGACGCGGCTTCGTCGTTGGCATGAGCGGCGGGGTGGACAGCTCCGTCTGCGCGGCGCTGGCGGTGCGCGCGGTGGGCGCCAAACACGTTCTGGGACTTTATCTGCCGGAGCGCGAAAGCGATCCCGAGAGCCTGACCCTCGCGCAGTCCTACGCGAGGGAACTTGGCATCGAGGGGATCACCGAGGATATCGCGCCGGTGCTGGATGGCGCAGCCTGTTATCAGCGCCGTAACGAAGCGATCAGAAGGGTGGTTCCCGAATTCGCCGATGATTGGGGCTGCAAACTGGTGATGGCAGGCGATCGCCTGGAAAGCGATCGGATCAACGTCACCTATCTCGTCGTGCAACCGCCGGGCGGCGAGATGCGCAAGGTGAGACTTCCAGCCGCCGAATACCGGCAGATCGTCGCCGCGTCGAATTTCAAGCAGCGTGCTCGCACGATGCTCGAGTATTACCACGCGAATCGCTTGTACTACGCCGTGCTCGGCACGCCGAACCGTCTCGAGTACGATCAGGGCTTCTTCGTCAAGGGCGGCGACGGACTCGCCGACGTAAAGCCCATCGCGCATCTCTACAAGACTCAGGTCTATCAGCTCGCGGAATATCTCGGCGTGCCACCTTCGATCACTTCGCGGCCGCCGACGACCGACACGTTCTCGCTCCCGCAGTCGCAGGAAGAATTCTTCTACAGCATGCCCACCCACGTGCTGGATGTGGTGCTGCACGCGCGCAACCAGGGTCGCACGGCTGAAGAGGCCGCCGAGGAAGTCGGCCTCAGCGTCGACCAGATGACGCGGGCGTATGCAGACATCGATCAGAAGCGGAAGACGACTCGGTACCTCCATCTCGGGCCACAGCTCGTCGAGCCGGTGGACCTCTCACAGCCGGTGGTAAACGTCTAATGTGCGGCATCGCGGGAATTGCGCGGAGGACGCCGAGCACCGGCGACGTCGAGTCGCTGGGAAGAATGGCGGCTGCGATCCGCCATCGTGGTCCGGACGGCTATGGCTTTTACGTCGGCCAGAGAGTCGGGCTCGCTCACGTCCGCCTCAGCATCGTTGACATCGACGGCGGATCGCAACCGATGACCAACGAGGATGGTCAGGTCGTCATCACTTACAACGGCGAGATCTACAACCACCCGGAGTTGCGGCGCGAACTGGAACAGCTCGGCCACGTGTTCAGAACGCGATCGGACACCGAGGTTCTCGTACATGGTTACGAGCAGTGGGGAGTGAACGTTCTTCAGCGTCTCAACGGCCAGTTCGCATTCGCGATCTATGACCGCAACAACGAGACTGTGTTCATCGCGCGCGACCGCTTCGGTGTCCGGCCGCTTTTCTATGCGCAGCCTGGCGGGGCGTTCTTCTTCGGATCCGAGGTCAAGGCGATCCTCGCCAGTGGGGAAGTAACCGCGAGCGTCGATCCACGGGGTGTGGACGAAGTATTCACGTTCTGGGCGGCGCGCGCCCCGCGCACGCCATTCGCCGGCATCGCTTCGCTCGAGCCCGGCTCCTACGGCATCTGGAAGGACGGTGCGCTTTGGCTGCACCGTTACTACGAGCTCGATTATCCGGAGACCACGGAGGAGCCGGCGGATGTCATCGAGCGTCTCGACGAGCTGATGCTGCGGAGCGTCGGGATGCGTCTTCGCGCCGATGTGCCCGTGGGCGCGTATTTGAGCGGCGGCCTCGATTCCTCGATCACCGCCTCGCTCGCAGCAAGTGCGTCGCCGCACCAGCTGCGCAGCTTCTCGATCTCGTTCGATGACCCTCGATTCGATGAGAGCGACTTTCAGCGTGAGGTGGCCGACGATGTCGGGAGCCTGCACGCAATCACCAGAATCGGGCAGAACAGCATCGCGGAAAGTTTTCCAGAGGTGCTGTGGCATACCGAGACACCCGTCCTCCGTACCGCCTCTGTTCCGATGTATCACCTCGCGAAGCTGACGAAGCAATCGGGAATCAAGGTCGTTCTGACCGGTGAGGGAGCCGACGAGCTGTTTCTCGGCTACGACCTGTTCAAGGAGACCAAGGTTCGTGAGTTCTGTCTGCGCCGCCCGGGATCGGCGTGGCGCGAGCGGCTGCTCGATCGGCTTTATCCGGATCTCATCTCGCAAGGGCGGGGTGGGGAATTCTGGCGTCGCTTCTTCCTCGACGCGGGGAATCCGAACGAGCCGCTATTCTCGCACATGCCGAGGTTCCTGCTCAGCGCCCGGGTCAAGGACTTCTATTCATCCGAGTTCAAATCGGCGCTCGGTCGAATCGACGTCCTGGCCGAATTGCGCGCATCGCTGCCGGCGCGGTTCTTCGGCTGGTCCTCGCTCAACAAGGCGGCGTATCTGGAGATGACTACGCTGCTGGCACCGTATCTCCTCAGCTCTCAGGGCGACCGCATGACGATGGCGCATGGAGTCGAGGGGCGCTTTCCGTTCCTCGACCACAGGCTCTACGAGTTTGCTTCGGCCCTTCCGTCGGGGTCGCGAATCCGCGGACTCCGCGAGAAGGAAGTCCTGCGCCGCTGGGCCGCGCGGATCCTGCCGCCGCGGATCAAGGCACGCACCAAGCAGCCGTATCGCGCTCCGGATGCGCCGAGCTTTTTTGGTCCGCAGGCACCGTCGTGGATCGCGGATCAGCTCGGAACTGATGCTCTTCAACGCGTCGGGATCTTCTCCCCGAAAGCGGTGCAGGGACTCATTCGCCGCTGCAATGCGGGCCTCGTCACCGGCTTCCGCGAAAACCAGGCGCTGGTTGGCGTCCTGTCCACCCAACTCTGGCACGAGCGCTTCATTCAGCGCGCGGTATCCGTAAATCCGCTCCCAGTTCGCGGAGCGTCGGTATTGCTCGACGACAGCACCTCCGTCTTTTCCCAATCAACCCTGTCACCCATCTAGGATATGCTGACGCAAGAATCCGAAATCATCTCCCGGGTCCGCGGCTTCATTCAGGACAACTTCCTTTACATGCACTCCGACTTCAAGCTCGCCGATGACGACCTTCTCCTCGAGAAAGGCGTCATGGACTCGATGTCGATCGTTGAGATGATCATGTTCATCGAGACCGAGTTCGGCGTTCAGGCCAAGGAAGACGAGATCAGTGAGACAAACTTCGGCTCGTTGACGGGAATCGCGCGCTTCATTGGTGAGAAGCGCGGCGTGCTCGCCAGCTAGACATCGAGTTTGGTGCGATCGTTTGCGAGTCCGTCCCATGATGCGTGAGCCGGGCGCAGTGGCAGTGCGCGATTCGATGCCCCCATCGGGGCGGCGCGCGGTGCGTGCGGCTCGTCTCTCCTCCTTGAATCGCGGGGCTGAACTCAAGTTCGTGACGGATCCGTTGCGGGTGTTGTTGTTCCTGCTGATGATCGTGACCATCAGCCGCGTCCACCTGCACTATCCGATTCTATCCGCGCTTCGTCCGGTATTGCTGCTCAGCGTGGGCACCGTGGGCTACGCATTCCTTCACCCGCGTTCACTCACATCCAACAACGTCCTGTCGTCGGGGCCGATGCGGATGGTGGCACTCATTGCGCTGCTCGGGTGTCTGTCCGCTCCATTCGGAATCTCGCTGGGCAACTCCGCGTTGTTCATCCTCGACTCGTTCAGCAAGACTCTGGCATTCGCATTTCTGATTGCGCTGGCGATCCGGAACGTGCGTGATCTCTACACGATGGTGTGGTCGTTCGTGCTGAGCGCCGGGATCCTGAGCTTTTTCGCAGTCTTCGTCTTCAAGCTCGAGCCCTCGTTTGGCGACTACAGCCGCCTCGCTGAGCTCTACACCTACGATTCGAACGACCTTGGCGTACTCCTGATGATTGGCCTGCCGCTGACACTGCTGCTGCTGATCGTCGACCGCGGGATCAAGAGGTGGTTGCTCGCCGCGAATCTGATTCTCATCTCGGCCGCGATGGCGCGGTCGGGCTCCCGCGGTGGGTTCCTCGGGCTGGTTGCCGTTGCAATCGCCGGACTCGTGCTCGTCAACGGAGTTTCGGTCGCGAAGCGGACTTCCGTTCTGATCGTCGCGATGATCGCGCTCGCCTTCGCTGCTCCGCCCGGCTACTGGAAGCAGATGGGAACCATCCTCGCGCCAAAGGCCGACTACAACTATTCGAGCGTCGATGGCCGGACCGCGCTCATCAAGCGTGGACTAGGCTACATGGCCGGTCGGCCCATCTTCGGCATCGGCATCTGGAATTTCGCCAAGGCCGAATGCACCATCTCGCCGAAGATCGAGGACCCGTCGATTGGCGTAAAGTGTATCGCGCCGCACAACTCGGTCATTCAGGCTGCGGCGGAGCTGGGCGTCCCCGGATTGATTGCGTGGCCTTCGCTTCTCATCGGGCTGCTCATCGGCCCGTTGCGGTTGCGGAGGAAGCTACCGCCCGCCTGGCGACGCAGCACCAACGATCTGCGCTTTCTTTACGCATCGACGACGTTTTTCCCGATCGCGATGTGCGGCTTTGCCGTTACCTCGTTCTTTGTGACGTTCGCCTTCGCCGACCCGATCTACCTGATGGCTGGTCTCACGACCGGCCTTTACGCGGTGGTTCGTGCCCAGCTGGCTGCTGAATCGGGCGCGACTCCTGTCGCCGCTGTTGCGTCGCGACGCGGCAGGTTCGAGGGCTGGCGCGTCAAGCGCAGTGAGCAGCGCCTCATACCGGCTGGACACCCGGGAGGGGGCGCGTAGCCGATGCACACCCTTCTCAAGAGACCGATCGAGCGCGCGCTATCTTCGGCTTGGATCGGCTCCGTCACCCGGCAGCGAGTGCGTGGAAAGCGTTTGATTCTCGCCTACCACGGCATCATCCCCGACGGCGAGCGTGTCGCGGGGGAGCGATCGCTGTTCATCTCACAGCGGGAGTTCGCCGCGCATCTCGATCTTGTTGCCGAAATCGCGGACGTAGCACCTCTCAACAGGCTGGACGATGAAGGCGATGGCCGCCCGCGGATCGCCATCACGATTGACGATGCCTACCTCGGGGCCGTGCGCGAGGGCGTTGCGGAGCTTGCCAAGCGATCGCTGCCGGCAACCATCTTCGTTGCGCCGGCGCGACTCGGGGGACACGTCTTCTGGTGGGATGCGCTTTCGTCGGAACGTGGCGAGATGGATCCGGCGCTGCGAACCTTTGCGCTATCCTCTCTGGTCGGATCCGACGAAAAAGTGCGCTCCTGGGCCGCCGCTGCGGCGCTTCCCAAAACGGACGATCTTCCGGGGTACGCCCGGTCGGCAACTCGCGAAGATCTCAGGGCTGCGGTGCGCAACCCGGGAATCACCGTCGGATCGCACTCCCACACCCACCGCAATCTTTCGCGACTGGACATCCATGAAGTCATGTCCGAGGTCGGCCGCTCGCGCTCTGCGCTCAGGGCGGAGTTCGGAGCGCGGGCAATCGATTGGCTGGCGTATCCGTATGGGCTGGACTCGGTGGCGGCTCAACAGGCCGTCGCGGCATCCTCGTACAAGGGCGCGGTCCTCATTTCCGGCGGGTGGCACAATCCGGCGCGCACGCCGGCGTTTGCGCGTCCGCGCCTGAACATCCCGTCAGGGCTCAGCGTCGAGCGACTCCGCATCCATGTTCTCGGCGGGCTGCTCTCATGATCGGCAATCTGTCGACTCGCAGTTCGCGGAAGCCTGTGTCAGCGGCAGCGCAGTCGGGGCTCCCTCGCCTCCGCATTGCAATGATGCTGGAATCCGACGAGCCGGGGGGAGCCGAGATGATGGTCTTCCGGCTGTCCGACGAGCTCCGCCGGCGCGGTCACACCATCGTTCCGGTTGGACCGGAGAACGGGGTCGGCTGGCTCGGAGATCTGTTCAGGCGCGGGGGCTTCGTGCCGGAAGTCTATCGACTGAAGAGTGCGATCGATGCAGGCTGCGTGAAGGGCCTCGTTCGCCTGTTCAGGGAGCACCGCATCGACGCGGTACACAGTCACGAATTCACCATGGGTGTATATGGCGTAGCTGCGGCACGCATTCTCGGACTTCCGCACTTGATCACCATGCACGGCGGGCTGACTGTATGCAAAGCCCTGCGTCGGCGCATCGCATTGCGTTGGGCAATGCGCGCCTCCGACCACAGCGTGATGGTCTCTCGCGCGACGCAGACGCAATTTGCAACCGATCTGGGGGTCGATCCGGCACTCTTCACCGTTGTCCCGAACGGCGTACCGATCATCGACGGCGACCCGTCGCTTGTCCGAGCCGAGTTCGGCGTGCGCGATGGTGAGTGCGTCATCGTCGCTGTCGGTGTGCTCGAGCGTCACAAGGGCCACCGCTTCCTGCTCGAAGCGCTCGCGAAACTGGACGCAGAATCATTGAACCGGCCGTGGCGGCTGATCATCGCTGGCGGAGCCGGCGGCGAAGAGCACAGCGGACTCATGCAGTACATCGCCGAACATGGACTTGGTGATCGTGTCCACATCGCGCTGAACAGAAACGACGTCTCCGATCTGCTGGCGCTTTCCGACGTTTTCGTGATGCCTTCATTGTGGGAAGGTCTGCCGATGGCGGTTCTCGAGGCGATGGTCGCCGGCAAGGCAATAATTGCGTCGCGGATTGCCGGGATACCCGAAGCCGTCGTGGACGGCCAGGACGGATTGCTCGTTCCGCCCGGTGAGACTGCGCCGCTTGCGGACGCGTTGCGATTGCTGATCGAGGATCCCTCGCGGCGAGCCGCGCTCGGTGCGCGGGCCCAGGAGCGTGCCTTTCGCGAATTCACGGTGCAAGTGATGGCTGACCGGTATGAGCGCCTCTACGAGAGCGCCTTGGGCAGCCGAAGCAGACTCAGAAGCCGTGCTGTCAGCGCCTGAGACTCGAAACGTGATCAAACGTCGCCTGCTGGTGATCAGCTTCCACTACCCGCCCGATGGATCTATAGGGGGGCAGCGTTGGGCTGGTCTCTCGAAGTATCTCGCCCGCGCGGGGTGGGAAGTGCACGTGGTGACGGCGTCGGCGCCGAAGGGCTACGCAATGCCATCCGGAGTACACCGCCATTTCAGACCCCGGCGGCGGACGCTCAACGAATGGTACAGGGCGAGAGTGTCCGCTCGCGCCGCCGACGCTGGAAGCGACGGAGCTTCGTTGCCTCAGTCAGGGAAGCGGCCGGGTGGAAGGCTCACCCGCGCTTTGATTCTTGCGAGGCGAATCGCGGGCAGCGCCGCCGGGCTTCCCGACCAGGGACGCGGATGGATCATTCGCGCGTCCGGCGCCGCACTCTCGCTGATGCGCAGCCGCGAGTTCGACTGCGTGATAAGCAGCGGACCGCCGCATTCGGCCCATTTTGCGGCGCTCATCGCGACGCTCGGTCGCAGGACCGAATTCTGGATCGACATGCGCGATCCGTGGTCGACGACGCACGAGATGAACTCGGTTGCCGACCGGTTCGTGCGCGCCGAGCGATACGTGCTCCACAAACTGGAGCGCATGGTATTCCCGCGTGCATCGAAGGTCCTGGTCAACACCAGCGAGTTCGCCGCAATGCTGCGTGAGACCCAGCCTGACCTCAACGTTCTGCATTTTCCTAACGGTGTGGACACCGAGCTGCTTCCGCCGCGCGATCTCTCGGCCGTGAGACCCGGCTCGATCGCGTATGTGGGGACGCTTTATGCCGGCCGCGATCTGTCATCGATTCTCGTTGCAATGCGATCGGTCGCCGAGGAGAGCGAGGGATCGCGATCTGCGCTCACGCTCAACGTTGCCGGCCCGCTGGAATCTCCCCACCGCGAGCGCATGCATTCTCAGATCGAAGCGTCGGGTCTCGCCGATGCCGTCAAAGTGCTCGGGGTGTTGCCGCGCGATTCGGCGCTCCAGCTTCTCAGCCGGTCGCATTTGGCTCTGGTTCTGGCGCAGGATCAGCCAATGTGTGTGCCGGCGAAGCTCTACGAGTCTGTCGGCTTGGGGATACCAACCCTCGTGATCGCTGAGAGAGACAGCGCGGCTGCGCGCGAGGCGCGCCGGATCGGCGCGTTCACCGCTGAAAGTCACGACGTCAACGCGATCAAGGGCGTGCTCGCCGATCTGGCAAGCGGCCGCATCCCGATGAAGATCGATCCGACTACGCCCATCTCGTACGAGGCCCTGGCCGTAAGAATGGATCGTTTGCTCAGCGGCGCTCCCGTCCAACAGCTCGAAATGTCGGTAAGCAGCTCGCTTCCACATCCCGCCTGATGACCTTCGAATTTCAGCGGGTAGATCCTCTCGAGGTCCGCGACGAAGTCGTGGACTTCTTCTTCAAGCATCGCAGATGGCCGGGCGAAACGCGCGGCGATTACGAGGCAATCTGGAACTGGCGTCATCGCGCGCTCTCCGAGGGCCCTCCGCTCGCGTATATCGCCCGCCTGCAATCCACCGGTGAGATCGTCGGACACGTTGGCGTGTACCGGCGCGAGTTCAGAATCGGCGACGCGAGAATCTCGGCCTGCGTTCCCGGGAATTTGTTCGTCCATCCGGGCTGGAAGCAGAACATCATTGGCGTCCGACTGGTCATGTTTTTCCGGTCCCTGATCCAGAATGGTGAATTCGATCTCTTTCTCGGATTCGGAAATGAGGCAGCCAACGCAATGCTTGCGCGGCTCGGCTTCGCCCAGCTCGGCTCGATGCACACCTACGCCGATGTTCGGAATGCCGGAGCGGTACTGCGCAGACGCCACCGCGCGCTGGCGGCTGTTGGGCCGCTGGTAAACCTCGGATTCGCCGCCCGCCGGCGCTTCTCGAGCGGTCGCCGCGAAGCCGTTTCCACCCTCGATGTAAGGAGGCTCGGCGCAGCGGAGTTCCTCGAGTTGGATCGTTCCCACTGGAGCGCTCCAACCAGACTCGTTGCGTGGGAAAGCAATGAGTTTATCGCCGAGCGCTATCTGAATGAGCCCGGTGTAGAGCGGACTCTGTATGGCTTGTTCGCTCGGGAGAAGGGGACGCTGGAGGGTTTTGTCGTCACGGAGCCGACCGCGCGAGTCAAAGTCTGGGACTGCCAGACGAATCCCGCATCCATCGATTCACAGTCGGCAATAGCGGCAGTCGCGGGCAAGATTCGGAATGCGGAGACGCTTCTCGTTCCAACGCTGCCGCAGTCTGCCCTGGCTGGGGAATTCACGCGCGCGGGGTTTCTCGACCGCGAAGCCGTGGACGACGTCGAAGCGAATACCTTCGTGTCGGCATTGTTCCTTCCCGACAACCCCCATGCGCACGTTCTCAAGGACCCAACCCAGTGGAATATCTGGATGGGAAGTCGGCACTACTGATATGGCCCCTCTCAATCCGCCAACCTGAACCGGGTGCTCACTTTGGCAAACTCGCATTTCATGACAGGCTCCGGCGTCCCTGGTCTCGTGAGCGTTATCATCCCCTGCTTTAACAGGGCGGATATCGTCGGAGAGACTATCGAGAGCGTCCTGGCCCAGTCGCACAAGCTGCTCGAGGTCATCATCGTCGACGACGGCTCGACGGATGACACCCGCGAAGTCGTGGCGCGCTACGGCGATCCTCGCATCAGATATTTCTATAAGGCGAACGGCGGACTCTCGTCAGCGCGAAACGCGGGTCTCGAGGAGGCGCGCGGGGAATACATTGCGTTTCTGGACTCGGACGACGTCTGGCATCCGTGGAAGCTGAGCGCACAGGTGGAAGTTTTTTCCCGATACACCTCCGTGGGACTCGTGTGGTCTGATATGAGCACCTTCGAGACTGCGGGCCGGGTGATCGCCGAGCGACACCTCCGCGATTATTACTCCGCGTACTCTCTCGTCAATCTCGAAGCCAGGCACGCACCGGCCGGCCAGCTCCGCGAGCTGATCGATGCCGCGCCATCAAAGATGGCGTCATCTCCGTTTTACATCTTCGATGTGTTCCACGAGATGTTCAGCGGCAACCTCGTTCATCCTTCGACGGCCGTGGTTACTAGGGATCGCCTGCGGGAATCGGGTCCGTTCGAGCCAGAGGTGACTGGTCACGGAGCCGAGGACTATCATTTCTATTTTCGGATTTGCGCGCTGGGCCCCGTCGCGTTTCTCGATGCGCCGACTACGCTCTACCGTGTGCACCCGTCGCAGCTCAGCACCTGCAACCGACTTCACGAAGCGAGGGGAAATCTCAAGGTGGTCACCCACTGGCTGAGCCGGCGGCCATCGACGTTGCCGCAGCCGGTCGTCCAGAAAAGTCTGGCCAACTCGCACGCATGGCTCGGAGCAGAGGAGCTGAACGCGGGCGATTCGCGCGCAGCAGCGCGCCACCTCTGGCGGAGTCTCCTGCTGGATGGCAGGCAGCCATCGACCCTCTTTCTCTTGATGGTCAGCTTGTTCCCCACGAACGCGACGGCACTGTTGCGTGCGCTGAAGCGCGCGCTTCGTAGCGCCCTCGCTCGTCCCGTCGCTGGACTCGCACTGGCGCTGCTTGACGATTCATTCCTGCCCGAGCTCCTGAACTGCGTTCAGGCCGGCATCGCCTCCTTCGCCTGATGCCTGTACATCATTTCATCAGCCGACTGACGCTGCTCGTCATGGGACTGTGGGCGAGCGGCGGTGTTGTCGCCGTGAGCCTCGTGAAGGCCCGTTGGGCGAAGCATCACGAGCATCGGAGCGCATCCGAGGCCGCGCGCGCAGGCGAGGTCACACGGGTGCGAGCGGCATCATCGATTGCGTTCTTCCAGCGGTCGGAAGATGGGCTCGTCAGCGTCGTTATCCCGACTCACAACCGCCGGCAGATCATCGGCAAAGCCGTGCGCAGCGCTCTGGCGCAGACGTACCCGCATCTGGAAGTCGTGGTAGCGGACGATGGTTCGACCGACGACACCCGTACGGTGATCGAGTCCTTCGGGCCGCGAGTGAGATACGTTCGCCAGGCGAACGCCGGCGTTTCTGCCGCCAGGAATTTCGGGATGCGTCACGCGCGCGGAGAGTTCATCGCGTTCCTCGACTCCGACGACGCCTGGCACCCGTGGAAGATCGAGGCTCAGGTGGCGGCGCTTCGCCGCTATCGCGACACGGGCCTCGCGTGGACGGACATGGCCGCGATCGACGGCGCCGACAAGGTCGTCGAGGAGCGCTACCTCCGCCGGATGTATTCGGTTTACCAGGACATTGATATCACCCGCTTGCTGACAAAGGGTGTTGCACTGTCGGAGCTGAGTGAGGCCGTACCCGATGCTCTCCAGTCGGCGCCCGTTCTCTACGGCGACCTGTCATCGGCGATACTGCTGGGAAACCTGATTCACACCTCGACGGTTCTTTTTCGCCGCTCCTGGTGCCAGCGAACGGGCGGATTCGATGAATCCTACGAGAGGGCAGGGGAAGATTACGAGTTCTACATCCGCCTCACCTCCGCCGGTCCAGTGGTGTTCATCGATGCTCCGTCGACTTTGTATCGCATTGGTGTCGCTGACCAGCTCACTGCGCCGGCGATGATGCTCGAGATCGCGCGTAACAACTTGCGGGCGATCCAGACGTGGCTGCCCCGCACGGTCCAGTCGACCGATCTGCCGCTACGTCTCGTGAGACGCCGTTTCTCCGAATCGTTCGCGTGGCTCGGCCAAGCGGAGCTCGACGCTGGACACCGGTTGATCGCCGCCCGACAGTTGTCGAGAAGCATTCTCCTCGAGCCGGCATTCGACAAGCGATCCCTGTTGCTTGCGAGCTGCGCACTTCCTGCGACCGTTCGCGATCGCGCCAATGCTGTGCGCCGAACGATGTCGGGCGCACGACCCCACCGCTCCTCGTCATCTGGATGATCTGACGACACCGCGGGCGGCGACGTCTGCCGACGCGAAGCGATCTCAGCGGTCGTTGCTGGCTGGTGTGGCACTCGGCGCGACGGCCGGCATAGCGCTCTGGTGCATTCTGTTCTCGTTCCAGCTCGTCGCGGGAGTAGTCGCAGACACCTGGGGCGTTCTTATCTTCGCAATCGGTGGGGCGATCGCCGGCGCAACCCGGCTCCGTTTAGCGTTGATGGGGTCGCTCGTTGGGGCAGCGGCGATTGTTTTGGTCGCCACTCTTTCCCCGATCTCGAGCCTGCTTGCGCACCACTGGCTTCGGGAAGATTCCTTTCCCGGCCAACCAGTCTCCGCGGTCGTCGCACTGAGTGGCGGCGTCAATCCGGATGGGACGATGACGAGTGGCGCGCTCGACAATCTGCTTTCCGCGATCGAGCTCGTTCACGACGGGAAGGCGCGCACCGTCGTAACAACAACCGTCGAACGCGAGTTTCCGGGAGCAAAGGTCTCCTCCAACAGCGATCAGCTTCGGCTGATCTCACTCGCCGGTGACACCGCGCGCTGGCTGCGCACGGGGCCGACCGGGTCTACGCGAGACGAAGCGGTCGAGTCCGCCCGCCTGCTGTTGCCGAGAAAAATGCGAGACATAGCAGTGGTGGCGAACCCGATGCATACGCGCCGAGCCTGCGCGACGTTCGAAGCGGTCGGATTCTCGGTGACCTGTGTTCCGGCGCTCTCCAGATTGCCCGGCGGCCGCAGCCCGGCTCCGTGGCCGGAGGACCGGCTGCGCGTCTTCGGGGAATGGATCTACGAGCTGGCGGGGACCCTCAAGTATCGCGCTGCCGGGTGGCTGCCCAGATGAACCTTACCCTTGCCTTAAAAGGAGCCCGTCGCTCACGGAGCCATTTCCCCCATCGCGACAACTCCCTGTTGCGACGCTGCAACACACCGGGAGCGCGTGCCAGGGCAGCTACTTTTGGCCGCCCTGGCGAACGGGCGTAACTCTATGTCCTACAGCGAGTTAGGCGCCACCACTTAGCGCGTCTGCAGCCCCCTCGGGAAGGCGTCGCACTTGCACTCGCCGACCCCGTCACGCCGATGCCCATTCAGGTCGAGCGACGTCGGCGGTGCCTAACCCATTCTGTGACAATCAAGCGCATGCAAAACGATCCCTCGGCTCGGCTTCCGGGAATAGATAAGGGCGGTGCACCCGAATGCTGAGAATGAGTCTTGGTCTGGTACTGGTTTTTTGCACAACCCTGTTATGGCTACCGGCGGTGTCCGAAGCGCTGTCTCTGTTGCTGCGTCGCCGCCGCTCTGATGTTCCGGCTCACGGTGTCCGCCCCCGCATTCTCTTCGTCGTCCCCGCGCACGACGAAGAGCTCATGATCCAGGACTGTGTCCGTTCGCTGCTGGCGATGGATTACCCTGCGGATGCGCAGCGGATCGTCGTCGTTGCGGACAACTGCTCCGATTCTACGGCGCGGCTGGTACGCGAGCTTGGCGTCGAATGCCTGGAGCGCTTCGATCCACGGTATCCGGGAAAGCCACGCGCAATCGCCTGGGCGCTGACGGCGATCGACTTGGCGCGTTGGGACGCGTGCGTGATCGTCGATGCCGACAGTGTAGTGGCTCGTGATTTCGCGCTTGGTCTCGCGAGGCTGGCGCCGCTCAACGACATCGTCTTTCAACCCAACAATCTCGTTCTCAACGAATTCGAGACCTGGCTTACCCGGCTCGGGGGATTGCTCGGTCGCTGCCGTTTCGAGGTTACGTTCCCGCTCAAGGAAGCGGCAGGTCTCAATTTCCCGATCGGCAACGGAATGGGAATCGGGACTAAGCTCCTTCTTCGCGACGGCTGGCGCTCTTACTCGATCGCCGAAGACTCAGCGCTCTATGCGATCTACACCGAGGCCGGAACCCGCATTCGACTTGCGAGACATGCCAACATCTATTCGCAGGAATCGCGTTCACTGGGTGAAGGCGCGACTCAGCGGCGACGTTGGCTGGGCGGCCGAATCCAGATTCTGCGAGAGATGGGCGGAAAGATTCTGCGCAGCTCGAATATCGGCCCGCGGCAGAAGCTGGACATCTTCATCGAGCTTGGTCTTACCAGCCCGGTACTGAACCTCATGATCGCGGCCGCGATCGCCGTGTTGGCACTCGTCGGTGTGGGCGGCGCCGGAGGACGGCTGATTGCGATTGCAGCGACAATGTCGCTCAGTGGGATCGTTCTCACGACACTGGTGGCGATCGCCCGGCATCCGCAGCCCGGACGCACTGTGCTCGCATTCGTCATGCTCCCCACCTACGCGGTGTGGCGCTTCGCCGTGTTCGTCTCGACCATCCTCACGCTCAAGGACACCACGTGGCGCCGCAGCTCGCGCAGCGCAACGCCCACTCCGCTCGCGCACCCGCAGCCGTGAGCGCCTAGCATGTGCGGCCTGACCGGATTCTTTGCGCGCGCCGGATCGAGCGGCGACGAGATGCGTGCCGTTGCCCGCCGCATGGCGGACACTCTGACGCATCGAGGTCCAGATGACAGCGGCGTGTGGACCGATGAAAGTGCGGGCGTCGCTCTCGCATTCCGCCGGTTGTCGATCGTCGACCTTTCCGTCGAGGGTCATCAGCCAATGCGATCAGGTGGCGGCCGTTTCACGATGGTATTCAATGGCGAGGTGTACAACCATCGGGAGCTCGCCCGCGAGCTGGCGGCAAAGGGATATCACTTTCGGGGTCACTCCGACAGCGAAGTGATACTCGCCGCGTTCGAGGAGTGGGGAATCGAACGCAGCGTTCGTCGATTCGTTGGGATGTTTGCAATCGCCGTCTGGGACTCGCGTCGTCGTGAGCTTTCGTTGATTCGCGACCGGCTCGGAATCAAGCCGCTCTTCGTCTATCACAATCGGGGAGTCGTCAGTTTCGGATCTGAGATCAAGGCACTGCTTGCCGGACCGGAATTCGACAGCACGCTCGACGTCGGGAGCCTGACCTCGTATCTGCGGTATCTCTACGTCCCGGCTCCCCGCAGCATCTACAAGCACGTATTCAAGCTGCAGCCGGGACATATCCTGACGATCGCGGAGCCTGGCGCACGGCTGCCGGCGTCGACCGAATTCTGGTCCGCGGAAAAAGCGGCTCTTGCCGGCCACGCGAATCTCTTTGCCGGCGACGACACCGAAGCGGTGGCGGAGCTCGAGCGTCTGCTGACTGACGCGGTGCGCTTGCGGATGCAGGCGGACGTTCCGCTCGGCGCTCTGCTTTCCGGCGGGGTCGATTCGTCGACGGTAGTCGCGCTCATGCAGCGCTCGGCCGACAGACCCGTCAAGACATTCACCATCGGCTTCGACCGCCGCGAATTTGACGAGGCTCAACACGCTCGTGCCATCGCGGGACATTTGGGGACGGATCACACCGAGCTGAACCTGCGCGGAGAAGACGCGCTGGCAGTCATTCCCCGTCTGCCGGCGATGTTCGATGAGCCGCTCGCTGATCCATCCCAGATTCCCACCTTTCTCGTTTCCGAGCTCGCGCGCCAGCAGGTGACGGTGGCCCTGACGGGTGATGGCGGTGACGAGCTCTTTGGTGGTTACAACCGATACGTTCTTGGTGAGCGCGTCATCCCGGAGTTTCAGAAATACCCCTTGCTGCTGCGACGCTTCTCCGCGGCGGGGGTTCGCACCATTTCGCCAAAGGCATGGAATCAGGTCGGAGACTTCTTCCGGCCGGCATTTCCTGTCGGTCCGGGCACGCGACTGCTCGGCGACCGCCTTTACAAGGTCGCTGAACTCCTTGGCGGCGGGTCGAGTGCGACGATGTACCGGTCACTGCTCTCGGCGTGGCAGGATCCGCAATCGCTGGTTCTTGGCGGAAGGGAGACCGCTTCGCCGCGCACGATCCGGACGGATCGGCTTGGGCTGATCGATGAAATGATGCTGTGGGATCAGCAGTCATACCTCGCCGATGATCTGCTGGCGAAAGTGGACCGCGCCAGCATGGCCGTCGGCCTCGAGGCCCGAGTGCCGATTCTCGATCACCGCGTGGTCGAGTTTGCCTGGCGACTCGGCCGCCACCATAAGGTT
>Ga0070681_10000540_pt1 | contig 31122 bp, 29 predicted proteins | sample KBSC83BmetaG_FD_65650 | JGI IMG/M metagenome (GOLD analysis project Ga0070681, IMG submission 65650) | Corn rhizosphere microbial communities from Kellogg Biological Station, Michigan, USA - KBS C8-3B metaG | ecosystem: Host-associated > Plants > Roots > Rhizosphere | place: USA: Michigan...
GTGCGAGGCAGCATGATCCCGAGGGCCGCATAACCGTTAATCAGCTGCAGCACCGGCGTGATGTCCGACATCCGCGCCTTCCGAAGCTCGACCGCAACGCCGGCATGCGTCTGCTCCCGGACCGTTTCCGCAGTGAGACTGCTAATCATGGGCCGTCACCCGTTCGGCGGCGCGCACCACCCGCGTTCCTACCGGCTCCTTGATAAAGACGCGCGCCAGCACGTCGGGGAACATACCGGGAGCGATCTCCACCTCGTCCACGCCTTGCTCGAGCGCGGCGATAGCGGCATTGAGCTTCGCTTCCATCCCACCCGTGGCTACGCCTTCGGCAATCATCCGCTTGCATTGCTCGGAGTTCAGCTCGGGCTGCACGGCGCCTGCCGAATCCAGGACGCCCGCGATATCTGTCAAAAAAATCAGCCGGTCCGCGCGCCACCCGGCCGCGCACGCTGCCGCCATTTGATCGGCATTGACGTTGTACAACCGGCCGGCGCCATCTCCGGCCACGCACGCCACCACGGGAATATACCCGTTTAAAACCAGGAGATCCAGCAGCTCCGGATGGGCGCGCTGAACGCGGCCCACCAGTCCGAGCGCCCGATCCATCTGCTCCGCCTCGACAAGATTCGCATCCACGCCCGAAAGCCCCACCGCCCGCGTCCCCGCCGCGACCAGAGCCGCGACCAGCTCCTGATTGACACTGCCGGCCAGCACTTTCAACACAGCGTCCATAACCTCCGGCGTGGTGACTCGCAAGCCTCCCACGAAGCGGCTTTCGATGCCGCGTTCCGCGAGAAATCGCGTCATCTGCTTGCCGCCGCCATGAACCACGGCGATCTGAATGCCGCGCTGGCATTGCGTTGCAATCTGGGCCGCGAGGCTCGCCCGCAACTCCGGCTGGTCGAGCAGCGTACCTCCGAGTTTGATCAGCGCTTTCACAGCAGCCCCTCGGTTTCGCCCAGGCCGAGCATCAAATTCATGTTCTGCACCGCCTGTCCCGCCGCACCCTTGACCAGGTTGTCGATCGCGCTGACCACGACGGCCCGGCGGGTCGCCCGGTCAACGGTCACGCCGATATCGCAGAAATTGGTTCGCTGCACGGCGCGTAGATCGGGCACGCGTCCGGCCGCATACGTGCGAATGAACGGCTCACCCTGATATCGCTTCTGATATATGGCGACGATGTCCTCGGCGCTCACGGTACTGGCCGCGCGAAAGTAGATGGTTTCGAGAATCCCACGATCGAGCGGCAATAATTGAGCGGTAAAACTGAACTCGCCCTCTTCGAGTCCCGACACCATCAATACTTCAGGTACATGACGGTGATGCAGGATGGAGTAAGCGGAAAAGTTTTCCGTCACCTCGCAGAAACTGGTGGAAAGCGACGCTTTCCGGCCGGCGCCACTCACGCCGGATTTGGCATCGCAGATCACGCCCGCGCTGCGATCGATAACGCCGGCCTCGAGCAGCGGGCGAATCGCGAGATTGGCGGCCGTCGGATAACACCCGGGATTCGCCACGAGGCGCGCGTTCGGAATGCGCTCGCGCCAAAATTCGGGCAGCCCATAGACTGCCTCCGCCAGCAATGCAGGTTGGGTATGCGGTTCGCGATACCAGCGGGCGTAATTTTCCGCGGTGCGGAGTCGAAAAGCGCCGCTCAGATCGACAACGCGGATGCCGGCGTCCAGTAACGCAGGCGCGAGTCCCATCGAAACCTCTGCCGGCGTCGCAAGAAAAACGACCAGGATCTTTTCGGCTCGAGCCGCGTCCGCAGTGGCCGGGATCTGCCGGGGCACGCGCTCCGAGGGCAAGCCGTTCGCGCCAGAAGCCTCGCCGCCAGTGCGGTGCTCCATCAGGACCACATCGGCGTGCGGATGCCTCCGCAGGAGCGAAACCAGCTCCGCCCCACTATAACCGCGATATCCAACGATTCCGACTGTCACGCGCATGATGATTAAATATTCACTTCAATGTATAAATATACCACACTGCGTCGGGGGGGCGTGTCCACGGATGCGTTGGTTAAATATGCATAAGTAGTCTTTCGGCATGCTTCATCTTGTCCCGAAAGACGAGGCGCCTCGTTGGGGCGTTCCCATTGTGATGTTCGTGGCGACATGGATCGTCAACCAATATTTTGGGGGCCCACCGTGGGTAATCGTCATTGCGGGCATTGTCGGCATCGCTCTCGTGCTGCGCGGTTATTCGCAATTATTTACACGCGGATATTGGACGAATGAGAGAGTGGCGTTGACGCTGCTAGCAATTTGGCCAACAGGTACAGCGCTGCGGTTTCTGCGGCCCAAATGTACGTCCAACCGATTTCGGTGGTCTTTAATGCGCCGACAGATCCAATTCAGGCGGTACTGTTATGGCCTTACGCTATAGAGATTCCACGGATTCATGGCCCCAAGCGCGTAGTGTCCACCGATACGTTGGTTAAATATGCCGTTGGATCAGAGTTGAAGGCTGATGCGTAGCGCGATGTCAATTTTCTTCATCGTCGTCGTACTGAGTTGCCCATACGTCTTTCCAAATCTCATTTCATCGACCGTGCGTATCTGGCTACAAACAACAACACTGGGCTTTGATAAGCCGCCTTCCCCATTTGGAATCGCGACATTTACGGGATATGACTTTTTGATGTTCTCTGCCCCGGTAATCACTGCGACGATTGTTGTAGGGGCATATTTGTTCCCGACATCGTTCTGGATTACAACGCAGGGTCTGGTTTTGCGCTGCTCATGGCCAAGGCTAGGATCTAGATTGATGTCCAGAACAGTACCCCGCATGCACTTTCCGGGCATTATAGATTTTCGGCGTCTACGTGGATGAATTCTTCTGAGATCTGCTGATTCAATGCGGCGTTGGCGCGGTATCCATCGGCAAGTTCGGCGGCAAGTTTGCGCCGTGCTCGACGACGAAGGTATTCACAAACGGCTTCGCGGATCAACACACTTCGTTTTACTGAAAGCTCGTGGACGGCTCGTTGCATGTCCTGATAAAGAGCATCTGGAAAATCTACGATGACCTTTTTGCTGGCTGACGGCTTGGACATGGAGGTGCCTGGCATTTTTGTCCTCCTCTTTTTTGGTTCTGACTCAATCATATCAAAGTATGTGGCTCGTCTATAAGAAAATCTATGTCCAAAACGATATACATGATAGGTCCGCCAAAGGATATAGGTCAATTGATTCTTTGAAATCAATATGTTAAGTTGAGACACGGAATGCTTGGCCGCCCAAAATCTCGCCAAGTGTTCATGCTTTACGATTCTCCCATCTCTTGCCGTCGAATGAATCCCTGGCGTTAGTGTTCGGCCGCGGAGCGCTCCGCCAACTCGCCGATGATAGGCAGCGAGTAGGTCTCCTCATGGCTGGTTTTGACGATCATGAATATCCAGAGGATCAGGATCAGGGCGTGGAGCAGCTTGTCGACGCGGAACATGTGGGGGATTTCGCGGAAAATCGGCGTGAATACCCATTCCACGATGAGCCACGCCACAAAAAGGTAAAGGCCCTGAAAGGCGTGGAAACGGACGCTGCGGTTGTTGCGGAATTTATGCGAGGCCAGCACGATGACTGACGCGATCCAGCCGATGCCTGGGATGTAGCAAAGGATGGAAGCGGTGCGCGGCGTGATTCCCGACAGCGGATCGACCGGCTGCACGGGCGTACCGGGCTGGCGCGCGCCACACTTGGCGCAGAACTGGTCGGTGGCGTTTACCGAGTTCCCGCAACTGCTGCAAAAAGGCATCTATTTAGGAATACGTTACGTCAGGCCCGGATGTTCCGGCAACCATGTGATACGATTTCGGCCATGTGTCTTCGTTTGATCCTACCTTTTCTAACACTTTGCGCGGCGCAGCTGCTCTCGGCCGCCAAACCGCTCGAGATCTATTTCATCGATGTGGAGGGTGGCCAGGCAACGCTGGTGGTGTCGCCTTCCAAGCAAACGCTGCTTATCGATAGCGGCTGGCCGGGATTCAATATGCGCGACGCCAACCGCATCGCCGCCGCCGCCAAGCACGCTGGCGTGAAGCAGATCGATTATCTGGTGATCACTCACTTTCACACTGACCACGTGGGTGGAGTCCCGCAACTGGCAGCCAAGCTGCCCATCCGGAACTTTGTCGACCACGGCGCTTCGGTAGAGCACGATGCCGGCGGTACCCGGCAGTTCAACGCTTATGTAAAAGCGCGGGAGACGGGAACGCATTTGCAGGTGAAGCCCGGTGACAAGATTCCGATCAAAGATCTCGACGTGACGGTGATTACCTCGGGCGGGCAGGGGATTTCGACCGCGCTCTCCGGCGCCGGCCAGACGAATCCGGCCTGTGCTTCGACGAAGCTGATGGAGAACGATTCGAGCGAGAATGCGCAATCGGTCGGCATTTTGATTCAGTACAGCAGTTTTCGAATGATCGATCTGGGGGACCTGACATGGAACAAGGAATACGAGCTGGTTTGTCCGAACAATAAAATCGGCACCGTGGATCTCTATTTATCAACGCACCACGGGATGAACATTTCGAATGCGCCGGCGATCGTCCAGGCGCTTCACCCGCGCGTCGCCATTATGAACAACGGCGCGCGCAAAGGCGGAACGCCGCAGGCGTGGGAAGTCATACACACCTCCCCTGGGCTTCAGGACATCTGGCAGGTGCATTACTCGATGGAAGGCGGCAAGGAGCACAATGCGCCTGAAGCGATGATTGCTAATGTTTATGAGCAGGGTGATGAGGGCAACTGGCTGAGGGTTTCCGCGGAGCCGAACGGAACGATAACCGTTTACAATAGCCGGAACAAGTTCGAAAAGACGTATACGAAGTAATTAAAGAACAGGCAAGAATGCCTGTTCCACTCACTTGTGCGGGAAATACCCTCGGACTTCGGCATATCCAAAAGCTGCGAATCCCACAGCAATCAGGAATCGGATGCCGATGAGCCAAGGCCTCTCTCCGGTGAGTGCTTTGTGCAACGCGAGCAGCAGGAATCCCGCTGCAAGCGAAAAATACCACCAGGCGTAAAATCGCGAGCTGAGTTTTGGAAGAGGCAATTTACAGCAGTATAGCTTCCTCAATGAAAATCATGCGATACGTCTGCGATCACGCGAACGGGCAGCGCCTCGATGCGCCCAGCTTTCACCGAGATCACATTATCGATGTTTTGCAGAATGCCGTCGATCAGTAAAAACGGCTCGCTGACCAGGATGAAACGATAGCGGTCGAACAGATCGGGTGTGACGATAGCGTTGAGCACCCCCGTTTCGTCCTCCATGCTCAGAAAGACAAAACCTTTGGCGGTGCCGGGGCGCTGGCGTACAATCACGCATCCGGCTACGCGCACTTTGCTGCCGTTTCGCATACACCGCAGCTCGCGCGCGGGGATTACGCCACGCGCGTTCATTTCCTCGCGACGGTAACCCATGGGATGCCGGCCGATGGTGAATCCCGTGCCTCGGAAATCAGCGTTCATGCGCTCTTCGACGTTCATCCGGGCGAGGGGCGCAGCGCGCTTTGGCTCCGGCAGGGTTTCAAGCAGTGGGCCGGCAGGCTGCGCGGCATGTCCGGCCTGCCACAGCGCATCCCGGCGATGCGCGGCTTTGAGCGAATTCAGCGCTCCGGTTTCAGCCAGTTTCGTGATCTCGTCTTTCCGCAACTCCCGCACGCGCCGCGCGAGATCGTCGATATTGCGGTAGGGCGCGCGCGCCCGCTCACGCACGATCGCTTGCCCCGCTTCGGCGCGAAGGCCTTTCACGTACATGAGGCCGAGGCGGAGGAGGGGGTTGGGGGTTGGAGGATGGGGCATAGGGATTGGGGGTTGGGGGTTGGCATCCCTAACCCCTATCCCCCATCCCCCATCCCCTAATTCCAAGGTGCACAGCCAATCCGAGTGCACTACATCGATCGGCCGCACGCGCAGGCCGTGGCGGCGGGCATCATTGAGTAATATTGCCGGTGCGTAAAATCCCATGGGCTGGTTGTTCAGCATGGCTGCGGTGAAGGCGGGCAGATAGTGGCATTTCAAATAGGCGCTGGCGTAGGCGAGCAGCGCGAAACTCGCGGCGTGAGATTCCGGAAATCCGTAGAGCGCGAATGAAGTGATGGATTGCACCACGCGCTCCTGTGCTTCGCCGGTGATCCCATTGCGCTCCATGCCTGCGCGCAGCTTCACCTCCACATCACGCATGCGCCGCTCGGATCGCTTGAAGCCCATGGCGCGACGCAGTTCCTCAGCCTCGCCGCCAGTGAATCCAGCCACAATCATCGCCATGCGCAGCAACTGTTCTTGAAACAGCGGAATGCCGAGCGTGCGCTTGAGCACCGGCTCGAGAGATGGGTGCAGATAATCCACCAGCTCGCACCCTTGCCGACGCTTCAGATACGGATTCACCATTTCTCCGACGATCGGTCCCGGCCGGATGATCGCCACTTCCACCACGAGGTCGTAAAAATTTTTGGGCGACAGCCGCGGCAGACACGCCATTTGCGCGCGGCTCTCCACCTGAAACATCGCAATGGTGTCGGCATGCTGCAGGGCGCGATAGACGTCCGGGTCATCGGGCGGCAGGTGAGCCAGATCTACTTCTTCGCCGTAGTGGTCGTGAATGAGCGTGATCGATTCTTTAATAACGGCCATCATCCCGAGGCCGAGCAAATCGACTTTGACGATGCCCATGTCCGCGCAATCGTCTTTATCCCACTGCACGACCACCCGGCCGGGCATGGTCGCAGGCTCGAGCGGCACCACGGAATCGAGCTGGCCCTGGCAGATTACCATTCCGCCGGAATGTTGGCCGAGATGGCGCGGCAGGTCCTGCACCGCAAGATACAGCTCGAAAAACTTGCGGATACGCGGATTGGTGAGATCGAGGCCGGCATCTGAAAACTGGCGCTCGGGGGTATCTTTCGGATCTTTCCATTCCCAACTGCGCACCAGGCTCGAAAGCCGGTCTAGTGTTCCCACTTCAAATCCTAGGGCCTTGCCGACCTCGCGCGCCGCCGACCGGCCGCGATAAGTAATGACGTTGGCCGTCATGGCTGCGCCCAATTTTCCATAACGCTGGTAGACGTACTGGATGACGCGCTCGCGGTCATCGCCCGATGGCAGGTCGATATCGATGTCCGGCCACTCGCCGCGTTCCTCGGAGAGGAATCGCTCAAACAGGAGCTCCATGCCGATCGGATCCACGGCCGTGATCCCCAATGAATAACAAACCGCGCTATTGGCCGCCGAGCCGCGCCCTTGCGCCAAAATGGCATTTCTCCGGCAGAACTCGATGATGTCCCAGACGATCAAAAAATAGCCGGCGAGCTTCAGCTTTTCGATCATGGCCAACTCGCGCTCGATCTGGCGCTGCGCTTTTTCGTGATACGGAATATAGCGGCGGCGTGCGCCTTCATCTGTCCGCTGGCGCAGAAACGAATCCATGTTTTCGCCGGCAGGAACGGGGTAGCGCGGAAATTCATAACCCATATCGGCCAGCGTGAAATCCAAACGGGCGGAAATTTCGCGCGTGTTGGCAATGGCTTCCGGCAGATCGGCAAACAGGCGCGACATTTCAGCGGCCGATTTCAGATAGCGCTCGGAATTTTGCGCCAGCAGGCGGCCGGCCGCTGTGAGCGGAACGTGATTGCGCACGCAGGTGAGCACGTCGAGCGCCTCGCGTTGCTGCGGGGTAGCATAGCGGACGCCGTTGGTTGCCACCACCGGAATCTGCAGCCGGAGCGCGGCTGCGATCTGCGCCTGGTTGCGCGCCTCTTCGTCGCGGTTCATGTGCCGCTGGATTTCGGCAAAAACGTTCGACCGGCCGAAGAGGCGAATGGCTTCGAGGATAGGGGACGGGAGATGGGCGTTGGGGGATGGGGGTTGGGGGACGGCGGTTTCACGGGCTTTCACCAACCCCCAACCTCTAACCACTAACCCCGCATCCGCCGCAGGCACCAGGCAAATCAGTCCTTTTGCAAGCTCGCCCAATTCCTCGGGCATCACAGCGCCTTCTCCCTTTTTTGCGCGCAGCTTCATCCTGGTAATCAGGCGGCAGAGATTTTGGTAGCCAGTACGGTTTTCGACCAGCACAGGATATTGGAAACCGTTTGTGCAGGTGATCTCGGCGCCGATGTGCGCGCGGATACCCGCCTTTTTCGCCGCGAGGTGAAATCGCGGCGCGCCGTATACGCCATCGCGATCGAGCAGCGCCAGTGCGGGATAGCCGAGATTTGCCGCCGTTCCGGCCAGTTCTTCTGGCAGCGCAGCGCCTTCCAGAAAACTGAAGGCGGACCGGGCGTGCAGCTCGATATAGGTTTCAGTCATAGCTGCCCTCGATGAACCAGCGGCCGGTGTGCGCGTCGGAATAAATGCGATAGAGACCGCCATCGGTCAGCTCGATGTCCCACTCATCGCGCGCCCATGTATCTAAAGCCCACCAATCGCCGGATGTCCGCCAAGGGCCGGCTTGTTGCACAATTTTCCCGCGAATTCCCTGCGCGGAGAGGAAGCCTGCCTGCATTTTGGCCGCAAGCGGCGGGCGGAAGGCACGAAAGGCAATGTGGCACAGGCATTCTTGCCTGTGCGTTTTTTCCTTCTTGAACTGCGCACAGGCAAGAATGCCTGTGCCACTCATCCGGAATGCGCCCGGCCGGTGTGTATTCACCAGCTCCGGCGAGCCGACATTCTTTTCGCCTACTAAAGCCGCGATGCGTGCTAGCGTCAGCTCCAGTTTTTCAGGCTCCGGTGCGAGCGGAATAAATAATCCGTTTTGCGTGAAGCGCGGCTTGGCCGGCTCGGCGGCAATGCGGACCCTGATGATCGGCGCCCCCGGCGGATGCTTCTCGAGGTCCAGCTCCAGCAGCTTCAAAAATACGCGCGAGCTGCGCATGGGAACCGGCAGGCGGATGGCGCGCGCGTGTTCACCCGTATTCTCAAGCTGCAATCGCAGCCGCAGTTCGATGGCTGCCAGTGCGTGTGCCTCAAGGCGAGTGCAGACGTCACCGAGCAAGCGTGAGAGCACGAACATCAGCGGCTCGAGCAGCTCCAGCGGATATTCCAGCTCCATTTCTTCTTCAAAATGCGGTGGCGCTTCGAGGAGCATGAGCGGCCGGTCCCCCTCGCCGCGCGCCAGTTTTTGCAGCCGTACGCCTTCTTCGCCCAGCCGCGCCGCAATCCCGATATCCGGCAGGGCAGCCAGATCGCGAAAAGTACGAATGCCCCAGCTCGCCAGCGTTTCCGCGATTTCTTCCGGTGGAGCGAGCAGACTCACCGGTAGAGTGGCCAGGTATTTGGCTTCGTCGCCCTCGGGGATGATGCTGATGCCGGAAAATCCGCACGCTGCGTGAAATGCCGCATCGGGATTGGAAGCCACTGCTACATTCACAGGAATGCCTGCGCGCCCGGCGATGGCGTGCGCGATCTCATGCACCGCGCCAAACAGATGCCCGAGCCCATCGATGTTCAGGATCACGCTGTCGGCATCGGGCTGCTCCACCTGCGGGGAAAAATCCTGAGCGCAGGCGAGTAACCGTGCGGCCATACCCGGAGCATGCATGCACGCGAACACAGCATCACCTCAACGCGCGTGCGCTTCAAAAGCCGCGTTTGCCGGACGCGTTGGCTTGCGGCGATCGGCCGAGAACCCGATGGCGCGTAAAAGTTGCGAACAGCCGGGCGTACCGGACCACCTAACTCGCTTGCGGGCACATTCAATGGCAAGCCATGCGCAGGCACGGGCAAGCCGCGCGCGCTCGATGACGACAAGAGCGGTGGGTGTGTTCTCTACGGCGCGCCGCAATCGATACCATGACGCGAGCGAAATGCGCCGTGCCGTTTCGGGTGCGATGTCACCCAGATCCATAGCCACCAAACCGAATCCGCCGGCTTGGAGTAACAGATCCGTGGCTTTGAGAGCATGCTCGGCATTGCCGCCGCAGCGAATCCACAGCAAACGTTCGAGCCCTACGCCCGCTGCCGCGGCGGATGTGGGATCGAATGCATCGCTCGCATCCACGATGGCGCAAAATTCTTCGCGCTCAGTTGCCTGCGCCAACAGAGAAAAAATGAGGCTGGTACGACCCGAAGAAACGGCACCGAAGATGTCTGTCACAGATCCGCGCGGAATGCCGCCGAATGCAGTTTCGAAGCTTTGGATCCCTGCTGGCAGAAGTTCCGGTGCTATGCGCTCATGTAGCTTTAAATCAATGCTTTGTAAGAGAGATGTGGCCATATTTGGACAACTTCGTATTCGCCTTTTATTCGCCGCACTTTAATTTTGCCGAAATGGCGCCCAGAAGTCAAAATTTAATAGTTTGGCTGTTACACTTTCTATAGTTCACTGGCTGTAATGCGGCGTACGGACATGCGCTCCCGAAACCACGCAAGATAGAGTAGATGGCCGAGACCGCGCCGCCCTCGAAAGTCCGCTCCACTCTGCGTGCCCTGCGTCATCGCAATTTCCAGTTGTTCTTCGCAGGCCAACTCATCTCGCTCATCGGAACGTGGATGCAGAATGTGGCGCAATCCTGGCTGGTGTATCGCCTCACCGGTTCTTCGGCGCTGCTGGGCATGGTCGGGTTTGCCGGTCAGATTCCCGTCTTTTTGATTTCGCCGCTGGGCGGTCTCGTCGCCGATCGCCACAGCCGGCACAAGGCCGTAATCGCCACCCAGACCTCGGCCATGATCCTGGCCTCCATTCTCGCGGCGCTCACGTTGAGCGGGCGCGTGCAAGTCTGGCACATCTTCGTGCTGGCGGCATTGCTCGGGGTGGTGAACGCATTCGATATCCCCGCGCGCCAGGCCTTTCTCGTCGAGATGGTGGGACGCGAAGATCTCATCAACGCCATCGCGCTGAATTCTTCGATGTTCAACGGTGCGCGCATCGTTGGACCGGCCATCGCAGGAATCCTGGTGGCAACTATCGGCGAGGGCTGGTGCTTTTTCGCGAACGCCGTCAGTTACATTGCGGTGATTGCCGGCCTCTTGAGGATGAAGATCACGTACACCTCGCGTCTGAAAAAAGGTTCGGCCGTCGGCCATATTGCACAGGGCTTTCGGTTTGTGGCCCACACGGGACCGATTCGCGCCCTGCTGCTACTACTCGGTTTAGTGAGCCTCACCGGAATGCCTTATGCCGTGCTCATGCCTGTTTTTGCCGACCGCATTTTCCATTCCGGTGCGCGGGGGCTCGGCATTCTGATGGGATTTTCGGGTGCGGGAGCGCTTGTGGGCGCGCTGGCGCTGGCGACGCGGCAGGGTGTTCGCGGTCTCGGAAATTGGGTCGCGGTCTCGACCGGTGTATTTGGCGTAAGCCTGATTCTCTTCGCGTTTTCGCGCTCTTTCTGGATGGCAGCGGTCTTCTTGATTCCGGTGGGACTCTCGATGATGACCCAGATGGGCGCATCGAACACTCTTATACAGACCATGACTCCGGATGAGCTGCGCGGCCGCGTGATGTCGGTCTACTCGATGATGTTTATGGGAATGGCTCCCATTGGCTCGTTATTGGCGGGCGTATCGGCCGATCGTCTGGGAGCGCCGACGACCGTGGCTATCGGCGGAGCGGTCGCTATCGCCGGCGGCATTATCTTCGGACTGCGCCTGCCAGGTCTGCGCCCCGAGGCCCGGCGATTGATCATGGCGCACCAGATGGTGGGAGGCGTTCCCGCCGATGAGGTTACGGCACAAGGCGATGCCGCTCCGGACTTAGTAAGCAAGAAGTGAATTGAAGAACAATTTGAACGTTTGATAGCTCTGGCCGCGGTACTGTGGCCGCATACCAAACAAAATGACGCGACCGTTGCCCAGCCGCGCGTCCACCAGCGCGCTTCGGCCGGCGAGTAACTTTTCTCCTAACAGCCACCCGGACGCAAGAATTTGGGCATCGAGATAGCGCGCGACTGCAGTGCTGTCGGTTTCCCAAGCAGGACTGTGTTCCGACCAGACTGCGATTTCGCGCGGCAAACCGAGTGTCAGCGGGCTTGCCGCTTCCAGCGTGACGTGTAGCAGCGAACCCGGCGCACAGAAGTCGCGATTGGACACGCCTTCGAGAATATTCTTCGCTTTCACTCCAAGAACCTGAGTCGCGTAGCCGGTCGAACGGTTTAGAAAAACCAGGGTGCCGCCTTTTGCAAGAAACGAACGCAAGGCGCTGGCGCCGGTATCCTCCAAACCGCCGCTAAATTCTTCCGGCATGGCGCCTTTCGCGTACCCGGTGATCAGATCGCTGACCGGCTGATCGGGAAACACCAGCACGTCATAGCGCCGCTCGAGATCGCCTGCTTGTATTTCTTTGTTCCCCACGCTGGCGTACGAAAACTCGAATTGCTCCAAGAGCCAACGCGTCCAGCCTTCGTCCATGGCGGGAATGAAGCTTCTGAACAACCCGACACGTGGACAGCGGAGCTGTTTCCACCCAGGCCCTTTTTGCGAGGCCGCGAAGTTCCCGCTCGCCGGATCGCGCCACACCGCGCCGCCGGATTTCCAAATGCGATTGATCGTGCGCCAGGAATCCGTATCGGAAGCCGCGAAGCTGCCGGCATGTTGGTTCGCCGAAAAATGCTCGCGCACCACCGGCCCGCTCCACGGTTTTTCGAGCGCCTCCACATCGACACCCATCAGAAGTGGCAGGGTGTGTGCAGTCACGTCATAAGGGCGGATGGGCGGCCCGCCTGGGTACTGGCGCATGTCCGGATAGTTCTGGCGTTCGAGTAATGCCTTGGCGAAGCTGCTGTACGGCTGGGCCATCGAAATGATATGGGCGCCATCCGCGGTGCGGCCGATCTCCACCATTCCAAAATCGAGGGTTTCGAGAAGCTGTCGCGCGGCTCCCGGATCGCGCTGGGTAGCCGGAATCAGAAATGCCGCCGGTTCGCGCCGTGCGATAGCCCGCTGTCCCACGCGATAGAAATTTCGCAGCAGCTGCTCGCGATGGATCGCTGCCTCGTACAGGCAGGATTCGAAGGCGATCAATTGGGAATCGATGATGTCGCGCAACCGCCATTCGCCGCCCTCCCACGGTTCGAGAAAGTTCCAGCTCCGCTCGCGCGCGTTATAGCCCAAAGAATTGGCATCGAGCTGATCGCGGCGAATCATAACGGGCGTGGCCAGGCGCGCGCTGGCCGATTCGGTAAGAATGCGCAGCCCGCCGTGAAATGCCTGGTAATGGCGCGCGGGCGACCAGAAATCGTAAGCTGCGAGAATGGAGATGCCTTTCTTTCCGGCCGCGGTCAACTCGCTGGCTATGGCTGTTCCGAACATGTTCATTTCCTGAGAAAGAATGGCATCAACGTTCGGCTCGATCGGATCGAGCCACGGTGGCACGAATAAGCGCGAGCCGTACATGCCCTGCTGGTGCACGTCGTAAACGATCTGCGGGTGCCATGCGTTGTGCAGCTTCGCGATCGTCAAGCGCGTCTCGGGCTGCGTGAATATGTACCAGTCGCGATTATTGTCGTGCCCGACGTAATGGTGATACAGTTCGGGCGGCGATGTGCCTTCGTACGCCGTACCCAGCGTGCGGCGGTACCAGCGCGTCACGATATCCACGCCGTCGGGATTGAGTGAGGGGACGAGCAGCAGAATCGTGTCATGCAGAATGGCACGGAAACGCGGCTTGTCCTCGGTCAGCAGCCGGTATGCGAACTCGACGGCGGTGTGTGTCGAGGCTACTTCGGTCGAATGGATGGAGCAGGTAAGCAGGACGACCGTTTTGCCTTGCGCGATTAACTTTTCGGCATCTGATTCGATGGTGATACGGGGATCGGCGAGGCGGCGCTGGATTTCGCGGTAGCGGTCGAGATTGCGCAGAGTGTCAGGTTCGGCGATCGTAGCTGCGATGAGGGGCCGGCCTTCTACCGTCTTGCCCAGCTCTTCAACGCGGATCTTGTCGCTGGCTTGCTCGAGTGCGCGGAAGTACGAGACGACCTGATCCCAGTCGAGCAGCTTCCGGTCAACCCCGATTTCGTGACCAAAGTGACTTTGGGGTGTGGGTACGGCTGCGTGAAGCGCACACGCCGCAAACAACAACAGGTAGCGCAGGGCCACGCCTGATTTTGGCGGGGACCTGCGGCTTTTTCTCCATACGATCAAAAACCCGCAGGTCTTCCGCAAACCGCGCGCCAGCCCTGCGCTACCTTTCCTTACCCGCACGTGCGGTTCAGCTCGGTCCACAGGGCGCGGTAATAGCTCAGGAATCGCTGCGGTTCTTTGCTTTCCGGGTCCACTTCGCAGAGAGTGTAGCGTTCGTATCCGGAGTTTCGCAGCAGCGTGAACAGTTCCCTCCACGGATAGTCATTGCTCAGATCGTTAATATGCGCATTGCGAATCCATGGCCTCAGCAGCTCGAAACTCGTCTTTACTGAACCGTTCACCACATCGGTGGGATTCGAATTCCAGCAGAGACCAACATTGTCGTGCTTTGTAGCCTTCATTATGGCCGCGGCGACTGGCGGATTCTGGGTCGTGTTCCCATGCACCTCCATCCAGATCTCGACGCCATGCCCCTGGCCGTAATCGCCCAACTCTCGCAGGCCACCAGCTATGTTCTCGATCGTGGTTCCCATCGGCACATCTTTCGGCAGCCCGTTGGGCCGCACTTTCACGCCCCAGGCGCCCGTATCATGAGCCAGATCCACCCACTGCTTCCCGATCTCGACGTTCTTCTTCCGCACCGCCGCATCAGGCGATTGAAATTCGCACGTCGAACCGAAACTCAGCAGCCGGATCTTACTCTTGTGAAATCGCGCGACCACCGCTTTGCGCTGATCGCTGGTAAGCGACGTTTCAACGCCGTGCTGGTGACCTGTGCGCAGTTCGACCGCTTCGAATCCAGCTGCCTCGAGGTTGCCAATGATGGTTTCGAGGTCCCAGTCTTTCAGAATGTTGTAGGTGACACAGCCGAGATGGAGCATGACTACGCTATTCTAAGGCAATTCCGCGATCATCCGGTCAATCTCTTCCGGACTGATGTAAAAATGTGGCGAAGTCCGCACCCATCCGCTGCGATTCGCCGTGACGATATGCCGCTGGTTCAACTGCCGTACAATGGCGCCGCTATCGACTCCCGGCTTTCGAAAACTGACGATACCCGCGCCCGTCGCAGGCGTCCGCCGGCCAAGCACCTCATACCCCTTCGAGGCTGCACCCGTAGCAATGCGGTCGCCAAGTGACTGCACCGCGGGCGCGACGCGGTCCACTCCCACCTGCAGGAGAAAATCCATAGCCGCCTTGAGCCCGTAGCACCCGATCGTGTTCAGCGTCCCGCATTCATAGCGTCCGGCGTCGGGGCGCAGCGTCATATCGCGCGTGCCGTAATCGGTATAGCGGGCGACGTTGGTATATCCGAACTCGACCGCCGCCACGCGTTGGCGCAGCGCAGCATCGATATGAAGGATGCCGCAACCTTCCGGACCGAGCAGCCACTTATGACCGTCGGATGCCAGTGCATGAATCCCACACTTCCGCACGTCGATGGGGAAGGCGCCCAGCCCCTGTATGGCGTCAACGACGAAGAAACAGCCGCGCCGACGGCAGATTTCACCGAGCGCCTCCAGGTCGGCGCGGTAACCGCTCAAGTACTGTACGAAGCTGATGGCTAGCAGGCGCGCTCCCTGGCATGCGGCGTCGATTTTCTCCATGGGATCGAATATCGAGAGCCATTCGACTTTTACGCCGGCCGCTTCCAGTCTTTTCCAGGGGTAATAATTCGCCGGGAATTCTTCTTCAAAAGCCACGATCTTATCGCCGGGACGCCAGTCGAATCCCATCGCAATGGTGGCGATGCCTTCCGATGTGTTTTTGACGATCGCAATGTCTTCGGCTGCTCCGCCGATGAGCCTGGCTGCGGCCACACGCAAGCCTTCGTAGCTAGCGAGCCATCCATCGTAGTGAAAACTACCGAAGTGTAATGCATCGTCAGCCAAGCCTTTCATGGCTTCGGCCGAGGCCTGACATAGCGGCGTGACTCCCGCATGGTTCAGATAAATCAAATGATCGCGCACGGGAAACTGATCTTCATATAACTCCCAGAGTGCGGGGGCGGAGGCGTCTGTGACTGAGCGGGTCATGATCTCTTATAGTTAACCAAACTAGGCGCAACGAGTAGGCCAGTAGTGCATGATCGGAAAAATGGGGAGAAATCCTGGCCTACGGTTGACATATTGATGCCTATACGATATGTCTTGATGTATGAGGACTACCATTCGCCTCAATGATCCCTTGCTTGCGGAAGCAAAGAAATACGCAGCTGAAAGTGGACAGACCCTTACAGCGCTAATTGAAGGCGCGCTACGTGAAGTCCTTGCGCGACGGCGCAATGCGCCCAAACGCGGCAAAGTGCGCTTACCGACCCTTCCTGGAGGCAAATTGCAGCCGGGGGTTGATCTCGATGACACTTCTGCCCTCCTGGACTTGATGGAGGACCGGAATGGTTCTCATTGATGTAAACGTGCTTGTATATGCCTATCGTGAGGCGTCACCCGAACACAGTTCATGTCTACGGTGGTTAGAGGAATGCGTCAACTCCGATCAACCGTTTGCACTGGCGGACATCATTCTATCTGGGTTCTTGAGAATCGCGACCCATCCCAAAATATTTAGCCCACCCAGCCCTTTGACGCCTGCTCTGGCGTTCGTGGACGCTCTTAGGCAGCAGCCGAATTGTTTGACCGCCGCACCTGGCGTACGGCACTGGGACATTTTCACGCGACTCTGCCGCGCAGTAAGCGCAAAAGGTAATTTGATTCCGGACGCCTACATCGCCGCCCTAGCCATCGAGGCCGGCTGCGAATTTGTCACGACGGACCGTGATTTCAGCCGTTTTCCCGGGCTCCGCTGGCGTCACCCAATAAACTCAGGAATCCAGTAGTCCCCTAGATTCATCGCTTTTTCTTGTAACCAAACGTCCCCGCCGGGCGTCTGCTAGCCTAATTCAAGGAGGTTCGGATGTTCCGCCGGCTACCGTTCGTCGCGTTGTTGCCTCTCCTTGTCCTCATTTGCAACGCCAGCGATAAAAAGAAAAACCCGGATGAAATCGGGAATCGCGACATCGGTAAAGGTGTTAACTTCTATTCCATCGAAAAGGAGTTGGCACTTGGTAAGCAGCTCGCTATCGAGGTCGAGAAACAGTCCAAGATGGTGGACGACCCGATTGTAGGCGAGTATGTCAATCGGCTGGGACAGAACCTGGCGCGCAATTCCGACGCCAAAATTCCGGTCAACTTCAAGATCATCGACTCCGATTCAGTGAATGCGTTCACCCTGCCAGGCGGCTATATATTTGTCAATTCGGGATTGATTCGGGTGGCTGAGACCGAGGCTGAACTGGCCGGCGCGATTGCGCATGAAATTGCGCATGTGGCTGCAAGGCATTTGACACGTCAGATGACCCGGGCTGAGATCACCAACCTCGCAACAGTGCCGCTTGTCTTTCTGGGAGGGTGGTGGGGATATGCGGTTCGGCAGGGGTCCGGTTTGGGCGTTCCGCTCGCTTTCCTGAGCTTCTCGCGGGCGTTTGAAGGCGAGGCCGACATGCTGGGTCTCGAATACATGTATCAGGCCGGTTATGACCCCACAGCGTCGATCGACATCTTCGAACGGATCGAATCGCTTGAAAAGCGGGCACCGGGGACGGTTGCTAAGGTGTTTTCCACACACCCGATGACGGCCGATCGAATCAAAGCCGCCCAGAAGAACATTCACGAGATCCTGCCGGGAAAACCCGAATACGTGGTCAATACGTCTGAATACAACGAAATGCGCGCGCGGATCATCGCGGCGCACCAGCGGCGGAAGCATGAGGATGCCGACCCCAACAAGCCTACCCTGCGCCAGGCACCCGGCAGCCACAGTCCAATCGAAGACCAGCAACGCCCCGAAGGCGACGACCGGCCCACTCTCAAACGGCAGCTGGCCGGCGAAGAGTTGTAAATAAACCCGCCAGTTCAGAAACCTTAACCTGCTCTGACACGTTATTTCCTGGGAGTCCGTGTGCCGCGGGCTTATAATGCTACAAGGAGAAGAATCATGAAGCGGTTCTCCATTGCTTCGGTCGCTCTGCTTTTGGCCATCACCACGGCCGCCCCCCTGTCGTTCGCCAATGACAAGAAGAAAGATCCTGACGAGATCGGCAACCGCGACGTCGGTAAGGGCGTAAACTTTTACTCGCTCGAGAAAGAGATTGCGCTTGGAAAGCAACTCGCGCAGGAAGTCGAGCGCCAGGCCAAGATCATTGACGACCCGGTGATCGCGGAATATGTGAACCGCGTGGGACAGAATCTGGTGCGGAATTCCGACGCCAAGGTTCCGTTCACCATTAAAGTCCTCGATTCCGAAGAGGTCAATGCGTTCGCCCTGCCCGGTGGATTCTTCTTCGTCAACTCAGGCCTCGTGCTCAAAGCTGACAACGAAGCCGAGCTGGCAGGCGTGATGGCTCACGAGATCGCGCATGTGGCAGCACGGCACGGCACGCGGCAGGCCACGCGCGGGACGATTATCAACTACGCGTCCATCCCCTTAATCTTCATGGGTGGGTGGACGGGCTACGCCATCCGCCAGGGCGCCGGGCTGGCGATTCCGCTGGGGTTCCTGACGTTCTCGCGCGGCTTCGAATCTGAAGCCGACATGCTCGGCCTCGAGTACCTATATAAGACCGGGTACGATCCCGGCGCCTTCGTAGATTTCTTCGAAAAAATTCAAACGCTCGAGAAGCGCAAGCCGGGAACGCTGTCGAAGGTTTTTTCGACGCATCCCATGACCGACGACCGGATCAAGAACGCCCAGAAGAATATCGCGCAGATCCTGAAAGCCAAGCCCGAGTACGTGGTCAATACGTCAGAATTTAATGACGTCAAGGGCCGTCTCGCGATGCTGCATAATCGCCGCCGTCTGGATACAAAGGAAGACAGCAACCGGCCGACGCTCCGGCGGTCGCCTGGCTCGGGAACAGGCCCAATCGAGGATGAAGGCGACAAAAAAGCGCCTAAGGACCAGGATGAGCGGCCCACTCTGAAACGCCGGGACAATCAATAAAACACGGTTCCACGCCGGCGCCGGGATTCGAGAGGACTTCTCGTTTCCCGGCGTTTTGTTATTTCAGGGCGGCTTCTGGCGGCTCCAGCCGGACATTGATGCTCACGAGCTTGTTTGAACTGCAGGCATGAATGCCTACTCCACTGAGCTGCAGGCACATTCGATCGATCGAGTGGAATAGGCATTCATTCATGCCGGTATGAGCTACTATCGCCGCAGCTGCAGTTTGGTAGCGCAGGGCTGCCGCGGTATTTGCGGAAGACCTGCGGCTTTTTCTCCGAGTCCGCAAACTGCCGCAGGTCCCCGCAAAACCGCGTGGCCCTAGCTACAAAATACATTTGCTGGCAGCGTAGGATTAGCAAGCGTCTGTCGGATGCATTTTTCAGCGGCCCGTTACGGCTTCGGCGGCTCCAGCCGGACATTGATCGCTTCCAATTCCCCGTCCCGCGCAGTTTTCGATTCCACCGTCACGCGGCGGCTTGAAATTGGAAGATTGGATATTTTTTAAGCCGCCGTAATATCGCGTTTTTCTGGTACAGAAGATGCCGGTAAAGGTCGCCAGGGCAAGGGGCGGATTTGGGCCACTCCCGGCAAGCGAACTATGGTCAATAGCACCAATACCAGCGGAAAAACTCGGCAGGCACCCCTCATCAGCCCTCCTAATGGTTCTTAATGATGCGGGCTGTAACGTTTTAAGCGAGTACCCCACCTTAACAATCATGAAGACATCCCGTATTAGTTGTGTGTTTCTTTTCCTGTTCGCGGCGGCAATTGCCGTCTTCGCGGCAGATGTCAATGGCAAGTGGGTAGCGCAGGTACCGGGGCGCGGCGGCGAGACTCGTGAGGCCACTTTCAACTTAAAGGCTGATGGCAACCAGCTCACCGGCTCCGTTACTACTCAGCGTGGCGAAGTGAACATCTCCGACGGTAGGGTCGATGGCGACGAAATCTCCTTCAACCAGGTGATGGAGTTGAATGGCAATCAGGTGAAGCTCATTTACAAGGGCAAAGTTTCGGGAAACGAAATTAAGTTCACCCGCCAGCGCGAAGGCGGCCAGCGCGCCGCTGAATTTACAGCCAAGCGGGCGTCATAAAATAGCAAAGGCCCGGCGCGCGACGATCAGTTCCTCGTTTGTCGCCAGGGCCAGTACGGTTACGGGTGAACCGTTGGTGGATACGATCCGGTCACCGGAGCTTTTCTCGTTAGCTGCTGCATCCAGTTGAATCCCTAGAAATTCCAAACCGGTGCAGCAGCGCGAGCGCAAGGAGGGTGAATTCTCTCCAATGCCGCCGGTGAACGCGACCGCGTCAAGCCCTCCCATAGCCGCCGCGTAACTTCCAATTGTCTTGCTCACCTGGTACGCGAAGACCTCGAGCGCTACCGCGGCTTGCGCATCTCCGCTGCACGCGGCTTCCTCTATATCGCGCACATCGCCCCCGGCTATGCCGGAAAGCCCAGCCAGTCCACATTCACCGGCCAATTGCCGGCGAACCTCTTCCACACTCCAACCGTGCCGCTCCATCATGAAGAGCACCGCAAACACGTCCAGATCACCGTGCCGGGTTGCGTTTTCCAGGCCCGATTGCGGCGAGAAGCCCATAGTCGTATCGACCGAGCGTCCGCGATCGATGGCGCACAACGAAGAGCTCCCGCCTAAGTGACAACTCGCCAGCCGCACTTCGATTTTGGAACGGCCGAGCAGTTCCGCCGCGCGCTCGCTGACAAATTGGTGCGATGCTCCGTGAAAGCCGTAGCGCGCGATACCGCATTCTCGCCAGGCGCACGGCACGCCATAGGACGAGGCGTGTTCCGGCATAGTGGAATGGAACTCTGTTTCGAATGCCACCACGAGCGGGATGCCGGGCAGGGCGTCCGCAAAGGCGCGGATCGCGGTTAGATAAATCGCATTGTGCGCAGGAGCTGCCGGAAGAAACTCCTCGAGAGCCGCGAGTACTCCGCTGTCGATGAGGAACGTGCCGCGATACTTCGGACCGCCGTGGACGGCTTTAAATGCCACGGCGTCGATAGAAAAATCGCCGGTCTGAACCTTCGCTATGGTCTCGCGATAGTCGCGAATGCGCTCGAAGCGTCCCTTCGCCAGAACTCGCTCGGCGGGCATCTCAAGAATCTGGTACTTGAGGGAAGTCGAGCCCAGGTTCGGGACAAGTATGTTCACTACTTGACGGCGCGGTACTGAGTTTTGATCACCGTGACGTTCTTAGCGGCCTGCGCCTGAAAAGGGCTTTTGATGGCCGCGCACTGCTGATTGAATTTCAGAGAGTCCATGATATTTTCCATCTTGTAATTGGAGAAGCCCAGCATAAAGAGCGTTTCGGCCTTTAGACCCTGGTTACTCTCTACTAGCGGCAGGGTAACACGCAGTTCTTTGTCCGCGGGCGCATACTTCTTTTGATTAAAGTATTGCTTACCGATCATGTAGTGTCCAAGTCCTATAACGGTCTTCTTCCGCGCTTCCCAGTCCGCATCACTGACGCCCTCGGGCTTCTGCTTGCTGTTCATCACTTCGATCAGCTTATTGGAATAAGCGATTACCTTTTCCGGATCTTTACCCTTCTGCAGCGAGTTGTCGGCCACTACCAGCAACATGTCCTGGTTGGTTTGATCGGTGGCCAAGATCTTTTCAGCGAGCGCCGTGGCCTTGTCGTTATCACCAATCTGCCGGTACGCCTGAAATTCCAGGGGCAACATCTGGCCCATATACTGGCTCTGCGGATTTCGTCCCTGTAAAGTTTCGATCAGTTCCACCTTCTTGCGCGGATCGGTCGTCTGGATTGCCATGGCGTAGAGCGCGTACTCGGAATATGTATTCACCTGTTTGGCGTAGTCGATGTGCTTCTTCCACTCCTCTTCATCTTCATCCTTGGGCATTGTCGCAGCTATCTCTTTTTGCGCAATTTTGCCGGTACTGTTCGACCACTTCTTTACCAGGTCGGGGTCTTTCTTGGCCTCGGAGGCTTTCAGAGTGGCGAGGGCGGTTTCCAGATCGTCGGGATCGAGCGCGATCAGTTTGTCGCCGATCTCGACGGCTTTATCGGGTTGATTGGCCTTGACATAGAGCGGCTGCATTTGCGCATACACCCACGCGAGATTTTCACTTTTCCCATAGTCCTGCGTGAACTTTTCGAACATCGCGAGCCTTTTGGCATCATCGGTTTCCTGGCCAATCGCCTGCAGGGCCTGTCCTTCAGGCGTTTCGGTGTTGATGTTCACTTTATGGCGTTGGGCCAGCAGGCCGCCGGCCAACAGTAATGCGAATAGAAAGGTCCTCATGCGTCACCCTCCTCCAAATGGAAGGAATAGTATCACACGCGAGGGCGAGAGGCGTAATGCGGAGGTCCACATGGCGTGGGCACTCGTGCTTGTGCGATTTTGAGAGCTAAGGATGGCCGCGACGACACGATTCGTTCTCGTCCTTCTTCAGTTGCAGTCTCGCCTAGGCGCCAAACTCTTGTCTTAGTCCAATAGGCGCGCTGCGAGCGGGTACCAGTACAGCCGTATGCCCTCCCGAGGGTGTGTCCCCGATTGTCACTCAGGCTCAATGCGCCTATTTTCTAAGGTGAGCCAGTTATGCAATTCAGAAACTTGACGGCCGCCGTTGCCGTTCTCAGTGTTTATATGCTTCCGATCGGGCCTTCTGCCATCGCGAGGGCCGACGGAAATTCAGACCACCCGCCGTGTTCAACTGGAAACCCGCACGATCCAGCTTGCCAGGGTACACCTGGACCAGCAGGTCCCCCCGGCGCACAAGGCCCGGCGGGGCCAACGGGGCCAGCAGGCGCGCAAGGTAAACCTGGTCCTCCGGGACCGTCTGGTGCAGCGGGACCACAGGGCGCACAGGGTCCAGCGGGACCAGCGGGCGTGCAAGGCCCGGCAGGCGCTCCCGGATTGCAGGGCGCGCCAGGTAAAACCGGTCCCGCGGGGCCGCAAGGCGCGGCAGGACCATCGGGATCCGCGGGGCTGCAAGGTAAAAGCGGTTCTCCAGGAATACAGGGCCCAACAGGTCCAGCTGGCGCAGCCGGACCTCAGGGTGTATCGGGCCAGAGAGGGATGCCAGGACCGGCTGGGCCGGAAGGGCGTCCGGGAACCGGACTAAACCCCATCCAGATCGGCATGCTCCGTTGGTACAACGCCAGCATGGCCGGTGAGTTCCCGGTGGGTGATTCGCCGTCGGGACTTGCTTTTGATGGCCAGGACATCTGGCTAACGCGGTCGCATAGCAGTCAGGTTACCCGTATCCGCCCTTCAGATGGTTCGATCCTGGGCACTGTCGAGTTGGGAGCCAATGCGGCGCCGGGTTCGATCGTTTTCGACGGAGCGCACTTGTGGGTGGCGACTGAGCTGGGCGATGTCCGCAAGCTGCGAACGCGCGACGGCGTACTGGTTGGTTCGTATCGGGTGAATGCCGACGCTGCAGGCATGGTGTTTGATGGGGCCGGCATATGGATTGCGAGCAGTTCGAAAGATACGGTGCTTCAGGTCCACGGAAAGGATGCGCGCACCACCGGAGCCTTGAGTCTCCCGTCAGGCTCCAATCCAAGCGGGCTGGCCTTTGACGGCGCACATGTTTGGGTAACGCATCAGGGGACAAATACCGTTAGTAAAGTACGGATCAGCGACGCGGCCGAAGTCGGAACTTTTTCTGTGGGTACCGCGCCGCGGGGCATTGCATTTGACGGGTTGAACATGTGGGTCGCCAATCAGACCAGTAACACTGTTACAAAGATACGCGCCTCCGACGGAACCGTCGAGGGGACATTCCCGGTAGGTCGAAAGCCTCAGGCCGTGGCCTTTGACGGAAACAATATCTGGGTGACGAACCAACTCGACAACAGCGTCACGAAGTTGCGCGCCAATGATGGCGAGAGTCTCGGGACATTCCCGGTGGGATCCGAGCCCACAGGCATCGTCTTCGATGCCGTGAATATCTGGGTTGCCAACACCGGCGGGAATACGCTGTCGAAACGCTAAAAAAGCCATCTCGGCAAAACCAGCCCTGCGCGGCAATGTGAATCTTCACACATGTGGGAGCGCCATTATTACGCCACAGGTGGGTAATTTCAACTGGGGTTTTTACCAGGATCCGTTAATGCCCTTTCGAGCAAATCCTTTTCTCACCGCTATGGGCGTGCGCGTCCATACGCAATCCGGCCTGGGTTAGTCGTTTGTCCGGCATCATCGAGCGCCGGTACGTGACGGAAGTTCGCCATATTACTTTCGATAACAATCTGATATCGGCAAAGCAATTGCACTCGTTTTTTTGTGGTGTTGGGCACAGCGGTCGAGTGGGCCGTTGAATTCGGCACTTGCACCGAGGATCGCGGGGCTTTTGTGAGCTTAGAAACTATCCTGCTGGTAGACAATGACGCGGCGATCCGCAGAGTGGTTCGGGCGGTGCTGCAGCAGCTCGGGTACCAGGTGCTCGAGGCCGGATCGGATGCTGAAGCGGCTGACACCGTTACAAACGCTGAAATCCCCATAGACCTGTTGGTGACAGACATAGGTGCAGAATCCGCGGCATATCTCACGAATCTCCGGCCCGAGATGAAGGTACTTTGCTTGTCCGGCGACGCGGAGGATCTCGCTCCGCGCGGTGCATCACAGGAGCCTTATCACGTAATTTCAAAACCATTGAAGCCGTACACGCTGGCGCGCACGGTGCGCCAGGTATTGGATGAACAGCGAGCAGTGAGGTCCGTTAACCGTCCCTTGCAGCGCCACTTCAAAGGCTTGGACCCGGTACATCCCTATTTCACGAAACATGGAATCACAATCGAAACCGCCAAGCACTTCGGAGCCGGTTTTTTTTCCGGCCCGGGTCCCATGCATGGAAGGATTGTCATTCCTATACATGATGATGAAGGCGAATTGATTGCGTATGCAGGGCACGTTGTGGACGGATCGGACGCGAAATGCAGATACTGGCCGGAGTTTAATAAATCGCAAGTGCTATTTAACCTGAAACCCGCCCGCTGTATGGTCACGGAGTTCTCACTGTCGGTTATCGTGGTCGAAGATTTCTTTCAATGTATGAAGGTGCATCAGGCCGGGTATCCGAGCGTGGTGTCACTGACCGGACCTTCGCTATCGGACATACAAGAACAGCTACTCGCCGATAACTTTTATCTAATCGCGCTTTTCCTGGGCCGGCGGGAGATGAGCAGCAGGATCGCCGCGCGGCTCATGAAGAAATGCTTCGTCAAGCAGATCGCGGACGCCGCTGGTAGATCGCTTGCTGACCTCTCTGTGGACGAAATCGGCCGGCTCGTATCTGACGGGGCCGCCGCCGAACGACTGACCGAGAATAAGACCGCCACGTTCAGGGGTACACAAAGTTGAGTGGAATAGGCGTCCAGGCCTGTGCACTTTGCAGGCAAGAATGCCTACTCCACTATTGACAGCCGCGGCTGCCGCGACCTATAAGAGAGATTGACTTCCGAACTGCCCCGCCGGTTGAGCCTTTTTGATTCCACCTGCATTGTCATTGGCACAACGATCGGAGTCGGGATCTTCATCGTGCCGGGCTCGATCGCACGCGAACTGCCCTCGTCATTTTTGATCTTGTCGATTTGGGTTATCACGGGCATTATCTCGTTTTTTGGAGCGCTGGCCTACGCAGAACTGGGCGCCATGATGCCGGACTCCGGGGGCCAGTACGTCTACCTGCGCGAAGCCTACGGCCCATTCACGGCATTCGTCTGCGGCTGGGTTGCGTTCCTCATTACCCAATCGGGGTCGATCGCCGCGGTGTCGGTGGGTTTCGGCATTTATCTTTCGTATCTGCTGCCGCGCGTTCCCGGGGTATCCTACTGGGCGCCGTTGGCCGTAATCACCCTGTTTACGATCATCAATTATCGCGGCGTCCGTTCGGGCGCGCGGACACAAAACGTGTTCACGGCGATGAAGGTCGGGGGACTGGCGGTCCTCATCGGCAGCGCGTTTCTATACCGCACGCCCGCAGTACATCTGGCAAACCAGGCACCGGCATCCCTCTCGGTACACGGTGTGATCGTCGTGATGCTCGGATGCTTCCTGGCCTATGACGGCTGGCAGTACATTGCCTTCGTGGCCGGAGAGGTGCGCGATCCCAAGCGAAACATCCCGCTGTCGCTCGCGCTTGGAACGGGTGCGGTCATTGTCCTTTACCTGCTGGCCAATGTGGCGTATTTCCGGGTTTTGCCGCTCAGCGGAATCGCGGCAACGGAGCATGTCGCCGCTACGGTCGCCGAGCACACCATGGGCCCCCTGGGCGCCACTCTGATCGCGCTGACCATCATGCTTTCGAGCGCCGGCGCAGCGAATGGCGCGATCCTGACGAGTCCTCGCATCTATTTCGCACAGGCTCGCGATGGGCTGTTCTTTCAGAAGCTTGGAGAAATCCACCCACGCTTTCAGACGCCGGCGTTTTCCATCCTGGTACAGGGCGTGTGGACCGCGATCCTGGCAATCAGCGGATCATACGAAGCTCTGATTTCGTACGCACTGTTTGCGATGTGGCTTTTTCACGGCATGACCGTTTTTGGCGTGATCGTTCTGCGCCGCAGGTACCCCGACCGTGCGCGTCCTTATCGCATGTGGGGCTACCCGGTCTCGCCGGTGCTGTTTGCTTTGTTCTCGCTCTGGTTTGTGGTGAATACGTTTGTGAGCCGGCCGGGCCCCTCGTTTGCCGGCGCCATGATTATCGCGGGCGCGGTGCCAATCTATTACGTCTGGAAGCGCGCAGCTAGCCGCCGATAGGACGGATGATGCCAGCACAGTGCGGCAGTATACGGTGATATAGCTCATACAGGCATGAATGCCTAGTCCACTCCCAGCGTTCATAAATTCATGCCCGCAGCTCAGTGGAGTACGCATTCATGCCCGCAGTTCAACAAGCTATTCGATGTAGTCGGACACCTATTGACATTCTATATGAATTACGTATAGGATCTCTATACGAGCATGCCCGCTACGAATCTTCTGCAGGGAACACTCGACCTCCTGATCCTTAAAGCACTCGCGCTTACCGCGATGCACGGGCTCGCCATTTCGCACCGCATTGCCCAGATGACCAAGGGCACGTTTCAAGTAAAGCCCGGTTCGCTGTTTCCGGCGCTGCACCGTATGGAGGATGCCGGGTGGCTTTCTTCGACCTGGGGCGACTCTGAAAACAACCGGCGCGCCAAGTTTTACCGCCTCACTGCGGCGGGCCGGCGGCAATTGCAGGCCGAGACGCGGCAGTGGGAAACGATCGCCCTGGCGATTGCAAGCGCTCTGCAGGCGAGTTGACCCGCGTGCCATTGCTCAGCCGCCTGGCCAGTCTTCGGCGCAATCTGTTTACACGCGCGCGCCTTGAACAAGATCTCGATGACGAGTTGCGCGCTTATGTGGAACAGTTGACCGATCAGAAGCGCGCAGCCGGTATGGGCGTGGCAGAAGCGCGGCGGGCAGCTCTCATCGAGGTGGGCGGCCTGGAGCAAGTCAAAGAAGAAGTCAGACGAGTCAGGACGGGGCAGATATGGGAGGAGATTCTGCGAGATCTTCGCTACGGGATGCGCACGCTACGGAAGAATGCCGCATTCACCCTCATAGCCGTGCTCGCGCTCGCGCTGGGCATTGGCGCCAATACTGCGATGTTCAGCGTGGCCTACGGCATCCTGATGCGGCCCCTGCCTTATGCCGACGCCGATCGTGTGGCGGTGGTGTATATGCGCTACTTCCCGCGAGATTTTGCGTTCGGACGATGTGCATGCGCGATTATCTGATGTGGAAGGAGAACAATCACGCATTTGAAGATCCCTCTCTCTTCACCAGTCGGCTGATGGACATCGGTGGGAAGGGAGGCGTCCCGGAGCAGGTGCGGGGCGCGTCCGTCACCGCGGGTTTCTTCTTCACGCTGAATGTACGCCCGCTGATCGGCCGGACCTTAGGGGCGAGGGAGGACAAGCCGACCACAGGTTCGCTAGCCGTACTCAGTGAGTCGATCTGGCGGAGGCGCTTTGCCGCAAGTTCCGCTGTGCTGGGCCAGACCATCCTGGTGAACGGCGCTCCATCCACCGTGATCGGCGTCATGCCTGGTCCCTTCCGGTTCCCAGGCCGGCGACGGAAGTCTGGATCAACCTGCTGCTGAATCCGCCGGCGCGGTACGGCCCATGGTTCTATCGCGGCGTGGCGCGGCTGCAGCCCGGCGTGACGCTCGGTCAGGCTCAGGCTGAGGTCAACAACATCGGGCTGCGCATGATGCAACAGAACCCGTATTACAAGCGCCTGACTCTGCCGGTACTCGGCCTGCGCGATGCGCTCCTGGGAAGCACGCTGAAGCCCGCGATCGTGGTGCTGGCAGGCGCGGTAGCACTTGTACTGCTGATCGCCGTGGTCAATGTGGCCAATCTGATGCTGGCGCGCGCTACCGTCCGCGAACGAGAGATGGCGTTGCGGCTCAGTCTCGGCGCCAGCCGCGGCCGGCTGCTGCGCCAGTTGCTCACTGAGAGCGTGCTTCTGGCGCTAATGGGCGGCGTCGCAGGGCTGGCGCTGGCATGGGGCGGCATCCAACTGATTCGAGCCTGGAATCCGGGCGATCTTCCGCTCGTCGATTCCGTCCGGTTGGATGGAACGGCGCTCGCCTTCATGGTCATCGTGTCGATGGTCACAGGGATCCTGTTTGGGCTGGCGCCGGCGCTTGAAAGCGCGCGCGCAGACCTGAACGCAACGATCAAAGAGGGCGGACGCACTGGCGACAGCCGGGCGCGCGGGCGTACCCGGGCAGCCCTGGTGGTCTCCGAAATCGCGATTTCTCTGATGCTTCTGGTGGGCGCGGGACTGCTCCTCCGCAGCTTCGCGAATCTGCAGCAGGTGACGGGCGGATTCTCTACCCCTCCGCGGCAGATCCTCACCATGCTGATTTCGCCCGGCAACCGGAAGTACAACGATGCTCGCGCCGGCCTTGCCTTCTACGATGAGGTTCTCCGCCGCGCCCGCAACGTGCCGGGAGTGGAAACAGCCGCCCTTACCGACTCGCTGCCGCCCGACCGCCAGGGCGACGCCGACTCCTTTGAGATTGAGGGGAAAACGTTGGCGCCGGGAGAGCTGAACCCCATCGTTTCAGACGTGACCGCGGGTCCGGATTTTTTCCGGACGCTAGGCATTCCCCTGGTGAAGGGCCGGTACTTCACTGACCATGACAATCAGAATTCGTCCCCGGTGGCGATCGTCAGCGATGGCTTCGCGCGGCGCTTTTTCCCGAGCCAGCAAGCCGTCGGCAAGCGTATCAAGCGGAGCGGACCGGATCTGCACAATAAATGGATGGAGATCGTCGGTGTAGTCGGCAATGTGAAGTACCTGTGCCTGACAGTCGAGACGGACCCGGCATACTACATGCCGTTCGCCCAAACGTACGGTCCGCGGATGTTTCTAGCGGTGCGCTCGTCGGGTGACGCCGCGCGCCTCGCGGCGGCGCTTCGCCAAAACGTTCAATCGGTCGACCCGGGTGCAACCTTGGCAGAAATCGGCACCATGGAGCAGGCCGTGGCGCTGTCCGTCTCAGAGGCGCGTTTCGACACCATGCTGCTAGGATTGTTCGCGGGAATCGCGCTGCTGTTGGCCGCGGTCGGAATCTACGGGCTGATTGCCTATTCGGTAGCGCAGCGCACGCCTGAAATCGGCTTACGCATGGCTCTAGGGCGGCGCAGCCGGACGTGATGCGCATGGTGGTCCGCCAAGGCATTTCGCTCGCCGCCATCGGGATTGTGATTGGCCTGGGTGGGGCTTTCGCCCTGACGCGCCTGCTAAAGACGATGCTATTCGGTGTTGGCGTCATGGACGCCCTGACACTCGCCGCGGCGGGGTTTGCATTGATGCTCGTGGTTCTGCTGGCCACATTCCTTCCCGCACTTCGGGCTGCGCGCATTTCGCCGGTAGTGGCGCTGCGATACGAGTAGTGTATAGGCGCGGCCGGCGCCCGCCACGCATCGGAAAGATGTCCTGCCGTCTGTCATTTACCCGTCCCTACTGAAAATCAGTTTTCTCGCCGATAACAAAACTGGGAGTTCGAGAGGCAAAGGAGTATCTGATCGATGAGCACGCGACGAACGGCACGGCGCCCTATCGGCCCGAAGGCGGTTATTCTGATCATCGGCTCGCTGGCGGAAGCAGTCGACTCTCAGCAGTCCTCTCATGTAGCGTTCTCGAGAACAGAAATATGAACGCCGGGACCATGCGGATGCGGGTCGTGCTCGGCTTTTCCGCCGTCATTCTCCTGACGGTGGCCCTGTGCGTCTTCGCGTACGTGCAACTACGCGGTATCGAGGCTCAAGCCACCGCCTTGCGCACTAAATCGGTGCCGGCGCTCTACATCGTTGGCAGGCTTCACGCCGTTTCGATCTCCACTTACACTTCCGTGCAGCAACACATTCTTGAACGCGATCCGGCGAGAATGCAGCAAATCATGTCGTATATCCATGACAGAACAGTGGAACGATTAGACCTTCTCCGGCAATATGAGCACACCATTACGACGACCACGGCAAGGGAGCTGAATGAAGAGACCAAGTCGGCTCTGGTGCCCTACATGGAAGTGCGGGGCGAGGTATTGAAATTGAGTGCAGATCCAAAAAATAAGGCTGAAGCGTCAGCCTTGCTGCAAAACCAGCTGGAACCGGCTTATCGGAAACTACAGGCTGCAATCGAGGCCGAGGTAAATTTCAGCAAGACATCCTCGGAGGAAGAGGGCCTACAAATCCAACAGGCAGTCTCGAGGGCTCAAACTGGAATGCTTGTAGGTTTACTCGCCGGCCTCATCCTGGCCCTCGGCGCCGGATACGCTCTCGTTAAGGCGATTGATGGCCCACTGGCTCGCCTGGTGACTGCCATGGAACCTATAGGCCGTGGCGACTTCTCCCAGAAAATAACCCTGGCGAACGACGGTGAATTCAGCCTCCTGGCCGACGGGCTGAATCTGGTAACGAACTCGCTGCAGGAAATGGCTCGGCGCGTCCAAAAATCGGGCCTGCAGGTGAATACCTCCGCGACCGAAATTGCGGCGACCGCTCAGGAACAGCTCAGCACGGCCAGTCAGATTGCCGCGACCACGTCCGAGATTGGCGCCAC
>Ga0070681_10000542_pt1 | contig 31061 bp, 32 predicted proteins | sample KBSC83BmetaG_FD_65650 | JGI IMG/M metagenome (GOLD analysis project Ga0070681, IMG submission 65650) | Corn rhizosphere microbial communities from Kellogg Biological Station, Michigan, USA - KBS C8-3B metaG | ecosystem: Host-associated > Plants > Roots > Rhizosphere | place: USA: Michigan...
GGCACTATGCGACTGGCCTCTGGCCCAACGATTCAATTCTTCTCGTTCTTCGTGCGTCAATTGAATTGTTTCCATCAACAAATTAGACGCTTTTCATGTGTTTCAATTCACTAGTGCCCGCGCTGTCCTTGTTCTTTATATTTTTCCTCTCTGTGGCGTTCGCTCAGCCTACCCTAATAACGGTCGGCTACAGTTCGACGGCATCCGCAGAACTTCCGGCTTGGCTGGCTAAAGAGACGGGGATCTTCGCAAAGAACGGCCTTGACGTTCAGCTTGTCTACTTCAGAGGTGGGACCATCGCAACGATGGCCTTGCTGGCGCGGCAAACGCCGATAAGCCAGGGCTCCGGCCAGGCGAGCGTCAATGCCGCTCTCAGGGGCGCCGACACAGTGATGGTTGCCGGGGGACTGGTAGATACCGAGTGGTGCTTTTGACTCGGTCCGATATTAAAAGCGCCGAACAGCTCAAGGGCGGCACGCTTGCCATCAGTCCTTTTGGCGGGTTAGCCGAATCAATGACCCGCATCGCGCTAAAAAGGCTCGGCCTCACCCCGGTGAAAGATATCGCGTTCGTACAGGTCTCCGGGCTGCAAGAGCGCCTGTTCGCCTTGGAGACGGGCAAAGTGCAGGGCGCCATGCTCCCGACTCCGTATAAGTTCGTTGGTCAGAAGCGCGGTTTTCACAACCTTGTAAGTGTGTCTTTGGCTTATCAGAGCACAGGCGTCGCCACGACGCGCACGATCATTCGCGAGAATCCAGACCTCGTCCGTAGATATGTTAAATCCCAGATCGAAGCGATTCATCGCATCAAAACCGATCGGGATACCGCGCTCAAAATTTTGGTGAAATATCTCGGTCCCCAGGACAACGATATCTTGGCAAAGAGCTATGATGAACTCAGCTCAGACGACAAATTCCCGCCTAAACAGTATCCGACATTGGAGGGGATCAGAAACATTTTAGAACCGCTGGCGCAAACTGATTCCAAGGCAAAAGCAGCCACGCCAGAAGACTTTGTCGATATGCGATTCGTAAAAGAACTGGACGACAGCGGGTTTATTACGGACTTATACAAAAGCAGAAACCGTTAGTGCGCGGCTCTGTGTTGAAGAGAGAGGGCGCAACGAATCAGAGGCGGACGTTGTGACGCGAATAAAGAAGTTTTTTGTGCGGCCTGAAACACAGACTATGCACAGACTCGTTGTGATTCTAATGATCTCCATAGGCGGCGTGCGCTTGAAATTATCCACCAAGGGACAAGAACCGACTTACCTGTTTATAACATAAACAAGTTGAAGCGGGGCGGCACTGGAGCCTCGCATCTCGCCGCATTGCGCCCGAGTTGTTCCATGACTCAGTGTTTTGGACCGAGCCTATAGCTAATCGCGGCAAGCCCCCAAAATATCGCCCCCACTGCAAACATTCCCACGCAATAGAGAGTGTAGCTCCACGCGTCGGCTTTGAGTGCCGTAACCATCTTCTGGTCCACGGTGTAAATATACTCATAGCCGCCCGCTTCCGTAATGACGTGAGTCGCGCGCGAAACATCGGTGTTCGTCCGCTCAGTGTATGCATCGTAGGCGTTCTTTAGCGCGATGCCGCCCAAGACGATTGACGCTGCAAAAAAAGAGAATCGCCATCGGCTTTAGTGGTGACAGTGGTGTGTCGTCTTGATGCACCGTGGGTGTTGATTATTATTTTCTTTCGGTTCTGCCAATCACTGCCGCCGCCGCTCCTCACCTGGAGCAATTCCGACGGCCTGCAATTGTCGCGCTGAGTGCCCGGCGAATCAGTGCCCCCTTGAATCAGCCGAAAAGGCCCGTGTAGAGTTAGTGAGCAATATGAAGGTGACATCATGGCCGAGTTCGTCGAATTTCTCGTCAAATATTCCTGGCCCATTGCGATACTCGTTACCGTTCTTCTCATGATTGCGATAGTAACAGCCGACACAATTCGCAATCGTAGATAAATCCATCATCCGACTGGATTGTTTGCAAACGCTCGGAAAATGAGAATTGAGATTGTTAGAGCCTGGATGCTCGTCGGCTTTTGCCTGGTGCTGGTCGGAATGTATTTGTACATGCTCCAAATCACTGAAGGCGGCAAATTGGCGGTATTTCTGGCAGCGATGGGGCTTGTCTACTTCAGCATCGGGGTCATATTGAGCCTGATACATGACCAGCACATGACTAAGCGCACGCGAGCGGGTGACAACGAGTAATTTTGCTGCCACTCCCGCATTGCCCGCAGAAGCTCATCATCCGACAGCCCGCGCAACAGCTCCCTTGCCCGCCTGATGACGGAAGCCGCCTGACCGCACTCTCAATCGCGTTACGATAGAGTTTTTTCGCTGTTTTTCCGGTTGCAATATTTTTCCAACTGACCGAGACTCCTGTCCGCCAGAAATCGGTTGGACTTGGAATGCAACCGGGAGAAACACTATGGAATTCAGATTCGACAACGCGACTGATGTTTGGCACTTCTGCGCGAATTGCGCGAAGTGGCCGATAAAATGTTCGGACACTTTCTGGAGCGATAAATTGCCCAGCGGTTTTAAACTTTGTGATGAGTGCAAAAGCCTACTGCAAGTCAGTCAATGTGAAGATGAAACAGCCCACAGGCAAATTCCTTGATTGCGGAAATTTTAATAGTACGAGCACGAAAAAATGGAATATCGCCGACATCTGCATAGTGAGATTTGGCATTGTTCCCGGGATTGTTCGCATTGGCCACGTGATTTCAACTTCATCGTCCTCGATAAACTGCGACCGGAACATGAGATTTGTAGCGAGTGCAGTGCATTCGTGTCCATGACAAGCGCGTCTCAATGTGCCCCTATCAAAGATCCCGATAAACAGTGACCCCCTGAATCTCAGGGAATATTTCGGGGCGGAGATATGCCTTATCCGGTATCCACAGATGTCCAGGGAATCGCCCAGGGGCGCGACCCAGTGCATTTGGGATGCAGATTTGGGCGATATTTTAGCTTGTAGTTTCAACCATTCTCGATACGAACGTCGCCGGCACCGAACATGACAGTTGCGGCGCCTTCTATTCAGAATAGATTCTGAAAATTGAGCGTATCAATAATACGGCACAACCGCAGTGGCCCATGCTGCCTGGAGCTTAGCGGACGCCGTATGAACACCCGATAGCGTGGCGTTCTTTGAGTCGAATCTCTTCGGCGTCTATCTCGCGTTCATTGCCGGGGTCTACATTACAACCAACGAGCCTTTCCAAAACGCGACATCGTGGTTGATTAAGGTAAATACCGAGCAGTACACTCGAGATGTTCGAGTAACAAAATCATTCCATCGAAGGATGTATTATGGCTAAAGCAAAAGGCATTCAGGCGCATAAGATTTTTAAGCTCGGCAAGGCTCCAGCAAAGAAGGATAGCCGCAACCTAAAGTTCGCCACACTGTTACGGGCGACGGCACCGACGTTACCGAGTTCCTACGACTTCGACACCACCCATTCAGGTATACCAACGCCGATGTTCGGCAATGATGTCCACGGCGACTGCGTCATCGCAGGCAGGGCACACCAAACACTTCGTTTTGAAGATATTGAGCAGGGCTCGGTCCTAATGATTACCGAGAAAGAGGTGCTCAAAGAATATTTCAAGGAGACCGGCGGACCCGACAACGGCCTGGTGGTACTCGACTCACTCAACGAGTGGCGCCACAAGGGGTGGAAAGTCGGAAAACACAACTACAAGATCCAGGCATTCGCCGAGGTCGATTTCCGGAAAAATGACGAAGTTCGCCAGGCCGTCTTCGCTGACGTGGGGGTTGGTTTAGGCATACAACTCCCCAACTCCGCGAAAGCGCAAATTCAAACAGGACAACCGTGGGACGTGACGGCGGGCCCTGATTCTGCACCTGGGTCCTGGGGTGGCCATTATGTCTACGTTTCCGGTTACACCCCAAGCGGACCGGTTTGCGTTACATGGGGCCGCAAGCAGCAGATGACGTGGGCGTGGCTGGATAAATACTGTGACGAAGCGTATGCCATTTTCGATGCTAAGAACCATTTTAAGAAAAATATGATCATCAAGGAAAAGATCACTGGCTTCCTGAAGACGTTGTAAACCATCGGTCTGAGAACAATGCAGACATTTCGCGGGCGAGAGTTAAGAAATTTTGCCGGGGCAAAAGGTTAGAAGGAACGTTGATCACTTTCGATGAAGCCGTAATGGAAACCCGGTAGGCGGTATCAACGTGGTTGGGAACAGATCCGAAGCGTTAGTTCAGGTAAATACTGGTTCGAATTTTATCACTACAGCTACCATGAAGCCGGCGACGTCGTTTATGTCGTGGGCAGAGAGCGAGGGGAGTACAGAGCCGGCGAAGTGGTTCTGCACATGGGAATCAGGACGAGCGAAGTCTTTCGGCGAATAGATGGAGAATGGCGGCAGATTCACCATCATGGTTCTATAGAGGATTCACAGCTGTTAGCTGGCAACGTGTGCATCAGAGACTGGAGATTGTGTCGAGCTAAACCAGCCTTCGTCATCAGTCCCGTAAAAACTTTTCCGATCTTGAAATCATGCATCGGCTGGCCAGCCCTGATTTGAAACAGCCACATTCAGGCCAATTCTTCCATTGACATGCCGAGCCGCAGCGGTTGCCTCTTTCCGTGGGCAGATAGCACCGTGCTCGGTATACTCCGAGCTGTCTGACGTGTCAGCGGTGACATTACTGGCGCGCTTTGGCAGCCATTCAAGATGTCAAGGGAACATTTTAGTGATTCAACGCGGTTTAGATGATGAATTATGAGCGGCACGTAATTCGCTGTAATCGAAGGCCAAATGCAGCGAAGACACGCAAAGCAACTACAGAGAACTTGGAGAAGGCGGGGTCGGCTGCATTGCCGGCATCCCCATGTTGAAAAGGAGTTTTTTTACCAAAACCCGACGGGCGATACGGTTTGCACGACCTGCGGAGCACACGTAAATTTTCTCGATAGCCATGGCTATTCGCAGTCATTGGAGGATACACCTTGTACGACGAAATCGTGTCTAGAGATATCGCTCTGACACTGCTCATTCTGTTCGCCTCATTATTTACATGGATTTTGGTCATGAAGATTTTGACAAAGGTCAAGCGCCGGCGAAAACGTCCAGCCATCGAATACGGTATCAAGGATTTTATGCGCCAAGTGCGTGGCTAACACACTCCATACGTGTTCGTAGTAATACGCTTTACTGTCTGAACAGTTCTTGAGTCTTGCTCGCCTCGCACAATAGTCAAATGTGAGTAATGAACTCCTTCCATCAACAATTTTGCCTTGTTCCGAAATAACCCATTGTCAGTCCAGATGCTATAGGTTTATCTATCTGCTGGATGGCTTGTTCTTCCGTCTATTCGCTCCCTTATCGTCTCTTTGACCGTTCGGGAAACTCATGCAGCTTGGGCCAAATGTCATGTTACAAATCTAGTCCGGGACACGAAATCCGGCATGTAGTCTCTCTTCAACACGGCAAATCGACTTTCCGCGAAACGACAACTCCGACCTGACCGCGAACTAACGCCCGCGCACGAAAAGCGCTTCGTATTGCCGGGTATAGTCCGCCAGTTTTTCCGCAAGCTGGACACGGCTGGGCGCTACCTTAAGATTCACCGGGTATCCTTCGGGCTTCAGTCCTGGTTTCGCTGATTCGCGGCCCCGCTGCACAAAAATACGCTGCCCATCGTCCGACAAAGCAAAATCGATGAAGAGCTTGGCCGCATTCGGATGCGGCGCTTTTTCAACGATGCTGATTGGATGAAGCGCCACAATCGCAGGCTCCAATCCTACCCAATCGACCGGTGCACCTTGTTTTTTCATCAAGTACGGCCGATACCAATAGGCAACGATCTGCAAATCATATTCTCCCGCCGCTAAGAGTTGCGTCACCATCGAGCGCCCGCCGCGAATCGCAACATTTTGCTTGGCGAGCGCCTGCATGAACTCAAGGCCTTTCTTCTCGCCCATCAAGTAGAGCATGTTGGCGAACCAACGATCTTCGTTCTGATCGAGCACCATGCGCCCTTTCCAGCGTGGGTGCAGCAGGTCTTCGTAGCGCCTTGGAATCTCGTCGCGCTTCACTCGAGACGTGTGATACGCCGTCACGATCAAGTTATCGTAAAGATCGGTCCAATAGCCGTTCGGATCTTTAAATCCGTCCGGGTATGTCGCAGCGAAGGGTGACTTGTAGGCTGCAATAAAACCCCTGCGCTGTAGATGAAAAGTTTCGAATTCGCCGACACTGATCACGTCCGCCGTATAAGTGCCGGTTTGCCGCTCGACATTCAGCCGGCTAAAAATTTTCTCATGGGTCGAGCGGAAAATATCGGTTTTGATCCACGGATATTTGGCTTCGAAGGCGCCGGTCAAAGCACGGGCGAATTCGGTTTCCACAGACGTGTAGAACACCATCTTCGCTTCCTTTTTGGCGCCTTCTACGAGCACAGTCGAGCGCGGGTCTGCCTCGCCGGCCTGCGCAGCGACCCCTCCGCCAAGAAGGATAATCACCGCAAGCACCGCCATATGGTTCATTATCGTTTGCCGCCTTTCACACGTTCGATAAGAGCGGGCGCAGCATCCGCAATCGCCCGCCAATCGCGATATCGATTGACGCCGGGTTGTTGCGAGCTCGTGCGATTCCACGGCGAATCGAGCAAAGCCACCGGCACCTGCATTGTGGTCGCCAAGAAGTGCGCCATAGGCAGCGAATCTTCGACCGCCCAGCAAAAACGCTGTGTCGCCAGTTCGGCCAGGCTAATCGCGATAGTATTTTCCGTAGCAAAGCGCGCATATTTGTCGACCATGATGAATGATCGATATGAAATTTTGTGTTTCGAGAGCCATTCGAGCGATGCGTCGTAGCTTTCCGGCGGCCTCCCGGTGACGATGCCGATCTCGAACCCGGCATTTTCCCATCTTCGAAGCACTTCAAGTGCTTCCGGAATCGGCGTCATCTGTGACAACTCTTCCGGCCGATGTACGATCCGATAAAGCTCTTCCCGTTCCTCTGGGCGAAGCCGGCAGGCATGGCCAACATCGAAGGTGGTCAATTGCTCATACTCGATGCGTTTGCCGAATTCACGTTCGACGATGAGCAGAAAATGGCGCGCCGCCTCGCAAAGTACATCGTCAAGGTCGACATAGATAATTTTTGACGGCTCGTTTTGCACGCTCAACTCTCAAAAATCGCTTTCAGTCGTTGGGTGAGATCTCGGCGCAATTTATGAGTTTGGCCGGGCTCATAGCGCGTGGTTTTCCACTGCGCCACATCGAAAGGCAGCTTCTCCAGCGTCGTCGAGCAAATATGGACGCACGGTTTCTTCAGAGCATGAGCAAACCCTGCCTCGTAAAGCACGTTCGGCTTCGATTCCGACAAATCGATAATGACCGCGCTCGACCGACGAATCATTCGGTGCACTTCCTCGACGACATTGCCCTGAAACTCACGGCGATCGACTCGGTCACAGACCGCGCCGACTTGCTCCGCGGCATAGCTCATAGCCACGAAAAAAACATCTTCATATTGCGGCGCGAAGGGCATCGCCGCGAACACGAGCTTCTCGATTTTTGTTACTTCTGCGGAATTGGTTCGAGTTTTTCCGCTCTGGAACTCGGCCTGAAGCGCCGGGATCAGACCCTCGACCGTCACCACGCCCTTTGAAACCAGGTTTCTCTTCAGCCCGGGAATGACGATGAACGCCCCGTCAGCTTTCGCAGCGTCCTGATAGTGCTGCGCCTGACGGCTTGCTTCCGTCGTCAATCCGGGAAAGTCCCAGTTTTTCGTCTCAACGATGAACTGGCGTCCGTCCGGCGCATATACGACAAAATCGGGAGCAAGCCCACCGACCGCCCGCTCCGTCGCGAATTTCAGCCCCGCTTCGCGCAAGCGCGCGGCGACGATATCCTCGAGATCCTTGTCATCCGAGCCCGCCATTTTAGTTGCTACCCGTAGCGCAATAGCTGAGGAGTATTTCCCCCGACGTATTCATTCGTGATGGCGTTTTGTTTCTCTTTGCACTCGCTCTGTCGTGGCACGCTCGCAGTGCTCGCTAACTTCTTGAAACGAAATCACTGCCACGCACGAAAAACCGATACCTTTTGTCTTTCCATTTTCCAGCATAATCCACGCCAATGCGCGGCGTTGCTTGGAATTTCGGCTGGGGTTCGCCATGATCTTCGATATACAAAATACCGTCGCACAGGTCTGCGCCGTTCAAAGAACGATCGATGGCGAAGGCCTGGCAAAGTTTTCCCGGACCGCTGGCGAGATCGCGCAGTTTCTCGAGCCGGCGCCGGGCTTTCATGAGATCAAGTCCTGTCACCGGCTCCGCGGCTCTGATCAACACTGCGGCGGGATGATCCTGACGCTCCGTTACCAAGTTCAGCATGTAATAGAACCCATAAATGAAATACACGTAAGCGTGACCTGCCGGTCCAAACATCACTTCCGTGCGGGCCGTCCGTCCCTTCGATGCGTGACACGCGAGATCTTGCGGTCCGACATAAGCTTCGGTTTCAACGATACGCCCAACGGTCAGCCCTTCGGCATGTTGGCGCACTAAATATTTCCCGAGTAGCTGCTTCGCTACGTCAATCGTCGATTGCTGATAAAACGCGCGTGGTAGCTTCACACCAGCGCTGGAAGGGTTTTTAGGTCGGGCGATCGGGACGGGAACTTTAACCACTGAGGACTTTAACCTGACGATGGTTCTTTATCTTGACTGCGGCAAATCGTCATTGATCTCCACCCACGGTGCCTTCGACCCGACATGAAGGTGCTTCGATGCTTTCACCCCCGGATCGCTGTCGAGAGTTCCCGGACGGAAACGAAGTTGCTCGGGATCTTTGTCCTTACGCTTGATGATGGGCGAGCCACACCGCCCGCAAAATACCCGATGATATCCCGGCGACGATTCCCATTCCTTGAGGAGCTCTTCGCCGGAGACCAAGCGGAATGATGCCGTTGGAATCGTCGAGCCACTGGAAAATGCCGAGCCCGACATTTTACGACACAGGCTGCAGTGGCAATTTGTGACGGCACCAAGGCCGCCGTCAATCTCATATTTGACGCCACCACAGAGACATGAGCCTTTCAGCATAGCGCCTCCTATCGAATCTCCTTCACCAGACTCCAGTCCACCAATTGACTCAATGGAATCTCCTTGGTCAATTTTAATCTCTCTTTTGTGAGTTGCACGTCCAACTGCACGCCCTTATCAGAAATCATCCCATCATTGCTGAAGGAGTTGACGGAGGTGTCGTACGCCTTGGCCGCTTGCATCGGCGTGATGCGCAGATAGTCAGCGAGCATTTGCACGGTGTCGTTTCGATTCTGTTTGAAATAGCGCGTGCCGCGCACGGTCGCACGAACGACTTTTCGTACTTGGTCCCGATGATTCTGAAGCTTTTGATCGGTGACGGCGATGCCGGATAGCGGCAGCTCGATCAGATCGCCCAAGTAGACCAGCCGGCGAAAGCCTTCATCTTCCGCCTTGACCGCGAACGCTACGTCGATCGGCGTGGCATCGATCGATCCCGCGTGCAGTGCCGCCAAACGAGTCGGACTTTCCCCGGTGACGATGATTTTGACGTCCTTCTCCGGCTCGAAACCAAAATGTCGAACTGCTACACGAGCCAAATAATCCACGGTACCAGCGACGGAATCCACACCGATCACTCTGCCCTTGAGATCTTTTGGCGTTTTAATTTCCGGACGGGCGACTAAGACATGCAGCGGTCGGCCGGCAATCCCGACCACCGCTTTGATGGGGACTCCGGTCACCGCTGCGCGCAGCGCCGATCCCCAAGCAAGCAGATAATCGACGTCGCCAGAGATGAGCGCCTTCACGCCAACTGCCGGTTGCATCTGGACTTTGTCCACGTCAATGCCTTCTTCTTTGTAAAATCCCTTGCGCATCGCCACGACAACGGGAAATTCGAAAAGCCCGCGACTCGGTGTCGCGATCGTGACTCGCTCGGCCGCCGGCGCATCGCCCGCGAGCAAAAAAACCAGCGCGATCAAGACACTCAGCACGCGCAAGGGGAATGGCACAGTTGCGGAAGTCATCAGCCACCTCGCGTTCTATTCCATCCGGATATTCTTGCTAAAATCGTAGTGCGCCGAATAATCGCTCTGGTAAGTACACGTGATTCGGTCCTTGTCCCAGCCATCGCCAAAGCATTTCTTGAGGAACGAGATGATCAGATTCCAGGCGTCCTTGGCGGCTTCCTTCCGATAACGGCCAGGCATGGTGTCGTTCAGCCAACCGTGTGGCGCGCCAGCATAGATACGAATGTGACAATTCTTTTTCGTTTTCTCCAGACAGTTACGAAAGCGCACCACATCGTCGACGGAAATGATATGATCAGCCTCGCCGAAAATGCCCAGCACCGGGCAGTTGACCTGCGCGATCAAGTCCTCGATCGGCGTCGGGCGAAGCTCGTTGCCTTGCCATTCTCTTCCGCCGATCGCGCCATAGAGGACCACCGCGCCGGCGATATCGTTTCGCCTGGCGGCGAGCAGCACCGGTTGGCGGCCGGTCTGACAAACCCCGATGATGCCGATACGCTCCCCATCGACCTCTTTAGTCTTCTTGAGGTACTCAACGGCAGCATCAAGGTCTTCCAACGCGCCGTCATCGGTGAGATCCACTCGCTGCGCGCCACGCAGCACGGCTTGACGATCGCCCGTGAAACGATGAAACAGATCGGGCGCCAAGCCGACGAAACCCGCTTGAGCCAATTTTACGGTCAGGTCTTTGGTATGCTGATCGATTCCGTAGCGCTCGTGCAGAATAATGACAGCGGGCCGCTTGCCTTTTGCTTTCGGCAAGCTGCGTACTGCGGTGATGCCGCCGCCGTAGCGAATCATCCGCGGCACAATTCCCGTCGATTTCATTGGCGCCATTTAAAACCCCCACCCGTAGGCAAAAAATTGCTGTTGTGCTGGCAAGCTTAGCCAGGCTGCACGCGAGTCGTCAAGCAACGAGAACTGGTTGCCCAGCCTCGAACATGTCTTTATATTTGCGGCATGGAGTTAAAAGACGGCGCGAGCATCGTCGCAGATTTGACGACTCTTGGACGGAAGAGCGGTTTACCGCGCACGGTCGAGCTGCGCTTCACTTACCATCAGGGAAATTTTTATGCGTCCTCGAGCCGAATCAAAGGCAAGCACTGGTGCGAAAACCTGCTCAGCAATCCCGCCGTGGTGATCACCGTCAAAGGCGAAAAAGTCGCCGGTCTTGCTCGTCAGGTTAGCGATGAGAACCTACGCAGAGAAATTCTTGCTGGTCGACATTCGTCACGCGACCTGGATCGGGTAGTCTTCGAAATCAAGCCGCGCGACTAGCCGGGCTGTTGCCCAGTGACCCATGTTACTTCTTGCTGCTGTCCTTCTGATCGGTCAATTTCTTTTCGATATTTTCAACACCTTTTTGCATGCCTTCCATCATACCCTTTTCCTTTTGCATGCCTTCCTGAAGCACTTTTTGTACTTCTTGATCCCGTGCGGCGCTGTCCTTCTTGTCGCCGCACGCGGAAAACATCGCGAGCAGCGCAAGCATGACGATTGGACCGATCAGCTTCATGATAACGACCTCCGTAGAACTAGCTGCTCCTGTAGTAGCAGCTATTGCGGCGAAGCGCCAATCGGCGCGGCGCAGTAAGATTTTTATTTGCGTCCACGTCTGTTATTGTTAGCGGCGATGTCTCGGCGATTGGTTTGCACCGGGTTAGGTTTGGTTTTTATCCTCCTGTCGGATACTGCACTTCAATCCCAAGGATCGGGAAAGAGTGAGGTTGAGACCGGCCTTGCCGTAACGGATGTCGGACTCTGGCGCGATCTACAAAAGGGTGTCGCGATCCGCACGCTTGTGCTGGAACGCTCCCAGCCCAACTATACTGTCGAGCTGAAGCTGGCGCGCTTCAACACCCAACTGATCTCAGCGCGCGTGCTCGATTCCGGCGAATTTCAGTTGCGCACTGCTAGCGCCAAAACCTTCGCCGAAAAGAGCCAGGCGATTGCCGCGATCAACGCCAACTACTTCGACGAACGAGGGCGGCCGTTGGCTTACCTCAAGACCAGGGTCAAAGAAATCAACCGGAGTCTTTCGAAGCACTCTCTCTATACTGGGATTTTCGGCATCGATGAGTCGGGCGCGTTCGTCACCCATCGCGATGAGTTTGCACCGGCGCAAGCCAGCGAAGCCTTGCAATCGGGTCCGCTGTTGTTACATCGCGGTCTTCCGATCGCCGTTAATCCCAATCTCGGCCGCTATGCGCGGCGCGCCGTCATTGGCATAGACAAAACCGGCGCGATCATTATCGCTGTCGCCGATGCGGTGCTTGGCGGGCTCGGCTTTGCCGAGTTACAAAAATTGTTCGTCGACAGCCGGTGGCATATTGATGCCGTAGAGTTGCTCAATCTCGACGGCGGCGGCTCAGCTCAACTCTACGTCAAGTCGGGCAAATTTGAGGATTGGCTGCCCGGCACATCGGAAGTTCCGGTGGCAATCGGTTTTTTCAGTAAACCGAAGTAGCGCAATTTCAGTACGATTTACCGCAGAGACACGGAGGTGACAGAGAATTTTTCATTTTTCTCTGGTTTCTCAGTGCCTCTATGGTGAGTCGAATTCTCCTGATTCACTCCAGGGAGGCGAAGGCGATCCGGCTCCAGTCGAGGGCCGAAGCCGGTAGCACTCCGAGATAGATGGTGCCAACGAGCGCGAGTGCGATAGCCACATAGACATATGGCGCCTGGCGAAAGCTCTTGCCGTCGACTCCGCCTTCTTCCATGTACATCGCCACGATCACGCGGAGGTAGTAGACCACCGAAAGCAAGCTGTTGAGCACTCCCACGATTGCCAGCCCGATATAGCCGGACAACACGGCGCCCCGAAACACGTAGAACTTCCCGACGAAGCCGGCGAGCGGCGGAAACCCGGCGAGGGACAACATAAAAATCGACATCGCCAGGCCAAGAAATGGCCGTTTGAATCCCAAGCCGGCAAAGCTAGCATAATTTTCATTGGGCCCGTCACCATCAGCGACAGAGGTCAACACGGCAAACGCGCCGACGGTCATGAGAGCATAACTGGCAACATAAAAAAGCAGCGGCAAGCCACCCCATTCTTCGCCGACAACGATCGCAATCAACAAATATCCAGCATGGGCGATGCTCGAATAGGCAAGCATCCGCTTCACGCTCGATTGAGTCAGCGCCAGCAGATTGCCGAGTGTCATGGTGCCGATGGCAATCAACCATAGAGGGAAGACCCAATCGCTATCGAGCGCCGAAAGCTTATGCAACAGCACCCGCGCCCAGGCCGCAAATGCAGCGGCTTTGACGGCAACGGCCATGAAACCGGTGACCGGCGTCGGCGCGCCTTCGTAAACGTCGGGCACCCAAAAGTGAAACGGCACCACGCCGACTTTGAACGCGAAGCCGACCAACAGCAGAAATCCGCCGCCGACTAAATAGAGCGGCCATTCGCCGGGCGCTTCGACCAGAGAATCGGCGATGAGATTGAGGTTGGTCGAGCCCGTGGCGCCGTAAATCAAGGAGATGCCGTAAAGGAGAAAGCCGGTGGCAAAGGCGCCCATGAGAAAATATTTCATCGCCGCCTCGCTCGACCGCTCGCTGGCGCGCCATATGCCGGTCAGCACATAGACGGCGATGGACATGGTTTCCAGACCAAGGAAGAAAACCAGCAGATCGTTGGCCGCGGCCATGAGCATCATGCCGACCGTGGCAAACAGGACGAGCGCGTAGAATTCCCCCTCATGAATCGCTGTAAGTCGAAGATACTGAATCGATGAAAGGATTGTCAGTGCCGCCGCGATCAAAAAAATCAACGAAAAATAGAGCGCGAAGTTGTCCAACATCAGAGTATCGTTGAAGGCGCCCTGTTGCCCGCCCCAAAGCGCCAGCGCCTCGGCAGCCGCAAGACCGAGGCCGATCAAACTGATGAACGCCAGATAACCCTTGGTCTGATGCTCGTCGATGAACAGATCACGAATGAGGACGACCAGCGCGGTCAGCAGCACCTGCACCGCCGGCAACAGGGGTATAAGATTAACGTCCATTGCGGTCCGGTTCTCCGGCAGGCTAGTGATTCACGGCGACGGGCTCGGCAGCCACAGTGTCAATGCGTTTGAGGGTCAATTCGACGGCCGGTTGCATGCGCTGTAAAAACGGTTGCGGGTAAACCCCCATCAGCACGATTAAAAATAGAATCGGCGCAAGCAGACAAAGCTCCCGGGGATTTAAATCGGCTAATTTCTCATTGGCCGGTCGGGTCAGGGGGCCGTAAATCACGCGACGGAACATCCACAGCATATAAATCGCGCCGAGGATAACGCCGGTCGCAGCGGCGGCGGTCCAAAGCGGCGTGACGTTGAAGGAACCGAGCAGGATGAGAAACTCGCCGATGAACCCGTTCAAACCCGGCAAACCGACCGACGACAACATGACCACCAGCAGTATGGCGGAAAATACCGGCAACTGTTTCCACAGGCCGCCGAATTCGGCGATCAGCCTCGTATGGCGCCGGTCGTAGATCATGCCGACCAGAAGAAATAGCGCACCGGTGGACAGCCCGTGATTGATCATCTGATAGATGCCGCCTTGAACGCCTTGCAGGTTGAAGGCGAACAAGCCGAGCATGACAAAACCGAGATGGCTGACCGAGGAGTAAGCGACGAGTTTTTTGATATCGCTTTGCATCATCGCCACCACTGCGCCGTAAATGATGCCGATCACAGCCAAAGCGACAATGACCGGCGCGGCGGCGGTGGCGGCGTCGGGAAAAAGCGGCATGGCGAAACGAAGAAAACCGTAGGTGCCGAGTTTCAGCAGCACCCCGGCAAGGATCACCGAGCCCGCCGTCGGCGCTTCGACGTGGGCGTCGGGCAACCAGGTGTGGAAGGGAAAGATCGGCACCTTGATCGCAAACGACAGGGCGAAGGCGAGAAACAACCAGAGCTGTTGCTCGAACGGCAGGTGCAAACCGTATAGTTTCAAAAGATCGAAAGTCAGCACCTGCTGCACCTGTGCATGGCGGCTCGCCAGGTAAATGATGGCGACCAGCATCAGCAGGCTCCCCGTCATGGTGTAAACGACAAATTTGAGCGCGGCGTAAATTCGCCTCGTGCCGCCCCACACGCCGATCAGGAAATACATCGGCACGAGCATGACTTCCCAAAAAACATAGAAAAGAAAAAGGTCCAGCGCGACAAAGGCGCCGAGCATGCCGGTCTCCAAGAGCAGCATGAAAATCAAATATTCTTTGACGCGGTCCTTTACCGACCAGGACGCGAGAATGGCGATCGGCATGAGCAAGGTCGTGAGCAAAACCAGGAACAGGCTGATGCCGTCGACGCCGACGAGATATTGAATGCCGAAGGCGGGCATCCAGGAAAGCCTCTCGATGAACTGCATTTCGCCGCTGGTGCCGTCGAAGAGAGCGAGAATTTTCAGCGACCAGAGGAAATCGAGCGCGCCGGCCAAAAACGCCAGCGCGAACAACGTCCAGGTTTGCCGGCGCGGCGCAAAGAGCAGCGACCCCGCGCCGAGCAGGGGAATGGCGAGCAAAATGGAAATATGACCGATGGGCAAGCCGAACATGATTAAGATTGACCGAGGAAATAGACTAAGAATGCCAGAGTTCCCACCAGCAGCCCCGCCGCGTAATGTTGCACGTTGCCCGTCTGAATGCCGCACCAGACCCAACTGAGCCCGCGCGTGAACGACGCGACCCCGTTTACCATTCCGTCGATGATCCGTGGATCGACGAACTCGGCAAAAAAGCGCGAGCACGCGGTAAACGGCCGGACAAATAAAGTGTCATAAATCTCGTCGACGTAATACTTGTTATATGAGAGGCGGTAGAGCAACCCTTCCGCGCCGGCAGTTTCTTCAGCGCTACGGGCCGATCGTCCATACTTCGCGTAGGCGGCATAAATCCCAACCGCCACCACCGCCAGGGTTAACAAGGTCAGAAGAATTTCGGTGTTCGCCGAACCTTCGTGCGCCTCGCCGGCGCCGAACAGCGGCTGCAACCAATGATCCCAGCGACTGCCCCAGAGATATTCCGGCGCGCCCAACCAACCGGCGAAGATCGAACCGATCGCAAGAACGATCAAAGGCAGAGTCATCACCGCGGGCGATTCATGCAGATGCGCCTTGGCGTGGGCGTCGGCGCGGCACTCGCCGTGAAAAACCATAAAGAGCTGGCGAAACATGTAGAAGGCCGTCATGCCGGCCGTGATCAAACCGATAGCCCACAAAATCACCGCGCCATGATGGAACGCTTGCCACAGGATCAAATCCTTGGAGAAGAATCCGGCCGTGAGCGGTATGCCCGCGATTGCGAGAGTGGCGATCAGGTAGGTCCAATAGGTCGTCGGCATGTAAGCCTTGAGCCCGCCCATTTTGCGCATGTCCTGTTCGCCGTCCAACGCATGGATGACGCTCCCCGAGCCGAGGAAGAGACAGGCTTTGAAAAACGCATGGGTGAACACATGAAAGATCGCCGCGCCGAACGCCGCTGTGCCGGCGGCCAGGAACATGTAACCGAGCTGGCTTACAGTTGAATAGGCCAGGACTTTCTTAATGTCGTTTTGCGTCAGCGCGATGGTCGCGGCAAAAAATGCCGTGGCCGCGCCGATCCAAGCAATCAACGACAAGGTCATCGGCGCTAGGGCAAAAAGAAAATGCAACCGCGCGATCATATAAACGCCGGCGGTAACCATGGTCGCGGCGTGGATCAGCGCGCTCACCGGCGTCGGTCCGGCCATGGCGTCGGGCAACCAGACAAAAAGCGGGATCTGCGCAGATTTGCCGGTGGCGCCGGCAAAAAGCAGCAAAGTAATCAGACCGATGGTCGCCGGGGTGAGGAGCTGCACGTGCTTCTGCAGCTCCAGAAAATCCAAGGTCCAGACGCCTTGACGGCCGAGGTCGGTCACCAGGAGAAAGATTCCCAGAATGAAGCCGAAGTCACCGATGCGGTTGACGACGAAAGCCTTGTTTCCGGCAATGGCGTTGTCGTCATCGAGATACCAAAAACCGATCAAGAGATAGGAACACAGGCCGACCCCCTCCCAGCCGACGAACAACAGCAAGAGGTTGTCGCTCATCACCAGCAGTAGCATGAAGAAGATAAAGAGATTTAGATAAACAAAAAAGCGCGTCATGCCCTCGTCATGCCCCATGTAGCCGAGGGAATAGATATGAATCACAAAACCGACGCCGGTGACGATCAAGAGCATCACCGCGGTGAGGGCGTCGACTTGGAACGACAAATTGACTTTGAAGGAGCCCGAGTCGATCCAGGTGTAAACCACGTCGCGAAAAATCCCGTTGGATGGCAGCTGCCAAAAAACATAGAGGGAGAGCGCTAAAGAAGCGCCCACCGCCGCACAGGCCACCGCGCCGGCGGTCTTGTTGCCCAGCGCCCGGCTCCAGAAAAGATTCACGACGACGGCCAGCAACGGGATCAGCGGGATCCAGCGCAACAGATCGTAGGCAGCGATGGCGAAATCTGTGCTTACCATTTGAGTAGTTGCATTTCCTGCGGATCGAGGGTCTGGCGCTGGCGAAAAACGGAAATAATGATGGCAAGTCCGATGATCGCCTCCGCCGCGGCGACGGCCATGACAAAAAAGACCGCCACCTGGCCGGCCATGGAGCCAAGATAACGGGAAAAGGCGATGAACGTCAGGTTTACGGCATTGAGCATCAATTCGATGGACATCAAAATGACGATCAAGTTGCGGCGAATCAGGACGCCGATCACTCCGATGGCGAAAACGACGGCGGCCAGAATGAGATAGTAATTAAGCGGCACCATTGGATCTACGCTCCCGCTTGGCCAGCACCACCGCGCCGACGATCGCCACCAACAACAAGACCGAGGCGATCTCGAAGGGCAGAACAAAATCGTTAAAAAGGCTCTTGGCCAACACCTCCGGGCTGCCGAATAATTCGGTTGCGGCAACCGAATCGCCGGTCGATTCACTGCTGAACAAAGGCACTAACAGCGCGGCAAGCAGCAAGGCGAGCGCTGTCGCCAACCCCCACCAAACGCCGCGCACGCGCTCCAAGGAAGTAGGATTGAGAAACATGATGACGAAGAGAAACAGCACCATGATGGCGCCGGCATAGACCATCACTTGCAAGATACCGACCATCGGCGCGTGCAACGTGACGAAGAAAATCGCGATGATCAAAAGCGCGACCACCAAAGCCATGGCGCAGTGAACTACGTGGCGCAAAAACACCACGCACAAGGACGACAAAATCAGAAGACCGGCCAGAAGAAAGAAAATCAGCGTCGAAGCGTCCATGAATCAGTCCAGCTATTGGGCGGCGACAATCACGATACCGGTCACCGCGATATTGATTAAAGCCAACGGCAGCAGCATCTTCCAGCCGAGGCGCATCACTTGATCGTAGCGAAAGCGCGGCACGGTCCAGCGCAGCAGGATCTGCAGCCAGCAGAAAAAGAGAACTTTCAGTGTAAACGCGAGCACTTGAAAAACGACCACCGTCAAATTAGGTAGCTGCCAGGTCGCGCCCCAGGGAAAATGAAAACCATCGCGCATGAGATAAGGCACCTGCCAACCGCCGAAGAAAAGTGTGGTGACCAAGCCTGCCACAGTGACGATCTCGGCGAACTCGCCGGCGAAGAACATCAGGAATTTACCGCCGGAATATTCCACGTGGTAGCCGGCGACGAGCTCCGACTCGCCTTCCGGCAAATCGAACGGAATCCGCTTGGTTTCCGCCACCGCCGCAGTGAAAAAAAGCAAAAACGCCAGCGGCTGGAGAAACACGCCCCAGGCGGGCAGCCAGCCGATGATCGGCCGCAGGAAATCGAGCCACTGCGGCAACAGATCGCGGATCAGCGCGCCCTGGTCGCGCGCGATTTCCTGAAGCTCCAGCGTGCCGTAAACCATCAGCACACCCATGACCGAGAGTCCCATGGCGACTTCGTAGGAAATCATTTGCGCCGAGCCGCGCACGCCGCCGAGCAATGAAAACTTATTGTTCGACGCCCAAGCGCCGATGACGATGCCGTAGACGCCGAGCGATCCCATGGCGAAGACGTAAAGTATGCCGATATTGAGATTGGCCACTTGCAGATTGATCGCGTGATCGCCGATGATCAAAATATCGCCGAAGGGAATCACCGCAAACGTAACCAGCGCGGGAAACAGCGCCATGCACGGCGCCAGGGTGTGCAACAGCTTGTCGCCGGCCGGCGGAATAAAATCTTCCTTGGTGAGGAATTTGAGCGGGTCGGCGATCAGGGTGTTCACCAATCCCTTGCCCGCGAAGCCGAAAATGGAGGCGCGGTTGGCGCCGATCCGATCCTGGATCAGCGCGCTCCCTTTCCGTTCCACCCAACCCAAAACACCAGCCAGGTTCAGAACCATGAAGAGAACGAGAAATGCTTTTACGGCAATAATCGCGAGATCGACGATCATGATGCTGCGCGACCACCACTGTCCAACTCTATCCCCTGAGCGCCGATCGCATCGTAGGTTAATTTGCTATACGCGGGAATTTCCCGCGCCAACGCTGCGAAGATCTGCCCCGGTGTCCCGTAGCCGTTTTTTTCGCCCGCAAGCTCCAACAGCCCCGCAAAGATTTCGCTGTCGGGGAGCGCGCCTTCGGGCGCGATCAGCGCAGCATTGAGTTTTTGCAGCCGCCCTTTGCGGTTGGTGTAAGTCCCTTCCTTTTCGCCGAAGTGCATTGCCGGCAGAACCACGTGCGCCAGTTTGCTGGTTTCAGTTACGCGCGTATCCTGAACCACCAGAAACGAGAGCTTTTGCAAGGCGGCGCGAACCGTTGCCGGATCGGCAGCCTTTGTGAGATCTTCGCCGACGATAAATGCGGCTGCAAAATCACCGGCCAGAAGGAGGCGCAGCAGCCCGTCAAACCCATCGCTGGAGCCCACTCCCATATCTCTCGCACCGCGGAAATTCGGCGAACGATCGGGACTGACGAGAATCTTTTCTACCTCGCTCAGTTGGCGCTCCTGATAGAAAACCTCGAGCGCTGCATCGGCGCGGAGCTTCTTCATCAGCCTGGCGAAAAGATAGGCTTCCTCATTGGTGTTGCGCCCGGAAAGAATGGCCGCAAGCGAAGAAGATCCTTTCAGCCCTGAGTAGACCGCTTGTAAGGCCTGCTCCCATGTCGCGGCCACTAAGCCGCCCTCCTGGCGAACCAGCGGCGTGGTCAGGCGCTCGCCGCCGGCCAGATCGTGGAAGCAATAGCGCCCTTCGTCGCAGATCCAGTGGCTGTTGACCGCTTCATTGATGCGCGGCTTAAAGCGCGCGATGCGATTTTGATAGCTCTCCACGCTGATATTGCACCCGGTGCTGCAGCCGGGACAAATGGACGGCGTTTTTTGCAGGTACCAGACGCGCACCTTGAAGCGGAAATCCCGATCCGTGAGCGCGCCCACCGGACAGATGTCCACGACATTCGCGGAAAGCGGATTATCGAGCACGCTGTCTTCGAAGAGCGCGATGGTCGAATGATCGCTTCGGTTGATGACGGTCAGCTCATTGGTCTTGGTAATCTCCTGGCAGAAGCGCACGCAGCGCGTGCACTTGATGCAGCGCTCGCCGTCGAAAACAATGTTCGGCCCGAAGATAGTTTTCTTGCGATCGTGAACTTTTCCGACATCGAACCGGCTCGCCTGCCGGTCGTGCTCCATATAGTAGTCTTGCAGCCAGCACTCGCCCGCTTGATCGCAGATCGGACAATCCACCGGATGATTGATCAGTAAAAACTCCAGCACCGCCTTGCGCACGGCCAAGACTTTGGGGCTTTGCGTCAAAACGCTCATGCCCTCGGCCACCTGGGTGTTGCAGGCGATCTGGAGCTTGGGCATCTTCTCGATCTCGACGAGGCACATGCGGCAATTGCCGGCGATGGAGAGCTTGGGATGATAGCAATAACGCGGGATCGCGATCCCGAGCTCGTCGGCCACCTGAATCACCGTCTTCCCCTTGCTGGTGATGACTTCCTTACCGTCGATCGTGATTTTTACCGGATCCATTTTTTACCAAAATCGCAGATCGAGCATGGATGATAGAAGATCGCCCCGGAACATTGCCATCATCGATGTCCATTCTCGATTCTCATGTCTAATTTGCCAGCGTACATCTCTTCTCCGCGATGTGCGCGTCGAACTCATCGCGGAATTTTTTGATAAATGCCGCCGCGGGCATTGCCGCCGCGTCCCCGAAGGGGCAGATCGTATTTCCCATAATGTTGCTGCTGATATTGAGAATCAAATCCAAATCCGCCGGTTCCCCTTCACCATGTTCGATGCGGTGAAAAATTTTTTCCATCCAGTGACAACCTTCGCGACACGGACTGCATTGGCCGCACGACTCATGGGCGTAAAAACGAGCGATGTTCCAGGCTGCGCGCACCATGCAGGTGGTCTCGTCCATGACGATCACGCCGCCCGAGCCGAGCAGACTGCCGGCGGCTTGCACCGATTCATAGTCCAAGTTCACGTTTTCGATTTCCTCGGGGCGAAGAACGGGCATCGAGCTGCCTCCGGGAATAACGCCCTTGAGCTTCTTGCCATTGGGGACCCCACCGCAGTCCTCTTCGAGAAATTTTTTGAACGGATAACCCATTTCGAGTTCATAGACGCCCGGTTTAGCGATGTGGCCGCTGACACTGAAAAGTTTCGTCCCCTTGCTTTTCTCCGTGCCCAGGGCGGCATAAGCTGGAGCGCCGCGATCGAGAATCCAGGGTAGGGCCGCGAGCGTCTCGACGTTGTTCACCACCGTTGGACAGCCGAACAAGCCGTGAGTCGCCGGAAACGGCGGCTTCAACTTTGGCCAGCCGCGGCTTCCTTCGAGTGACGAGAGCAACGCTGTCTCCTCGCCGCAGATGTAAGCACCGGCGCCGCGGTGCACAATAACATCGAGATCGTAACCCGAGCCAAAAATATTTTTGCCGATCAAGCCAGCTTGATACGTTTCGGCGACCGCCTGCTCCAGCCGGGTCGTGCCAAAAGCGAGCTCGCCGCGAACGTAAATAAATGCCGTGTGCGATTGGATCGCATATGCCGCGATTAACGTCCCCTCGAGAACCGCATGGGGGTCGCGCTCGATCAGCAATCGGTCCTTGAAGGTCCCCGGTTCGCTCTCGTCAGCATTGCAGACAAGGTATTTTGGCTTGGGGCTGTCCTTCGGCACAAAGCTCCACTTCATGCCGGTGGGAAATCCCGCACCGCCGCGACCACGCAGCCCGGAAGCTTTGACTTCCTCGATCAGCTCCGCCGGCTTCATATTCTCGACGACCCGGCGCCACGATCGGTAACCCCCAGCGGACTCGTAGGTCACCAGACGGTGAAAGTCAGGAACATCGATATTGCGGAGGAGGATTTTTGTCATTTTGCTTTGATTCTGACTGGAGCCGCGAAATGGGACCCTGCCTCAGAACCGACCAAAACTCACGTCAACGATTCAAGAATTTTCTCGGTCTTTTCTTCATTCAGGTTTTCGTAATAATCGTCATTGATCTGCATCATCGGCGCCGTGCCGCAGGAGGCGAGACATTCGACTTCGCTCAAGGTAAAGCGGCCATCGGCGGTGGTTTGCCCGATATCGATGCCGAGTTTTCGCTTGATGCAAGCGGTGATGCGTCCCGCCCCGCCGAGCGCGCATGGAAGCGTCCGGCATACCTGAATATGATGGCGGCCGATCGGTTGGGTGTTGAACATCGTGTAAAAACACACAACGCCCTGCACCTGCGCCGGTGGTTGCCCCATCAATGTCGCGACATATGCGATCACCTCCGGGCCCAAATAGCCAAACTCCTGCTGTGCCAAATAGAGCACCGACAGCATTGCCGCTTCCTTTTTCGGATAGCGCGCCACCGTTTCTGCGAATTTTTTGAGCGTCTCGGGTGAAAACTGTAAAGCCATAACATTAGCGCTGAGTGCTGAGTTCCGAGTGCTGAGCAAGAAAGAAATCGATCATAAAACTCAGGACTCGGGACTCATCCCTCAGGACTTCTTTTCACCGATCGCACTCGCCGCCGATCATATTCACCATACCGAAAGTCGGCACGATGTCGGCGACCATGTAACCTTTGATCATCTCGTGAAACGCCCCCATGGCGATGAAGCAAGGCGGGCGCACGCGCATGCGGTACGGTCTTCCGCCGCCATCGCTCACGATGTAGAAACCCAACTCGCCATTGCCGCCTTCCACGGCAAAGTAGGTTTCTCCTGCCGGGACATGGATTCCCTCCATGATGATTTTGAAATGGTGCATCAGACCTTCGATGCTGTTATAAACTTTTTCTTTCTCCGGCAGCACAAACCGTGGGTCGTCGATCCACACTGGCCCGACCGGCAGTTGTGCCAGGGCCTGCTCGACAATCTTCATACTCTGCTCGATTTCACGGATGCGACAGATAAAACGATCGTAGTTGTCTCCCCGCGTGCCCACCGGCACCTCGAAATCGAGCTGGTCGTACACTAAGTAGGGAAAAACCCTGCGCACGTCGTAACCAATGCCGGTCGCGCGCAAAATCGGCCCGGTGAGGCAATAATTGAGCGCCGTCTCTTGAGAGATCACTCCGACATTCGAGAGGCGGTCGATAAAAATCCGGTTCCGCGACAGCAAACGATCACAATCATCGAGCAGCTTGCGGATCGTCTGAAACGTCCGGCTGACGTTTTCGGCAAAGCCGTCCGGCAGATCGTGCTTGACGCCGCCAATGCGGACGTACGTGACCGTGAGTCGTGCGCCGGTCAATTGCTCGACGATTCGAGTGATCAGCTCGCGCCCCTCGATCATATAAAAACCGGGGGTGATTGCGCCAAGCTCGGACGAGGCCATGCCGCAACAGGTGAGGTGATCGTAGATTCTCGACAGCTCGCTGATGATCACACGAATGTACTGGCAGCGCGGCGGTGTTTCGGCGCCGATCAGTTTTTCCACGGTCATGGCGTAACCGACGTTATTGATCAGCGGCGAAGCGTAATTCAGCCGGTCGGTGTACGGGATCACTTGTGTCCAGGTCGATTGCTCGCAGCTTTTGTCGAAGCCTCGATGCAAGTAACCGACTTCGACGTCGCAATCCAGAACCTTTTCGCCTTCGAGCTTGAGATCGAACTTGATAGTGCCGTGGGTCGCCGGGTGGGACGGGCCCATCTGCAACTCCATCGTCTCCACCGGAAGCTCTTTCACTTCTGGTTTCATAAATATCAGTGTTTACTACCCAAAGTTTTTTTCAAGCGCACCAGCTTGTTGTGCGACCGCTCGTCGACGAACGTGCCTTCAATTTGGCGTTCAGGAACTCGGGGCTGAACGAGATTGACCGGATAGTCTTTCCGGAGCGGATGACCGCGAAATTCTTCGTACAAAAGAACTCGCCGCAAATCCGGATGCTCGATGAAGCGAATGCCGAAAAGATCCCAGACTTCGCGCTCCATGAAGTTCGCGCCGCGCCAGATCGGCGTCAGCGACTCGATGGATGGATCGCTCTCCGGCACCGGAACTCGGATACGTAGGCGGACGCGCCGCGCGCGTGACAAGATCTGATAGACAACTTCGAAGCGCGGTTCCTTTCTCTGCCAATAATCCACCGCAGTGATATCGGAGAGAAAATCGAAGTCGAGGTCCGGCGTCTCCTTCAAAATCCGAAAGCTCTCTGTCAGCCCGGCCCGGTCGAGGACCAGCACGTCGTCTCCCTGCGGCCGCAGGATTTCGATGATCTTGGCCCCCAATTTTCGCCGAATCGTTTCTAGCCGAGAATCGGTTTCCGCCATTTTCGTCAATCCCAATCGAGGGCACCCTTCTTCCACACATAGATGTAGCCGATGGTCAGAATACCGAGAAAAATTCCCATCTGTACCAAGCCAAAGATTCCCAGCTGGCGAAAGTAGATTGCCCAAGGGTAGAGAAATACGACTTCAAGATCGAAGATCAGAAACAGCATTGCGATCAGGTAAAATTTCACTGAAAAACGAATGCGCGCGTCGCCGCGCGGCGGGTTGCCCGACTCGAACGGCTCTACCTTTGCCGGATTGGTGGAATGAGGTCCCACTTTCCAGGCGATGAGCAGCAGCGCCAACACGACCACCGCCGCCAGCGTGAACATCACAACCAGCGGAAAATAAGGATTGTTCATTTCCGATTGTTTAAAAGCCAACCCTGGGAAAGGTTTGAAACGGGGTCTAGTAAATCACCAAGATTGCTAATTTTTTCTATGAAAAAACCTGAGTGAAGTCAAGGTAACATCCCCTCGACAGCTCTTCTGTTATTCCAAATTGAAACCTTGGATTGACCATTCACGGTGGTTGATGCTAATCGGTCGAGGATCTTTCGAGCAAGCCGCAACCGTTACCAAGGAGCGGGGCCATGAGATTCCCTTCACTTTCAGTGGGTAATCTAATCGTCGCTTTTTTTCTCTCAAGTTTTAGCTCCGCGATGGCACAGCAGATGCTCGATGCAGCGAGGAAAGAAGGACAGGTTGTCTTTTACGCCTCGATGGAAGCTCAGTCCGCGCAACAGCTCGGCGCAGCGTTCGAAAAAAAATATCCGACCATTAAGGTCGAGACCGTGCGCATCGGCTCGGAAAAGATGACGACTCGACTGATTGCCGAAGCGCAAGCGCGCAAAATGTCAGTCGATGTCGTGCATCAGTCGGCGTTCGATTTTTATGGTGTGCTCCAGAAAGGGATTTTCGATAGCTATCTTTCTCCCGAGCGTAGCGCTTTTCCGGCCGACTACAGAGACGACAAAGGGCTTTGGACGCTGCACTCCGCGACCCTCAACGTGATCGCTTACAATACGCGCCGATTTCCCGGGTTGCCCGTGCCCAAAGGATTTTGGGATTTGACGGCACCTAATTGGAAAAGCCAATTGATCATGGACGAAAACGAGAGCAAATGGATGGCCGGCATGATGACGTACTCGGGTGAGGCAAAAACGTTGGAACTTTTACGCAAGCTTGCCACCCAGGATATTCAGTTCCGAACTGGCCACTCGCTGATCCAGACGATGGTCGCCGCGGGCGAGCGGCCCGTCGCCGTGGTCGCGTTCGCTAACGGCGTGGATCGCCTGAAAAAAGACGGGGCGCCGATCGACTGGATCGCCCCCGAGCCTGTGATCGGCCTTACCTTTGGTCTCGCAGTTGTCAAAGGAGCGGCCCATCCAAGCGCGGCCCGTCTGTTTGTCGATTTTTTGTTATCGCGCGAGGGTCAGGAAATACTTGGCGCGGCTGGCTATTTCGCGCCGCGCACGGACGTCATTTCGCCGATTCTCAACGAAGCGTCGCCGAAAACGAAAATCGTGCCGCTGCCGATGACGTTGGCCGCGCGCTACAACGAGTATTTTCAAATGTACCGAAAAATCATGGGCCTTCGATGATTCGCAAATTTTGTTTCATGAGAAAAAATGATCGATCGAAGTTCAAAACCAGAATGCATGTCATTCCGCTATCCCGGACCACAATCAGGATTGCGCACACCGAAATCGAGGAATTTACCGGACGCCTGGCTTGGTCCCTGGATCATCCGGGCGAACGATAATGGCGACGAAAAAAACACAACAGTCTAACTTTGACGGGAGCTAAAACCGTGACGATTTACCAAGCTGAATCGGGAAATTTCACAATTGCGCTCGCCGGCGATACCATGCTCACGCGTAAGCTGACGCCTTTTAAGGAAGAGGGCTTTTTGCGCTTACGCGAGATCCTTCAGAGCGCCGACGCCGCCTTCGTCAACCTTGAAGGCACCGTCCACCTCTGGGACGAAGGCACGCCCGGGATTACGCAGGGTACTTTCATGACCACCGACCCGAAGTTACTCGAAGATTTGCAATGGCTCGGGGTCAACATGGTTTCCTGCGCCAACAATCATGCCTTTGATTACGGCGAGGCCGGCGTGTTGGCGAATATCCGGCATCTTGACCATGCCGGCATTGTGCACGCGGGAACAGGGAAAAATCTCGCTGAGGCAAGAGCGCCAGGATATCTCGATACGCCGAACGGACGGGTGGCGCTAATCTCGACCACTGCGACGTTCAGGCCATGGAACCAAGCGGGTGAACAACGACCCGACTTACGCGGCCGGCCGGGGATTAATCCGCTCGGGTTCAAAACCAGCTATCGCGTTGATGCCGCGGCGTTGGAGCAATTGCAGCGGATCAGTCGCGAGCTGGGATTCGAAATGGGCAAAGAGCGCGCACGCAAACATTTTTATAGTGATAAGGAGATCGCGGACAACAAGAAATCCGAAGTCGATTTGCTCGGCCATCGCTTTGTCCAAGATCGAAGCTTTTCGATCGAAACCGAAGTAACCCCCCGAGATGTCGAGGACAATCTCAGATGGATTCACGAAGCGCGCCGCCAAGCCGACTGGGTTGTGGTCAGCGTGCACTGTCATGAATTCGGCGGCGCGAGCCTGCTGACTGCCACCAGCCGCGCCGGGCTTGAAGAACCTGCCGACTTTATCGTTGCCTTCGCCCACCAAGCGATCGACCGCGGCGCGGACGTTGTCGTGGGTCATGGACCGCATTTTCCATTGGGTATCGAAATCTACAAAGAGCGGCCGATTTTATACAGCGTCGGCAATCTGATCTTTCAAAACGAGACGGTCGGATTCTTTCCCGCCGATGCCTATGAGCGCTTCGACTTGGACTTGCGGGCAACGCCATCGGATTTTCTCGACGCCCGCACCAATGGCGGTAAAAAAGGTCATCCCAGCGATCCCGCTTACTGGGAAAACGTCTTCGCAGTTTGCGAGTTCAGCCAAAGCAAACTCAAGGAAATCAGAATTCATCCCATTGATCAGGGCTTCGGACGAGCGCGTCCGCAACGAGGCCGACCGGTTCTCGCAGAAGGCGAGGTCGCCGAGCGCGTGCTCGAACGTGTTGCCCGATTGTCAAAACGGTATGGCACGAAGCTCGTCCAGCGCGCGGGCGTGGGAATCGTCGAGCCGTAGGAAAAAATGTCTTCGTTAATTCCGCGCTTAATGCGACGTTTTGTGAATCTTTCTTGTGAGCTGGCGACCAATTCTCGTTAAGATTGATTGGCGCGAGGTGTAGCCTCCTTAACCATGATCACCGTTCACGCGGATGTAGTTGGAAGCCTGCTTCGGCCATCGGAGTTGCTTGTGGCACACAAGCAATTCGCCGCGGGCGAAATCACCGCCGCTCAATTCGGAGACATCGAAGATCATGCGGTCGACGAGGCCATCGCACTGCAGGAGAAGAGCGGCTTGGAGATCGTGACCGACGGCGAGATGCGCCGGCAATCATTTCAGAGCCAGATGACCGCCGCCGTTAGCGGCTTTGGCGAATTTGATCTTGACGCATTTCTCTGGGGCGACTGGCACGATGAGCAAGGCATTCAGAGAAAACACCGTCCACGCCGACTCGGCGCCGTGGCGAAACTCAAACGGCTTCGTTATCTCTCGGCTGACGAGTTTTCCTATGTAAAAAGCAAGACGAATCGCATTCCCAAGGTCACGCTTCCCAGTCCGGGCTTGTGGGCGAATTTCTGGTCACCGAAGTATTCCGGCGCTGTCTATCCGACACTCGATGTTTTTCTGGCCGATATTACTGCGATCGTCCGCGAAGAGATTGCGGAACTTACTCGCCTAGGAGCCATTTACATTCAAATCGACGCGCCACACTATGGCCTCTTGCTCGATCCGAAAACGCTCACGTTTTACGAGAAGCTCGGCTGGAATTTAGATCGCTGGCTCTCTCTCGGCGTCGAGCTCGACAACGCAGTGATGCAGGGTTTTTCCGAGGTGACTTTCGGATTTCACATTTGACGCGGCAATCAAGGGAGCCGGTGGCTTTCCGAAGGAGGTTATGAGTCGATCAGCCGCCAATTATTTCGAAATCTCAAGGCGCAACGCTTGCTCCTTGAATTCGACGATCTTCGCTCGGGCTCTTTTGAGCCGCTCTGCGATGTGCCCGAGGAAAAATTTGTCGTTCTAGGATTGATCACAACCAAGCGGCCGGAGCTTGAATCGATGGCTCTTCTGAGCCAGCGCATTACCGAGGCGAGCCGATACATCTCGATCGAACGATTGGGATTGAGCCCGCAATGTGGCTTCGCGTCCTCGATCATCGGCAACCGAATTTCTTTCGAAGACCAACGCAGAAAACTAGAGCTTGTCGCGAAAACCACGCGCGCGGTGTGGGGATAAAGCAAAGAGGGCGTATGCTATACGCCGCTACGTTTTGGATTCCGGCTCGCGTAACGCCAAACCGCGTTGGCCCCGATGCGATTTTGGCGGCTTCCGTCTACAGCCCCATCGCCGCCGCGTTTCTTCCCGCCAAGCGCGAAAAAACCACATTGCGCGTTTGGCCGGTGCAGGAAGGATAGTTATGAAAAAACAACCCGACGATGTCGCCGGAGGCGAAGAGACCACGAATCGGATTATTCGACGTGTTCAGCACCTGAGCTTGGGTATTGATCTGTAACCCGCCGAACGTAAATGTGATGCCGCCCGTAACCGCGTATGCCCAATACGGCGGCTTATCGATCGTGTCGGCCCAATTGGATTTCTTCGGCACGATGCCTTCCGTTGAGCGCCCGTCCAACTTGGTAGCATCGAACGGAATATCTTTGCGCACCGCATGGTTGAATTCAGCAATAGTATGATTAAGCACCGTGGGCTCGATGCCGATCTTTGTCGCCAGGTCATCGATACTGTCGGCTTCGATGGGATGAGAAAACTCATAATACCGTTGGTTCAATAATCCCGTCGCCTTCTGATCATAGATTTGGTACGCGACGGCGCCCGGTTGACCGAGCACTGCCCAACCGGTTTTAGCATAGGTATAGGAATGGCGCGCCTCGCCTTCATCGAAAAAACGCTGGCCAAGGGAATTGACCGTGATCCCGTAGGTGTAACCGTAGCGATTCGCTTTGTTGCTGATTTCCACATCGGGAAACGTGGCATCGATAGGAGTCGCGTGGGCGCCCTGCCAATGGCCGGCTGTCTTTGCGCCGAGCTCAATGGCCATCATGAGTACCTCGCCGGTGTCATGCTTGCTACCGCGCACTTTCATCAAATCGGCGTTAGCACCGAGATACCGCGCGCGTTTTTCCGTGCTGGCCTGAAAGCCCCCGGCACAGAGGATTAGCGAATTGGCGCGCATTTCATACTCTTCGTGGGGATCGGAGACGCGCACGCCCTTACTACTGCGGTCATTGCCGAGCAGCGCGGTGACGCGAGATTCGTAGCGGAGCTCGATCCCCATTCGCGTCGCGATCTCGCGCCATTGCATCAGCTGTCCGAGACCGCCACTCACGCCACCGACGGGATGAATCACTAAACCGGGTTCGAAATAATACCGGCCGTCGATGATCACATGGCTGTCGATGTCCCAGTTGATGCCGACTTCGCGCATCCAGTGAATCGCCGAGTTCGATTGCGACACCAGGACTTCGGACAATTCCTTGCTGATTCGGCCGCGTGTAACCCGTTGCAAGTCGGCATGGAATTGCTCCGCTGTGTAAGCGGGCAGATGGAGCTTCGCGAAAGTCGCGTCATCAATATCGGGCAGGAACTGGCGAATCTCGTCGGCGCCCGAAAATACCCAGCGAAATCCGGTATGGGAGAACCGCGCGTTGCCGCCGAATTCCGGCTCCGGAGCCTTTTCGAGCATGACCACTTGGGGCGCGCCGGCTTGTTTTGCGGCCACCGCGGCTTCAAACGCCGCGCTACCACCGCCTATTACGACCACGGGGACAGTTTCAGTTCTCATCATTCATGCTTACCTGGCGAAAAATTCAAAATCCGAATCTCGCAATACAAACAAGCCTCACATCCAAATCAGGAGCTTCGACTGTTGCTTCAATCTGGTGATTTAAAATTTTCTTAAGCGGCGACTTTTAGAATGGACGATTCAGTTTTTCTTGTAGACGTTTTGAATGAAGCCCGAGCTTTCAAGCTTGTTCATAAACGAGCTATCGATGACACTCTCCACTTTGACTTCCGAAACCTTGGGATTGACATGGGTGAGAAGCCGCTGCAATCGCTT